>Ga0181518_10005412_pt1 | contig 11066 bp, 5 predicted proteins | sample PEATcosm2014_Bin_28_FD_119751 | JGI IMG/M metagenome (GOLD analysis project Ga0181518, IMG submission 119751) | Peatland microbial communities from MTU Mesocosm Facility, Houghton, MI, USA - PEATcosm2014_Bin01_60_metaG | ecosystem: Environmental > Terrestrial > Soil > Wetlands > Peat | place... | reverse complement strand
GATCAGAAACGCCGTGATCCCCTTGTATCCTTTCGACGCATCCACGGTGGCAAACAGAATGAACAATCCAGCCTCTTTGCCATTCGTGATCCAGAGCTTGCGTCCGTTGAGAACGAAGTCATTCCCTTTGAGCTCAGCCTTGGTCTGCAGCGCGAACGCGTCCGATCCCGATCCCGCTTCGCTCAGCGCGTAGGCGCCAAGCGTGTCCGCCGCCAGCTTCGGCAGGTAACGTTTCTTCTGGTCTTCACTGGCCCAGCGCAGAATTGCATTCGCTACCAGCGTGTTCTGCACGTCCACGATTACACCGGCGGAAGCGTCGGCCCGCGAAAACTCTTCGACGGCCAGGATCGCCTCAAAGAACTGGCCGCCCGCGCCGCCGTACTGCTCCGGAATCTCGATGCCCATCAGGCCTAACTGAAAGAACTGCTCGATCAGGCCATGATCGAAGACAGCTTTTTCGTCCATCTCTTTCGCCAGCGGACGAATCTTGTCGTCGGCAAACTGGCGGACGTTGTCGCGAAACAGAATTTCGTCTTCGGTAAGAATGGTGAGCGGCGTGGGATTCGAAAGCTGCAAGGTTTCCGGCATGGAGACTCCTTGTGGTAGAGACGCGGCTTGCGGCGTCCGGGCAGGATGGCGACCCGGAAATTGTAGCAGCAGAAGGACGTGGGATCGATGGCCTCTCGGTAAACGAGATGCAAAACCTGGCAGACTGGAGTTTGCCCTGGCGCAGAATTCCCGATACATTCTAGCTGGCCAGAAGCTGCACGTCTGGCGTTGAGCCTATGATGCACTCATCATTTTGTCGAATTCCTTTGTCCGCGCTCTGTTTGGTTGTTCTTGCAGGAACACTCCAAGGCCAAGGCGCGACAACCGCGCCATGGGAAGCGGCGGCGTTCTCCGCCGAACCCAAGGAAATTGCCGTCGCGGCTGCAGCGATCAAAGCACAGAAATTTGCCAACGTAACTGTGTTGCTCGATGAACGGCACGTGGTTTTCGATTCTGCCGAGCGCACAATCTCGAGCGTGCGCGTCGTCTACCGCGTTGAAACGAAGGACGCTCAGCGCGATTGGGGCACGGCGAGAGCGACCTGGTCTCCGTGGCGGCAAAAACGACCCGAGATCCGCGCGCGCGTCATCGCGCCGGATGGCACGGTCGCAATGCTGGATTCTAAAGTCCTGACGGAGTCTCCCGCGCACGATCAGCGTCCCGAAATTTACGAAGATCAGCGCTCTTACTCTGGGCCGCTGCCAACCGTCGAGATTGGCTCCATCGTGGAAAAGGAAACAATTTGGGAAGATACCGCGCCCACGACCAGCCATGGGATCATGCGGCGTTCTTATATCGGTTATACGGAACCGGCGTTGCACACAGTTTTGGAGCTCAAGGCGCTTGCTTCCGTTCACATTCAATACCAGGTTCGCAAAGCGCCAGCGGTAAAAGTGACGCGCAGCGAACAGAGCGGCACGGTGACGCTGCGGTTTGAGCAGGGACCGTTGGACGCATTGGAAAACGCCGAGAGAGACCTGCCCTCGGACTTCGAGCAGTGGCCCTCCATTGACTATGCCACCGGGGAATCCTGGAGCGCGGTTGCTCAGGGATATTACAAAGATATCGAAGACGCCATCCGCCCAGGAGAACTCAAGCCGTTGTTGGAAGGCACTGCCGGATTGAAAGGGCCGGATCTCCTGCGGCATCTGGTTACGAATGTGCACCAGAAAGTCCGCTACACCGGACTCGAGTTTGGCTCTTCCGCGCTCATACCCCATCCCGCGGGCGAGACGCTGAAGAGCGGCTACGGTGATTGCAAGGACAAGGCTATTGTGCTTGTCTCCGCACTGAAAGCGGTGGGCATTCCGGCTCAGCTTGCCTTGCTCTCTACGCGCGGTGACAGTGATGTAAGTCCCGAACTGGCCGGAATTGGACTTTTCGACCATGCCATTGTTTACATCCCCGGCAAACCCGGCACCTGGATCGACGCGACCGCCGAGTATTTCGAACCCGGCGACCTTCCCTGGAACGATCAAGGAAGATTCGCGCTGCTCATCGGCCCCAACACCAGCCAGTTGGTGCGGACACCGGTGAACACTCCCGCAGAAAACGCGCAGATCGTTCGCCGTGAGTTCTACCTCGCGGAGTATGGTCCGGCGCGCATCGTCGAGGTTTTTCATTCCACCGGCGAGGAATCGGCAGGCCTGCGTTACCGCTATGGACAGGAGGAGACGAAAGAGACACGAGAAGGCCTGGAAAGCTACGTCAAGAACAACTTCCTCGGCGAAGATCTTACCAGCGTGGACCACACGTCCGGATCCGATCTGAGTAAGCCATTTGAACTGAAGCTCGAAATCGCAAAAGGAAAGCGTGGATTGTCCGATTTGACGAGCGCTGTCGCCGCCATTCGGAACGACAATCTCTTGTGGGGTTACCCCGATTACGTGTTGGCGGACGACGGAACGGACAAGCCCGATAATCCGGGCTGGAAGCCACGCCAGAATGATATTGAGATACAGCCGTTCGTTACGGAGTGGCGCTATACGATCCTGCCGCCTCCGGGCTTCGACGCACCGGTGCTCCCTAAAGATGTGGAGCAATCATTCGGTCCGGGAAAGCTCACGCAACACTACGCCCTGGAAACCAGCGGCGCGGTTACGGCTGTCTGGCGCTTCGACTCGGGCAAGGCTCGCTACAGCCCGGCTGAACTCAAGGCTCTGCAACAAGCGGCACACACGCTGAACAATTCCAGCGCGGTGCTGATCACGTTCCCCCAAAAGGGCGCAGCGCTGCTGGCTCAGGGCAAGGCACGCGACGCGCTGGCCTCGTACTCCGACCTGGTCAAACTTCATCCTAACGAGGCGCTGCACCACATCCAGATCTCCAGAGCCTTGCTGGATGCTGGTTTCGGTGAGGAAGCCCGCAAAGAGGCTCGACGCGCCACGGAACTCGACGCCAAGGACGCGCTCGGCTGGGGTTCGCTGGGATGGATCGAGGAGCATGACGCCATTGGCCGCCGATTTGGCAAAGGCTTCGACCTTGGCGCGGCAGTAACTGCTTATCGCAAGGCGATCGAACTCGATCCCAAGGAATGGACCAACTACGCCGATCTGGCGATTCTGCTGGAACACGACGCCCTTGGGGAGCGCTACTCTACGGAATCGAAGCTGGACGAGGCCGCCGCGGAGTACCGAGCATTGAAGGACGTCAACAAGGAAAGAGGCGAAAGCTACGACGACAATCTCTTGTTTGTTTTGTTCTACGCGCACAAGTGGGATGAGGTTCTCCAGCTTTGCAATTCCCTGCCATCGAACGCAACCCGCAACGGCATCACGGTGGCAACGATTGCCGCTCGGGACGGTTCCGAGGCTGCAATAACCGAGGCCGCGCGCCGCGGGTCGAGCGAAGGCGACCGAAGCAACATACTGGTATCGGCCGCAAATGTGCTCATCCGTTTGCGAATGTATCCTCGCGCCGTCGATCTTTTGAATGCCGCGGCGGCGGGCCAGGAAGATAGCTCAAAGCTGCGCGGACGGATTGAGGTGATGCATGCGGTACATCCTTATGAGGAAGTCCTGCTGCCCGAAACCGATCCGCGAAGAGTTGTGCAGCGGCTTTATCTATATCTGTTAGACCCTCGTGCGAAACCTGAGGATCTGTTCCGCTTCACGGAATCCTATCCGGCGGACCAGAAAGACGAAGCCGAAAAGAGCGCCAGGAGCGCCGGGTTGCTTCGCAAAAGCCTGGAAAGGGAAGACGTCACCTTGCCCGTGGCCCGCGACCTCATCTTATCTAACCTGCAAATGTCGGTTGAAGGCGAGGAGCAATCGGGATTACGCATCCGTGCGGCGGGCTTGGGAGACAAACCTCAAACCATGCTGGTCGCGCGGGGGCCGGCGGGGTACCGGATTATCGCGCTGGACAACGATGTGGATATGGTTGGCGAAGAAGTGCTGCGGCGGCTGGCCGCAAAGGACCTGAAGGGCGCGAAAATCTGGCTCGATTGGGCGCGCGAGGAAGTGACGCTCAGTTCCGGTGACGATCCGCTGAGCGGCGCTGTGTTCCCGCGTTTCTGGACTCGCGGCGACGATGCCGATCCGAAGAAGATGAGGCTGGCGGCGCTGGCGCTGCTGGCGGGGTCCTCCGCCATCGGCGAGTACTTCGACGAACTGAAGTCCGCCGCCCAGGCTCAGGCCAAGGACTCCGATGCCATTCGACTGGATTTGTTGCTGGCGAACGGAGCGACGAAGTTGCGGGACTGGAATCTGCTGCTCGAAGTGGCTCCGCGGCTGCTCGCGGCAAATCCGGCTTCAGACACGGCTTTGCGCCTGGTGGTTACGGCCAGCATGTTCACCAGGAATTGGGACGTGGGCCAAAAGGCCATCGCGGCGCGGTTCGCGCGCATTCCCGACGATCTCGCCGCCGTGCATTCCTCTGCGCTGCTGGCGGAGGGCAAAGGAGATTTTGCGCAGGTGCGGAGCATTCTTCGTCCCTTGATCGACAACAATCGCGCCCAGATGAACGACTTTAACGAGTACACCTGGAATGCGCTCTTTGTCGGCAAAGTGACAGAGGACGATGTCGCGCTCCTGCAGCGGGCCATCGCGAATAAGCCGGACAGTTCCTATGCTGAGATCCACACCTTGGCGTGTCTCTACGCGGAAATAGGCAAAACGAAGGAGGCGCGGGAACTTCTCTTGCGAGCCATGGATTCCGGGGGCCTCGATGAACCCAATGAGTCGATCTGGTACGGCTTTGGGCGCATCGCGGAGGACTACGGCCTGCCCGCGGTTGCGCTTTCGCTGTACCGACGAGTGGGCAAGACAGAGGCGATGGCAGATCTTCCCACTTCGACCTATAACCTGGCGCGAATGCGCGAAAAGTCGCTTCTCTCGGAAACAAAACCTACGCCATAGACTTCGCGCGCTGAGGGTCCATGGTTGGCCGTTTCCTGAATCGGCTAAGTGCTGGTGCCGGGAGGGGGAGTCGAACCCCCAAGGGCCGAAACCGGCGGATTTTGAGACCTTCTATGGTCATTCCTAAACCCTCAATTATCATTGACTTTGCAGCGCCTTGCCGGGTTTGGGCGTTGCGTTCGGTGACGTTCGGAATCGTCCGGTCACCTCCCGTTGGGCACAATTTGGGCACAAGTTTGCGCCCGGCGAAGAACTTCGTTGCCGTTCATGCTCTTGAGCGCGCTCGCGATTCCGGATTAGATGTTGGACGACGCGGACAGTAGCGGCGAGGAGCGTCCGCGCGGCTGACGATTGCAATCTACCGTACAGAAGCGGAACGACGGTCAAGAAGATGGCTTCCGATGCCAGCTCGTAACCCGTCCCCCGCATGAGCTCCGTTCGCGACCCCAGCTATGCCCAGCATCGGCTATCGGTTTCAGCCTCCCACTTGTCATCGCTCGCTAGTCTAGGACGTTTGGCGTCCAGAGAACCCTTTGTTATTACGCAGAACGGGATCGTCGTTGACGGCTATGCTCGATGGGAATTGGCTCGCCGCCAAGGCTGCCAAACGATTCTCTGTCTTGAATATGACCTAACAGATGAGGAATCTCTACGTTGGCTGATTCAAAGCCATCGCCCAGCAATTTCCGACCTCACCTGGATCTGCGCCAAGAGATTAGAGAAAGGGCGTCTCACCTGGCCGCAATCCGGTGATGTGCAGGACAAGGTCATCCTGACTCACGAAGAGCTCTCCTTAACTACTGGGTGGGATCGATCTGACCAAAACCCAAGCACAAGGTACCGGAAGGCCCCGCCAGAGGGACATGCTGCGGCTTGAGTTGCTTGAACGATTCGAGCGACTCTGGTAAATCAATACCCATTGTGAGTGCGCAGAAAACTAAAACCTACCCCGACCCTAAGCCTTATCCCGAGAAGGTGCGATTCGTCATTTTGGACCTGGATGCCTTTCTCTATCCTTACGATAAGGCATACCGCAAGGCCGTTCTGCGAGCTTGGCGGGCGGTAGAAAAAGAATACGGCCTTCCCATATTGCGGAGGAAAATAGCGCAAAAATTGATTGAAGAGGCAAAGGAAGAAGCGAAGAGGAATCCGGATGACGCATTATGCCGGTACATCAGCTCGATGGCGGAACGCCTGGAAAGCAGGGGCCACCCCGGCGGCTCCGTGATCGGCATGCTGGAAGCCTATCGTCACAGCCGGCGGGTAGCGCGCTCGGGTGGGGCGGAAGATATCCAGCATGATCAGTCCCTTGACCCACCTTACCTTGATCCGCCATACAAGGACATGATCGCCATGGCCTTTAATCTAAGGCTGCTTCAGGACTACAGGAGCGAAAAGAAAGCAGGACTCACGCGCGACGAACTGCGAGGGAAAATCCTGGAGGGAGAAAAAGGGGTTACGCGGCTGTGGAATAGGCACATGGGCAGCGGGTTCATCCGGCCCGATGCCGGACTGGTAAGCAAGATACAGCGGTTAACTGACGCTGGGGTCGAGGTTGCTGTCCTCTCGCATTCGTTCAAGCAGGGCGAAGGACAGGCAATGGAAAAGTTGGAAAAGCTTGGCCTCAAAGGAGTGATTCCCGAGCACAAGATTTTTGGGCTGGAAGAGATTTCTCCCTATAAAAAAGGCAAGAACCCGGAGGTTTTTGAAAGAGCGCTTGCGGCCATTAACAACATGCGCGACCCGGCAGACCCGATTAAGCCGATCGAGACGATCATGGCGGAAGATACGATCGGCAACCTGCGGGGCGCCAAGAAAGCAGGCATGCAAACCGTGTGGGTGCCGCGCAGGGACAAGGACATGCCAAATCATCCCTCTCGGAGGCTACAGAAAAAGCTCGCGTCGATCGATCATGTCGTCGATCATATCTACGCTACGCCGCATCAGTTTTTGGACGCGCTGGATGCCGCGATCCGTGCTTCCAGAGAAGACCAAGTAAAGGAGGAGTTACTCTCGAGGCGGGAGTAACGCTTTCGGGATGTTCTCAATCCAGATCTCATTCCCAAGAAACCGGGCTGACGCAATCCACGACTCGTTCCGCAACTCGCCATCAAGCGCGCCTTGCTTGTTTTGGCAAGCCCCCAGGCCACCAGTTCCAATCGCCCGCAATACGAAGGAGCGCGGGACCGATCACAATACGCACGAGCGTGGCGTCAATCAACACGGCGACCGCCAACGTAAATCCGATCATCTTGACCACCAGGAAACTTCCGAAGGTGAATGCCGCAAATACCACGATCATGATCGCGGCAGCGCTCGTAATCAGGCCTGCAGTTCTAGCCATACCCTCCGGGATCGCATCCATTTCACCTAGCCCGCTCCTTCTGGCTTCGAGAACGCGTGCCACCAGAAATACCTCGTAGTCCATGCTCAATCCGAAAACGATGGCAAAGGCGACGATCGGAACCAGAGGAAACACGCTACCGGTTCCCCCAGGAACTCCCAGAAATCCGCTTCCGCTCCCATTTTGGAAAACGAGAACCAAGGCTCCGAAGGACGCGGCGACCGAGAACAGGTTGAGTGCGATGGCCTTCAGGGCGACGAAGACAGATCGGAATCCACAGAGTAGCGCAAGGAGCGTGCCCCCCACTATAAGGCCCATCACCGACGGGAAGCGGTCTCTAATAATCGTTTCATAGTCGGCGTTGAGTGCCGGGATGCCCCCAACCAGAAGCGTTGCGCCAGGCACTCCGGTGAGAGCTAGCGCGCCCGTTTTCCGAAGCTCCCGCACCCAGTTGACCTGGTCGCGCAGGGAGACCGAACTCGCGGGTAACACCTCAATCAGCGCCGCTTGTCCGTCGCTACTCAGAAATGTTCGGCGGGTCTCCCGCGAGAGGTCACGGAGGGAAGACCGGTTGCTCTCCGCAATCGTCGTGATAGAAATCACGCGGCCAGAACGAGAGTCGCTCGCGAGGTGCCTGGTGAGACGATCCAGCACATTCCACCCGGCGTCGGTCTGTGCGATGGAGTCCGTCGGAAGCTCGACAATGATGCGCAACGATTCCACAACGCCTTCCCGATCCATCTGTCTCAGGGCGTGGAGGGCCTGGACTGATTCCGCCGCCGGTGGAAGCCAATCTCCTCGCGGAAGACTGGTATCCAATCGTCTGACCTGCCAGGCGAGCAGGAGCAAAGGAGTGCCTGCCAAAAAGAGGGCAAGCCAGGGATGCGCAACGATCACTTTGCCCCATTGCCTCCAGCGCATGCCAGTGCGCTCAGCCCGATGCGCATCCAACTTGGGAGTAAAGGGCAATCGGCCAAGATTGATCCGCGGACCGAGCAACGCCAGCACTGTCGGAACGACGGTATTTGTGAGCAACACACTCATTCCGGCCACCAGGAATCCCGCGATACCGATGGAACGGATTTCGCTGATTGGAACCGTCAAGAGGGCCAGAAATCCGATGGCTACCGTTGAGGCTGAAATCAAGAGCGTGCGACCTGCCTGGCGTGCCGCGATGACCGAGGCCGCGGGTCCGTCGTTGCCGGCGGAAATCGCTTCCCGGAAGCGGCTGACCATGAGGAGCGCGTAGTCGATGCCGAGGCCCAGGCCAAGCATGGTGGCCAAATTCTGAACCAGAATGGACAAGTGCCAGCGCTGGGCCAGGAATCCCGTAATCGCCAGAGTGGTCGCGATGGCAAACTGGCCAACCGCCAATGGAATCAGGGCGGCGATCAGGCTTCCAAAAGCCACCAGCAGAAGTGCGAGGGTCGCGGGGATCACCAGACTCTCGCCGCGGTCCACGTCGTCAGAGCTCGCTTTCCGAATGTCGAAATTCAGTGGAATCTCGCCCGTGAGTTCGAGATTCACCGCCGGATAACGGCCCCGCAGTTGATTTGCAAGCGAGCTGGCCAGTTGGTGAAGCTTCGGAACAAGCGACTCCAGGGGACCGTCGGTCGACGTGATTCCCACGAGCACAAACGTTCCCCCTCCCCGGCCCAGAAATATCGGATCGCGCGAGTCGAGATAGGACACCACTCCCGAAACGCCGGGTTGGTCTCTCAGTCCCGTCACGATGGGTTCTAATGCTTGCGCGCCCTCCTCCGAACCGACAGGCGGGAGTCCCTGAATTACCAGTACCACTTGGTCCACGAACGGCGACCGAAAACGATTGGCCAGCTCCTGCCGGACAGTTTCCGCTTGGCTCCCTTCGACGCGGGTTGCGGTCTCCAGGTGGCGCTCGGCGTGAAAAGAGAATGGAAGAAGTGCAATAACTGCTGCGAGGACGATCCCTGACACCCATAAGCGTTTAACATCCATCGCACTCATCATGTCATACAAGATCGTCGCCGCAAAAGCTCTCTTGAGGAACTTGCGTACCACTCCCAATAACAGGCCCTGTGAATCTGCTAAACTTTCGACATCGGCGTGGGAGGATCAATCCGTACCTTACTGTTGTTTGCACTACTTGCCGCCGCGCAACTTGCCGTTGCGCAATCTGGAGCGCCAGACCCTCGCGCTGGCGTCTGGACGCTCGTCTCTGCGCAGTCTAGCCTGGATCCTCCGAATCGGCTCTCCATTACACACGTTCAGGGCGGCGGAGTGCATGTAGTCATGTCGGGCGAGACCCATTTCGATTTCACTGCGAATCGGAACGGGCACGATTCTCCCGCGCCGGGCAATCTCGGCTTCAATCAAATTGATCTGCACCGGATCGACAAGCGGCAAAATGAGGTCATCGAGAAAAAGGACGGAGCTCTTGTTGCCACGGTTCGCGACCAAGTTTCGAAGGATGGTAAGGAACTGACCGCCACCACTACCGCCGCGGGCCATCCCAATAAGATCACCGTGTGGACGCGAACTGGAGGTGCGAAGCTCGCTACTGACCCGTTTGTAGGCGAGTGGACGCAAGATCTCAGCAAGACCCGTTTGCGGCAAGGACAAGGACTGGTGCTCAAAATCGAGGCGGACGGAAGCGGTGGGGTCCGTTTCATGGGCGACTTCAGCTATACCGCCCGTTTTGACGGAAAGCAATACGATCTAAAGAACTCGCGCAACGATACCGTGACGCTTGAACTTGTCGATCCTCACACGGTGGATGCGATTTACCGGCGGGACGATCAAGTTACTCAAAAGGATAGGTGGGTGGTTTCCGCGGATGGGCAGCGGATGACGCTATCCACCACAGGCACGTTGGAAACGGGCCAGCAGCTAACGGAGAAGCTCGTGTTTAAGAAGCAGTAGAGAATGTATCTGCGCAGCGCACAAGCCGAATCCGGAGTCGATGAGTTTAATCGCGATACTGCGACAGTTATCACATGCAGCCTTCGAGTTCATGGAAAACCGAAACCCTCTTCAGAATGTCTGAACCGTTCGTCTGGGATTGCTCGCCCTGGGACTTGGGATTGAATTCGAAGGCTATGTAAACATTGTTTTCGGCGCAGACAAACGGGGCGCTCTCCTGGGCGATTTTGACGAGATCGTCATATCCTGCCCGATCAAGGCTCACATGTTCGCCCTTGAAATTCGCAACGCAGCACATCTGCCTGAAACTCTTACCATCAGTTCGAAGATATCGCTCTACCTGCTCCCGAGTCATTCCGGGATTCAATTCGACCGTGTATTGAGCTAGAACGTTGTGGTAGCCCCTTTCGCGTTCCAATGCCGCGTGCCGATCTCGAGCGTGTCGCGCGAACCACAGGCTAGTGGCGATTACCGCTGCAGCTGCAACGATCACAGACACCTTCAATCGCTTTCCGCGCATGGTTTAATTATCGCCCCAACGGAGCTGTTAAGGCTTGCGTTACCACTTCCCCGCGATCTTCAAAAGGATGCCCACAGCGAGCGATGCGAAAATGATCCCTGCTACAAAGTGTAGGGCGCGCTGAAACGGACCACGTGAATAGAGTGGCGGAGCGCCAGTAATGCTACCTCGAAAAAACGAGAACGATGCCCACGTACTCAAAACCAGCGCGATCACAGCACCGATGACTTGACCGATTTTCATAGGCAGTCAGATCGATAATGTCAACACGCGTGGGTGTTGAAAAAGTCCCTCAACGGAACGCCTTTTCATCTGCGAGCATGCCGTCGCCGGTTTTCTTGTCTCCGTTCGACTAAGTGGTAGCCGGCAGAACCGGTGTTGTCGGTTGACTGAG
>Ga0181518_10005408_pt1 | contig 11073 bp, 9 predicted proteins | sample PEATcosm2014_Bin_28_FD_119751 | JGI IMG/M metagenome (GOLD analysis project Ga0181518, IMG submission 119751) | Peatland microbial communities from MTU Mesocosm Facility, Houghton, MI, USA - PEATcosm2014_Bin01_60_metaG | ecosystem: Environmental > Terrestrial > Soil > Wetlands > Peat | place... | reverse complement strand
GCGTTTCATTCGCTTGGAAGATCTGGTCTTCGCCGCCGCCATGGCCGTCCCCGGCCTGACGCCGACCGCCGCGCAAGTCGCGGCCGAGGCCGGGCATTTGCAGGGCGAAAAGGACGGCGTCGAGATCGATCAAGGCATTTTCCTTGCCCACGTGCTCTCAAGCGAAAACGCCGGCCGCCATCTCTGCCATGCGATGTTATTGCCGCGGCGGGAGACGGCGGAACGCCTGCACGCATTCAACGCCGACGGGCGCCTTGATCTCGGCAAGGTTTTCGTCGAGCGCCGCGGCAAGGCGGCGATCGTCACCTCGAAGAACGAGCGCTTCCTCAATGCCGAGGACGACACCACGCTCGACGCCATGGAGATCGCGGTCGATGTCGCGATCCTCGATGCCAAGAGCGACATCGCCGTGCTGCGCGGCGGCGAAGTCGAGCACCCCAAATATCGCGGCCGAAGACTATTCGGCGCCGGCATCAACCTGACGCATCTTTATCGCGGCCAGATTCCGTTTGTCTGGTTCCTCAGGCGCGATCTCGGCTTCGTGCATAAATTCTTCCGCGGCGTGGCGCGACCCGAACTCTTGCCGGACGACGTGCACGGCACGGCCATCGAAAAACCGTGGATCGCCGCGGTCGAGGGCTTCGCCATCGGCGGCCATTGCCAGATCCTGCTGACCATGGACTACGTGCTCGCCTCTGCCGACGCCTTTATGACGTTACCGGCGCGCAAGGAAGGCATCATTCCGGGCGCCGCCAATCTGCGCCTGCCGCGCTTCACCGGCGACCGCATCGCCCGCCAGGCCATCCAATACGAGCGCAAGCTGGTCTGCGACAGCCCGGAAGGCCGTTTGATCTGCGACGAGATCGCGCCAGCCGCCGCCATGGACGCAGCCCTCGACCGCGTCATCGCCGGACTGACCAGTTCCGGTGCGGTCAGCGCCACCTCGAACCGCCGCGCGCTGCGCATCGGGCAGGAGTCGCTCGACACATTCCGGATGTATTTTTCCGCTTACGCCCGCGACCAGGCCTACTGCCATTTCAGCCCCGCGCTGATCGCCAATCTCGAGCGCGAGTGGAATGCACATAACAGGAAGGTTTGAAATTCGTGCAGCACGTTCAGAACGTGGCAAGAACCCCGGCGTACCAATTCAAACGGTCCGTCTCATCCGCATTCTGGATGCCGCGCCCCAAATAGCCCAGAAGGTGAAATGTATCGTTGACGTCGTAATGGACCCCGGCGCCGATCGACGTCATCACTTCGCCGCCTTTGGTATCCGGCGTCTGGTGAAAGATCTCCAAGCCCACCTGCAAGTTGGGGGCGATCTGACGCGTCACCACCAATCCGGTCTGGCAGAAGTCTTGTGAATCGCCGCCACGATTGATCTCGCAGCCGCCGCCGCCAAACGCCGACCACGGACCCCAGTCTTTTTGCATCCATACCGGGAGAAAATACGAAGCGTGCCGCTCGCCGACATTCGTCGCCGCACTCGGCAGAAACACCCTGGGAAAGACGGCAACGTCCAGTCCGAAATTCTGCTGTGTCAGGAAGCGGTATTTTGCGGCGAGTTCGACATTGCCGACGCCGCCCATCAACGGACCGCCTCCCAGCTGGTCATAGGCCGCAGGCACTGTGGCCGTGAGTTGCAGGTTCGGCGCTCCGCCGTAATTGATGTCGATACCCGCTTCCCCGTTCGTGTCACCCCGCATCGCAGTCCCGTTGGTGAAGGTATATATTTCGAAGTGCTTGTAATCGGTCGGCTCCGGATCGTCCGTCAGATATGGCGGCCCCGCCATTGCCGGAGTCATGCCCAAGAACAGCGCCCCACAAACGCACATTCGAACCGCAGAAGATATCACCGTCGACCTCCCACCCAAGGACAGGCTACCAGATTGCCAAGTGCCGCGCTGCGGTGAGTCCGCAATACGCCATTGTCGGTCGTCACCGTCGAGCTATAGGAGCAAGGACAAGATGCCAGACGCCGTCGCACGGACCGCGAGCAAGATTCCCGAAGTCACGCTGGTCTTCTGGATCATCAAGATTGCGGCGACGACGCTCGGCGAGACCGGCGGCGATACCGTCACCATGACGCTGAACTGGGGTTACCTTCTCGGCACAGCGCTATTTCTCGCGCTGCTGGTCGTGCTTGTGATGTGCCAGATCGCGGCGAAGAAATTCTATCCGTTCCTGTACTGGGCGACGATCGTCGCCTCGACCACCGCAGGCACTACCATGGCCGACTTCGCCGATCGGTCGCTCGGCATCGGTTATGCCGGAGGGTCGTCGCTGCTGTTCGCCTGCGTCATCGCCACGCTCGGTGCATGGTACTGGTCGCAAGGCTCCATATCGGTCGCCACCGTCACCACGCCGAAAGTGGAAGCATTTTACTGGGTCGCCATCACGTTCTCGCAGACGCTCGGAACGGCGCTCGGCGACTGGATGGCCGACGGCCTGGGATATGAACACGGCGCGTTCGTATTCGGCGCCGGATTGGCTCTGCTCGCTGCCGCCTATTTCTGGATCAACGTCTCGCGGGTCTTCTTGTTCTGGGCCGCCTTCATCCTGACGCGTCCGCTTGGCGCCTCGGTCGGCGATTTCCTGGACAAACCGGTCAGCGACGGCGGATTGGCATTCAGCCGCCCGATCGCGTCTGCGATCATCGGAGCTTTCATCATCCTTTGTATCCTCATTTTGCCGCAACGAGCCGGACAACATCCCGGCGCAGCCGAGACTGCGGCATAGCGGCGAAGCGCTTAGACCACTTGCCGCAGGAATGTGCGCTCCTCGGACAAAATGAAGCGCTCCGTTTGCGCCAGCATGAAGTTGGCGGCGCCTTCGCTGTCGGACTTCAGCCGCGCCCGGTAGGTTTCGTAGGCCGCCAAGCTCTCGAACGAGATCAGCCCATAGGCGATGTTGTCGGTGCCTTCGTGCGGCATCCAATAGCCAACAACCTTGCCGCCGCACTTGGGAATTATCATCAGCCAGTTGCGGGCATAGGCCTCAAAGCCGTCACGCTTATAGGGATCGAGCTGGTAGCGAATGAAAACGGTGATGGTCATCGCGGCCTCCTGCCGGTTGGCTGCGCGCATGTTGCCGCAAAGCGATGCCGCGATGCTTCGGCAAATATCGTAGTTTGAAATCCGTCAGGAAAAGGCAATTCGCCTGCCGCTGGTGATCTCGCTACCCGCGTTGCGAATGCGGGTTACTGCTTCAGCAATCGGCTCGATCGCGACCGCCATGTGATAGGCGTTTGCGTGCAGGAGAGAGTCGGGGCCGCGCACGATGGCGACGTGGCCTTTCCAGAAAATCAGGTCGCCGCGCCTAAGGGCGGAGAGATCGCCGGCCACCACCGTTCCCAGCGCCGCTTCCTGCATGTCGCTGTCGCGCGGGCATGAGACGCCGCATGCGGCCAGCGCGACCTGGACGAGCGCGGAGCAATCGAGGCCGAGCGCCGTCTTGCCGCCCCACAGATAAGGCGTGCCAATGAAGCGCTCGGCAACCGCCACGTAATCCGTTTCATTCCAGTCGAGCGGCGCAAGATGCGTGGCCGGCACAAATGCGCCGGACTGCGTCACGGCCATGCGATCCTCGATGCGCGCGATCGCGACGCGCGCGCCAAGCGGCAGCGCTTCGCGCGGCGGCAGCTTGATCGAGGGGCCGGGAAACGCCAGCGTACGCAGCGCCGTCACCTTGTGGGTCGGCGCCGGGCCGGGCAGCGCCAGCGCGTTGTCCGGCAGCCAGCCGATATAATCGTCCGCGGCAAGCTGGCCCCACGCCCAGCCCTCGCCATTCGAATCGTAGATGGTGACGCGCTCGCCCTTGAGCGCTTCGGTGTCGAGCGGCGCATCGGGTCGCGGCTCGCGGCGCAGCGGCGCCTGCGGCTCGATGACTTCATAAAGCCGGCCCTCGACGTAGCGTGCCGCCGACACTTTGCCCTCGAGATGCTTCGCCGCGAGATCGGCGCGTGCCGGGGTGACGCGGGGATCGAAGGCGGGCATTTTTTGTCCGTTCAGCCGTAGCGGGCGGCGAGCAGCGCGTAAAGCGCGCGCGCCACTTGGCAGTCGCCGCCTTCCGGCCGGGCCGGCTTGGCAGACGCCGACCAGGCGAAAAGGTCGAAATGCAGCCAGGATTTTGCGCTGACGAAGCGGCGCATGAACAAGGCCGCGGTGATGGCGCCGCCCTGGCTGCCGCCGACATTGTTGATGTCGGCGACTTTGGACTCCAGCATTGCCTCGTAGGGCCGCCACAGCGGCAAGCGCCACAGCGGATCGTTCTCGCTGGCCGCACAGCCCATTAGCTCGCTCGCCAGTGCATCGTCGTCGGTGAAGAAGGCCGGCACGTCGGGGCCGAGCGCGACCCGCGCGGCGCCGGTCAGCGTGGCGAAATCGGCGATCAGTTCGGGCTTGTCCTCGTCGGCCAGCGCCAGCGCGTCGGCGAGGATGAGCCGGCCTTCGGCGTCGGTATTGCCGATCTCGACCGAAATTCCATTGCGTGAGGTGTAGATGTCGCGCGGACGGAAGCTGCCTCCGGCGATGGAATTCTCCACCGCCGGAATCAGCACGCGCAGCCGCACCTTCAATCCGCGCGCCATGATCATGTGCGCCAGCGCCAAAGCCGTCGCCGCGCCACCCATGTCCTTCTTCATGTTGAGCATGCCGCTGTCCGGCTTGATGTCGAGGCCGCCGGTATCGAAGCAGACGCCCTTGCCGACCAGCGTCACGCGCGGATGCTTGCTGTTGCCCCACACCATGTCGATCAGCCGCGGCGCGGCTGTCGGTGCTGCGGCGCGGCCGACGGCGTGGATCAAGGGGAAATTTTGCGCCAACAAATCGTCGCCGACAATGGCGCGGATTTCGGCGCTGTGACTTGCCGCGAGCTTCCGCGCAGCCACTTCGAGGTCCGCCGGCCCCATATCGTTCGCCGGCGTGTTGATCAGATCGCGCGCCAGGGTCACCGCTTCGGCAATGTGCGCAAGCTCGTCGCGATCGAGGCTTTGCGACAGTTCGAGCTTGACCTGGTGGCCCTCCGATTTGCGGTAGCGCGTGAAACGATAGGAGCCGAGCGCCACGGCGAGCGCCGCGAGCCGCGCATCGTGCGGCTCGTTGGCAAAGCGATAGACGCCGTCCGGCAACAGCTGCGGCAGGCGGCCGGGCAGAAAGAAATCCTTCACATCGTCGGTTGCCTCGATGCCGAACAGCACGCCGCCAAGACCGCCTTTCCCCGGCAGCAGCAGATGGCGCCCGGCCTTGGGCTCGAAACCCGCCGCGTCGGCAAAGGAACGCGCCTCGGCACCGAGGCGAGCGCGCACGTCCGCGTAGGTCGCCGCCGTGACGAACCAGATCGGGACCGCATCTATCGTCCCGCGCGAAACGAAGACCTGATCCATCGCCAATGCCGCGCCCTCGCCCGCGCTTGCGTCCTTACTGCGTCGCCGTCTTCTTCACATAAGGCCCGAGCTTCTGCGACGCCTCGTGGACGTAGCTGAGATCGACCACGTCATCGACCTTCACCGAGCCGTCGATCTGCTTGGTGTCGACGAAGAACTGCCACGCCATCTGCAGCGACGGCATGTCGAGCTTGCCGTCCGGATCGACCGCTTGCGAGACGATGGCGCGGTGCACCGCCGGGTCCTTGATGAAGGAATATTCGGTGAGGATTTTGATCACTTGGTCGGCGTTCGGGCCGGCGATATGCCCGTCCTTCAGCGCGTCGTTGTAGAAGCGCATGGCCTTGACCAGCGCCACCATGAATTTCTTGGCATTGTCGGGCTGATCCTGGATGAATTTCGGACCGTAGAACACCACCGCCGTCTGATAATCAGGGAACACGTCGTCGGCACCGACCAGCTTCTTCGCCGAGCCCAGCGACAGCAGTTTTGACACTGTGGGCTCCACCGTGAGGCTGGCGTCGATCGCCTTGTTGGCGAAGGCGGGGATGTGCTGGGGAAAGCCGAGGAAGACCGGATCGATATCGGCGTAGGTCAGGCCGTTCTGCGTCAGCGCGTAATTCATGAACGCGTTCTCGCTGTTGCCATTGGCCGACATCGCCACTTTAAGACCCTTGAAGTCCTTCAGGCTCTTCACCGCGCCGCTGTCCATGAGGTCGCTGCGCACCATGATCGCCTGAAAGCCATAGCCCTTGGCGTTGCGCGCCTTGTCGGACACGATCTTGATGCCGATGCCGCGCTTGACCGCGTTGTAAAGTCCCGCCGAGGTGGCGCCGCTCCCGACATCGACTTCGCCGGAGCCGAGCGACGGAATCATCTTCGCCGCCGAATCAAAGCGCACGAATTTCACCTTCAGCCCCTGCTCGGCGTAGTACCCCATCGCGTCGGCGATGAAGAGCGGCGCGTCGCTCGAGGCGCCGATGGTGCCGATGGTCAGCTCCTGCGCCTGGATGCGCCCGGCGAAGCCGAGTGCCGACACAAGAGCGAAGACGGCAACGAGCCATCGGTGAACATTACGCATCGCGGTCATTTGCATCTCCTCGATGACAAATTTGTAGTCCCGCCGGCACGGGAGCGTAACACACGGCCGCGCCTGCGGCCTGCGAAATTGATGCCCTCACAACCACGGCATCAGCGAAGCGTGGATCACATCCGGCACGCCCTCCCCGCCCACCGATTTGATGGCGCGGTCGACGTCGTTGAGGCCGAAGCGGTGGGTGGTGACCAACTCCAGCGGAAAACGCTTCGAAGCAAGTTGCGCCAGCGCCAGCTCGCAGGCCTTGTAGCTGTGGCCGCGCGCGCTCTTCATGGTGATGAACTTCACCGTGAATTTTTCCAGCGGAAAATTCGGGAATTGCGCCATTTCCCCTTGCGCAACGATGACCCCACCCTTGCGCTTGAGCGCCTCGATGCCGAGCAAAATGGGAATGGTTCCGGCGCCGGCGGTGCAGTCGAGGGCGACGTCGACGCCCTTGCCGCCGGTGATTTCCATGATGCGGGCCAGCGGGTCTTCCTTCTGCACGTCGATGACGTAGTCGGCACCGAGCTTTTTGGCAACTTCGATGCGCGCTTTGTCCTTCGACGTGCCGGTGACGATGATCAGTGAGGCGCCGGCTTGCTTGCAGATCACGGTCTGCGACAGGCCCTGCTGGCCGGGGCCCTGGATCAGCACGGTGGAGTTATAGCCAACGCCGCCGTCGAACAGCGACCACTCGACGCCATTCGCCATCGGCGTGACCAGACCGGCAAGCTCGGGCGTCACGCCCTTCGGCACGTGGTGCACCACGGCGTTCCACGGCAGGTACATGTACTGCGCGAAGCCGCCCCAAAGGTGCGGCGGCTTTTCGTCCGACGTATAGCCGTAGCGGATAGCGTCGGGATTGGTGCGCCAGTTGGTGTTCTCGCAATGGCGATACTGACCGGCGTGGCACCATTCGCACTTGCCGCATGACACGTAATGCTCGACAAAAACGAGGTCTCCCTCTTTAAATCCTTTGCGAAGCGTGAACTCGCGGCCGGCCTTTGCGATATAGCCGATATTCTCGTGGCCCATGATGGTGGGCTTGTTGTTCGGCGGATGCTTGTAGAGCTTGACGTCGGTGCCGCAGATGCCGCCAACCTCCATTTTCATCAGCGCGGCGTCTTCCGGGACGTCGGGCATCGGATATTCGCGGATTTCGGTCTTGCTCGGCCCGGTGCGCACCGCCGCCAGTACTTTTTCAGCCACAGAAAATCACTCCTTGTTGGTCTTCTTGATCGTATAAATGCACTCTAGTGTCACGCTTCCGCGATCCGCAAGCCCTCGTGGCTTCAAGGATATAGGTACGATGGCCGCCCCGTTCGACTTGATGCGCTCACGAAAACTGAGCCCGGGCCATGACGCCGCGGTCGATCGGGTGCGCGACTGGACGCGGACGCGCTTTGCTCTCACTGACGACGAGACCGTGATGGTATCGGAGGTGGCCTGCGGCGTGCCCGGCTGCCCGCCGATCGAAACGCACCTGGTGTTCTGGACGCCCGCGGGGCGACATCACTTCAAGATCTTCAAGCCACTCGCCGACGTAGTCGAGGACGACCTGCCGCCGGCCTTCATGAAAAATGCGCTGATTGCGCTCGAAGGCGTCGACTGCGATTGCTGCTAGTGCGTTTCCGCCAAGCCGGCCGCGGCGAGCGCGTCGGCCTGGCGCTTGGCGACACGGTCCATCGAAAAGCGCTCGATCGCCTCGTTGAACAGCCGGTAAAAATTCAGCTCGGCGCGCAGGTGCAGGAACACGGCGCCCAATCCGATCGCGGCGCGGTCCATGAACACGAATTCGCGCGGCACCGTCACCGGGCCTTTCTGCTTGAGCGCTTGGTGCACGCGAAACGCTTCGCGCCGGCCGTACTCCGACGGCTTCACTCCGTCCGCAATACTGCGCACGCGATCGTCGAGCAGCGGCGCATAGATGAAGCGCGCCCAGATGTTGAGCGTATCGATGAGATCGCGCGACAGCTTGCGAAAACCCCACGTCTCGTAGGCGTGCACGACCAGATCGTTGTCGCCGCGCAACAGCCCGTGATAAAGATCAACGACACCACGGACGAATTTCGGCGGGAAAATGCGAATGCAACCGTAGTCGAGCAGGTTGATGCCGGCGGGCGCGCCATCGCGCGCGAATACCGTGTAATTGCCGAGATGCGGGTCGCCGTGGATGACGCCGAAGCGGCTGAACGGAAACCACCATGCCGTGAACATGGCGGTCGCCAGCGCGTTGCGAATTTCGAGCGGATCGTTTCTATGGGTCAGCATTTTGCTGCCGTCGAGCCAATCGAGCGTGAGCAGCCGTCCGGTTGACAATTCCGGCCAGGCGCGCGGCACGCGGACAATGTCGACGTCGGCGAGCATGGCGCGGTAGAGCGCGACGTGTTTGGCCTCGCGGCGGTAATCCAATTCCTCGCGCACCCGCGCGCCGATTTCCTTGCCGATTTCGCTGGTGTCGATGGCCGCATCGAGCCGCCGGCGGATGGCGAGCAGCCATTGCAGCTGCTGCAAATCGGCTTCGACCGCGGACTGCATGTCGGGATATTGCAGCTTGCAGGCCAGCATCGCGCCGTCGAGCGAGCGGGCGCGATGCACCTGGCCGAGCGAGGCGGCGGCGGCCGGATGATGCTCAAAACTTGCAAACCTCTTCTCCCAGTCGGCGCCGAGCTCGGCCATCATGCGGCGCTTGACGAAGGCCCAGCCCATGGGCGGCGCTTCGCTCTGCAGCTTCTGCAGTTCGGCGGCGTATTCCGGCGGCAGCAGATCGGGAATGGTCGCCATCAGCTGGGCGACCTTCATCAGCGGGCCTTTGAGCCGTCCCAGTGCCGAGGACAGCGCACTTGCGTCTCCGGCGCGATCCGGCGTGCCGCCGAGCAACCGCCGGCCGGCATAGCGCGCCGCCACGCCGCCGACATTGGCGCCGACCCGCGCATAACGCGCAGCACGGGCAGACAGACGGTTCTTCTCGCGGTCGGGTTTCTCTGATTTCGGCATTATGCCTACGGGAAACGAAAGACCGGGCCCGGTCAACCCAAGCTTTCCAGCTGCGCAATCATCCGCTCGATCACGCCCAGCCCGCCCTGCCAGAATGTAGGATCGCGCGCATTCAGTCCGAACGGCGCGAGCAGCTCGGCATAGGGTTTTGTGCCGCCGGCTGACAGCATAGCGAGATAGCGTTCGACAAAGCCTTCATTGGCACGCTCGTAGACGGCGTAGAGCGAGTTCACCAGGCAATCGCCGAACGCATAAGCGTAAACGTAGAACGGCGTGTGTATGAAATGCGGAATGTAGACCCAGAACGTCTCATAGCCGGGTTTAAGCTCGATGGCCGGACCGAGGCTCTCGCGCTGCACGTCGAGCCACAATTCTCCGATGCGCTCGGCGGTCAATTCGCCGCTCTTGCGCTCGGTGTGGACGGCGCGCTCAAACGTATAGAAGGCGATTTGCCGCGCCACGGTGTTGATCATGTCCTCGACCTTGGCGGCGAGCATGGCCTTGCGTTCTTTGCCGTCGCGCGTGCCGGCGAGCAGTTTTTTGAACGTCAGCATCTCGCCGAACACGCTCGCGGTCTCGGCGAGCGTCAGCGGCGTCGGCGCCATCAGGGCGCCGTTCGGCGCCGCCAGCACCTGGTGCACGCCGTGGCCGAGCTCGTGCGCCAGCGTCATCACGTCGCGCGGCTTGCCCTGGTAGTTGAGCAGCACAAAAGGATGCGCCGACGGCGTCGTCGCGTGCGAGAACGCGCCCGGCGCCTTGCCCGGCCGCACCGGCGCGTCGATCCAGCGCTCGGCAAAAAACCGCTCGGCAATGGTCGCCATTTTCGGCGAGAACGCGCCATAGGCGGTGAGCACCGTATCCTTGGCCTCGGCCCAGCCGATGGTGCGGGTGACGGCTTGCGGCAGCGGCGCGTTGCGGTCCCATTGCGGCAGCCGCTTCTTGCCGAACCATTTGGCCTTGAGCGCGTAATAGCGATGCGACAGGTTTGGATAGCCGGCACGCACCGCCGCGACCAGCGCATCGACCACCTCGCGCTCGACCCGGTTCGACAGATGCCGCTCGTCGGCGATGTCGGTGAATCCGCGCCAGCGGTCGGAGATTTCCTTGTCCTTGGCGAGCGTGTTCAGGATCAGCGTGAACTGCGCCACGTTGCCCTTGAAGGTGTGCGCGAGGGCCTGTGCCGCGCTTTTGCGTTTTTTGCCGTCGCAGTCCTGCAAGAAATTCAGCGTCGGCTCGATGGCCAGCGTCTTGCCCGACACCTTGAAGCGCAGATTGGCGATGGTGGCGTCGAACTGACGGTTCCACGCCGCGTACGCCGTCATCGATTTTTCGTGAAACAGCTGCTCGACGCGATCTTCGAGCTGGTACGGCCGATAGCGGCGCACGTCCTCGAGCCACGGCCGGTAATGGCCGAGCGCGGGATCGGCCAGCGCCGCCTCGAGCTGCGCGTCGTCGATGCGGTTGAGTTCGAGCTCGAAGAACAGCAGGTGCGTCGAGGCTGCGGTCATCCGCTCCTGCATGTCGCCATAAAACTTGTTGCGCGCCGGATCGACCGTATCGCCCTCATGGATGAGAACGGCATAGGAGCCGAGCCGGCCCATGCGATCGCTGATTG
>Ga0181518_10005405_pt1 | contig 11078 bp, 9 predicted proteins | sample PEATcosm2014_Bin_28_FD_119751 | JGI IMG/M metagenome (GOLD analysis project Ga0181518, IMG submission 119751) | Peatland microbial communities from MTU Mesocosm Facility, Houghton, MI, USA - PEATcosm2014_Bin01_60_metaG | ecosystem: Environmental > Terrestrial > Soil > Wetlands > Peat | place... | reverse complement strand
CTCAGGTCGACGCCCGCGGCGGCATATGTCGCCCCGGGACCGGGACGACTGGTCGGTCCGCAACCCATGACCGTTCAGACCCCGGGCAGCGCGGCCTGGAGGATCTCGTCCCGATGCGAATCGGCCGACCCGGCCTCGCGGTCCTCGGCGACTCGTACACCCGGCTCGGAGTCCGCCGGGTGGTCGGTGAAGGTGAGCGGGACCTTCACCGGGTAGTGGCCGGTGAGGCAGGCGTCGCAGAACCCGACGTTGTCCGCCCCGATGGCCTCCTTCAGGTGCTCCAAGGTGATGTAGGCGATCGAGTCGACGTCGAGGTAGCGCTCGATCTCGGGGATGGTCATGTTGGCGGCCAAGAGCTCGCCCCGCGTCGGCGTGTCGATGCCGTAGAAGCAGGGCCAGCGGAACGGCGGGGACGAGATCCGCAGGTGCACCTCGGTCGCGCCGGCGTCGCGCAGCATGCCGACGATGGCGCGGGTGGTGGTGCCCCGGACGATGGAGTCGTCCACCACGATCAACCGCTTGCCCTCGATGTTGTCGCGCAAGGGGTTGAGCTTCCGGCGGACCGCGTTCACCCTTGCCTGCTGGTCCGGGTCGATGAAGGTCCGCCCGATGTAGCGGTTCTTCACCAGCCCCTGGCCGTAGGGGATGTTGGCCTCGCGGGCGTACCCCTCGGCCGCCGGCACACCGGAGTCGGGCACCCCCATCACCATGTCGGCGTCGACGGGGGCCTGTCGGGCCAGCAGCTCCCCCATCCGCCGACGCGCGCCGTGCACCTCTCGGCCGTGCAATTGGCTATCGGGCCGCGCGAAGTAGACGAACTCGAAGATGCAGAGCCGGTCGGACACCTGATCATCGGGGAACAACTGGCGGGACCGCACACCGTCGGCGCCGATCGACACCATCTCGCCGGGTCGCAGCTCGCGAATGAACGTCGCCCCGATGACGTCGAGAGCCGGCGATTCCGAGGCGAGCACCCAGCCCTCCGGGTGCTCGGCGGGACCCAGGCGGCCGAGACACAGGGGCCGGAAACCGTGGGGGTCGCGGACGCCGTAGAGATGGGAGGCGTCCATGAGGACGAACGAGAAGGCCCCGGCCAGCCCCGGGATCACCGCCTCGATGACCGGGGCCAGCTCGCCTTCGGCCGGGTCGCCCGCCCACTCGGGAAACGCCAGGGCGAGGAGCCCGGCCACCACGTCGCTGTCCGACGCCGTCATCCCCGGGAGCATCCCGGCCCGTTCGATCAGCGCATCGGTCTCGGTCAGGTTGCCGTTGTGCCCGAGGGCGAATCCAGCCCGCCCCATCGGTCGGTAGGCGGGCTGGGCGTTGTTCCACTCAGAGGTCCCATGGGTGGAGTACCGGGTGTGGCCGATGGCCAGGTGACCGTGCAGGCCCGAGAGCGTGCGCTCGTCGAACACGGCCGCCACCAGGCCCATGTCCTTCACGACGGTGATGGTCTCTCCGTCGCTCACCGCCATCCCGGCCGACTCTTGGCCGCGGTGCTGGAGGGCGTAGATGCCATCGAAGGTGAGCTGAGCCACCGAACGCCCGGGCGCGTAAACCCCGAAAACCCCGCAGGCTTCCTTCATCGTTGGCCCTCTGACCCCCGTCGCTCCCCCGCGCCGGCCGTCACCGTGCTCAAGGCGAACCCGAACCGGTGGCGACACTCGGAGTCTGACACAGCCCCCCGGGCTCGAAGAACCTTCCGGCGGTCAGGTTCGGACGACCCGACCGCCTGTATCGTCGAGCGCCGGTGATCGACCTCCACGTCCATTCGGCCGTCTCGGACGGCAGCGACCCGCCCGAGGTCATCCCCGAGCTGGCCAAGGAGGCCGGATGCTCGGCGGTCGCCCTCACCGACCACGACACCTTGGCCGGGCTGGAGGCGGCCAGGCGCCGGGCGGCCGAGGTGGGGATCGAGCTGGTCGGCGGGTGCGAGGTCTCGTGCGCTTTCTCAGGCACGAGCACCCACGTCCTCGTCTACTTCATCGACCGCGAAGAGGGGGCGTTCCACGAGGAGCTGGCCCGCTTCCGAGAGGATCGGGTCCGGCGCAACCGCCAACTCGCGCAACTCCTGGCGTCGCTCGGCATCGCGATCACCTACGAGGAGGCCGTCGCGGCGGCCTCGAGCGAGGACAGCCTGGGCCGCCCCCACTTCGCGGGGCTGTTGGTGGCCAAGGGAGCGGCCGAATCGATCCCCGATGCCTTCGATCGCTGGCTCGCCCAGGGGCGTCCGGCGTTCGTGCCCAAGGCGCGCGTGCACCCCGCCGAGATCGCCCGGGTGGCCAGGGCCGGCGGCGGCGTGTGCGTCCTAGCCCACCCGCTCACCTTGGAGCTGGCGGCCGACGAGCTCGACCGGGCGGTGGGCGAGCTCGCCGGGGCCGGCTTCAGCGGGATCGAGGCCCACTACGCCAGCTACCGCCCCGAGCAACGGAGGGCGCTGGCCAAGCTGGCGGCGCGACACGACCTGGTCGCCACCGGCGGGTCGGACTACCACGGCACGGTCAAGCCCGGACTGGCCGTCGGAACGGGCCGGGGCGACCTCAATGTCCCCGACGCGGTGCTCGAACGGTTGGCCGCCCGGCGCCCCTAGGACCGGGCATCGACAACCGGCACCGTCAGCGACGCTCGTCGAGGGCGTCAGGGATGGTGCCCAACCACGCCGTGCGGAGGCGTTCGACCGAGAGGGTGACGAGGGTGCCGATGGTGAGCTCCTCGCCACCGGCCTTCCCGAGCACGCTCACCGCCACCCCGGCCGCGGCCGCCCGTTCGACGAGCTCTTCGGGCCGGTGTGTCGCCGCGACAAAGCGCGACGGCTCCTCGCCGAACAGCTCGGCGTGGCCGCCGACCCCCTCCACGGCCACACCGATCCCGGCCGCGATCGCCATCTCGGCCAGCGCGACCCCGAGGCCACCCGCCGAGACATCGTGGACCGCGCACAGAAGCGCCGTCCCCCCGGCCACCCCCTCGCCGACCAGTTGGCTGACCAGATCGACCACCCCCCGATGCGCCCCCAGGTCGAGCCGGGGAAGGCTGCCCGACCGATGGCCGCGCACCTCGACCGCCCACCGGCTCCCCCCGAGGAGCACCGCGCCGGGCGGCGTCGGAGGGTGCAGGAGGACCACCGTGGCCCCGTCCTCCCACCCGACCCCCGGGGGCCGGCGCTCCAGCCGCTCGACCAGGCCGAGGCCACCGATGACCGGGGTGGGGGGGATGTCCGCCCCCCCGCTCTCGTTGTAGAGGCTGACGTTGCCCCCGATGACCGGGAGGTCGAAGGCGAGGCAGGCCTCGGACATCCCGTCGATCGCCTCGGAGAGCTGCCACATAACCTCGGCGTGCTCAGGATTGCCGAAGTTGCAGCAGTTCACGATCGCCACCGCGAGGGCGCCGACGCAGGCCAGGTTGGCGGTCGCCTCGGCCACCACCATCGCCGTGCCGGCACGCGGGTCGATGGCGCACCAGCGTGGGTTCCCGTCGGTGGTGAGGGCCACTCCCCGGTGCGACGGGGGGAGCCCGGGCCCGGCCAGGCGGAGGAGGGCGGCATCGCCACCGGGACCTTCCACCGTGTTCAAGAACAGCTGGTGGTCGTACTGGCGGTAGACCCACGACGGATCGGCGAGCAGCGAGAGCAGGTCGCGGCCGCAGTCCTCGGGCGGCGCCAACCGTTCGGGTCCGTCGGCTCGGCGAGCCTCCAGATCGGCCGGGGGCGCGAGCGGGCGCGCATAGCGGGGGCCGTCATCGGCCAGCGAGGCGGCCGGGACGTCGGCCAGGAGCGGTCCGCCCTCGCGCTCTTTGATCCGGAGTCGACCGACCGGGCGCCCGTCCTCTTCGTCGGGCTCGGTCACCCGACCGATCACCGCCGCGCGCACCTCCCAGCGGGCACAGACCTCGGACACCGCCGGCCAGTCGTCGGGAGTGACGATGGCCAGCATCCGCTCCTGGCTCTCGCTCGTCATCACCTCCCATGGCTCCATCTCGGTCTCACGGCGCGCCACCGCGGAGACATCGACCTCCATGCCGACGCGCCCCCGGGCGGCGGTCTCGCTCGTCGCGCACGCGAGCCCCGCACCACCGAGGTCCTGGATGCCGACGACCAGGTTCGCGTCGAGGAGTTCGAGACAGGCCTCGATCAACCGTTTCTCTTCGTAGGGGTCGCCGACCTGGACGCTCGGACGCTTGGCCTGGTCGAGCGCATCGGGACCACCCGATCCGCCGAAGCCGGCCGACGCCAGCACGCTGACCCCGCCGATGCCGTCGCGCCCAGTGGACGCGCCGAGGAGGACGACCAGATTGCCGGGTCCGCTTGCCGCGCCGAGCACGAGCCGCTCGACCGGCAGTGCGCCCATGCACAGCACGTTCACCAACGGGTTCTGCTCGTACGCCGGGTCGAAGGTCAGCTCTCCCCCCACCGTCGGCACGCCGACCGCGTTGCCGTACGAGGAGATACCCCCCACCACCCCCTCGAATAGCCATCGCTGTCGCGCGTCGTCGAGGGTGCCGAAGAAGAGGGGGTCCATCAGCGCGAGCGGCCTCGCCCCCATCGTGAAGATGTCGCGCAGGATCCCGCCGACGCCAGTGGCGGCACCCTGGTGCGGCTCGATGGCCGAGGGGTGGTTGTGGGATTCGATGCGGATGGCGACCGCGATCCCGTCACCAGCGTCGATCACCCCGGCGTTCTCGCCCGGCCCGACCAGCACACGGTCGCCGTCGGTGGGCAGTCGGCCGAGATGCACGCGCGACGACTTGTAGGAGCAGTGTTCGCTCCACATCACCGAGTACAGGGCGAGCTCCAGGCGGTTCGGCTCACGCCCGAGCACCCTGGTCACCTCCAGGTATTCGTCGTCGGTGAGCCCGAGCGCGCGGTGTAACGGCTCGACGTCGCCTCCCGCCTCGGCCACGACGGCCACGTTACCGGGGTGTCGGGACCGCCCGGTGCTGAGGCGATCCGGTCGCCCATCGGGCAAACGCGGGCGGGCCGTCGGGATCGGTTCCAATCGTCGGATTCCGACAAGATTCGGCCCAAAATCGACGAAGTCGCGACCGTTCGGTCAACAATCCTCGGTTCGTCGCGCCTTCGGTACCGTCAATTCAGTTGACCGATCACCGATGAGGTCAGGTGATACCGCCGGGTAACTTCAATAAAAGACCCTGTTCAGGCCCCCACTATGGTCATTGACGCAGCAAAGAACCTCCGAATGGACCCGGAGCAAATCGAATCTCGGTCGGTGCCCAGCTCGTCGTGTCAGGACGGGGCGTTGTCACGCATTCGAAAAAATGATCTTTGAACATTCTGGCCGAATACGCGAGAATGATTCAATGCCGAAGAGCGAGACAAAGAACCATGCGATGACCGAAGAGCACAAGGCGGCCCTGGCCAAGGGACGCGAGGAGGGTCTCGCCGTCCGGCGCTACCTGGAGGCCATCGAGTCCTCACGGCCCCGCCGAGGACGCCGGCGTACCCCCGCGTCGATCTCAAAACGGCTGGAGGCCATAGAAGCCGAACTGGCCGCCGCCGACCCGCTGTCGAGGCTGCACCTCATCCAGCAGAAGAAGGACCTCACAGAGGAGCTGGAGCGCAATGCCGATACCGAGGACATTGCCGAATTGGAGAAGCAGTTCGTGAAGGTGGCCCGCGCCTATGGGGAGCGCAAGGGCATCAGCTACGGCACCTGGCGGACCGCCGGGGTGAGCGCGGCGGCGCTGCAGAAGGCCGGCGTCGCCCGGACCAGGGGCTAGCCGTCGTTCCCAAACAGGCCGGCCGGACGGGGCGGCTCAGGCCACCGCGACCGAAAGCAGCGAGCGGAGCAGCACCAAGCCATCCGCGGACCCGGTGAGCTCCGAGCTGGCCCGCTCGGGGTGCGGCATCAGCCCGACCACGTTGCGGCCCTCGTTGCAGATCCCGGCGATGTCGTCGATCGACCCGTTGGGGTTGTCCGTGTAGCGGAGCACGACCCGATCCTCGGCGCGTAGCTCGTCGAGGACCGCGTCATCGCAGACGTAGCTCCCGTCGAAGTTGTTGAGCGAGAGCGTGAGCTCGGCCCCGACCGCCACCCCGGCGGTGAGCACCGAACGCGCCGAGGCGACCGTCACCGTCACCGGGGCGCACATGAAGCGCAGCCCTGAGTTCTTCTGAAGCGCCCCCGGAAGCAGCCCGGCCTCGGTGAGCACCTGGAAGCCGTTGCATATCCCGACCACCGCACCGCCCGATGCGGCGAAGGTGCCCACCGCCTCCATCACCGGCGAGAACCGGGCGATGGCCCCCGGACGGAGGTAGTCGCCGTGGGCGAACCCTCCCGGGATCACCACCGCGTCGACGTCGCCGACCGACCGCTCGCCGTGCCAGAGGAACCGGGTCCGCGCCCCCACCAGGTCGAACGCGGCTGCGACGTCGTGCTCGCAGTTGGTGCCGGGGAAGACGACGATGCCGACCAGCGGTGCCATCAGCCGACCACCGGGGTCGACACCGAGACCTCGGTGTCCTCCATCACCGGGTTGGCCAAGAGCCGTGTCGCCAGTGCCTCGGCCCGCGACCGCGCCGCCTCGGCACTGTCGGCCTCCAACTCGAAGCGGAACGAACGGCCGGTGGTCATCGCGGAGACGTCGTCGAAGCCGAGGGCGGGGAGCGCCCGCTCGATGGTGGCGCTCTCGGGGTCGGCGATCCCGGGCCGCAGCCGGACCTCGACGTGGGCGGCGAACCTCATCGGATCCTCAGATCGGGCCGGGCGGACACTCAAGCCGGACCGTACCAGTCGGCGAGCGAGCGCCCCGTGACCCGCTCGTAGGCGGCCACGTAGCGGGCCGAGGTCGCCTCGACCACCTCGGGTGGGAGCGGCGGAGCGGGGGGCGTCCGGTCCCAGCTCTGTGCGCTGGCCCAGTCCCGCAGCGGCTGCTTGTCGAACGACGGCGGGACCGAGCCGGGGACGACCTGGTCGGTCGGCCACAACCGGGACGAGTCGGGGGTGACCACCTCGTCGCAGAGCACCAGGTGACCGTCGATCCGGCCGAGCTCGAACTTGGTGTCGGCGAGGACGAGCCCCGCCTCGGCGGCCCGGCGGGCCGCCCGCTCGTAGAGGGCCAGGCAGACCTGGCGGACCTCGGCGGCGGTCTCGCTCCCGACAATCGCCGCCGCCGCCGCGAAGTCGATGTTCTCGTCGTGGCCTACCTCGGCCTTCGTCGACGGCGTGAAGAGGGGTTCGGGTAACCGGTCGGCGAGGCGCAGCCCGGGCGGCATCGGCATCGTGTGCACGGTGCCCGAGCGCGCGTACTCCTCGTAGGCCTGCCCGGCCAGGTACCCGCGCACGATGCACTCGAGCGGGATCATCTCGGCCCGCCGGACGAGCATGGCCCGACCGGCGATGTCGCCCAGCTCGCCGGACCCCTCGAGGGTGGCGGCGATCTCTTGGGGGTCGGTGCTCAGCACCGCGTTGTCGACCACGTCGGCCATCTGGTCGCACCAGAACACCGTCATCGCGGTCAGCACCCGGCCCTTCTGCGGGATCGGCTCGGCGAACACGACGTCGAAGGCGCTGATCCGGTCGGACGCCACCATGAGCAGCGCGCTGGGGCCAGCATCGTAGAGGTCGCGCACCTTCCCGGAGCGCAGGAGGGCCGGCGGGCCGGTCACGAGGACGCTTGGTCGATCTCGTCCAGCGCCGCGACGACGAGCCCGGCGTGGCGCAGCAGGTGCTCGAGGTCGAACGCCGCGTCGAGCTGAGCTTCGGTGAGCGTCACCTCGTCGTCGTCGGCCAGCACCTGGCGAAGCGGGCGGTTGGACTCCCAGGCCGCCCGGGCGTCGCGCTGGACGATCCGGTAGGCCTCGTCGCGGGTGGACCCGGCGGCCACCAGCGCCAGCAGCACCGACTGGCTGAATACGAGGCCGAGGGACCGGTTGGTCAGGTTGTCGAGGGCCCGGTCGGCGTGGACGACCAGCCCGGACACGAGGCCGGTCGCCTTGCGCAGCAGGTACAGCGTGAGCGCGGTGGCGTCGGGCAGCACGACCCGCTCGACCGAGCTGTGCGAGATGTCCCGCTCGTGCCACAACGCGACGTCCTCCAGTCCGGCGACCAGGTAGCCGCGCAGCACCCGGGCCAGGCCGCACAACCGCTCCGAGAGGATCGGGTTGCGCTTGTGGGGCATCGCCGAGGAGCCCTTCTGCTCGGCTCCGAACGGCTCCTCCACCTCGCCGACCTCGGTCCGGGCCAGGTGGCGGATCTCGGTCGCGATCAGCTCGACGGTGGAGCCGGCCGCCGTGCACGCGTAGAGGTACTCGGCGTGCCGGTCGCGCGCGATGACCTGGGTGGCCGGTACCGGCTCGAGCCCAAGCGCCCGGCACACGTAGGTCTCGATCTCGGGTTCGATGTTCGAGTAGGTGCCGACGGCCCCCGACAGCTTGCCGACCGCGACCCGTCGGCGGGCCGAGACGAGACGCTGCCGGTCGCGGTCCACCTGCAGGGCCCACAGGGCGAACTTCGCCCCGAAGGTGGTCGGCTCGGCCTGCATGCCGTGGGTCCGCCCGGCGACCGGCACCGCCCGGAGCTCTCTCGCTCGGGCGCACAGCGCCGCGATCAACCCGTCGGCGGCCTCGATGAGCAGGTCGGCCGCCTGCGTCAGCGCGACGCACTGTGCGGTGTCGACCACGTCCGACGACGTCAGGCCGAAGTGGATCCATGCACCCTCGGGTTGGCCGATGCGCTCCTGGACCACGTCGACGAAGGCCGCCACATCGTGGTCGGTGGCGCGCTCTCGCTCGGCCACCGCCTCGACGAACCCCTCGTCGACCTTGGGTGCGCGCGCGCGCACAGCGGCGGCGGCCGACTGCGGCGCCACGCCGGCCTTGGCCAGCGCCTCGACCGTCAACAGCTCGACCTCCAGCCAACGGCCGAGCCGGGCTTCGTCACTGAACAGCGTCGCCGCGTCGGCGGGCGCGTACCGGGGGATCACCGGAGCACCGCCGTCGGCTCCGACGAGCGGGCGATGTCGCCCCGGAGTTGCATGCCCGGCCAGGTGACCCTGGCCGCGGCCTCGTACGCCCGCGCCCGGGCGGTACTGAGCGACGGGGCCAGGGCGGTCAGCCCGAGCACGCGACCACCGTCGACCCGGAACACTCCGTCGGCGCGGGTCGTCCCGGCGTGCAGGACGGTCACGCCCTCGACCGGCTCGGCCAGCTGGCCGTCGGGCCCGAGGCCGCCGATGGCGTCGCCGGTCACCGGCGACTCGGGGTAGCCGGCCGCCGCCGCGACCACGCACACCGCGGCGTCGGCCGAGAACCTCGGGGGTCCGATGAGCCGGCCCTCGGCGACCGCCATCAGGACGTCGACGGGGTCATCGGCCAGGCGTGGGAGGACCACCTGGGCCTCGGGGTCCCCGAACCGGACGTTGTACTCGAGCACGACCGGCCCGTCGGCCGTCATCATGATCCCCGCGTAGAGCACGCCCCGGTAGTCGATCCCACGACGGGTCAAGGTGGCGACGATGGGGGCGACCGCCTCGTCCATCACCCGCTCGACGAGGGCGTCGTCCACCTCGGGCAGCGGCGAGTAGCTGCCCATCCCGCCGGTGTTGGCGCCCTGATCCCCGTCGAAGACCCGCTTGAAGTCGCGGGCTGCGGCCAGCGGGACGGCGCGCGTGCCGTCACACAGGGCCTGGATGGAGCACTCGAAGCCGACCAGGCCCTCTTCGATCACGACCCGACGGCCGGCGTCTCCGAAGGCCAGGCCGGACAGCTTGGCCGCCACGTCCGCCTCGGCCTCGTCGCGGGTCTGGGCGACCAGGACCCCCTTGCCGGCCGCCAGCCCGTCGGTCTTGACCACGAACGGCCCGGGCAGGACAGCGAGGAACCGCCGGGCCTCGGCCAGGTCGTCGAAGACGCCGTAGCGGGCCGTCGCCACCCCCGACTCTTTGAGCGCGTCCTTCATGAAGGCCTTGGATCCCTCCAGCCGGGCACCGTCGGCACCCGGCCCGACCACCGCCATGCCGCGGGCGCGGAGTCGGTCGGCCAGGCCGTCGACAAGCGGGGCCTCCGGTCCGATCACGGTGAGTCGGGCCCCGATCTCCTCGGGCGGTGCCGGAGACACCGAGATGCGATGACCGGCGACCTCGGCCGGCATGCCCGGGTTGCCGGGCGTCACCACCACGTCGGAGCTTCGGGCGAGCAGCCGGGCCAGGGCGTGCTCCCGACCACCGCTCCCCACGACGCAGACGATCACCGACGAAGCTGGCTCAACGGGCGGCGAACGAGACGAACTGCTCGCGCTCGGGGCCGACCCCCACCATCCGGACCGGCACACCGATCTGCTCGGTCAGGAGGGCGACGTAATCGCGCGCCGCGCGCGGCATGTTCTCGGCCGAGGTGACACCGGAAAGATCGGTCAGCCACCCCGGCATCTCCTCGTAGATGGGGGTGACCCGATGCAGGGTCGACTGGTGATACGGGGGGTACTCATAGCGGACGCCGTCGGCCTCGTAGTCGACGCAGACCTTCACCGTCTCGAAGGTGTCGAGCACGTCCAGCTTGGTCAGGGCGACCTCGGTCAGCGAGTTCAGCCGGACCGCCTGGCGAAGCATGACCGCGTCGAACCACCCGCAGCGGCGCCGGCGTCCGGTGTTGGTCCCGAACTCGTGCCCCCGCTCGACCAGCAGGTCTCCGGTGTCGTTGGTGAGCTCGGTCGGGAACGGGCCCGCACCCACCCGGGTGACGTAGGCCTTCGCGATCCCGATCACCCGGTCGATATCACGGGGCCCGAGCCCCGAGCCGGTGCAGGCACCGCCGGCCACCGGGTTCGAGGAGGTGACGAAGGGATAGGTGCCGTGGTCGAGGTCGAGGAAGGTCGCCTGAGCCCCCTCGAGGAGGATGTTCTCGCCCCGGGCCAAGGCGTCGTGCAGCATGCCGACGGTGTCGCTGACCATGGGGGTGATGCGGGGGGCGTACTCCTCGAGGTAGGTGGTGGCGATGGCGTCGGCCGAGGACGGGAGCCGGTTGTACACCTTGGCCAGGACGGCGTTCTTCTCCTTGATCGCGACGTCGAGCTTCTGGCGGAAGATCTTCGGGTCGAGCAGGTCCTGGACCCGCAGACCGACCCGGG
>Ga0181518_10005399_pt1 | contig 11088 bp, 8 predicted proteins | sample PEATcosm2014_Bin_28_FD_119751 | JGI IMG/M metagenome (GOLD analysis project Ga0181518, IMG submission 119751) | Peatland microbial communities from MTU Mesocosm Facility, Houghton, MI, USA - PEATcosm2014_Bin01_60_metaG | ecosystem: Environmental > Terrestrial > Soil > Wetlands > Peat | place... | reverse complement strand
GTGAACAGCGACGTGATCATGATCCTGCACCTCAACCCGTCCAAGGGGACCGTGAGCGTGCTGTCGATCCCCCGCGACCTCTTCGTACCCAACGCCCGTGCGGCGGGCGCCAACAAGATCGACGCGGCGCTCTATGAAGGACCGAGCCAACTCGTGGCGGCGGTCGAGGAGGACTTCGGGATCCCAATCCAGCACTACGTGGAACTCAACTTCGACACCTTCGCGGATGTGGTCAACACGCTCGGCGGCGTGAGCATGTACTTCCCCGAGCCCGTGTTCGACGCGTATTCGGGTCTCGACATCACCACGACCGGATGCATCCACCTCGACGGGGTCCAAGCGCTCCAGGTCGTCCGAGCCCGTCACCTGCAGTACCAGGCACCGGGAATCACCACATCGGACCCGTACTACTGGCCCCAAGAAGGTGAGAGCGACCTGGCGCGGATCCGGCGGGACCACGAGTTCTTGCGGGTGCTGGCCGCCGCGGTGTCCGCCCAGGGCCTCGCCAACCCCATCAAAGACGCCGAGCTGGTGTCGGGCGTCGCCCCCGACCTGACCGTGGACAGCACGTTCTCCGCGGCCAGCATGGCCAACTTGATCCTCACCTATCACGGGATCAACCCGTTCAGCGCCCCCGAGCTGACGGTGCCGGTGATGGAGAGCGACATCAACCAGTACATCTACGAGGGTGGCGCGTACGGGAACGTCGAGTTCCCCACCGAGCCCGAGGACTTCGATGTCGTCGACCAGTTCCTGGGCGTCGGGCCCAACACGAACACCCTGAACGGCGAGCCGCTCCCCAGCCCGAGCTCGGTAGCGGTCTCGATCCTGGACGGATCGGGCACCTCCGCGGCCGGTCAGACCGCCGAAGCGGGCCTCCAGGCGCTCGGCTTCGACGTGGTCGGGGTGTCGAACACCCCCGAGGTGGGGGCACAGGCCGAGACCGTGGTCGAGTACGCCCAGGACACGCCGGCCGAAGAAGCGGCGGCACAGGCGGTGGCCCGCTCCATCTCGGGCCAGGTCGTCATGGCCCTCGCGCCCGCCTCGAACGGTTCCGAGGCCACCTCCAGTGCCCCCTCGACCGCGGCCGGCGCCCAGGTGACGGTGATCACCGGGACCGACTTCACGGTAAACCCACCCGCCCCGCCGCCCACCACCACCACGACGACGGTGACCAAGGCGAAGGCGAGGGCGAAGAAATCCGCCGCACCAACCACCACGACCACGTCCACCACGACGACGACCACGACGCTGCCGCCCACCACGACCACGACCACGGTGCCCGACTTCGCACTCCCGAGCCCGGCGGTCCAGCCGCTCGCCCCGTGGGACCCGAGGTCGTGCACCACCACCGGCGGCGAGGGTCCTTGAAGACAGCCCGAAGGTGGACGTCTTTGGGCTACGAGACGATGAAGGCCGGCCGGAACATCGTCCGTACCGTCATAATCCGCGTTCTCAATGAGTTGGCGAGCCTTTGCACACGGCATCCCGACCGTTACGATGCGTTGTGTCCTGGCGACGCCTTCTTGCCCGGATCGGTGGAGTGATCTTTGCCTTCGGACTCCTCCTCCTGTTGTTCGTCGCCTATCAACTCTGGGGCACCGGCATCTCGACCCGTTTCCACCAAGAGGCCCTGCGAAAGCAGTTCGACCACGATCTTGCGATCGCGCGCCGCGATCGCACGAAACCTATGAAGGCTCCCACATCCACTCCGACGTCCCAACCGCCACGGGGTGTGGCGCCGCCAACCCCCGGTGTAGCCCCGGCAGACGGACAGCCGATCGGCACGATCGACATCCCGAGCATCGGTGTCAACTACGTCGTCGTGCAGGGCACCGATACCGCCGACCTCGAGCTGGGTCCCGGCCACTATGACAACACCCCTTTACCGGGCCAGCCGGGCAATGCGGCGATCGCCGGACACCGCACCACCTACCTCCATCCCTTCTACAACCTCAATGAGCTCGTCGCCGGCGACCCGATCTACGTGACCACCACCCAAGGACGGTTCCAATACGACGTCACCGCACTACTCGTCGTCGCACCAACAGACCTCGCGGTCCTCGACCCGACGTCGGTGCCCACCCTGACTCTCACCACCTGCAACCCGCGGTTTAGCGCTGCACAACGGTTGGTCGCTCAGGCCACCCTCATAAGTCCCCCGGCGACCATCCCCATCAAAGCCAAACCGAAGGCCACCAGATCCAACGGGAGCGGAGCTAACACGATCCCGCGCGGCCTAGCCGGCAGCAGCGGCTCGGCCTGGCTTGCCATCGGGTGGGGCGCGGCATCGGCTGCATTTGCCGCAGCCGTATGGCTCGTGGCTCGCCGACAATACCGCAGGCTCTCTCGTTTCACCGTGGCCGCAGTCGGGTTCGCTCTGTTCCTCGTGCTCCTGTTCTTCTTCTTCCAGAGCGTGACTCCACTGTTGCCAGCGAGCTTCTGACGCGAATGGGATGGGGCAGGTCGGTGCACTCGAACCCGACCCGCGTACTGTTCGTCTGCACCGGCAACCTCCACCGCTCGCCTATGGCACAGACGATCCTCTCGGACCTCTTGGCCGAACGAGGGATCCGAGCCGAGATCGCGTCGGCCGGACTCTTGCCGGGTGGACAGCCGATGCCCCTCGAGACCCAAGAGGCTCTGAGGGCCCTCGGGCATGACGGTCCGGAACTCGGCGCGCAACGGAGCCACCAGGTCACTGACAGCGACGTCACGAGCGCCGACCTGGTGGTCGGAATGGCCAGGAACCACGTGCGCGAGGTGGTCGTTCGGATGCCCGAGACCTGGGACAAGACGTTCACGCTGAAGGAGTTGGTCCGGAGGGGCTTGGCGGTCGAAGCCCGCCGGGCCGACGAGGAGCTCCGGTCGTGGTTGGGCAGGGTGGCCGACGATCGCGACCGACAAGATCTCCTCGGGTCGGCGACCGTCGACGATGTGGCTGACCCCATCGGAGGGTCGTCATCGATGTTCGAGCAGACGGCGAACGAGATCCAGAGACTGTGCGTCTCACTCAGCACGCTCCTGTGGCCCTGAGCGGGCCGGGCGTGAACGACGTCGGCTCCACGCGCGGATCGCTACTTTGCATCTCGTTGGTAACCTCCGCAGTGCAGCGGACCTCGGCGAGACCACAAGAGGCCGTGAAAAAAGGAGAACTCCATGCCCGAAGCCGTCATCGTCGCGACCGGCCGTAGCCCGATCGGCCGAGCCAACAAGGGCTCGCTCGTCGAATGCCGTCCCGATGATCTCCTTGCCCACATCGTCACCGAGGTCTTGAAGAAGCTCCCGTCGCTCGACCCGACGACGGTGGAGGACTTCATCGTCGGCTGCGGTCAACCGGCCGGCGAGTCCGGGTACAACATCGCCCGAGTCGCGGCGTTGCTGGCCGGGCTCGAGGTGCCGGGGGTCACGGTGAACCGCTACTGCTCCTCGTCCTTGCAGACGATTCGCATGGCTGCCCATGCCATTCAGGCCGGCGAGGGTGATGTGTTCGTCGCGGCGGGCATCGAGACCGTGAGCCGCTACGCGTACGGCGCCTCGGACACCGGCCCACACAACGCGCTCTTCGCCGACGCCGAGGCTCGCACCGGCGCCCGAGCCCCGGCGGTCACCGACCCGTGGACCCCACCGACCGGGCTTCCCGACGTCTACATCGCGATGGGACAGACGGCCGAGAACGTGGCCGAGCTCGAGAAGGTGAGCCGCCAGGAGATGGACGAGTTCGCCCTTCTCTCCCAGACACGTTCCGTCGAGTCCCAAGGCAACGGGTTCTTCGAGCGCGAGATCATCCCGATCACCACACCGAGCGGCACGGTCGTCACCAAGGACGACGGGCCCCGAGCCGGGACGACTCTCGAAGGACTCGCCCAGCTAAAGCCGGTGTTCCGGGAGGGTGGCACGGTCACCGCCGGCAACGCATGCCCGTTGAATGATGGCGCGGCGGCGGTGGTCGTGATGAGCGACAGGCGGGCGGCCGAGCTCGGGATCACCCCGCTCGCGCGCATCGTGGCGAGCGGCGTCTCGGCGATCGACCCCGAGATCATGGGCCTCGGTCCCGTGGACGCGATCCGCCAGACCCTCAAGCGGGCCAAGATGACGATCGACGACATCGACCTCGTCGAGATCAATGAGGCGTTCGCCGCGCAGGTCATCCCCTCGGCGCGCCACCTCGGCATCGACTGGGACAAGCTCAACGTGCGGGGCGGCGCGATCGCTCTTGGTCACCCCTTCGGCCAGACCGGGGCCCGCATCATGACGACGCTGCTGAACGCGCTCGAGGACACCGGCAAGACCATCGGTCTCGAGTCCATGTGCGTGGGCGGCGGCCAGGGCATGGCGATGATCGTCGAGCGTCTCGGTTAGACAGGCTCGAGAACGCCTCATTTCGAACTGCTGCCCGTCCGCTGACCCCGCCAAACGCTCACCCGTCGAAACCTCAGCGTCGCAGGTAGTCCTTGATATCACTCAGGATCGGGACGGGGCCGGGATCGACTCCGTCGCGATCGGCCAGGTGCAGGGACACGAAGTCCCCGACGATCACCAGGTCGAAGAAGCGCGCCAGCGGCGTGGCCCCCTCCGCCCACACCTCGATGACATCGGCGACCACCTCGTGCAGCATTTCGCCGACCCACTCGAAACGGCGCGCCACCTGAGGGTGTTCGTCCGAGGAGCGCAACGCGACCACGGTCACGATCTGGCGGGTCACGTCGCCGAACTGCGCCCACCCGGCGACCTCGTTGTGACAGAGCTCAGGTTGGGCCGCCCACATCGCGGGTGACTTGGCGTTCTCGTTGACCTGGGTCTTCCAACGCGACGCGGCGACCGAGCCGAGCCCCTGGGCACCGTGCACAAGCGGGATGGTGCGACCGATGTGCCGGGCGATCTGAGACGCCGGACTGGCTGCGCCGATGAGCTGGTCACGTCGGCGGGTCAACTGGCCGACCGCGTCGGCGATCTGCTCGGTGGCCCCGGGCAACAGGCCCAGGCGTTGCGCGATGACCAGGAGCGGCACCGCGGTCGCACCGATCGCGGCGCGTGGTTGGGGGATCGACGACGGGACCCCGACGACCGGCACCCCGTGCTCGCCCGCCATTCGGGTCAGCTCACCGCCCCCCGCCACCACCACCACCTTGGCGCCGGCCGACCACGCGGCCTCGGCGGTCGTCAGGGTCTCCTCGGTGTTCCCCGAGCACGAAACCGCAAAGACGAGCGAACGGGGTCCGACAAAGGACGGGAGCTCGTAGGACTTGACCACCGACACCGGGACCCGAGAGTTGCCGGCCGCTGCGGCCGCCAGCACGTCGCCGGCGATGCCGCTCCCGCCCAAGCCCAGCACCACCACCGCGTCGACGTCGTCTCCGTCGGGAAGCCCGTCGATCGAACGAGCGGTCTCGAGCGCGTCGGCGACCTGCTCGGGGAGCCCGGCGGTGACCTGCCACATCGAGAGCGAGTCGACACCGAGCGGCGAGGCGAAGCGCGCCCCCTCGGCGCCCGGGTCGCTCACCCCTCGGCCTTCTCCGAAGGGGGCTTCCCGGTCTCTCGGACCCCGTCGGACTGCGCCTTGGCCACCAGGCGCTGGTGCTCGGGCTCGTCGACCTCGATCGATTCGTCGATGAGCATGACCGGGATCGAGTCGACCACCTTGTAGGCGCGGTGGAGGCGGGGGTTGTAGAGGAGTTCCTCGTCCTCGAACCACAGCAGCGGCCCCTTGTCCTGCGGGCAGGCCAGGATCTCGATCAACAACGGGTCCAGGGGCATTGGTTGTCTTCCTTCTGTCTTCTGTCGGCTCAGCCGGTCAGCTTGGCCACCAGAGCCAGCACCTCGTCGACGTGACGGGCGCACTCGCTCTCGCTCCCCGCCTCCACGTTCAGGCGAAGGAGGGGTTCTGTGTTCGACGGCCGCAGGTTGTACCACCAATCGCCGTGGTCCACCGTCAGGCCGTCCAGCCGGTCGATCGAGGCGCCCTGACCAGCCACGTGCTGGGCCACCGCCTCGACGGCGCCGGCCGGGTCGGCGACCTCGGAGTTGATCTCGCCGGAGTCGGCGTAACGACGAAACGGCGCCAGGAGCTCGGACAGCGGCTTGGCACTGCGGCTCATGAGCTCGAGCACCAACATGGCGGCGATGATGCCCGAGTCGGCCCGGAAGTTGTCGGCGAAGTAGTAGTGGCCCGAGTGCTCTCCGCCGAAGACGGCGCCGGTCTCGGCCATCGTCTCTTTGATGAACGAGTGGCCGACCCGAGTCCGCACCCCCACGCCGCCTCGCTCGGCGATGACCTCGGGGACGACCTTCGAGCAGATCAGGTTGTACAAGACGGTGGCACCGGGGTGCTTCTCGAGCATCGAGGTCGCCACCAGCGCGGTGGTGAGCGATCCCGAGACCGGTACGGCCTTCTCGTCGACGAGGAACACCCGGTCGGCATCCCCGTCGAACGCGAGCCCGACGTCGGCGCCGCGTTCGAGGACGGCCGCCTGCAGGTCGACCAGGTTCTCGGGCTGGATGGGGTCGGCCGGATGATTGGGGAACGTCCCGTCCAACTCGCCGAACAGAACCGTGAGGTCGAATGGAAGGGGGCCGAATACGAGCGGCACCACCAGGCCGCCCATCCCATTCGCGGTGTCGGCGACCACCGTCAACGGACGCAGCGACGAGACGTCGACGAAGGCCCGGACGTGCTCCGCGTAGTCACCGAGCAGGTCCGCGTGGTCGAGCTCGGCCAGCGGGCCGGCCGGCGGCGGGTGCTCGAGATACCCGAGCGCGAGCCGCTCGATCTCGGCGAGCCCGGTGTCCTGACCGATCGGCCGAGCCCCGGCCTGGCAGAGCTTGATGCCGTTGTAGGCGGCCGGATTGTGCGAGGCGGTGAACATCGCCCCGGGGGAGTCGAGGGTCCCCGAAGCGAAGTACATGAAATCGGTCGAGGCCATCCCGAGGTCGGTGACCCGGGCCCCGACCCGGCGGGCGCCGTCCGCGAACGCCCCGGCCAGCTCGACGCCCGACGGGCGCATGTCGCGGACCACGAGGAGTCGCTCGGCGCCGGTGAAGCGGGCCACGGCGGCCCCGATGGCGCGGCACAGCTCGGCATCGATCTGGTCGGGATAGGTACCGCGGACGTCGTAGGCCTTGAAGACGCCTCTTGGATCGCCCATGGCGAAACCGAGCCTAACCGAGGGGCCGCCCGAGCCCGCAGGGCACGGCCCGCCGGTGGATCGGTGCGGCCCGGTGCCCTGGGCCTCCCGGTTAGCCGCTGAACGCGACCGTCCCCGCGCCCGTGACTATCGCCTGCTCTCCGGTCGGATCGCCGCTCAAGTTGCACTGGCCCTTTTTCGTGCCGCTCGAGTACCTCGGCAGCACGACCGCCACGGTAAAGGTCAAGGTGACACTGCCGCTGATTCCTCGGTATGCCCCGGTGGCGCCGGTCAGAGGTGCCGGGGACGTGGCGGCGAACGACGCCGAGCAGGTTGCCGAGGTGAACGACGGGGTCGCGCTGCCCAGCAACTGGTAGAGCGCGGTCAGATTGGCCGAGATGGTCCCGGCCTTCAGCGTGAGCTTGATGTAGTCGCCCTTCGCATCAACCTTGCCGTTGGCGTTGACATTCGTCGTCGTGCCGGAGTCCCCGATGGCCCCGATCAGCACGACCCGCCCTGGTTTCGAACCGTTGCTTTCGGCGAAGACGTTGACGACTCCGCCGACCCGAGGGGTTGCTGGAGCCGTCGCACCGAAGCCGACCGCGCCGCCGAACAGCGTGCTGACGAGGATCGCGGTTCCAAGGACGCCCGCCGCTGCAAAGGCTCGATTGTGTCGCACGTGGATCTCCCCCAGGCGCTCAAGGCGGCGGCGCAACTGAGTTGCAGCGTCACAACCGGCAAAACCAGTAGATAATTGCAGGTCAACCTAGCCCAGTTCGGTGAGGCATCGATTCCCCAGAAGGTGGCATCGCCGCGGTCATCGCTTGCGCTTGGCCGCTTGGCCGCATCCCGGGGAAGCTGCACCTCGCATCGATCAAGGGTGGCCGGTTCGGTCGCCGACGCGGCCCGAGTGAGACGCGTGGGCCGGCCGCCTCGAGCGTCGGCGACGCCCGACCAGGTAGCCGGCCACGAGAAGCACCACCCCCGCGCCGGTGGCGACGTAGCCCACCTTCCCGACGGTTGCGGTCCCGTAGGTGAGGGTGACCGTGTGGCCGGTCGGGACCACCACCATCAGGTTGGGCGTCACCCTGAAGGGTCCCTCGGCGCCAGTGGCCTGCCAATCGGGAAAGTAGGAGGTCTTGACCAGGACCGGAGCGCCGGTTCGGCTCACGTGGAAACTGATGGTGTCGGTGGTCTCCGTGACGTCGGTCACCTTGGTGGGGGTCACCGGGATCTGCGGGGCCCGTTGGCCCGGTGCCACGCGGGGCCAGTCGCTCGGACCCGACGCGGCCAGCTCGACGCTCCACCGGGACGGGTCGTCGTACCAGGCCACCGACGGGGCGAGCCAGCTCGACTGCCCCTGGCCGACCCCGCTCAGCACCGCCGGGAGGTTCTTCAACGGTGCCACCAGCGGCGAGTCGAGCACCTCGAAGACGTCCCAGGTGGTGGTGAGTATCTCGCCTTCGTACGCGGTACTCCACGGCCCGGTCGACGCGATGAGGCGCAGCGAGGGGTCGACCTCGGCCGCGTCGACCACCTCGTGGCTGAAGGCCATGAAATAACGGACACCGAGGAGCTGGAGGTGCTCGATCCCGAGCGGGATGTTGACCGGCCCATACGGGAGGCCGGCCATTGCATCCGATGGTTCCAAGGACAGCTCCGACTGGTTCAAGAAGTGATACGGGGTAGTCGTAGAGGACTCGTCCAACAAACCCTCCATCGAGTCGATGCACCCGTTGGTGAAGTAGGGCAGGTCCATCAACGCCTCGGGGGTGCCGAACCGCTGCTCGTCCGCGTTGTACTCCCACATCGCCCGGCCACACCCGTGCTCGGCCCCGACGCGGCTCATCGTCGCCATCAGCGCCTTGAACTCGGGATAGTCCGCCATGCCCTGGTAGCCCTTGTAGTTGAACTCCGACCAGTTGGTCACCTGGTTGGCGCCGGGCGTCACCGGCAGGGCCCAGGCCGGCAGGATGAACGGGGGGATCACAGCCATCAGGGCCCCCGCCAACACGACCAGCGGGCCCACGATCGCGGCGGGCACCCATCGGTAGTGGCGCACGTTCCGCGGCGACCGCCTGGCGTCCATCCAGTCCCGCCGGTCCCGCCACGCCACCGCCATGAAGCGCACCACCACCGCAGCGAGCCAGCCAGCCATGAGATAGACGCACAGGAACCACAAGGGGAGCAACCGGACGTTGTAGAGCGCGCCCTGCGGGTCGTAGATCAACCCGAGCGCCGACAGGCCACCCAAGATCGAGAACAGGATCCCGAAGCGGTTGCGGGCCAGAAAGGCGACCAGGCTCGCCACCCCGGCGATGCCAAGCGCCCACAGGTCTGCGTGGGGGAACAGGAGCGTCGCGAAGGTGGTGACGTTCACGTATTCCAACTGGGTCGAGTAGTCGTGCTGGAACACAAACGGCAACAGCCACCACGACGAGAGCAGTGCCCCGAGCCCCACCGTGGACGCACCCCACCACACCCCACGCACACGGCCGAGGCCTGCGGACTCGCGGCCGTCGTCGGAACGGACCCACCGCCCGGCCAGCTCCAACACGATCAGCACGCCCGCACCGGCCAGGGCCAGGAAAGCCGGGACGATGTGGGTGAGGATGCACAACGCGAGGACGACCGCCGCCCACCCCCGTCCCTTCCCGGTGCGCAGCCCTCGGTCGAACAGCCCGATGAAGACGAGCGCCAGGGGGATGGCGAGCGAATAGGCGTACTCGCCGGCCAACGTGGAGAACAGGTTCCCCCCGTAGATCGTCCACGTGTAGTCGAACAAGAACGGGAGCGTCGCCGCAGCCAGCGCGGCCGGGCCGGGTGTCCGCAGGCCGAACAACCGACCGCACGCCCATGCGCCGACGGGCATCAGCACCGAGCCGAGCACGGTGATGAGCTTGAACGCGACGTTGTAGTGGATGACGTAGCTCGCCAGCGCCGCCAACAGGTCGGGGATGATGAAATAGAACGTGTAGATCGGGTAGCCGGCGAACCAACTGGGAGACCACCCGGTCAGACGCCCGCTCGGCAGCAGGTACTGCTTGATGAACGCCGGCATGATGACGTGCGAACCGGTGTCGCCGCCGGTCGTCGTGGTGTTGGTGAACAGCAGGTTGAAGTGGAGCTGCCACAGCGTCACCACGATGACGCCGGCGATCACCGCGGCGGTGCACGCGCCCGGCAGCCAGTCGGGCCATCGCAGGTCCGGCGAGACAACGGTCGTCGGCGGCTCGGTCGGATGCGTCGGACCCGGCTGACCGAGGAACTGCCCGGGGTCGGCGAGCTCCGTCAATCTGACGCCGGTCTCAGTGGATGAGCCCCGACCGGCTGGACGCGATGGCCAGCACGGCGACGAGGTTGAACGTGGCGTGCGACACCATGTTCATCCCGAGTCGCTGCGTCTTGAACGCGACGAAGGCCAGGATGCAACCGAACACGGCCAGCCCAGCCAGCTGTTCGAGCTCCGCGTGGGCGAGCCCGAACAAGAGCCCGTCGAGGACCACCGCGAGCACGATGACGACCACCCGGGCCGTCCCCGTACGGGCGCGGGACCCGGTCGCACCGAAGAGCCCGAGCAGACCCCGGAACAGGAGACCCCGGAAGAAGAGCTCCTCGAAGAACGGCGCTCCCACCACGGTGAGGATCGAGATCAGCACGAACGAGGCGCCGTGCGCGCCACCGGTCAGCTTGGTCGAGGGTGCATTGAAGTTCTGCAGGTGCGAGATGAACGGGAGGTAGATCAAGGTCACCAGGAGCTGTCCGCCGATCCCGATGACGATCCCCAAGAAGTCGGCCGGCCGGAAGGCGATGCCGAAGTCGGCAACCAGGTGCTTGGTGCCCCGGACCCGGCTGGCCAAGACCGGTCCGACGAAGAAGCCCACCCAAAGGCCGACCAGCCCCGATCCGATGTACCAGGCCGGCGGCGCCGACAGGTTCTCGATGGCCGACAGATGGGTCCCGT
>Ga0181518_10005395_pt1 | contig 11089 bp, 7 predicted proteins | sample PEATcosm2014_Bin_28_FD_119751 | JGI IMG/M metagenome (GOLD analysis project Ga0181518, IMG submission 119751) | Peatland microbial communities from MTU Mesocosm Facility, Houghton, MI, USA - PEATcosm2014_Bin01_60_metaG | ecosystem: Environmental > Terrestrial > Soil > Wetlands > Peat | place... | reverse complement strand
AGCCTGCCCACCCCCACCCCGGATGGTCTGTGGTACTACCTGGCCGCGGCGGTAATCGTTCCCTTCGTCGTTTATGTCGGCAGCATCCTCTACGAAGAGAAGTACGGCTAGCCGGTCCAGGACGGCTCTTCCGTTAGAGGAGCTGCCGGCGACTGATAAGGGGCTGTCTCGGCATTAGCCGTGCACCCCAGGTGCTCAGCCGAGCAGTAATCTTGCCGGGGTAGACCACTCTCTCTCGGTGCCCAAAGGCCCGCAAGATTTCGGTAACTACCGGGCGCGGTAGGTCATGGTCTATGGTATCGTTTCTATTTCCTTGTTTCGAGCAGTTTCATACCTCCTTTTCCCAACCCAACTTTGTTGCCCCGCTCGATTGGCTTGTGTTGAGCAGCGAGAGATTGGCGTGCCTTGCCCATCAGATCCTTTGCCAGGTATTTGTTGAAGGCACCTCTGGCGGTCAGCCTCGCCCCGTCGCAGATCATCCCCAGGAGTGCTGCCTGCCCACTCGAGTCGGTCGACGTCATCCCGCTCAGATCGATCACAATCCTGCCGCGCCATGCCTGTTTAGCCTGCCTCCATGCCGACTCGAGTTCCGATATAGCGGCTGCGCCTAGCATACCCTCCACGACAACCCTCAATTCGCTTCGACCTTCGACGACCGTGACCCTCAGCATTCTTCACCCGCCGTTTTGCAGTCTCCTTGATTTAGGACGCCATCAGATTTCTGCCGCTGTCTCTTTGCACGATCAGAAGGTTACTTCCACCCGCCACCCAGCGCCTTATAGAGCTGCACGAGGCTCTGGTACTCGCTGTTGCGCGCCTGCGCCAGCGTGATCTCCGCATTGAACAATGAGCGCTGGCTGTCGAGGACATCCAGATAAGTCGCCGTGCCGCCCCGGTACCGCAGGAGCGAGACACTGACGGATTCTTGCAGATCCTTCACGGTCTGCTCCTGGCGGTCGCGGACTCCGTGGTATTTTTGATATCCAATCAAGGCGTCGGAAACATCGCCGAACGCGCGCTGGATGGTCTGCCGGTAGCTGATCAGCGCCTGCCGGTCTTGGGATTTGGCGTATCGCAGATTGTTCCGCAAGTAACCACCCTCGAAAATCGGCTGCGCCAAGCTGGCCTCGTAGCTGTAAATGCCCTCGGGCGCCGGAATATTGCTGCCAAAGAACACGCTGTGTCCCCATGCTCCGCCTGGTGAGCCGGTGAGAGAAACCTGGGGAAAGAACATCGCCTTGGCCACGCCAATGTCAGCGTTGGCCGCCATGAGGTTATGCTCGGACTCGCGGATGTCCGGCCGGCGCTCAAGCAGTGCCGACGGTAGCCCCGACGGTAATTGCGGTGGGAGAGTTTCACTCCACACCCAGCCCTCTGCGGTCTCGGTTCCCAGCGTCTTCCCCCGAGGGACGGCCTGTGGATAATTTCCCAGAAGGATGCTGATGGCATCCTCGGTCTGGCCGATTTGCCGCTCCAGATCCGGGATCTGCACATTGGCGGTATCGAGCACTTGCCGGGCCTGAAGCACGTCCAGCCTGGTCCCCACACCGTGTTGAAGGCGCATTTCGGTCAGGTTGACGGAGTTTTGTTGGCTCTGGACGGTTTGTTCCGTGATCTGGAGTTGCAGGTCGAGGTCGCGAAGCAGGAAATAGTCGCTGGCGACATCGCTTACGAGCGTCAAGATCGTGGTTTGCTGAGCGTCTTCTGTAGCAAAGAGTTGGTCCCTGGCGGCCTCGGTGGCGCGTCGATAACGGCCGAAGAAATCCAACTGGAAGGTCACGTCCGCAGCGAGTGAGAAGATGTTGGATTTGATGCCTTGGTCAGTTTTTGCACCACTGAAATTGGGGTCAGCCGAAACCTGCGGAAACTGGTTGGAACGGGTAATGCCGAGCTGCGCCCGGGCCGAGCTAATGCGCTCCGTGGCCAGTTGCAGGTCGTAGTTCTGTTTCAGCGCGGTGCGGATCAGCTCTTGCAATTGCGGGTCGTGGAACACTTGCCACCAGGGCAGATCGGCGAATGATGTGGCTTGCGATTCCGCCTGCGGGGATTCACTGGACGCGTGGAACGAGTCAGGGATTTGCATGTTGGGCCGGTGGTAGTTCGGCCCCACAGTGCAGGCGGACATCACAGTTGCTGCGGTGAGAATGAAGGTCAACAAATTGTTACGCATTTGACTCCCCTTCCGCCGGCAAGGATTGATTGGGAGCCGCTGTCACCAGCCGTTGCCTGGCTGAGGCGGACCATTTCTCCACCAGAACAAAGATCCCCGGAACAAAGAATCTGCCGATGAAGGTCTCCGCCACCATGCCTCCAATCACCGTCGTCCCCATAATCTGGCGAGCCACGGAGCCGGCGCCGGAGGCCGTCCAAAGCGGCACACAACCCAGAATGAACGCGAACGAGGTCATCAGCAGGGGTCGGAGGCGAATCCTCGCTCCCGCCAGCGCCGCATCCACCAGGGGCTTACCTTCCTCGTAGTATTCCTTGGCAAACGCGACGATCAAGATCGAGTTTTTGGCAGCAAGGCCAATCAGCATCACCAGGCCGATTTGCGTGTAGACGTCGCTCTCGATCTGAACCATGTAGGGAGGCAGGAACAGGCCGAGCACAACGCGGCGCAGCCAGAGCGCGGCGAGCGCTCCGAACACCGCCACGGGCGTGCTCAGGAGCACGCTGAAGGGGAGCGTCCAGCTCTCATACAGCGCCGCCAGAATCAGAAAAACGAAAAGCAGGGAGAACCCGAAGATGGCCGATGAGGGCAGCCCTTTCCTCGCCTGCTGTTCTTGATAGGACATACCCATGTAGTCGAAGCCCATTTCGCGCGGCATGGTCTGCTTGAAAACGTCCTCCAGCGCCGCCGTTGCCTGGTCGGCGCTGTAACCCGGCGCGGCACTGCCGATAATCTCCGCGGACCGATACTCGTTGTAACGCATGGTGAACTCAGGGCCGGAGCGGGTCTCGAAGTGGGCGAGCGCCGAAAGAGGCACCATCTCACCCCGGTTGTTGCGCACATAGAATTGCGCGAGGTTTCCCGTGTTCGCGCGGTAGGGCGCTTCGGCTTCCACATACACTTGCCAGGTGCGGCCGAAATTGTTGAAGTAATTGATAAACAACCCGCCCATGTACGCCTGAATGGTTTGGTAAACGTCGTTGATTGCCACTCCCTGCTTCAGGACCTTATCCCTGTCCACGTTCACGAACTGTTGCGGTACGCTGGGCAGAAACGTGGTCGCGACGAACCCGATTTCCGGGCGCTTGCGAGCCGCGGCCAGGAATTTGGCCAGATTGCCCGCCAGAAACTGGACGTCCCTGCCGGCACGGTCCTCGAGCACAAACGTGAAGCCACCGGAAGTCCCGACACCCGGTATCGCCGGTGGCGAGAAACTGAAGACTGTCCCTTGCGGCAGCCGCGCAAGTCGCTGATTCAAACGCGCCCGGATTTCCTGATATTGTTCCGCCCGGCTGTGGCGTTCCCCCCAGGGTTTTAGCGTCACAAAGAAGAAGGCGTTGTAACTGGTCTGGACGAAACTGAGCAGGCTGAAGCCAACCACGCTGGTCGTGTACTTGACGCCCGGCGTGCTCGCGAGAATCTTCTCCACGTCTCCGGCGGCTGCATTCGTGCGCTCCAGCGAGGCTGCACTGGGAAGCTGCATATTGACGAAAACGTAGCCTTGGTCTTCATCGGGAAGGAAGCTGGAGGGCAGCCGGCTGCTAAACAACAATCCGGCCGCGCCGCACGCGGCAAGCAGCACCAGCACCAGGGCGCCCTTCCGAATCATGTCGCCTGACAGGCGCACAAAGCTATTGGTGGAGCGTTCCAAATAATCATTGAATGCGCCGAAGAATCTCGCGAGGGGCCCGCGCCGCTCCTGCGCACCCTTAGGACGCAACAACAATCCCGCCAACGCGGGACTGAGCGTGAGCGCATTGAAGGCCGACAGCACCACGGAGATGGCGATGGTCATCGCGAATTGCTGATAGAGCCTGCCCGTGATACCCGGGATGAAGATGGTTGGCACAAAGACCGCGGAGAGCACCAGCGCTATGCCAACCACGGGGCCAGAGAGCTCCTCCATGGCTTTTCGAGCCGCATCCTTAGGAGCCAGACCCTCCTCAATGTAGCGTTGCACGCCTTCCACCACAACGATGGCGTCGTCCACCACCAGTCCGATCGCTAGCACCAGCCCGAACATGGAAAGGGTGTTGATCGAAAATCCGAAGACCGGGAAGAGTGCAAAGGTGCCCACCAGCGAGACGGGTACAGCCAGCATGGGGATCAAGGTAGCGCGCCAGTCTTGCAGGAAGAGGTAGACAACCAGGATCACCAACACGAGCGCGATCAAGAGGGTCTCAAGGATTTCTTTGATGCCTTCCGTCACCGGCTGCGTCTGGTCGAGCGATATGGCGTAGTCGATGTCTACAGGAAAGCGCTGCTTCATCTGGGACATGAGCTTCCGGACACCTTCCGCCGTTTGCACTGCATTCGAGCCGGGCAACTGGTAAACTGCGATAACGGCCGTGGGATTGCCATTCAAGCGGCTGATCAGGTTGTAATATTGGGCGCCGAGTTCAACGTTCGCCACGTCCCTCACTCGAACTGTCCCGCCATTCGGAGCCTCGCGGACGACGATGTTTCCAAATTGTTCCGGCGAGGTTAGACGGCCTTGCGCCCGGACGGCATAGGTGAATTGCTGGCTCCCCGACGCCGGCTCGCCTCCCACCTGACCCGCCGGGTTTACGGTGTTCTGCGCCTGGATGGCGTTCGCGATATCGGAGACAGTGATGCCGAGCTTCGCCAATTGATCGGGCTTTACCCAGAGCCGCATGGCATATTGCCCGGCGCCAAAGACCTGCGTCTGCCCCACCCCGTACGAGCGGGCGACGGGGTCATTGAGATTGATATAGGCATAGTTGGCCAGAAACGTGGCGTCGCGAGTGCCGTGTGGCGAGTATAAAGCGACCAACATAAGCGGAGCGGTCGTCGACTTTTTGATGATGACCCCATAGTTGTTTACCTCCGGCGGCAGTTGAGCGGAGGCTAGTTGCTCGCGCGATTGCATTAAGATCAGGTCCATGTTGGGATCAGTCTTGTTGTCAAAATCCGCGAACAGGGTGGTTTGCGAGTTACCCGTGGCGTTTATGGAGTACATGTACTCCATGTTGTCCACGCCGTTCAGTTGCTCCTCGATGGGCGTAGCGACCGCCTGCTCCAGGGTCTCCGCGTCGGCCCCCACATAATTGGCCTGCAGCCTGACCTCAGGTGGGGCGATATTAGGAAACTGCGCCACCGGCAGGGTTGCGATGGTGACCGCGCCCACGATGACCGTAAGGATCGCAATGACCACCGCTACAATCGGGCGTCGAATGAAAAACTTAGACATGGGAACCTCCAATACGTCGTCCGTTGTCCGTTGTCAGTTGTCCGCGGGTCGTTGTTCCTTGCAACTGATCAACAACCACAGGCCACGCAGCGAGGACGACTGACCACGGACCACTGACAACGGACAACTGACCGCTCGTCACTTGTCACTGCTTTTAAACGGCTTGGGTTGCACCGTCAGGCCTGGCCGGACCAACTGCTGGCCTTCGACAACGACATGCTCACCGGGCTTCAAACCCTCCTCGATCACCCACCTCGTGCCCACACGCTCTCCGACTTTAACAGGGCGGATGGCCACGCGGTCGTCAGGTCCCACCACGGCAACCTCGTAGCTACCTTGCATCTCGGTCACTGCGGGTTGAGGGACCATCAGGGCTCCTTTGCGCTCGCTGACCACGGCGCGGACTTTTCCATACTGTCCGGGACGAAGGACGTTTCCTGGGTTCGGAAAGAGCGCCGCCAGTTGGATGGACCCGGTGTTTTGATCTATTGAGCGGTCGGCGAAGTAGAAGTCACCTTCGTAGGGATACGTGGTTCCGTCAGCAAGAATGAGCTGTAGTCTCCAGCGCCTCGGATCGGAACTTGAAAGCTGCTGCTGTAGCTTGAGAAACTCCTGGGGGCTGATGGTGAAATCAGTCGTGGGGCGCCTGATCGTGCTCATGGCTGTCGCGTGCAACTGGAGATATGCCTGCTCGCCGACTGTGAAATAGTCTCGAATGGGGTCGAGTGTCGATACGGTGGTCAGTGCGCCGCTGCTGGCGCTGACGAGGTCGCCCACTTGGGCCTGAGAAATGCCCGCGATGCCGTTAATCGGTGAGGCCACTCGGGTAAAGCCCAGGTTGATGTTGGCGGTCTCGACGGCGGCCTGGCCGGCCTGAATTTGAGCCTTTGCCGCGGTAATGGCCGCCTTCGCGGCCTGCACCTGGGCCTTATTGGCGAGGTTCGTCTGTACGGCGTTATCCAGGTCTTGCTGGCTGACAGCTTCGGCCTTAGCCAGCGGAGTGTATTTGTCAACGTCCAGCTCGCTCTTGTGCTGGTTTGCCACCGCCGTAGCGAGCTGTGCTTCAGCTTGAACGAGTTGCGCCTCTGCCTGCGCCAACTGGCCCTTGGCCTGATCGAGCACCGCCTGGAAAGGACGGGGATCGATCTCGAAGAGCAACTGGCCTTTCTGCACGTAAGATCCTTCCTGATAGTCTCGCCGGACAAGGTATCCTGGGACCTGCGCCTTGATGTCTGCGTTCACCTGCCCGGCCAGGGTCCCGATCCATTCCCCGTACACGGGGACATCCTTCTGCTCAACGGTCGCGACCTCCACGACGGGCGCAGGCGGCATCTGCGGGGTCGGTTTGGCGCCCGAGTGAATGACTGCGCCTACCAGGGTCGCCACGGCCAGGGCGGCCACTGCCCACACCAGGTGTTTCAGTTTCAGAGTGGAATTGGATTTCATTTCACTGCATCTCCTTGTTGCGAGGTTTGGCCGACTGGCCCAGCACTCTCAGCCTTTGCTCGGCCCTGGCGTTCAGAACTGCGATCTTTAGTGTCCGGCCCTTGTCGTTCGGCGGTACAAGGGGCATCTCCGCAGCCAAACTCGCCGGAGTCACGAGTGCAACCCAAGGCGTGGACGGTCATACACATAGCGAAGGAGGAGTTCTTGGAAGGCTTTTGAGTGCCGAACGGGCAGGTGCCGGAAAGTTGGCGGCCTGCCGAAAGACCGACACTCATGAGGTGCCGAGCCGGGCTTACCAAGCCATGCAATTACCAAACTACAGGACAGAGACGGTGCGGGGGAATGGATACAGGCTGGAACGGCATAGATACGCGTCGGATTTGTTGGCAATGCACCAATGACCGGATCAGAATTGTCGGTTGGAGGAGGCTAAGGAGCAAAAGCCTTGGTTACCGGCTGCGAACCTCGAGAGATCCCAAGCTTACCCATGCGATATTGAAGCGTGGATCGCTTCACCCCGAGACGGGCGGCGGCGCCGCGCGGTCCGGCCAGTACCCAATTGGTTTCTTCCAACACGGCGAGAACGTGCTTGCGCTCGGCTTCCTCCAGTGTATCGGACCTGCTGGGGCTAGCCTTACTTTTTGCAGCACGCTGCTTATACTCGGAGGGAGAAACCCTCAGCACCGGCCCGGGTGACAGGATCACCGCCCGCTCGATCACATTCTGAAGTTCCCGGATGTTGCCGGGCCAGTGATATCGGGTAAGCGATTGCAAGGTCTCGGAAGGAATCGTCTCGATCTGTTTGTTCATGCGCCGAGAAAACTCCTGCGCGAAATGCCGAACCAGCAGCGGGATATCTTCCGTCCGTTCCCTCAACGGCGGCACCTGTACCGGAAAGACATTCAGGCGATAGAAAAGGTCAGTGCGGAATTTCCCCTCCTCCACCATGGTGGCCAGGTCCCGGTTCGTGGCGGCGATCAGCCGCGCGTTGGTCCGGAAGGTGCGAGAGTTTCCCAAGCGCTCAAACTCCCGCTCTTGTAGCACTCGCAGAAGCTTGGGCTGCAATTCCAGAGGGATTTCCCCGACCTCGTCAAGGAAAATGGTTCCCCCGTTCGCTAGCTCGAAACGGCCGATGCGCTGCGCGACGGCGCCTGTAAAGGCGCCCTTCTCATGCCCGAAGAGTTCGCTCTCCAAAAGCCCTGTCGGAATGGCGGCGCAGTTTAGTTTGACAAACGCCCCTACGCGGCGCGGGCTCCCGTCATGAATTGCGCGCGCCACTAACTCTTTGCCGGTGCCAGTCTCGCCGTAAACCAGCACTGTGGACTCTGTCGGTGCAACGGTTTCCACTTTATGGAGCGTCCGACGGAGTGACGGGCTATTGCCCACGATCTGCTCAAAATTCAGTTCAGTCCGAATCTCATCTTCCAGATATAGCTTCTCTTGTGCCAGCTTGTCTCTCAGATCAGCGATCTGGCGATAGGCGCATGCGTTCTCCACCGCAATAGCGATCTGGCCGGCCATCTGTGGCAAGAAGTGGACTTCTTCCTGACTGAAAGGCATCTCCCCCCGTCGCGCGAGCGCCAAAACGCCAACCGTGCGATTGCGGCTGACCAGCGGTATGAAGCATAAGGATCTGATGCCTTCGGCCGCGGCAATGGCTGATTTTTCGGGAGGGGCCTCGGACAAGTCAATCCGGTTCAAGAGCACAGGTTGACCCGTCTGGAACGCAGTACCCAGATGCGATTCACCGATTGGAATCTCGTGCTCTTCTTGGAGCGTTCCCTTACTTTCAGGAAAGTCAAGGGCGTGGATCCGCAGGTGGCGGCCATCGCAATCCGCGAGCGCCACTCCTACGGCATCACACTGCATCATTCGTCTAACACTTGCCGACACAGCGCGCAGGAGGTCGCGGAGATCCAGATTGGAGACGACCTGATTGGTGACCTCGAGGAGCAACTGAAGGCGGTCCCGCTCGGCCTGGAGTTCGGCGTGCTTCTGCTGCAATCCTTGTTGCGCTCGCTCCAACGCCTCGAAGCTGAGCGCGGCGTCCAGGGCCAGCCCCACCTGGTTGGCAACGAGCGAAAGAAAGCCGACCTCCTCGCTCCCATAGGCGTCCACGTCTTCGCTGCCTATCGCCAGACTCCCGAGGCGCCGGTGCCTGGTCGTCAATGGAAGTGAGCATACCGAATGAATGCCGCGCGTCTTCAGCACCTCCACCGCCCGCGGAAAGCGGTTATCTTCATGCACGTTGGGAATAATCAGGGGCTGCTGATGTTGATAAACCCACCAAGCCAAGGTCTCTTCGGGCGCGAGCTGGGGAACTGTCAGACGTCGACCCCACGGGTCGAAACACTTGAGGCGCACTTCGTGGAGCTTCTCATCGTATATACCGGCGCCCAAGAAATCGAAGCTCACCACCGCGCGCAATTCGCGGACGAGAATATCAAAGAGCCCCTCAGAACAGTGGCTCGAAATCAGGGTCTGCGAAACTCGCAGAAGCGTCTCGTAGCGCTCGACCATAGACTCGAAAGCCACAGTTTGGGTGCCCGCATTCATGGCTGCAAAAGCCCAATCCCCACGTCGATAACTAATTTGATGCCCGAAACCTTGGGTTCGTTTCGTAGCAATGCGAGGGCCAACGGCGGAGCGCCGGCGATTAATGGTACTTTCGGCGGGACGAGCAATCGGGGGCTGCTGCCTAAAGTGCGAGATGAAAAGCGAGGAACACCTGCTTCTTGACTCGGGCCAGCCCGGAGCTCCGTGGCTCGAGCAACTGTCACGAACACCCATAGTCGGTAGCGGCAAAGCAGTTCTTCAAAAGGACGATTCGGTCGCGATTTCTTTCCTCTCTGAGGCGCGAGTTGTGGTGTTTGAGAATTAAGGTAGAATCCTAATTGCCCTATGAACATGTTTCGAATCGCGCTCGCCAATATCCGATTCCCGGCGACTCCCGAGGAGTCGGTGGCGTTGGCCGAACAGGCCATCACTCGAGCGTCCATCGAGAGCAGCGGCCTGGTCTGCTTTCCGGAATGCTTTGTTCCAGGTTACCGAGGAAAGGGAAAAACCCTGCCGCCACCCGATGCTGCGTTTCTTGAATGCGCTTGGTCGGTCATTGCAGGGGCCGCTCGAAGGGCGAATATCGCAGTTGTTCTCGGCACCGAACGCATCGTGGATAAAGCCCTGTTAGCCACTGCATTGGTCATCGACCGAGACGGAACCATCAAGGGATTCCAAGACAAAGTCCAACTCGACCCTTCGGAGGAAGGCACCTATTCATTCGGTTCTGGCAGGCGGGTCTTCCAAACAGGTCCGCTGACATTTGGTATCGTAATCTGCCATGAAGGCTGGCGCTATCCTGAAACGGTTCGCTGGGCCGTGCGACAAGGCGCGCAAATCGTATTCCACCCTCACTTCCACGAAGCTGAACCTGGTGGTTATGTGCCCTCGACTTTCGCCGACCCTGCGAACTCATTCCACGAAAAAGCGGTTCTGTGCCGCGCCGCCGAGAACAACTGCTATTTCGCCAGCGTAAATGTCGCAAGTGCCGGCTCGCCCACCACTTCGGCTGTCGTCCGTCCCGACGGGACGCTGCTCTGTTACCAGCCCTACGGTAAGCAAGGGTTGCTCATCGCAGACATTGACCTCGCGGAGGCGACGGGTCTCCTCGCGGCTCGCTACAGATCGGTCTAGAGGCAATCAACTCGCGAGTTTGGCGGGTTCGATGGGATCTCAGAGATCTCCCTTTATCGGCTTCCTAAGGGTTTGGCTCTGCTTCTCATTGCTGTGGGTGGGACTGGCGTGCGGCAACGCATCGGCGCAGTCAGGAGAGGTGTGCGGCCCCGCGCCGGCAGTCAAGGAAGCCCTCGACCAGTTGCCGCAGCAGACCCTGGCGCTGACGGACTGGCAGTTTCACGAACAAAGCGCCGCCGCCCTTCAAGCCTTGCTGCTCCAGTGCCCCGATGACGTCTTCGTCCAGCGGGCGTACATCGACTTTAACGCCGACGAGAACCCGGGGCTCGTCGAGCCCTTCATGAAGGAGCATCAGCTCGCGTTCACTGTCATTCCGGCGTCCAATTATGTGTGGCAGACGCTCAAGGTGTTCGGAATCCCATCGAATTGGATTGTCGACGGGCAGGGGGTCGTGCGCCTGAAAGGCCTCGGTTACGACGCGACGGAGAAGTGGGTGACCGGCATGAAGGACGCCATCGCCAAGGTGCAGTCCGCCGCGCCCCCTTCCAACCCTCCTGCGAAGTGAGCGTGCT
>Ga0181518_10005391_pt1 | contig 11101 bp, 9 predicted proteins | sample PEATcosm2014_Bin_28_FD_119751 | JGI IMG/M metagenome (GOLD analysis project Ga0181518, IMG submission 119751) | Peatland microbial communities from MTU Mesocosm Facility, Houghton, MI, USA - PEATcosm2014_Bin01_60_metaG | ecosystem: Environmental > Terrestrial > Soil > Wetlands > Peat | place... | reverse complement strand
TCGTTGCAGCGAATCTCGACCACCAACTCGGGCCGCACGAAGTGGCACATAATGCGGCGGTCGGCGACCGGCGGCGAGGCGCAGTCACAGGTCGCGAGGCGCGCGGCCAGCTCCTGGCTCTCGCGGCGGCTCCAGCCAGTGCGCACGCGACCGATGCTCTGGTAGCGGCCGGAAGGCGTGATGAGGGCGAGCAGCAACTCGGAGACGCCATGGTCGGTGCCGACGTAGCCGATCACTGCCGCGTCGATGGATATCTCGGGCTTGACCTTGAACGTGCGGCTGTCGCTGGCGTGCAGCACGAGCCCCTCGGCACCGCCGCGGGTCACCATGCGCTCGAAGAGAGCCGCCACGCCCGCAGGGTCGGCCACCGTATCGCAGCGAGCGCAGTGCAGCCGCGAGCCGCTTTGCAGGAGTTTCCCAAGACGCGCGGCACGGGCCGCGTAGGGTGTGTGCTGCATGTCCGTTTTGCCATCGAGCAGCAGGTCGAAGGCCCCAAAACGAAGTCGGTCTGTCTGAGCGACAGCACCCATGGCGGCGTGCAGGTCGAAGACCCGCGGTCGGCCATGGGGGCGCGCGGCGTACAGCTCGCCGGCCAGCAGGCCGGACCAGCCCGCGAGAAGGGTGACGGCCTCATCGGTCACGGGAATGCCAGCGATTGCCTTGCCGGTGGGGGAGAGCAGAGTCGCAACGTCGCCCGCGCGGTGGAGAAACCAGGTCTCGCCATCGAGCTTTTCCGAGGCTATGCAGGGGCCGGGCGGCAGCAAGGCGGATATTTCGCTCGGGGGCAGGCTGCGGTAGGCCCCGGTCACCTCACGCTTGTAGGTCTGCAGCCGCCCGAGCAGGGCCTTGTCGGTGAGCGACCCTGCAGGGGCAATGCGACCCGTTCCGAATGGTTGCCAGCGCGCGAGCTCGACCAGCGGGCTCATGTTCGCTCCTCAGGTTTGCGCAGCTCGAAGGCGGCCAGGAAGAGCACCAGCTGGTAGGCTTTGCCCTGGGTCTTGCCGCCGAGAAAGCCCTTCATGGGAAGCGCGTTGCGCTCCGGGATGAGCGGGCCAATACCACGTGGTCCCGAGCCCACCAGAACCAGGCTGTCGCGCTGTTCAAGGTGTGCTGCCAGCCCGTAGAGAAAGTCGTACTCCAGGGCATTGCCGTGCCTCACCTGGTACGCGCGGGTGAACGCGAAGCGGCCAATCGCCTCGCGGCACGACAGCAGCTTGCCCGACCAGACCGGCGCGCAGTCGGGAACGAGGTTGGCCGGAACCAGCTCCGGCGGCCGGCGCTGGATCTCCCGGCCATCGGGGTCGCAGATCACCTCCAGCATTCTGGCCGAGTACAGGGGCTTGCCGTCGTGACCCAGGTAGACCCGGTCGCAGCCTCCGGTTTCGCGGCCTGCGACCTCCAGGTCAGCCTCCGGATCGCCGCCCACGAGTGCGCGCGCCAGCGCGTCGGGCTCGCCATGGTGGCGCAGGAGCGCGCTGGTCTGCGCCGTGGACTTGATACACCGGCAGAAGCGCACTGGCGAGCCGGCGGCGTCGCGATGGCCAAGCAGAGTTGCACGTCGTCGCGGGACGAGGACCACGACGGCGTTGCGCCCGCGGTGGTCGGCAAGCCAGATCCTACGGGTCATGGTGTGCTCCGAAGGTGTCGGGGAAGGCGAAGGCGTCGAGGTCGTCCTCGTCAGGGTCTTCGGCGGGAAGCATAGGTTGGTCGGGTCCGACAAAGTCGAAGCCATGTGGCTCGACCTGAATGAGGAATGCGCCGGCATCGGTCCCGAGGAGGAAAGCGGGCGTCCCGACGACGCTCAGTCGCGGCCGGTAGGGTACGCGGAAGAGGGCACCGGCAGCGAGTGCCTGCGCGAGCCTCGCGGGCACGGCCACGGGCTGGAGCGCATGGACTCGGATGGCCGCACAATCAAGGATGTCGCGCGCGTCGAGTGGACCCACGATCTTCTTGGGCTCGTACGCAGTCTGCGCCGAGGTCGAAAGCGGCGCACCGGCTTCATCGACTTGGACCAGATCATGGCGTGCGACAGTGTCGCCGCACTCATTGATATAGAGGTCGGCGGTGGAGCCAGGGCGCAGGACGTAGCGGCCATCGCGAGTGAGAAGGGCGCTCTCGCACTCGCGGCCCTGGGCATCGATGGCGACGAGCTTGCGCAGACCGTAGAGCCGATTTCGGTCGATCTCGGTCTTGGCAAAACGCACTGGTTGGCCCTGGTAGCTCAAGTCCAGGTAGGGGGCGCGTGTGAGCGCGGGTGCTGCCACCGGCGGGGCCGCGGGCGCGGGTGGCTGGGTGGCTGGCGCGGGCTTGGTTGCGGGCGCGGGTGCCGCCACCGGCGCGGCCGTGGGCGCCGGTGGCTGGATGGCTCGACTCGCGGGTGCGGGAGTCTTGGCTGGCTCCTGCCGCTCGGCGTGGCCCTGCTGGTTCCACCAAGCGAGCGCCGCGCGCACGATCCCCTGGACCTGCGCGACGCTGGCTGCGGCCCTCGGCTTGCCCCGCTGCTTGGTGGCCGCCTCGCTCGCGAAGAAGCCCCGCAAATCTTCGGCCGCGACCTCGCCAGCCTCGCGCTCCGCACCTAGGTGCGCGACGAGCAGAGCCAGCGTGCGTTTCGCCGTTCCACAGGTGGAGGGGCTCTTGCCCTCCGCTTGCAGATGCGTCAAGTACGCCTCCGCGGCTACCGCTATCTTCATCGTCACTCCCGTGAGGCGTCGGTCAACAGCGCGGCGATCTCGGTCTCGCCCAGGCTGGCCAGATAGTCGTGCAGGGACTTGCGAAACAGGTCCATGCGCGAGTGAAGGCCGTGGCGCTTCCACGCCTCGTCGAGCTTGTCGACCACCGCGGCCTCCATGCGCAGGGGCAAGATCTTGAAGGTGACGTCCTCGCGGCGTGCGCTCTTGCGCGGGCCGATGGGGATGCGTCCCTTGCGGGCTTCGCGGATCTTCCAGATCAGGTACGGCTTGTCCGAGCTGCCGGTCGAACGACCGACCACTTCCAGGTAGAGGGCTTGCAGTTCGGGCACAGTGAGCTTGGTCAGCTTCTCGGCCACGGGTGCGGTGGCGGTGTCCGCGGCGGGGGTGGGTTCGGTCGCGGCGCTGGGGCTGGGACTGGCGCTCGTCTCGCTCGCGGGGGCGGTTTCGCTCACAGTGCTCGGGCTGGCGACACTCTCGCCCGCAGTGCCACCGCCCGCGGCCTGCAGCGCTTCGGTGATCTTGCGGACCAGAAACGTCTTGTTGGGGCTACGAGTCTTCTTGCCAACGACCTCGGCAAACTTCGCCTGCAACTCGTTCAGCTTCATCTTGTCCAGATTCGCGATCTCTTTCGTGGTGCTCATGGTGTCCCTTTCGTGGTTGGGCCAGGTTGGCTGGTTGCGATCGACAGCCACATACAGGCGTGAGGTGGCGGACACAGCAAGGCGAATGCGACCTGGAATCGGTCGAATTCCGACGCCGCCATCGCACAATCCGCGCCGCTTGTCCGACGGAGATATGAAGCCCGCCACCTGTTGAATTGAGAGCGATTCATGCCTTGCCTTCACAGAGAGCCGACGCCTTCATGGACCTCGACGACGGCATCAACCGCAGTCGAGAAAGGGACATCAACATGAACAATCGAGAGCAGGTCAGGCAGGAGCGAGCCACGATGGCCACAGTCTCCGAGCAGCTGGTTGCACTGGAGAAGATGACCGTGGGCGAGCTGGCCGAAAAGTACCGAGAGGTCTTCGGGGTACCCACTCGCACACGCAACAGACCCTATCTGCACAAACGAGTGGCGTGGCGAATCCAGGAGCTGGCCGAGGGCGGTCTCTCCGAACGCGCACTCGCTAAGATCGAAGAGCTGGCGCCGCTCGCGCCGGCTCGTTGGCGTCCTGAGCGGACCGCGTCCCGTGCCGCGCTCGCGCCAAGCGGCGCAGCCACCCCAGCGCGGACGCGCGATCTGCGTTTGCCCGCGCCTGGCTCGATGCTCGTTCGCGTCCACAAGGGCGTCGAGCATCGCGTGACCGTTCTCGCCGATGGATTTGAATACAACGGCGAGCGCCACCAGAGCCTGTCGAAGCTCGCGAAGATGATCACCGGGACGCAGTGGAACGGGCACCTGTTTTTCGGCACGCAACGCCGCACGCGCAACACCCAGTCCGAGGAGGCACGCGAATGAGCACCCAGCGACAACCCACGGCCACGCCAGCATCGCTCGCGGAGATCAAGCGGTGTGCCGTCTATACAAGGAAGTCCACCACTTTGGGACTGGAGCAGGACTTCAACTCCTTGGATGCCCAGCGTGAGGCCTGCGAGCAGTACATCCGAAGCCAAGCGGCTCTCGGCTGGCAGCTCATACCCGAGCAATACGACGATGGCGGTTTCAGCGGCGCAAACGTGCAGCGGCCGGCGTTCCAACGCCTCATGCAAGACGTGGAGGCCAGAAAGATCGACATCGTGGTCGTACAGCGGGTCGACCGCCTCAGCCGCTCGCTCCTCGATTTCGCCAAGCTGATGGACCGTTTCAACCGTGCCAGTGTGGCGTTCGTGAGCGTGACCCAGAACTTCTCGACGGCCGATGCCATGGGCCGCCTCACCTTGAACGTCCTCATGAGCTTTGCCGAGTTCGAGCGCGAGATGATTGCCGAGAGGACGCGCGACAAGATGGCAGCGGCCCGGCGCAAGGGGAAGTGGACCGGCGGGCCCCCGCCACTCGGCTACGACGTGGTCGACTGCAAGCTGGTTGTCAACGAGGCCGAAGCCGCCCTGGTGCGCCGCCTCTTCGAGCTGTATCTGGACCGGCGCTCGGTGGTGTCTGTTGCCCGTACGCTCAACGCCGAATGCCAGACGACCAAACATCGCGTGTCAACCAACGGGAAGAGACACGGTGCTCGCAAATGGGAGAAGCAGGCCGTGCTGCACGTCCTTCGTAACCCCATCCCTGCCGGTCTCATGCGCTGCCATAGCGAGCTTCACGAGGGCCAGCACCAAGCCATCGTCGACGAGCTCACCTATCGCCGCGTCCAGAACCTGCTGGACGAGCAATGCGGACGCCGCACCCGCTGGGGTCGCAATCCCGGCTACCTTCTGACCGGCATCATCCGCTGCGCGCTTTGCGGTCAGCCGTACACGCCCGCGTCCACGCGCAGGGGGAGCCGCGAGTACCGCTACTACCGTTGTTCGAAGCGCGACAAGAGAGGGGCGGAGGCATGCGCGGCAGGCCCGCTACCCGCGCAGGCCATTGAGGACTTCGTCGTCGAGCGCGTCCGCGGCGCATTGGCCGCAGGCACTCTGGCTGCGGATGTCACCCAAGCCGTGAAGGAACGCCTGGCCAGCCAACGCGCGGCCCTGGTGGTCGAGCGCCAAGAGCTGCCCTGCAAAATCGCCGCTCTCGCCAACGAAGGAAAGCGCCTGGTCGAGGCGGTCAGCAACGTCAATGGCGCCGGCCAGCGGCTTCTCGATGCCAAGTTGCAAGAGGTCGCCGAGCAGCTCGGGCGACTCGAAGCGCGTCTCCGTGAAATCGAGCGCCGCCTTTCGCTCCTCGATAGTCGCGAGATCGAGGCCCAATGGGTTTCGCGATGCCTCGCCGATTTCAACCAGGTGTGGGACACCCTCAGCTCCCAAAACCGCGGACGGCTGCTCCGCGCTGTGATCGAGCGAGTCGAGGTCGACGAGCCCAACGCTGACGTGCGGACTTTCATCTCCGATGTCGGGTGCGCCACTGAGACGATCTCAGGCGCCGCGGAGGCCCGCCTATGAGCGCCTCTTCCTCGGCCACGAGCAGCGCCCTGATGGTCAGCGGCAAACTGCACCTCGTCCGCAAGGGGCACGCCAAGAGGTTCGTCGGGACGCCGCCGGTGGCGCCCGAGCCAGCTCGTCGACCGGCTCGCTTGGCGGTCATGCTGGCGCTCGCCCACAAGATCCAGCAGGCAATCGACCGAGGCGCCGTCCGCGACCGAGCCGAGGTGGCGCGGCGGCTGGGGCTCACACGGGCCAGGGTGACGCAGCTCATGGACCTGATGCTACTGGCACCGGACATCCAGGAGCTGATCCTGTTCGCCGAGTCGGTGGATGGAGTGGAGCCGATGATTGAGAGGACAGTACGGGCCGTGGTCTGCTCGATGAGCTGGGGCGAGCAGCGGCCATCGCAGCGATATTGCGGCCGGAGCCTGTCCGCGCGAAGCCCGCGTGAGTCCGCCGTCGGCGGAAGAGATCGAAAAACCGCTTGAAAGCTCGCATGGGCGTCTTCTGTCAGTAGTAACGGAAGGGATCATCGTCCTCAAGGGTATGCTTGAACGCCCCTGACATCGCGTCGACGGCGTCGTCATGCACGCCCTTGGCCGGGAAGGCTTCGAGCTGCGCAAAGAAGGCGTCGTTCCACGGGCCACGCACCACGTCGATATTTCCGTGCTGCCATTGCGCCGCGACGGGCTCGGCGCGCGTCTCCTTGTCGCCCGTCTCGTGGTCGGCGTACACGTCGAAGCCGGCCAGCTCCAGGATGTAGCTCTCGGCTTGGTCCTTGCCGGCCTGGGCCGGGTCTTGCGGAATGCCGACTGAACACTTCGTGCCATCGTTGGCCGCCACCCGCTTGACCAGCGTCCGCACGTCGTGTGCGCGTTTGCGAACCAGCGCGCAGTCCGCTACGACAAACCGGCCATCGCGGCGCCGTCCCATCTTGATCCCGCACGTCCAGTCAGGGTCGGGCGACGACTCGCACGGTTCGGTCGCGGCCAAGTCCCAGCGACGCGTCCAACACTCGATGTCGTTCGGGACCGCGTCGATGATGTGGCAGTCAGAGCGGCGGAAGTAGCTGCCGGCGTCCGCGCGAATCTTCCAGTTGCCGTCGAGGAGACGTGCGCGGTTCACGCGGGTCATCGCCATCAGCTTCCCGCGATAGGTAGGGTCCGCCCGCTCGAGGAACACGTTCTCCTCCAGTTTCCCCGGTACGAACGTCAGCGACTGAATGAGAGCATCGGAAATGTCACCGCCCGGCGGCAGCTGCGCGCGTACCGCCTGTCTATCGTCGCCCCACAAGGTCTCGCCTTGCCAGCGCGTGAAGTAGCGGAGCACACCGGCGCGCTCGGGGATAGGCAAGCCCGTCTCTGGGTTGATCCACCAAGCTATAAGCTTGGCGACCCATGAGTCCGGGTCCGGGTTGCAGGTCCCAAGCGTGTAGGGCCGCACCCTGCAAGTCGAACGGTTGCGGGACTGCAGGTACCAGAACTGCTCCTCGGTGAAATGGCAGAGCTCATCGAACACGATGAGAGCCAGGGACGAGCCTTGCCAATCCAGATGCGTGTCCGTGTCTTCGAGATGCGCGAACGTCACACTGGCGCCGCTCGGGAATGCCCATCGCAGAGCCCCGGACACCGGCACACCGCCGAAGGGACGATAGATGGTCTGCGACTCGTCCCACAGGCCACCGGGAGCACGAACCTCCACAGTGGTGCGCCGAAAGAAGACTGCGCGAAACTCAGGCAGGTGAATCCATGCGAGCGGCGCCATCAAGGTGGCCCTCGATTTTCCGCAGCCAGCGGAACCACCACCTATCGTGATGTCGGCCGGAGAGCTGAGAAAGCGTTCCTGGAAGCCCGGCTGCGGTTTAATCATGTGCTCCGCAGCACTTGTGCCTCCATCGTCCCCCACTGGCCCCTTGGGGGATGCTTCTTCGGTGGGCTTGTCGTTGATATGGTCTGCCGAGCCTGCGCTTCCATCATCGCTCCCTAGCTTGTCGGAGGACGCTTCTTCGGTGGGCTTGTCGTTGACATGATCCGCGGGGTTTGTGCTTTCATCGTCGCTCCCTAACGTCTCGGACGACCCTGCTTCGGCGGGCTTGTCGTCGGCGCGTGGACCGCGCCCGTTATTCGGAATGTACGCCAGTACACGCGGGCCTAGAGTGCCGTCGGGGTTGCTCACCTCCAGCGTCTCTTTGGCCTTCCCGCAGCACTGATCGTTGAGGTACTTCGCGATTGCGTCGTTGCCCTGAATGGCCTGCAAGTACATCTTTTCCCAAACATTCTGCAGCCGAGGTTTCCCTCCGCTCTTCTCAGCCATGTACTCGCGCATGAGATGGGCGTTCCTGCTGGTGCCATTAACGCCCAGCTTATTGCGCACTTCACCCTTTACAACCGGTGGCATCAGATTCGCGCGACTGGCGGGAGATTGGCCCCGGCCGGATTGGTCAGACATTGGCTCTTACTCCCTTCTTGCCGGTGAACCGCTCCCACCTGGTGACAGCAACATCCACAAACGTCGGCTCCAGTTCCATCGCGTAGCAGCGTCGCCTAAGCCTTTCCGCCGCGATAAGCTGGCTCCCAGACCCACTGAACGGTTCGTACACAATATCCCCTGGACGTGTGTGGTACGTGATCGGCCGTTCAAAAATTTCGACAGGCTTCTGGGTCGGATGAATCCCATCCTGCTCGCCTGCGATCGTCCAGACTGTCGAGCACTCCCCACTAACTGGTGGCCGCAGCGTCGGCGGGCGCCCTTCGATCCATCCGTAGAAGCATGGCTCATGCTGCCACATGAAGTGGCTGCGAGTTAGAATCGGTCGTGACTTTACCCAGACGATTTGTTGGTGTAGCAACATTCCATTTGTCGTCCAGGCGGTTTCCACGAGCGACTGTCTTCTCGATGCGTGCCATTGATACAGGGCGGGATTCGAGATAAGAGCGTGCTCGATCGCGAGCTTGATGAAGTTCGAGAAGAACTCGACGCTCGCACTCGGGTCGCGATACTTGTCCCACTGCACGTTGTTCTTCTTGCCAGCCTTCTCGCGCTCGGTCGACTGGGGATGATTCGTGCCGTCGTAGTCAACCAAATATGGCGGGTCGGTGGCCATCAGAACAGCACGCTCGCCGCCCCCCATCAGCAGATGAACGTCCTCGGCCTTCGTGGAGTCGCCGTTGAACAGCCGGTGCTCGCCCAGGATCCACAGGTCGCCGCGTTTCGAGATCGGCTCGGCAGGCGGCTCGGGCACGTCGTCTGGGTCGCAGTTGCCAGCGGTGACCTCGTTGTTCACCCTGAACTGCTCCTCGAGTTCAGCAGCCAGCTTCGCCAGCCCTAACTCCGCAAAGTGCGTCTCCGCTTCCAGAGACTTCAGACGGGTCAGCGCGTCTTCCGTGAACTCCCCCTGAAGCGCAGGATTATTGGCCACGAGGTTGGCCATGCGCTGTTTGGTCTCGTCCCAACGAACGAAACGCACCGGAAACCGCTCGTGCGTCGTCGGATGCTCGATATAGCCAGCATCCCCATCGCGCCAGACCATCGTCGCGCCAGCGGCCTTCAGCGCGGCGATGCGCTGGTGCCCAGACACCAGCTCGCCAGTATCGTCGTTGAATGTGATGTCGAGAGGTCCGAATGTCTCCAGGCTGATGGCCAAACCCGCGCGAGCGGAGTCATCCATCTTGCGCGGGTTCTTCGGGTCGGCCGCCAAGGTCGCAATCGGCAACCGAATCATTTCTTCTTGTCTCGCTGTCAGCTTTGCGGTCATTTGGCTGTCTCCTCGGCGCGTTCGTGCACCGTAATGGGAGGCTAGCCTTCGCTCAAATCAGTGGCACTTCCATGTAACGACACGGTCGTCGTTACACGGGCGGGCTTGAAACACACCCGTCATACCCGAATCCTTTCTCAGTCCCTTGTCGGAGTGTCCACGTGACGGCCGAATCTACCGCGGCCATCCCTCTCTTGCGCTCGCTTCCGCGGCGCCTGCTCGTCGTTCACGCCCTTCAACCAATTGTGAACGCGGGCACGGGGAACGCCGAAAACCTCCAAGCCGTCAACGACCAACAACCCGGGATCAGGTCGGGCGCCATTTCCAAAAGCCCGGCCCACTGTGCGCTGCCATGCTTTGCCAATCTTCTCCTCGCGGTCAAGGTCGCGCGGGGCTGTCCTCACTACGTTGGGAAACAGGCTTTTAACGGCCGAGATGAAGAATCTGACCGAAAGGGTGAGACTGTGACGCCCCGGTTTGTCGGGACTCTCTCTAAACTCCATCTCCCAGAAAAGGTCGGTCAGTTGGAGAAGGGCTGCAAGGTTCCGATGCCGATCTAGGTTAGCCCGCGGGGGCAACTCTCCTTCGCACCACCCATCACGCTCGATCGACGGCCTCTGCTCGTCCGAATCCAGGTTGATTGCTTCTCCAGCGTCAATTTGCCGTTCCTCACGATCTTTGATGCATAGCTTTTCTAGAGCAAGCATCGTCCTATACGCACGATCATCGCGGGCGCGCAGCATGACCCATACCGCATGCAGGACGCGAGCTGCGCCGACCAGCAGAGCATCGTCGGGACGCTGCTGTGCTCGCTTCCACAGCAAGCAGCCAGCATCCTCGACGACCTTGTCGTCGCTGACATCCACCCTCGCCGGCCAGGTGCGGAGTCTGTCGCCTTGCATCTCCCAGAAGACCTCCGTTACGCTGCCCTCTTGAGAACGGATGTTGTTGCTGACATTCTCCCGTGGCGGACGGAGGCCGGGCTTTCTTCTCTTGGCATTCACGCTCCGCACCTTCTGCACCCCCGAGGCTGAACCACACTGGGGCCAACGAAGGTGTCACCTGGCCCTCCTCATCCGTCGGGATCAGCCGCCGAGGTACCTGGATAGTGTCAGCGTCGCGCCATTGCGGAGGTTCGTCAAGTTGCCGCGCGGACCGGAATGAAAGGCCGGCCCGCCACGCCGATGTGTCGACTGTGGGCTATTTCCCTACAATGCATCGAGCGTGGTCGCGCGGCACGTCGCATGGACAACTGAGTTGACGATCGAGGTGTTGCTTCACATGATTGGCGCATCGTAGCGATTCGAATCCATTTCGTTGGGTGGTAACGAAACGTCCAGCGCGTCAGAAATTGACTTGGATCGTGGGCCGAGTGGCACGTCGAATGGGCAACCAGGTTGGCGGCGCTCCCACTCCCTGTCGAGCGAGGCAGATACGGCCCCCATCTTGCCCGTGGCGCCATAAAGCAGATCTTCGGTGCGGAGACTCTGCCTGTTTCGTCTGGCGGGGGTAATGGGGAGCCACTCGATCGCCCCCACCAACTTCGGTGGGCTGGCGATTTAACTGCGGCTCTGCAGCGCCTCATCGAGCCATCGCGCCTTTTTGGCCTGTATTCGCGGGCAGTTGCGTGAGT
>Ga0181518_10005390_pt1 | contig 11101 bp, 5 predicted proteins | sample PEATcosm2014_Bin_28_FD_119751 | JGI IMG/M metagenome (GOLD analysis project Ga0181518, IMG submission 119751) | Peatland microbial communities from MTU Mesocosm Facility, Houghton, MI, USA - PEATcosm2014_Bin01_60_metaG | ecosystem: Environmental > Terrestrial > Soil > Wetlands > Peat | place... | reverse complement strand
CGGCCTGGCGTGTGTGGATGGATGCGGCGCGGCGGCGGGGGATTGACATGTTTGTGATGTCGCTGGCGGCGTTTCTCGGCGAGCTGCCGCTGGCGGCGTATTATTTTCACCTGTTCACCCCGACGGGAGTGCCGGCCAACATGGCGGTCGTGCCGCTGACGGGGCTGGCTTTGATGAGCTGCATGGGAAGCCTGCTGACGGGCGGCTGGTTTGCCGGGCTGGCGGTCTTGTTCAATCATTCCGGCTGGTTCTGGATGAAGTGCATCATTGCCGCCAGCCAATGGTGCGCGCGCTGGCCGGCGGGCAATTGGTATGTCGCCGCGCCGCGGCCGATGACGTTTGTTTTATATTACTCGGCGCTGCTGGCGGTTTTCACCGGCTGGATTTTTCGCGTCCGGCGCAAATGGCCGGCGGCGGCCGGATTGGCGCTCATCGGCGCGCTCTGGGCCGCGGACTGGCAAGGGCAACGGGGCGCGGCGCGGCTGGATGTGCTGGCCTTGCGCGGCGCGCCGGCGGTGTTCGCGGGCGGCTGGGGGACGAACCGGGAATTGCTGGCGGATTGCGGGGACGCGGCCGGGGCGGAAGGGATTGTGAAGCCATTTCTGCACGCGCAGGGGGTGAACCGGCTGGATGACTTTTGTTTGACAGCCGGCTACGAGCGAAGCGCTGGCGGGGCTGCAATAGTGTTGACTAATTTCGCGCCCGCCGCCGTGTTCGCCGGGCCGGCGCGCGCGCGTTCGGCGGCTTACCGGGGGGTGATGGCGGCGCTGGAGCGGAGACCGGGCCTTGTGAGGACGGCGCAGGACGGGGATGCGGTGGACGGCTGGGCGGTGCTGTACCCCGGAGCGGAGGATGACTTTGCGGCGGCGGACCAGGTTTCGCTGGCGCTGCAACGAAGCGTCCACGGCCATTCCGTGCTGCTCCTTTCCGCGCTGGGGCGGGACGGACAGAAGTTGCTGATGGCGCGGCACCCGGAGTTGCGGGCGGAGATTGTGGTGGCGGGCCTGCCGGCGCGGGACGAGCCGTTGGACGAACCGCTGCTGGATTTGCTCCAGCCGAAGTTGGTCATCATTGCCGACTCGGAGTTGCCGGCCACGCGCCGGGCGCCGGAGAAACTGCGCGAGCGCCTGGCCAGGCGCGGCGGCGCCCGCGTCCTCTACTGTCACGACGCCGGCTCAGTGACGCTGCTGATCCGGCGCGAGGGCTGGCAAGTGCTTGACACGGAAGGGACATGCCTCAGTGAGGCGTGGGAAAGGTAGGGCGGGATTCGATTGCGGATTGCGGATTGCCGATTGGGGAGCGCGACCGTCCCGGTCGCCGTGGCAGGCGTCCCGCCTGGCACATCCCCCGATTGCGGATTGCGGATTGCGGATTTAACCGCAAAGAACACAGCGCGGCCAGCCGCAATCAAAGGGAAGATGGAGGATGGAAAAGCCGGGAGAAAAGTCAGGGGAATGTATGTCAGGGGAATAATCCTGAAAACGCATTTTCCCATTCCCTTGACAATCATTCCCCTGACCTTGCCTTGGAGAATGTGTTCAAGCGCGTGGGCGGCCGGAAAATCTTCGCGAAACTGCGCGATTCTGAGGGATTGCAGTACAAAGAGAGGTTCCTTCTCTGCGTTCTTTGCGGTTAAATCCGCAATCCGCAATCCGCAATCCGCAATCGAGTCACGGCTCGACGGAGTTTTGCCCTACCGTGCAGGATTGAGGTTCTTCTTGGGTCGGCCTGAGTAGAACAGATAGCCGGCGACAAGGATGCCTGCGGCCCAGCCGGCCAGGCTGACGTAGAGGTAGGTGAGCGAGGCATGATAGCGGAATTCGACGGTGTGTTGGCCGGGCGGCAGGAAGACGCCGCGCATGATGTAGTTGCAACGCAGCATGGCGGCGGGCTTGTGATCCACCGAGACGCTCCAAGTCGGAGCGAACCGCTCGTTGAGCAGGAGGACGGCCGGGAGCTTCGCCACGGCGTTGAGCTGGATGTCCTTTGGATGGTAGCCGGTGATTTGGACCGTGCCGGCATCGGCCATTGGATCGGCCGGAGCTTGCGCGACGGGCGGGTTGGTCCAGAGGAGGACGGTTTGGGCGGGGATGAAATTGGTGGAGAGCAGGGTGGCCAGCGTGGCCGGGCCGTCCGCCGGGGTCTCCCAATGGGCAAAGAGTTTGGCGCGGGGCAGGACGCCGTCGAATTCGATGATGGCATTGGTGGAAGCCGGGTCCGGTTTGGCGCCGCGGTCAGGAAAGACGGTGTAATCGCCGACATCCTCCGGTGGACGGTTAGGCTCTTTGAGCACGACCCGATAGCGTTCCCGGATATGAAAGCGGCGCTGGGCCGGATCGGCGAAGTCGTTCAATAGGGAGAGGTAATGAGTATTCAGGAAAAGATAGCGGGTGCCGGTCAGTTCCCAGAGGCGGGCGGCGGGGAAAAGATTGTTGGTGGCGTGGATTTCGAAGTTGTGCATGTAGGCGTCGTCCATTTCCTGGATGCGGGGCATTTCGGCGAAATCCAGGCATTGAATCTCGTGGGCGGGGAAAACATTTTGCATCCAGAAGCTATACAACTGGCCGAACATGCCCAGGCTGCGGGTGGAGCTGCCGGTCCGGCGGGGCGCGAGGCGGTTCATGACGCGTTGTTCATAAGGCTTGTTGTTGGCAGTGAGGAATTCCACCGGGTCGTTTTCAGAGTATTCCTTGTCGTAGTCGAAGTAGTGTCTCCAGGGCAGGTCGGAGCGGCCCAAGTCAAGAATCAAAATGGCGCCGAGGCAAAGCCAGGCCGTTTTGGAGCGGAGACCGCTCCAGGCCCCGCTGAGGATGGCCGTCAGCGCCCCCGCGGCCAGGAAAAGAAAACAAACCGACCAGGCGGCTTCGCCAACAGAAAAGGCGGCCATGCGCGGGGCGAGCGCCGCCGAGAACTTTTGCTGCACCAAGTAGGTGGCCAGACGCGATTGGCAGGAGTAGAGAACCGACGCGCCGGCCACAGATGCCGCGAGCACCAGCGCGCAAGCGGCCAGCCATTTCTTTTCAAACCCGCCCGCGCCGGCCCACCACGACTTGATATGGTCGGGCAGGAAAGCCGTTCGTTTCACCGCGTTGCGCAAGTAGGCGCGATGCAGACTCTCCAAACCGTAGGCGGCCAGGATTACCCAGATGATGTGGAAAGGATGCAGGAACTTGACAGGGTTGCGAATGGTCGAGAAGTAGGGGAGGCGATACAGGAAGCTGTAAAGAAAACCATAGCGCCCCCAAGCCGCCAAGATCGAGAACAGCGCCGCCGCGCCCCAAAACCAAACCGCGCGCCGCTCGGTTGGGGAGAAGGGGGTGTTCGGGCCGCGGCAGGAATTGGCCAGGGCGAACACCGCCAGCAAGGCGACCAAAATCCCGGCGTAATCCCCGGTGCCGCTGTGACGCCAGATGAAGCCAAAGTGGAGGATGATTCTGCCGGCCGCGGCTTGGCGAACGGACCGGTCGCTGCTGTTGATGTCTTGCTGATCCTGCGGATAAATAGCAATGCGATCGGCCATCTCCGCCACCACTTTGGCCCGGGCCTGCGGATCGTCGCTTTGCAGTTCCGCGATGCGCGGGTCATGGCCGACGAGGCCCCAATAGGCGCCGGACTTGTCGCGGGACGGCATATTGGCGGAGAGGAGATAGCCGAAGATGCCGGGAGTGACGACGCGCAGGGTTTCCACTTTGGGCAGGCTCCATTGGGTGGCAAAGTCCCAGCGCCGTTCTCTTGTCTCCTCATCCTGCGCGGTCCCGGCGACGCCCTCGATTTGGGTTTCGACCAGGGAGTGAATGGTATGGGCGGCAATCAAGCCGGCAAAGAAAACGACAAGCACCTCGGTCAGGACCGCGGTGATTGTCTTTCTGGCCAGGCCGGATTCCTCGGAGAAGGCAAGGAAGAGGACAAAAACGCCGGCGTAGATGCTCAGAATGGCGCCGACGTCAAACCCCTCCATCAGGTTCATGCCCACGGCCAGGCCCGCCAGGACCGCCCTGGCCCAAGTCTGTTTGATGGATTTGGAGGAGAGAGCGGCCAGGGCGAGGAAGATCATTCCAGCCGACATATTCCAGTTAGCCAGCCCCCAGCAGGCGGTGGAAAAGAAGTGCATGTTCAAGCCGGCCGCGATTCCCCCCAGGACGCACACCGCCGGATGAAACTTGAGCTGGCGGAAAAAGACCCAGGCGCTGAAACCGACAAAGAACAACGTGGCCGGGGCGTAGAACTTCATGAAAAGCACCGGGGGGAAAACAGTTCCGAGAATGGCCGAAAGAGTGGGGGCGGCACTGGGCGCCTCCACTCCAAGCCACGAGAGGTTGCGCCAGGTTCCAAAGAACCGGCCGGGGAGGCGGTTGCATTCCGCGAGCAGCGCGCCCAGCGGGATGTCATTGGCAAAAAGAACCTGGTGCGGCAGGAAACTCCGGTAAAACAGAACGGCCAGGGCGGCGCCGAGCACCCCCGCCAAGAGCAGCAGGTAATTGGGCGCGCGGCCGTTTGCTTTGTTGGCAGTGACGGGGCCGCGCATATCAAGTCCGGGCGGGATGGCCGATCATGGAATTCCTTGCTCTTGGCGCAGTGGTTGGGAAAAAACGGGCCGGACTGTCAGGCCTTTTGGATTCTTGGCACGACCGGCAAGCGCCTGGACTGCCGGTTCTGGAACGCGGCGTCGCGGCAGATTTGGGCGGTTTTCGGGGAGGCGGGAGTGCCGTGGAGCGATTGTTGAGCCAACACGCGGGCATTGGCCTGCTCCATCAAATGCGCGGTTCTTTCCAAGATCAGGTTCATGGTGGATTCTTGCAGTTCGGCGCGGCCGGAGCCTTTGCAGCCCCGCCGGAAAAAGAACGCTTCCTCTTTGCAGGCGCCGCGCGACGCCGCAAAGCTGGCGCATTCGCGGGGAAGCGCCTGGAAGGCCGCCTCATCCGACACGCTGCGGTCCTCCACCGCGTGCAATTTGCTGAACTGCATGTTGGAGACCGCCCGCTCGACCGTCGCCCCATCGTGCCGGGCACCCAGCCAGCGGAGCAGCTTGCTGAGGATTTCCGCCGGATATTGCAGCAGCAGCTCGTAGGGAACAAACAGCACCGGGAAACCCTCCTCCGCCGCGCGCAAATAGCCGTCCACATTATCCGCCCAGACGGGCAGATACTCCCGGCAAAATGCGTCCATTCCAGCGGCGGCCTTGTATTTCAAATGCTTTTGACAGTCATAATAGTGAAAGAGCGAGACCAGGGCGTCTTCGGGAGAGCGATAGAGATACAGATGTTTGCACCCGCGAAAAGCCGGGACCGCCGCGTCCCCGCCCGCCGCCGCCCGCGGCAGCACGCCGCCAAACCGCGCGCGCAACTGCTGAAACGTGTCATGCGTCTTCACGATAACCGAGGACGGCATCGTCACCTCCCGCCGCGCCATCCAGTTGCGATAAAAATCCGGGACGATCTTGTCGGGATGCACCGGCAATTGGGTGGTCGTCGCCACCCCGCGGCTTTGCAGAAAAACGTCGGCCAGCAGATAGCGGATCCAGGTGTTTCCAGAGCGGGGAAAAGAACTGACAAAACTCAACTGCAATCCCTCCCGCAGCAGCCGCGTGATTTCGGCGGTGTTGTGCGCTTGAATCGCCAGGCGGAAAACCGGGCTTGCCCCCTCGTGCAGCAGCCGGGGGAGCTGCCGCAAATTGTCCATCCTGAAAACGAACCGAAAGGCCGACCCAAGCCCTCCCTGAAGAAATCCCGGTTTGGGCAAGCTCCGGCAGCTCTGGACCGCGGAATCCTGTTGGCACGTCATATTTTACCTCACTGGATTATAAAATCCGTAAAGCTCTGATAGCAAATGCAATATGAAAGCGGCGCTGGCGCGGAAACACCCAACCTGCGGAAAACAAGTAAGGGATCGCCTCTTTCATTGTGATAGAAACCCTTACATGAATGTCAGGGAATGTCAACCCCTTTTTTTGCGAAATTTGCAAAATAACTCAGGTTCCCTCATGGACCGCGCAGGAAGCGGCATGGGAACCCTGGCGGAAGGGGTGGGATTCGAACCCACGTTAGGGTTACCCCTAAGCCTGATTTCGAGTCAGGTGCCTTCAACCACTCAGCCACCCTTCCGCACGTTGATTATCAATGACTTACGACTCATCATCCCGGCCCAATTTTTCCTTTGTATCCCTGCTTTGTATCCCGTAAAATCATTCCATGAAATTGGATACCGAGCCTGCCGGTCGGAAGCGAGAGGAACATTTGTCGAGTGATGGCAAATGGCGCTCTTTTCCGAAAGTGCCGCATCTGCTGCAATACGCCAGCAACGGCAATTACTATGGCAGAATAAAAGTTGGCGGCAAGATCATTCGTGAAACCCTGGACACGGATGTCTGGACGACCGCAAAGCTGCGCCTGACGGATTTTCTGAAAAAGCATCAGGAGGTTCGCCAGCGAATTGATCCGCCGAAATTTGGTGAAGCCGTGGAAGCGTTCAAGCGGGAGCTTGAAAACGACATGGGGATCAAAACTCGCAGCAAGGAATATCGGTTGCTGTGCCTGCTGAAAATTGAAAGATCGTGGCCGGGCCTGTGGGAACTTCGACTTGACGAAATCACGCCGCAAGCCTGCAAGGAATGGGCGGCAGGGCTTCACGGGAAGATCGCGAGCCATTATTACAACAACACAATCGGCACACTCCGCCAGATCATTGACGTTGGCCTTAAAACGCATAAGGAACAAGGGGGATCGCCTCTTGAGAATCCCTCCACGGAATTGAGGCGAACGCGGGTGAAACAGAAAACATTGAGTCTGCCAGAACCGTCGCAGTTCAAAGGCTTGATTGAAAACCTCCGAAACCGGAGTGGTGCCTGGGGAGAACGGGTCGCTGACCTGGTGGAATTTTTGGCTTATGGCGGAATGCGGATACATTCGGAAGCGGAGTGGGTGACGTGGGGGGATGTTGATTGGCAGCGCAAGGAAATCATTGTGCGGGGCAGCCCGGAGACCGGCACAAAGAACAGCGAAATGAGACGAATTCCCATTCTTCCAGACATGGAGGGATTGCTGACTCGGCTGAAGGAAAAACTTGGGGCAATAGAAAGCAACCGCATTTTGCAGGTTGGCGAATGCCATTTGGCGCTGGCGCGGGCGTGCAAGGAAATTGGGATTGCCCGGCTCACCCACCATGATCTGCGGCATCTGTTCGCAACGCGGTGCATTGAATCCGGCGTGGACATCCCAACGGTGTCGCGTTGGCTCGGCCACAAGGACGGCGGGGCGCTGGCGATGAAAACCTACGGCCACCTGCGAAACGAACATTCACAGGCAATGGCGCAGAAGGTCCGATTCTAATGGACGGTAATATTGATAAAATCGAGAAGTCCCTTTTGCGGCGGGGCATTTGAAATATCGGTGTCCTGATCTGCCAACATGCCGGTGAGTTGCTGGCGCACTTTTTCCACCTTGGCCATGTAGTTCGTCAACTCAATCCCGACTTGACGCGGGTCCGGTTGAGGGCTGGGGGCAAGCGGCGGCAACAAGCCCTCTATGTGCTTGAAAGAGTCATCCTCGGTTTTCAGCGCGGTTTCGATCTTCTCCTTGAGGACGTCGTTATTGTGCTGCAAGGTCTTCCTGGAAGCGGTGGCAACCTTGGCAATCTTGTTTGTGTTGTTGGCGAGCCTCGTTTCGCAGTCGGCCAGCAATTTGGCCCGTTGCGCCTCCTGGTCGGCCAGGGCGGTCTTGACCTGCTCAAGAACCTTTGCCGTTTCCTGTTGTCTTTGTAGCTCCAAAGCCGCCGCCCTCTCCTTCTCCTGCTGTTTCTGGAGTTCCAAAGCTGCCTGCCTTTCCGCTTCCTGGCGTTTCTGCGCCTCAAGCGCCGCTTGCTCCTTTGCCTGTTCCTCGCGCTTTTGCGCCTCCAAAGCCGCCGCCGCTTTCTCGGCGTCCTGGCGGCGTAAGGCATCCACGGCCGCTTGCACACGGGCCTCAAAATTGGATTTCTCCTCGGCACTCTTGATGTCCGGTGCTGGTGTTGCAACTGGTGTATTGGCCTGGGATTGCGTCCGGGCTTGAGGCGCGGGGGCTGTGGAGTTGCCGCGATGTGGGTTTGTCGGTTGGGCTGACGTGGAAGCGGCGACAGCCGCCGGGCGAGTCATTTCAGAATGGATGAACCTGACAACGGGAGTGGCGGCCGCAACGACAGCCAGCAAGATCATTCCAACCACGGCAAAGCGAATGATGCGTTTCGACTTTAGGATGTTGGCAAGAGTCTCTTTCGCCGTGGCTGTCGCAGTTTGGAAAGCGGAATTGAGGTCAGCCTGTTGGGAGGGAATCGCTGCCGCCGACCGGGAACCCCTGCTTTGGCCGACTGTGAAGGTTTGTGCTGTCTGAGGTTCTCCCGACGTTGCATCCGGGGCGTTTGCGGGTGGCGGAGGGTCCGGGCTTGTTCCGCCGTCCGGTCCTGCTCCCGCCCGTTTTGGAGACTTCGCAACAATTCTCACCGATTTGCCAACGGCGGCGGCGGCAATGTTTTTTCGCAAATCGGAATTCAGGTCGGCAGCCAAGGGCTTGTGCAATTGGGTGATCTCCGTCGGGCACTTGCCAAGAATCGCGTTTTCCAGGTATTCCTGTTCGATCTTTTTGTCAAGCTCGTCGAGATAACGCGCATAAATGGCGGCTTGCTGTTCACCGGCGAGGCTGGCGCTCATGAAGCAAGAAATGACGAACAGCACACCGACGGGCATGTCGAACAGGAACAGCGCGACAATAATTCCAATGGGGACGAAAACCTGATTGCCTTCCCAGCGCGGGATTCCCCGGCTCTGGGTGTGGTAGGCGGTTCCGTCCGCGCGATACTTCGCCATAAGCGCGATGCTTTCCCTGCCAAACTTCATGTGGAAAAAAACCAGAAGTCCGCCGGTAGCAAGCGTGGACTGCCAATGCCCAAAGAGACGCGCCAATTTGAAATATCCCACGAACTCGAATAGGAGTGAGGCCGCTGAACGCAACTCCGGCAGCCACAGGGCAACCAAGGTGGCGCCGGCCCAAATTATCGCGCCGCCATTGAGACTTCCGGCGTCCAAATAGCGTTCGCCCATGTCCTTCCGAAAGAACGGTTCGGTGGCGGTCGAGAGAAACCGCTTGAATTTGTTGAAAAATGAAGAGGCTGTTTTCTTCGCTAGGATCCTCAAGGCATTATCAAGGATGGCTTTGGGCTTTTCCATCAAGTCCACGAGTTCATCGCTCATAATTATTATTTCGTTTTGACTGTTGGTTTAGGTTGTTTGTTGTTCCTGCTCAAAGGTGAGAACGCAGAAATTTCTGTTTCTGTTGGCGGCAAACCTGTGCGATAACCAGACAATGAGGGCTTCGCAAGTCCCGTCCCCTCCCCTCTTGAGTTTCGCAAAATCTTCCGGGGGCACGGACTGTTTGGTTTCCTCGGCGAGAATGAACTTGCCCACGTTCTCAACCTCCTCCGGGCGGCGCTCCGTGAAAAATGAAATGTCCTTGTCCTTCATGGGCTTCAACAGCCCGTCCGTCGTCAGTTTCAGTTTCTTCTGCGCGCCGACATGGGCGGAGGCCCATTGGTTCGTTTCCAGATCGCCGTTGGTGTGGAAAATGTAGGTGTTCATCGCGGAGAACACGGCATGGACGGAGTGCTCGCTGTGCCCCAGATGCAGGAAGTTATGGATGTTCTGGGAGAGGATGACGTGGGGGGCGCGGCAGTCCCGCGCGGAAGGCTGAAAATTGACATCGTGGTGGGAAAAGAACAGGTGTCCCTCGTCCTCCCAAAGAAAGGCCGGCCTGGCGGTTTTGCGTCCCTTGTCGGCGCGGCGTTCAACCGCCTGTTGAAACAACAGCTTCCAAATGGACTGCACCATGAGTCCGCCCTGAATGTTTCCCTTGAGCGGAACGTCCAGAATGACAATTTTGCCGGAGAGGATCATTTCCGGGGTCAGGTTGGTCTCGGTCCCGATCATCTCGTAAATGCCGCGCCCGCTGAGGGTGTCGGCCATCGCGGTGAATCCGGTGATGAATCCGCTGCGGGTCGCCTCGGTGATCGTGGGATAGAATTCCGTCCAGTACTCGAAGGCTTCCTGGTAGATGCGTTTGTCCTCGTCTGTTCCATCATTCGCCGCTTCCCCGGCGCGGGTGATAAGACTGGCGAACATTCTAATGTTCCGCCAATCCTTGTCTTCATCCCTGGGGGCGACATGGATGAAACGAACAAGCCTGTTGAGCGTTAGCGGTTCCCCGGCGAGCAGGAAAATGTCAATGAGCTTCCGCATGAGCTGGTTGGTCGTGTTGGTCCAAAAAACTTCCCCGGGTTCATCTCCCTTGCTGCGCGACATCACGCCAAGGAGACATCGGAAAAGGGCAATCAGGTCGTCCGTCACGGCGATACGTTCTCCCGGACGCTGGGTTTCATATTGCAGAAAGTTGAGCTTGCGGCCGCTTCCGGGAGTGACATGGACGCAATCGCCGGCCCGGCCGGTTTCCCGGCACATTCTCAACCAACGTCGCGCCTCGTCGGGCTTGGCAGTCATGACAAGCCCGCCAAAGCCGGCCTGCAAATAGGCCCTTGCGAACGCGGCACCGCTGCCGCTCGTTTTGCCGCTGCCGACAGCCCCGAAAATGAGGAGTCCCTCGCTGGCGTCCCTGATCCGCCAGAGATCCGCCTCGCTGTCGTCGCCCGTGAAATTGATCAAACCATCGGAATCGTCCCATTCGGTGTGTTCGGGATTGTGGATTTCAAAGAGTCTCCGGTCAATCGGCGGCGTCGGGGTGGTCTCTTCCTCCTCCTTCTCCCGCCCTGGCTGGGCTTTGAGTTCAAAGTGAAGCCGGTCGGCAACGAAGTCGGGCTTTGGAGAATCCGACTCGGCTTCGGCTGTTGAGGACTGCTTGGCGGTCGCAGCCTGGCCCTGTGATGGAGTCTCCTCAGAAGCGGGTTTCGACTGGGGCTGTCCGCGCAACGTGTCCAGCGCCTGGGCCAGTTCTTGGGCCAGCAATTTTGAAAGTCTGGTTTCCTCCGCCTGGGGCGTCGGCCCCGGCACTGTCGCCGGGGGCTGCTGCTCCTTTAATTCTGGCTGGAAAGGCTCCCTGGCCGGCGTTGGGGATGAATCGGACTTTGG
>Ga0181518_10005387_pt1 | contig 11104 bp, 10 predicted proteins | sample PEATcosm2014_Bin_28_FD_119751 | JGI IMG/M metagenome (GOLD analysis project Ga0181518, IMG submission 119751) | Peatland microbial communities from MTU Mesocosm Facility, Houghton, MI, USA - PEATcosm2014_Bin01_60_metaG | ecosystem: Environmental > Terrestrial > Soil > Wetlands > Peat | place... | reverse complement strand
TGCTCCTGTTCGGCGGCGAGATTGACCAGGTACCGCTCCAGGCGCGAGCGGTTGGCGCCGTTCTGGGCGGCGAGCGCAGCCAGCGCGGCGGCGGCGGCGGGCGTCTGGTATTTGCGCATTCCCTGTTCGAGCGAGCCGACCATGGTCTCCAAAGCCTGAATGCGGAACAGCACGTCGAGGCCGGCGGACAACCTTTCGGGATTGCGGGCCAGCGCGCCGGCGGTATCGGTCAGAGCCTTGGCCTGCTCGGTCGCGGACTGCCACAGTTCGAGGTAAGTCTCCGAAGCTCCGCGATCGATCCAGGGCCGCACATTGATGCGGCCGAGCGCCTCCGCCAACCGCGCGCCGTGGCCGGAAATCTCTTCGAGGACCGGGGCGATCTCCCAAGGATTGAGCATGCCCGCGGGCTGCTGGGCGGGTTGCGTTTGCGCCCACAGCGCCGCGGCGCCGGCCAGCATCGTCAATGCGCGCAGTGCGGGACGCATGCTTTCAATCTATCATGCGGGGGAGGCACGGCCCGGCGTGGCCGATGCGGGTGAGGCGGAGGACCGCGAAGCGGGGTCAAATGCGGGGCGTCGGCGCGGGGGCTGAGAGGTCCTGTTCTGCTCGCGTTGCCGACTTACGGATGGAATGGCGCAACGTCTCAAGAAGCTGGCTTCGCACCCGCGTCGCAGCCAAAGTTCTTCGACATTTTCTCGGCCCCGATCAGATGGAGACGAATCTGGTCCGCGAGGTGAAGCGCCTCGAATTGGAAGCACCCGCTTCGCGATACCTCAGCGCGAAAACAGGGCTTGGTCAATCCGACTTTGGGCGCGCATCTCCGGGGAGCCAGCATGGAGACTCCGGTTGAAATCGAGTACGATTGTGCGATGGCAACACGAACAGCAATCCGGAAGAAGACGAGAGCATACACGAGACCTACCTCAGACAGAGAAGGAGCGGAGAGCAGCCGCCGCAGCGCCGGCAAGTCGTGCGGCCGGACGACCTCACCAACCACTCTTGCCCTCGCGTTCTGGTCCTACAAATGCCCTCCAGATGGGTTATATTATACAAAACAAGGAGGGACCAGCGGAATGCCTCAATACGATCTACCAGAGCTTAACCTTGACCCTGAGGAACTCGCCGAGTCGATCGGCGCCGACGACCACTATTCAACACCTGTGGACGATGATGATGAGCACGACATTGAAGAGGAGTTGGATGAGTTAGAAAGCCGTCCAGACGTTGGCTCTGAGGCGTGGAAGAAGATCATTTCCGAAATCAACAAACCGGCCGTGCTAAAGCTACAAGGGGACTACCTGCGCGAGAAGCAAGATCCGAAGCACCGGATGGGAGACCTGCTCGGGGTGTGCTTTGACGTGTACAAGAGAAAAGCTCCGGGAGATCCAGACGGCAACAAGTTCTATCAGTGGCTGGACTCGATGGGCGACTGGGATCGCGTGCTCATGATTAAGGACCGGATTAAATTCGATCTCAGCAAGGCTCAAAGAGATCAAGGAGCTAGTAAGGAAGACTCATTTATCAAGCCCTCCATGGTCAAAGCCTTCATGAAAGGCGTTGCATACCTGGACAGGGCCGGCCGAAAGAGCCATCGACTGAAGTTGGTGGCAGGCACGGCGATGCTCAACGGCGTAGAATTCGGCACCAGCCAGATGCAAACTGTCCTTTCAGGCAAAGGCTTTGCAATCTGGGTGATGAGCGAAAAGGGAAAGATGTATGTCGGCAGTCACGTAAAGGGCATGCTTCATCATTCCAGCTTTCTGGCCGGTGCGGATGTCATGTGCGGCGGCGAAATGAAGGCAAGCATGGGAAAAATCACATACTTGAGCTCCAAGACAGGCCACTACCGGGCGGGCACTGAGCACATGGTTTGGGCGCTAAGCGTGTTGGAGACCTGCGTCAACAATTTTGATCAGATCAAGGTATTGGCGTTCAAGAACAAAATTCCAGTAATGCTCGCACCAATAACCCTGCGTCTTAGTCCTGCGACTTATGATTCTTGGGGCGATTTAAAACAAAGCCAGATAGAATGCATCCGGCGCGGCGACTTCACAGGGTTCCCCGACAGGTGAAGTATCAAATCCGCGTTTCGGGACTGTTATTGGAACTGCGTTCACATGACGGCGTCCACGGAAACCATATCAACGTCACCGCACCGGAAAGTGACGTACCATGCGCCGCGTCGAGTTGCGGGCGAGGGCGCCCGCCCCACGGGTCATTGCGCCGGAGCGTAATAGCCGGATCGCCAGTGGGCTTGCAACGGGGGCAGACCGGGCGGTGAAACCATCTTGACTTGCAGCCGGTGGTAGCGGCCGTCCGGCTTCAGGTCCCGTGGATAAAAGCCTAGAACGTAGCGGTTGCGCAGCTCCAGGCTGATGGCTCGCGCAATGTCCGGAATTTCGGCCCAGCCTGTGTTAAACAAGCGTCCGCCGGTGGATTCCGCGATGCGATTCATCAGGGCCGGACCCTCCGCCTCTTCCGGGCTTTTGGCGTCGCCGAAGACGCCGATCGCGTAAATCAGAACGTCGGCCTCTTGCAGTACCCTCCGCACTTCCTTCTCCGAGTACCGGCTGTTGTTGTCGCCGCCATCGGAAATGAGCAACAGGGCCCGCTTGTTCTGCTTGGATTTTCGAATCTCGGCCAGTCCCAAGAGGATTGCATCCAGCAGCGCGGTCGAGCCGTGCGAGTGCGAAAACAGAATTTGGTTCTCCACGTCCCCGATATCGCGGGTCAGCGGCGTGAGCAATCGCGGGGAGCTATCGAAGGTGACCAGACAGAACTCATCTTCGGGGTTGGCCGCGTTGGAAAACGCCCTGGCGGCCGTCCGGGAGCGGTCCAGCTTTTCGCCCATGCTGCCGCTCGTGTCGAACAGGAATCCAACCGCGATGGGCTCGTCGTCTCTGGAGAACCGGCCGATGGTCTGCTCCAGGCCATTATCGAAGACACGAAAATTCTCCGGTTCCAGACCGGTGACACTGCGGTTCATCGGGTCGGTGACGGATACCGGGACCAGCACCAGATTGGTGTCGACGCGCAAGTTTGGCCGTGGTGCATCCGGGCTGGGCCGGCGGGGCCGCGCCTCGATTTCGACCTGCGCATGACACGACAGGGCGAGCGCGATGGCGATGGCTGCGCTACCGGGAAGGGACATGGTCATTCGAGTTGGGAGTAAGAATTACATGCCTTATATCGGCAACAGCCTTGACGAACTCCTCTGGCGAGCCGGTGGCGAGCGTCTTGCCTTCCATGCGCGCGACTATGTTCTCAATCAGGTCGGGCGCGCCTGCGTAAACAGGGATATCGGGGCGCGGGTTGTTCCTATCGTGATGCGGGTTGTTGAGATCCGTGGCTCGCATGGGGACATTCCGGCCTACGGCGCGGGATGGAGAGCCTGCCCACTGCACGTAAAAGAATCGGGGAATAACGGCGGGAAGATCCGAGCGGCCTGTCGGAAGACGGCCGGCGTACATCACCTTCGGCCCCAGGAAGATCACTGCGTCGGGCGGCTGGGCGGCCAAAGCTTCGGTGTTGGCGAGACTTTCGACGATATCCACTTCACCTCTGGGCCGCGCGAGAACGCTCACATCCACCTGCGAGGGCTGCAACTCATTGATGGCGCGAGCGAGATCGGGCATGGCGTCGGCCGTGAAGTTGTCGCTCCGAAACACTACCTTCTGCTGGGCCAGGTGGAAGGCGACCAGCTTGACCTGCCTGGCGGGCAACTCCTCGGTTAACGCCCAAAGCGCATCCAGCAGCACTCCGGTCTCCTGCGCGCTATGCATGACCCGAAGCGGGCTCCTGGAAGCAACATCCAACAGAATCGTGAGACGCGACAGGGGCGCGTCCGCGGAGCGCTGGGTTGCGGACGGCGCGCTCCAGGAGAGTCCTGCCACCTTGCCGGGCGGCATTAAAGGATCGATTTTGCGAACCGCGGAACCGAGGCGCGCATCAATCTTCCACTCCTTACGGCAGGTGCGCCCCTTGTCGTCGAAGAGCAGCCACTTCACCAGGTAGCGGCCTTCACCGACGAAGAAAGACCCGCCTCCCTGCGCCTCGATCTTTTTCTCCGTCTCCGGGACCGGCGGCAGTTGAAACCCATCGGCCAGGTACACGGGGCTGCCATTTTCCGGCGTGACGCGCGTAAGAACCGCCCAGCCGTGCCCGTTGCCCCGATATTGTTTCATCGGCACTTCGTAAATATAGCCTGCCTCCAGCCGCAGGCTGAAGTGGACCGTGGGTTTGGCCGGGGTCACGGAGCACACCAGCCGGTCGCCTTCGAGAGTTTCCAGCAGCTTCTCCGCATCGGCGATTTTGTGCGGATCCTGTAACATGGTCTGGCCGCAACACAAGGTTGCGCTCAGCAGGACAGCAGTTGCGACCGATCGCATTGGCTTCATGTTACAACGGCGCACCAACCATTGCTCGCGCGCAGGTGGTCCCTGCCTTGCGGCAGGCCTGCCAGGCGGCTCACGGGTTAAGATAGAAGCAATGCGAGTCTGTCTGTGGGTTGCGGTGCTGGCGGGGGCGGCGCTGTGGGCGGCCGACGCTCCGGGCGGCGCGACGGTGCGCGGGAAGCTCATCTTGCACCAGGGGAGTCCGGCGGTGGTCGAGACCGAAGACCACAGGCGCGTTACTTTGGAGGGCGATGAATCCACCAGCAAGGTGCTCGCCGACCAGCGGCTCAACGGGTTCGAAGTGGAGGCGCGCGGCCGTTTCACGGCGCCGGGACATTTCCTGATCGATCCATTTCACACTCGCGGATTAATGGCGCGCAAGGACGGCAAGCTCAAACTCATCACTTACTACTGCGATGTCTGCGACATTCGCAGCAACTTACCGGGACCTTGCGTGTGTTGCCAACGCGAGACCACGCTCGAGTTACGCGACCCGGATCAGCACTGACCACGTGCGCGGCGAACCTGGAATTTTGGTAGCGGCGTGCCAGGCGGCCACAAGACTGTGCGTTTGCATACCCGCCGGGGTGTAATTTCTGCCTGGAAAGTATGGCGCTGCCGGCGAGCGGAGCCGTAATTCAGGCCAGGAATGCGGGCTAAGTCCAGCGCGTGCCGTTCGGTTTTCTGTATGGCCCGCGCATTGCACTTGCCGACACATGCGGCTGAGCACGCGTCTGTCTGTGTCGCTGGTGGCGGGTGTAGCTGTTGTGTCGCTGGGTCTGGCACTGTATCAAGCCCAGGCGGAACGGCGCGGCTTGCGGCGCGAACTGGAGCGCCGTGGGCTGGTCGTGGCGGAGAGTCTGGCGAGATCCGCGGCGCCGCTGCTGGAACGACATTCGACGTCCGGAATTGAGCGGTTGGTTGGGCAATTTCAAGAGCACGAGCGGCTGGCTGGCGTCGCCGTCTACGATACGCAGGAGAAGCCGTTAGCGACGACTCCCAGCCTGGATAAACTGGGGATGCCCGGAGCCGAGGCCCTGCGGCGTGCGCTCGAATCGGGCGGCCGAAGCGAGGCGTTTTTCCAGGCGGACTCAAGAACGATGCACGTGCTCGCGCTGCCGATTATGGGCGAAAGCGGGCGAGCCGGGACGCTAGCCATCTTTGAGGACGCGGATTACATCGATACGCAGGAGATCTCGTTGTGGCGGCGAGCACTGGCGGGCGTGGCAGTGCAGACGCTGATGATCGTGTGCGTGACGCTCCTGCTCCTTCGCTGGAGCTTGCGGCGTCCGTTGGCGCGGCTCGAGAAGTGGCTGGGCGATCTGCGGCGTGGCGCGGTGCTGGAAGGCCCGGACTTGCCCGAGGAAGCCGACTTCGCTCCGCTGAAGCGCGAGGCCGCGCGCCTGGCGACCACGCTGACGGCTGCGCTCGCCGCAGCGGAGGAAGAGGCGCGGCTGAGGGATGCCGGCGAATCGCTTTGGACCGAGGAGCGGCTGCGGGCCTTTATTCAGACCAGGCTGGAGGGCAGCCGCCTGTTTGTAGTCTCCAACCGCGAACCGTACGAGCATGCACGGCGAGGGAACACGGTGGAATGCTCGGTGCCGGCCAGCGGGCTGGTGACGGCGCTTGAACCCATCCTGCGCGCGTCGGATGGGACATGGATCGCGCAGGGCACCGGCAATGCCGACCGGGAAACCGTGGACGAGCACGGGCGTGTGCGCGTTCCGCCGGAGCATCCACAGTACTCGCTACGCCGCGTCTGGGTGACTCCGGAAGAGGAAAAGGGATTCTACTTCGGATTTGCCAACGAAGGGCTGTGGCCGCTCTGCCACATCGCACACACGCGGCCGGTTTTCCGCTCTCAGGACTGGGGGTTCTACGGCGCCGTCAACCAGCGGTTCGCCGACGCTGTGCTGGAGGAGATCGCCGGGGAGATAGACCCGGTGGTGCTGGTGCAGGATTATCATTTCGCGTTGCTGCCGAGACTGATCAAGGCGGCGCGGCCGGACGCCCGGGTGGCGATTTTCTGGCACATTCCGTGGCCCAATCCGGAAGCCTTCGGCATCTGCCCGTGGCAGGCGGAGCTGCTCGACGGGCTGCTGGCGGCGGACCTGGTGGGGTTCCACGTGCAAGCGCACTGCAATAACTTCCTCGATACGGTGGACCGCCTGCTGGAATCGCGCATCGACCGGGAACGGTTCGCGGTGAACCGCGGCGGACGATTCACTTACGTGCGGCCGTTTCCAATCAGCGTGCCTTTCGGCGCGGAGGCGGCCAGGCAGGCGCCAGCCGAATCGGGCTGCCTGGAGCGGGTCGGGATGCTGCGGGCGCTGGGCGTGGAGGCGGCGATGATGGGCGTGGGCGTCGACCGCATCGATTATACGAAAGGGATTCCAGAGCGTTTTCGAGCTCTCGAGACCTTTTTCGAGAAGCACGCGAGCTATGTGGGGCGGTTCACCTTTGTTCAGATCGGCGCGCCGAGCCGGACCAACATCCGCCGCTACCACGACCTGATGGAAGAAGTGACGGACGAAGCCGAGCGCATCAACCGGCGCTTTCGGAGCAATGGCTGGAAGCCGATCCTGTTTCTGCCGCGCCACCACAGCCACAGTCAGATTCTGCCGTACTATCGCGCGGCCGACCTGTGTCTGGTGACCTCGCTGCACGACGGTATGAACTTGGTGGCCAAAGAGTACGTGGCCGCGAACAATGATGAGCGGGGCGTGCTGGTCCTTAGCCGGTTCGCGGGTGCGAGTCACGAGCTGGCGGACGCTCTGCTGGTGAACCCATATGATACGGAGGGGCTGGCGGACGCGATTTACAAGGCGCTCGCGATGGCTCCGGAGGAACGCCGCGCGCGCATGGCGCGTATGCGCGCGTATGTGCGCGAACACAACGTTTACCGTTGGGCAGGCACCTTGATCGCCGAGCTGGCGGCTATCCGGGTGAAGACGCCGGGTAACGGCGGCCCCATCCAGCCGGTGGCATCGGAGTTGGCGTCGGTGGCGGCCGGAAGCTGAGGGCTGGGCGATGCGTTACCTTCTGGAGGACTGGAATGTGGTGGTCGAGCGGCTGCGGAGCGCCAAATCGATCGAGCTCTTCTTGGATTTCGATGGCACCCTGGCTCCCTTGCGTGCGCGGCCCGAGGAAGCGCACTTGCCGGAGCCCACGCGGCGAGTGCTGCGACGGCTGGCCGGGCGGTCGCGGGTACGGATCCGGGTGATCAGCGGACGGCGCCAAGCGGACGTGGCGCGGCGCGTAGCGGTGCCGGGTGTACTCTGCTTGGGATTGTACGGCTGGGAGAATGGGCGTTTACCGGGCCTGCATCACGATAACCTGCGGATGCTGGCGGAGGCCGGGGGCGCCCTCGCCGGGAGGCTGCATGGGTCCGCTGGATTGTGGATTGAAGACAAGGGTGTAACCTTCGCGCTGCACTGCCGCGGCGCGGAGCCGTCCGCGTTGGAGCGTGGGCGCGCGGCAATCGAGGGACTGCGCGGGGAGCTCGGCCGTTGGCTGAGCGTAACCGCCGGAGACTGCGTCTGGGAGGTGATGCCGCGGGAACTGCGGGGAAAGGGCGACGCGGTTCGCCTGCACTTGCGCCACGCTCGAGCCGGCGCACTGCCGGTCTACATCGGAGACGACGATGCCGACGAATCCGCATTCGCGGCCGCTTCCCATGGCATTACGGCCCGCGTCGGCGTGGCGCGCCGGACACGCGCCGGTTTCGGGCTGCGCAATCCGGCCGAGGTTTGCCGGGTGCTCGAAAAGCTCGCCCTGGAGGTTCCATGAAAACCGCGGAGACGCCATTCGGATTTGTCGCCGCGTCGTACCTGACGCGGATCAACAACCAGCAAGCATCCAGTCTGGACGAGCTGCGCGCTGGCCTGGATCAGGCCAGCGATGCCTCCATCTTCTACCACACCTTCCAGAGCCTGGGCCGGCACCATTTTCTGGTTGAAAGCTTCTCCAACGATTTTGCGCAATGGGTGATGGCGGCGCTCAACCGTCCCATCCTGGCCGAATGGCTGGGAGGGCTGGATGTCCGCGACTACGTCTCGCTCGAGGATTTGCGAGGCGACCTGCGGCGGCTGGCCGCGGAGTACTGCGACGCGCATCCGGCAGAAGCCGGCGTCACGGCGTTCGAGCCGTTCTATTTCTGCGAGAGCGTGGAGGTGGCCGTGCCGCTCGGTTGGGAAGCGCATACGCTGGAAGAGTTTCGAGGTTCCCTGGCGCACCTGAGCCACTCGTCTTTTTACTATCACTTCATCGCATCGCGGCTTCGCTTGCAGTTGCGCACCAACGATTTCTCGCAGTGGCTTTCCGGCAGCCTGGGAGCCGACGACCTGGCGCGGCGCGTGAACCGTATCGACATCTACACCAATACACTGGACAGCGCCCGGGAAGAGATTGTAAGCCTCATCGACCGGGAGGCGCAACGGCAATGATCGCATTGGGCCCCGCGCTTGACCGGTACGTGCCTTTGTTGGGAAACGAGGTGGAGGAATTGCGCGCGCTGGCCCGCCCGCTGACAGGCGCGGAGGTATTGATGGTCAATTCGACGGCGGTGGGCGGTGGAGTCGCCGAGTTGCTGAGCCGCGTAGTGCCGCTGATGCAGGAGCTGAACCTGCGCGCGGAGTGGGAAGTATTCGCCGGCGGCAAGGAGTTTTTCGAGGTTACCAAGGCCTTTCACAATGCGCTGCATGGCGGAGCGTTCCACGGGGGACCGGCCGCCTTCGAGGTGTTTCGTTCCTGCAGCGAACGGAACCTGGCGCGCCTGCAGCTGGACCGCGAATTCGTGGTGATTCACGATCCGCAACCGGTGGCCTCAATCGATGGCCGGCGTGCCGAGTCGGGCCATTGGGTTTGGCGATGCCACATCGATCTGTCGAATCCGAACCCGGAGGTGTGGGAGTTCCTGCAGCCGTGGGTAGTACGTTACGACGCGGCGATTTTCTCATCGCCGTCTTTCGCCCGGCAGTTGCCTTGTCCGCAGTACCTGTTCTACCCGTCGATCGATCCGCTTGCCGATAAGAATCGGACGCTGGAGCCGTCCTTCGTGCGCTCGGTGCTGGAGCGCCATGGGGTCGATCCGGGCCGGAAACTGTTGGTGCAGATTTCACGCTTCGACCGGCTCAAGGATCCGGTGGGCGTAGTGCGAGCCTACAAAATCGTGAGACGATACTTCGATTGCCAACTGGTGCTGGCGGGAGGCACGGCAGACGACGATCCGGAAGGCGCCGAGGTGCTGGAGGAAACGCGCGAGGCTGCAGCAGGCGATCCCGACATCCACCTTCTGCAATTGCCTTCCGACAGCCCGCTGGAGATAAATGCCCTACAGACCGCGGCCACCATCGTCATTCAGAAAAGTCTGCGCGAAGGTTTTGGGTTAACCGTGGCGGAAGCGCTGTGGAAGAAGAAGCCGGTCGTGGCGTCAGCCGCCGGCGGCATCCCGACACAAGTGGTGCACAAGCACACCGGTCTGCTGGCGCACTCGGTGGAAGGCACGGCCTACCAGATTCGCTATCTGCTGGCGCATCCGGAACTGGCCGCGCGCCTGGGAGCGCAAGGCCACGAGCACGTGCGAGAGGGATTCCTGATCACCTGCAACGTAAAACGGTATCTGTCTTTGTTCTTGCATCTGAGGGGGAGACGCTAGGGCGCGCGCGCCGGCTGCCGCGGGCGAATTCGGCTTGGGCCGGTGACCCGCCGCTAGTTTACAGTTGCAACCGGCTGTGAGTTTTGTCCTGTGTGGTTCGGTACGCGTGTAGTACAAAAGTCTGGATTTGGGACTGTATCGGGACGGCCCGTTAATGCGATAAGTAACGGTAGATGCTGTCACTATGAGCTATCGTCACTTTTCACTCAGGTGCGGATGCGGGGCCGTGCCGGCGCGGATCGACGAAGTCGGGGTCACCGACGAGCGGGAGCTGGTCATCCATTGGTGGTGCGATGAATGCCAGAAAACCATGTACGCCAGCAAACCACTGGCCGACTGCTGGCGGGAATGCCCGCGCCCGGAAGAGTCTGTCGAATTCGACGAACACTTCCTCGAAAGCATCGGGGTCAAGCTGCCGGAGTAAGGGCCGCTCGATGACGGCGCGGAGCTGGCAGGGTGAAGCTGCGCCCGACAAGCGGGCGTTGGCAAGCTGAAGCGTGCCCTAGCGTAACTGGGTCTCTACCTCGCGCAGCCAATCGGGCGGCTTTAAGACCTCGCGCGGCTTGCTGCCATCGGGAGGGCCGATGATGCCGTCGCGCTGCATCATGTCGAGTATGCGGGCGGCGCGGCCATAACCGAGGCGCAGGTGGCGCTGTAAGGTGGAAGTCGAGGCCTTGCCCATTTGCAGCACCAGGCGGACGGCCTCTTCATACATGGGGTCGTGCTCAACGCTTGCGCCATCGCCGGCGGCCTCGGGGTCTTCTTCGTTGGGCGGCGCGATCAGGAACGATTGGTCGTACTCCGGCGCGGCTTGCGTTTTCCAGAAATCGACCACGCGGTTGATTTCGGTTTCGGTGACGAAGGCGCCGTGGACGCGCGTGAGGCGCGACGAGCCGGGCGGCAGGAAGAGCATGTCGCCCTTGCCCAGCAGGTGCTCGGCGCCCATCACGTCGAGGACGGTGCGGGAATCGACGCGGGTGGCGACGCGGAAACTGATGCGGGCGGGGAAGTTGGCCTTGATGAGCCCGGTGATGACGTCCACGCTGGGGCGCTG
>Ga0181518_10005386_pt1 | contig 11105 bp, 14 predicted proteins | sample PEATcosm2014_Bin_28_FD_119751 | JGI IMG/M metagenome (GOLD analysis project Ga0181518, IMG submission 119751) | Peatland microbial communities from MTU Mesocosm Facility, Houghton, MI, USA - PEATcosm2014_Bin01_60_metaG | ecosystem: Environmental > Terrestrial > Soil > Wetlands > Peat | place... | reverse complement strand
TTGCTAGGCGACACCTAACATTCGCCCATCACACCTTGAAAGTCAACGACCCTCGCCCGTCGCCAGAAAGCCCAGGCAACAGGCCTTCTTCACCTCACGCGAGGTATGCGAGTTTCAGTTGACATCGGCGTTCTCGCCCGGCTCGAACACCTGGGAGAGCTGGTCGAAAAGGGCCGTCAGGTCAATCGCCGTCTGCTTATGATCTAACGTGCCGGTCAGGGCTGTGCCATCGGCTCTGCGCTCTTTGAGCGCTTCCACCAGCCCTACGTATGTGAGGACCAACGAACCGGGGCCTTCCGCTTCGGGGATGAACGCGCCATGGCCCTAGCCGGTGCACTCTACCTCGTCGTCCACGCCGCCACCGGCTTCACCTACAGAGCCTTCGCGGGCGGGTGGCCGGACTCCTTGGCAATGACTACAGCTCCTCGCAGAAGAGCCATGCCCTACGTCGCCTCCGCCTCCACGGGCTGATCGCCCGCAGCACAGGCACGAACTCCTACACGCTCACGCCCGATGGAATCCGAGTCGCCGTCTTCTACACCAAGTTGCAGACTCGCCTGCTTCGTCCCCTCCTCGAAGCCGACAAGCCTCCTGCACCTGTCGAGCTTCGTCGCGCTCTCGCCACGGTCGAGCGCGTACTCGGCGACTGCGTCTCGAACGCGCGTCTTGGAGTCGTTGCTTGAAACCTGTCACAAGATCCAGAGGCCGATGGACCAAGAAGATCTACGCCTCGAAAATCAGTGCGTCCTCGGGATTCTGACGTCGGGCGGTCGATTGTTGATGATCCGAACGCAGCCCAGCTCTTTGACCGTGGCAGGGCGCGTCGGGTCAGAGATTCGTGCCCTTGTCGGACGTCACGCCCTCGGGAGACTCACCGTAGTCAGGTCGGCCGCCGAGACCCGGGTTGTTACGGGAAGGCGGTCCGCAGCCTTAAGAAGGCCCGCCGAACCGTTGCTGCTCAGGGTCAGGTCTCGTCCAGTCGCTAGATGAGCCGTCACCCGTGTCGCACGAGGACGGCGGCAACGTGCGACAGCCGGTAGCGGAGCATCTTCGGCCCGGCCTTTGCGAGCTCGCCGTCGAGGCAGATCATCTGCGTCCAGGCGAGGTTCTGGGTGAACCTCGCGAAGGGCGGGTTCTTGAGTCCTCAGTCCTGCCGGCACCGGACCCGGTCCTCGACGCGGGCATGGCCGCGATGGCGGCACTCGAGTGCTGCGGCGTCGATCTCGAAGGCACTCGCGTTCGTGATGAGGCACGTGTGCCGAAAGTCCTCCGAGGTGTCGAACGGTCCCGGGGTGAGGACGCTCGTGCCGGCAGATGAGCCGTGCATCCTCACCCCAGGTGGACAAGTCCATGAGACCTGTGAGCTCTGCCAACCGTGCGCCGTCGCGCACGGTCCCGTCCACCTCGAGCGCTTCGAGAAGTCCTCTTCTTGGAACCTCGACAAGACCTCCCTGACGCCTGAGCCGACAGGGTGGCCGATCGAGTGCCCGATGTTGGCCTCTGTGAGGCCGGAGACGAAGCCATGGCGCGCCCCGGCCGAATCGACCCTCAAGACGATGTCATGTCGGAGAAGGCCCGGGTCGTCACCGGGCTGGTGGCCCACCTGGCACTCCGGCGGGAGGGCGACGGTCACCTGGCCCAACAACTCGAGGTGGTCATCGACGTCGTTCGAGCCGGCGTTGCCGGGACGGAGCATCAACGCGAGAGGCTTTCCGGTCGTGTCGCACCAGGCCCCGAGGGGACGGAACCCATAGCCGTGCTTGTAGGTCGTGCGGCATCCTGCTTCTCTGAGTGGACATCGACGAGCGTGGCGTCGAAGTCGATCGTGATGTCACCTTGTGGCGCCTCGGCCCAGACGACCCTCCCGTGTCTTTGCCACGGCCTCTCCGATCGCGCGCAGCTCTGAAGCAGTCGTGGCCTTCACCGCCTTCGAGGCTGTCGTCACCGACGCGACCTCTCCGAGCAGCTCGGACTGCTTGCGAAGTCCTTCGATGTCACAGAGGCAGTCGGCTCCGTCGGCGATGGCGACGGCGAGGTGAGTGAGCACGAGGCCAGGGTCGCGGGTGCCACGAGATCCCGCAGTCGGCTATCGCCTCGGACAACCCGTGTGTCAGCCCGGTGCGATCGGCCAGTTCTGACAACATCGCGGTACCCGCGTGAGACACGAGATTGCGGCCGTCGGTGGTGACCTCGGCCTGACGGACCGAGCGGCTACGATCCGCCTCAAGGAGGCCTCCTCCTGAGTTTGTTTGACTGGTTTAGAACACAGCCATTCTCCCAGTTGAGGGGGCCTTTTACGCGGATACTGGCAGCCTCATGCCGCCATCGGGCGAAGAATCGAGGCTAGAGCTAGGCGGGGCTGACGAGGTTCCTATGCAGACAGCATGGTGCCCCTCGAGCACTAAACCCGCTGAGTCGGTAATCCGTCGAGATAGTATAAAAACAACTGCTCCTTCTCCATCGTCGCCCAATCCGAAGGAATGAGAATGAACATCACTCGGGCACCCCGGATACAGGGGTGGTTTGCTGCCGTGACAGCGGTGCTCCTAATTGCCGCTGGGGCAATCCGGGCAGGGTCAACACAAGTTCTGTACTCCGATGGATCGAACTTCCTGCTCCAGATTGTGAATAGGCGCGGCTTCTTTCTCGTGCCGAACCGGCACCTGGTGGAGATACTCTGTGAGTTCCCGGCAGTGATCGGTCTCAGGGTCTTCAATGTGCACAGTTATCACACGCTCGCTCTTCTCCTCGGCCTCGGTTACTTCGTCATACCGGCCGCGATCTGTGCGCTTACCGTCTACACTGCGCGCAATCACCGGACCTTGTTGCTCTACGCGGCGGTGTCATCCTGTCTCCTCCTGTCACTCGCTGACGGTCTAATCGGAGAATCCGCACCTGCAACTGCCATATTCATTTTCTGCTCGACGATGCTACTTCTCCCCGATCGTCTCAGTAGGGCCAAGGTGGTGTGTCTGACCGTCGCTGCGCTCTTGACATTGAATACCTACGAGTCTTTCGCGCTCCTGGGTCCGGTACTCGTAGCTTTCCTCATCGTGCGACAGCGACGTGTGGATCGTCGGCTGCCGACGTGGCAAGCGATGCTGGTCGGAAGCATCCTCGCTGTCGCCTCGGTTTTCAACTGGATATGGCTCCTCACCCCAGGGAACCCCAACCGGGGCACTTTGATCCACGGGGGAACTGACATCGGCTTGTATAGCGAAGCGGCACGGATGACGATTCTGTGGGCGTTTGTCGTTATCGGGATGTTGCTCATTCTCGGCATCGCAGTGGATGGTCTGACGCCCGGTGCCACAAGGCCGGTCCTGGTGGGGCGCGCAGCAGTGGTTGTCATGCTCATCCTCGAATACCGCGCGCATGCCGCCCAGGAGCTTCATGATACCTACTACTTTCGTGGGGATATGGCCGCTCTGGTTGTCATGCTGAGTCTTGTTGCCTGTGGCATCGGCATTTCGACGGCACATGGGCTTCCCGGACGAGGGACTAAGTGGGTGGTTATCGCGTTTGGCGCTCTCGCGCTCATCTCTAGCGTTGGCGAGGCACAAGGTTGGAGTCGCTATCAGACAGCCTTTGCTCACGGCGTTGCGGTACACCATGGGTCCGTAGCGGTAACGGGTCTCGGCATCCCCGCGCGGCTCCAATGGACCTACTCTTGGGACTGGTCGGAATCAGATCTCGGGATCATCCTGAGCGACAAACAGGGAGTCGTAGGCGTCCGAAACTTGCCTGGAAATAACATCTCTCTGGGCGAGCTCGAAAAGGAGGTCTACTACTACGCGGCGCACCCGAGCCTGAAGAATCTGCCTCGAGGCCTAAGTGGCTACGTATGGTGACCGAGAGCTGGCGAGCGGTGTGACATAGGAGGAATGCAGCAACGCTCCGCTGTCGACCACTCATGACCCCTCGTGACGATCCGTCAGGTCACGTTCGGCGCACGCCGGGGGGGATTTGTCTCGCGCTCTGGGACTCACGGGGAACCGGTCGAGAGCTGCCCGAACTGGTCCAGCTGCTGGCGGGCTTGGCATCGGTAGGTGACAAGCGGTCGGGTGCGACGCTTGACCGCGGCCATCGTCGGATGTCCCACGAGGAGCTCGACTACCTGCGCCGCCGAGCGGGGCGGGTTCGTCCATCGCGAGGATGTTCTCCGCACCCCATAGCCAATCAACTCGGGAGCCTCGTCCAGTACTCGCTCCACCAGCTGTCCGGGCGTGATCACCGCGACAACGCCAGCGGCGACGTCAGGCTCTGCGACGGCGTCGGCTCCAGCGAGCCGAGCGTCGCGACGAGTCTTGTAAGCCAGGACGTCGACCGGTCGCAGTCGTCGGTGGGTCCCGACCAGGTGAGCCGGAAGCTTTCGGTTGTCCACCAGGCGAACAACGTAGGTCCGGGAGATACTGAGGATGTCCGCGGGATCCTGGGTCGTCAGCTCGGTGTCGTCGGTAAGAAGGTGCACCGCTATGCCCGCAGCGAGATCCGCCAGCAGGCGACGAACGGTCGCTCGCGCCGTTGGCGGCAGCTCGACCTCGCCCTGATCCGTTCGCACAGCTAGGGGGCCACCACCGTCGGGACCGTTGACTAGAGCCGCGACCCTCTTGCGCTGGGCTCGGGGAAGCTCAAAGGAAGCGACCTCGGACACGCAACAATGCATTTCTAATCGACCCAAACGCAACCTGTCTCCGAAAGGGCCGCGCCAAGAATAAGCAGACTAGCATAATAGTCAATCTATCGATATATTGTGAGTATAGTGGAAGCCATGAGAGACGCGACCTACTACACGCTGGCAGTGCTCCTCGACGGACCTTCCCACGGTTACGCCGTGCTCGAGCGTGTCAAGGAGATGACCGGCGGCAAGGTTTCGCTCACAACGGGCACGCTTTACGGCACGCTCGACCGGCTCGTCGACGAGGGGCTCATCCGGCGGGCCGGAAGTGAGATAGTGCGGGGGCGGGCGCGGCAGTACTTCGAGATTACCGACAAAGGATCTGGCGCAGTGCAGCTCGAGGCCGACCGCCTCGCCCAGGCGGCCGAGGCGGTCCAGAAGGCGATGAGAGCACGAGCGGGAAGGCAGAAGGTCGGCGCCAGGCGCTCCGCGCCCGGGCGCACGCCGGCACCGGGTCTGCCCTGCAGGACGCCGGCGATCGCATGAACACCGTGGGCGACAAGGGCTCCGCAAGCTCGCTTTCCCGAGCGTACCGATGTTGCCTGAGGGCCTACCCGGCTTGGTACCGGCTGGCCTTTGGTGACGACTTGGTGGCTGTGCTCGAGGAGTCTCATGCCGGCGAACGGCGCCCCTCGGCGCGAGAGTGCGCGTCGCTCGTCGTCGCAGGCCTGAGGCGCCGCGTCGCCGCCGCCCGGTCCGACAAGGCCGGCGCTGTGTATGCGTCCGCGGTGACTCTGGAGTGCGTCGGGGCGCTCGCGCTTGTCGCGACCGGCATCAACCTCACGATCGAGCTGTGGTCGAGCCCTCCGTATCCTCTTTCGCAGCTACAGAACCTCGCGTTTCGGATTGGCAGCTACCAGCATCATCCCTTGGCCCTGGCCGCCTACCTGCTGCTGCTCGTGTTGCTGGCGGGCTTGCTTGGTCAGGCTGCGACCCAGGCCTGGGAGCGGGTCGGAACTCCGGACCTCGACGCAGATCTGCCGGGTGACCGGGAGCCGGGATCTGTTGCCATGGAACGCTGGTCTGCGTTCGACGCCGGAGTGCTCATCGCTCAGCCGATGATTGCCTTCATGGGCGCCTTGGCACTCAGCGTCAGGGTCGACAACGTACCTCCCATCGTCGGCGCCCTGTCGAAGGACCAGGGCATTGTGTCGACAGCGCTCCTCGTCGTCGGACTGGCGACCGGCTGTGTCCTAACCGGTCTCATGTGGAGACGTATGCACCTTGGTGCAGCGCCGATGAGTCGCGCGGCCGTGGTAGCGCTGTCGCTTATGGCAGTGCCCTGGATCGCCTTTGTCGTTGCCGGCGGCCAGTTCGTAGGCGCGGGGTCGAGTCTGGCGTGGGCACCTGTGATCTTGTATGGCCCGACGGCTCCACGGGGAAGCGATCTCGGGACCGGCTTCACGACCGTACGGCTCGCCGCGACAGGCCAGACCGGTCCATTGTCGGTCGCCTGCTCGGGCCCCGCGCACTGCCTGGCATTCGGGGTGCCTTGGGACGTGTCCGGGGCCACCTCCTACGGCGCGATCTACTCGACATCGGACGGCCAGTGGCACGTCGCACCCTTCCGGATCACGGGGGCCGGGTCCTCGACAGCGCCCTTCGGTCAGAACGCGCTGACCTGTCCTGGGTCGCGTACTTGCTATGTGCTCAGCACGAACGCGGCGCAACTGGCAGGTCTCGCCAGATCGACCGACGGTGGCCTTCACTGGCAACCGATCGCACTCCCCTTCGAACGACCCGGACCGCTGAACTCTTACAGCATCCCCGGCTTGCAGGCCGCCTGCATGTCGGAGAATGCATGCGTCTTCGCTGTGCCGCAGGGCTTCGCTGTGACGTTGGACGGTGGCTCTTCGTGGGTGAACAGGACTCTCTACTCCTCGCTGCCCGCACCGGGGGGGCTACCGACGCAGGGCGAACTGAACAGCTATCTCGCCGGAGCGGCTTGTCCCTCCGCGCGGGTGTGCTTTGTGACGGTCGAGGTCCTGGAGAGGTCGCGGGGCTACGAGTCCTCCACGACATGGCTGTTCTCGACTCGCGATGCGGGCCGAACCTGGGCCCGAGGCCCGATTGGACCACTAACTGTCCGGGCGACTGACGTGAGTCTCCCGATGTTCACGCCCGGCAGCTTCGCCTGCGCAGACGTCCTGCACTGTGTGCTCGCCGTTCCTGCAGACAGCCACGGACCTGCCCGAGTGCTGGCGACCGCCGACGGTGGAGCAACGTTTGCCGTTGCGAGCGCGCCGAGGGCATGGGGCCACGACCAGATCGGCATGACATGCGTTGGCGGTCTCCACTGCTGGGCACTCCCGGCATCTGAAGGACAGCAGGAGATCTGGCGGAGCGTGGACGACGGACGTCACTGGGCCGAATCCTCTTCACTCCCCGACGGAATAGCCTTCGGCGCGGCCCTGGTCCGCTACGGCGACCCGGCTCCCGAGAGTGGCATCTTCGCGTGCCCAAGCGCCGAGCGGTGTGTTGCCATTGGTTACCGCCCGAACTTGGGAGCCCTGCAGCCGAACGTGTTCGTGTCGACGAGTGATGGCGGGCGGACCTGGGTTGTCGAGAGCGTTCCCGCGCTGGCGCCGCCGTATCGCCCGAGGGCGCCCGTTGTCGACTGATCGAGACCAACGATGCTCCCGGGCTCCTGCTCTCACTTCGGAGCTGGCGAGCTACGGTCCGATGGCCACGCAGGCATGGCGTAGCGGAACCAGCGTCACACAGTGCCCATCAACCCGAATCTGCTGGCGCAGCCCTGCTCGAAACGCGGCAGTACCTAGTCGTGGATGTTCCGGGTGGTTGGACTCGGGCCGAACCGGGAACCCTCGCGGCAGTGACCGGCGGGGCCGTCCCAACTTTCGGCAACGGCAACTGGTCCGTGGTCCACCGAGTCCGGTGCAGGGCGTCGCGCCGTGGATTAACTACGCCGTAGCGCCGGCGCGCATGTCGACGATTCCCTGTCGGTAATCGCGCGGCCGTCCGACATGTGCCGCCATCGGTCAGGGGTGGGTGCCCTCGGCGCTTCTGACAGAATCGACAGGCATGGACCATCTGGAGCACTGCGACCTTCTCGAGGGCGAAGTCGAGCGGTTCGCTGTTCTTGTCGAGGCCGCATCCCCGTCACTGCCGGTGCCGTCCTGCCCCGGCTGGACCATCGATGATCTCACCCTCCACCTCGGCAGCGTCCACCGGTGGGCGGAACACCTTGTCCGCGTCCGTGCCTCCACGCGGATCCCGTCGTCGGAGATGGGCCTGGACGAAGGCCCCGTCAACGGCGAGTGGATCCGGCGGGGCGGCACGGCCCTGGTGAGGACCCTCCGGGAAACCGACCCGGCCACTTCGATGTGGGCCTGGGGCTCGGATCAGCACGTGCGGTTCTGGTCGCGCCGACAGCTCCACGAGACCCTCGTCCACCGTTTCGACCTCGAGCTCTCCGAAGGAGAGCGCCCGTCGGTGCCTGCGCATCTCGCTGCCGACACGATCGACGAGTTCCTCGACAACCTCGCCGCGGCCGAGTACTTCTCCCCGGCTGTCGCACGCCTGCGGGGCGACGGCGAGAGCATCCTGTTTCGCGCCACAGACACCGGGAACGCGTGGAGGGTCGCACTCCACCCGGACCGGTTCGATGTCCGCACCGGCGAGAGCTCATCGACGGCGAGCTTGTCCGGTCCAGCGGCCACGCTGTCACTGGTCCTGTACCGGCGCCTCTCGTTGGCTAGTACCGACCTCGATGTCCAGGGCAGGCGCGACCTCATCGACTTCTGGATAGCCAACTCGGCCCTCGAGTAGGCCGTCTGGCCGCCGTGATCTATCCAATCGACGTGGCGCGTCTTCTCTGCGGTCGAGCACCGGGCCGGCGCTTGGCGCGAACCCGCCCGGCGTCTGGCGGAGCGGTGCTCCAGAACGCCGGCAGTTGCTTGGTGACCGAGTTCGATCGCCCGGCCGAGCACCACGACGAGACCCGTAGGCGCGAACAGCGTGGGGACGGGTACTCCGCCGATGTCGATGCGCAACTCCGTCCTGAACGAGGGCCGATCGTTGAGATCGGAGTGGACACAGGCGTCGTGGCCCTGGGATTTCATTCACTCCCTACTTCTCCGACGAACCAGAGTCGTCCTGCCACGGCTGCCCAGTGCCGGGCAAGACAGTTGACGGCGACGCAAGATGTCGCGCCTTGGACATGTGGTAACTAGAGTCGGAACAGGCCCATCAACCACCCGGAGCGAGCGCGCCGCATGGTTTCCTCCCGCCTGACCAGACTGGTGCTCGGTGGCCTGGTCCCGCTGACAGTGATCTGTATGGCCGTTGTCCCACCGCTGGTTCTCTGGGGTCGCCTGCCCGACCCGCTGGCCAGCCACTTTGGGTTCTCGGGAACTCCGAACGGGTTCATGGGCCGATCGACGGCTTTTGCAGGAACGTGGGCCTTGGCCGTACTGCCCTCAGTTTGGGTGACGGTGAGCGTGCTCCGTTCGAAGCGTCCCGGCCAGGCCGGGGGCCTTGTAGCTGTCGGTGTGCTCATCGCGGCCGCAGGCGTCGCCGCCTCGACCGACTTGGTCGTCGCCAACTTGAACGCGCGCCACTGGAGGGACGCCCACGACCCCGCCTTCGGCCTGGTTCTCTTGCTCGGCCTGCCCTTCGTCTTCGCGGTCCTCGTTTATGCTCTCGCCCGCCGCCTCGATCGGTCCACGGGCTCGGGAGGGCAGGCCCAGCAAGACGCCGGGCCCGGACACGCCGCGACGACGTGAGAGGCCTTCCTCCCATGACAGAGCAAACGGACGGGCATTGAACCGGACCTCCTCGGGCCGGGGCCGAATAGGGTGAGTGATTCGTCGGTCGCGGCACGGGCTAGGGAAGGAGGACAACATGGCCGAGCTCATCGTTGATGGAGGCGAACTGGTTGTGCGTCTGAGAGCAGTGGAGAGGATGGAAGCCGTTCACGGCGAGGTCAGGGTGCCTCTCGGGTCGGTCAGAATAGTCGAGGTGCTCGACGACGCCGTGGGAGCGGTGCACGGGCTTCGTGTCGGTACAGGCGTTCCCGGGTCGGTGGCAATAGGCACGTTCAGATCCCGCGAAGCCAAGATCTTCGCCGTGGTTCATCACGACACCCCACGCGGTGTCCGAGTGGATCTTGAGGGTGCTCAGTTCGACCAGCTGATTGTGGGCTGTGATGACCCAGAAGCAGCCGCCGCGGCCCTGCGCCAACCAGGTTGAGGCCACGTTGTCATCCTGGCGATGGCCAGGTCGCGAAGCGTCGCCGCGGCCGTGGCGATATCGGGGTCACGATGCAGCCGCAGGCGTCATCGACAACAAGCCACTCCACTGCGGCCGACATTGACGCGAAGACAGCTATGCGAAGGTCTCCATTCAGGGTGAGCCATGCGAGGCCCAGGGCGGTTACCAGTACGACTTGAGAAGCTCGCGCGCCAAGGTCTCCAGATGAGCAACGGACTCCAGGTGGACCTTTACACCGCCGACAGTCACAGCAGGGGTGCTAGCGGAGCTGAACCACGCGTCGATGGAGCAGGCCACCCCTGCCTTCAGGACGTACAGGGGGGAACCGAGGGCCGCGGCCAGCGGGCTGTAGGGGACCCGGTATGCCGCGTCACCAAGGCCGTGCACGACGACGGCGTGCTCGGACTTGATAGCGGACTTCTCGTCTGAGGAAAAAGCGGCCGCGGTTTCCTTTTGCCATTCGAGGAGCGGGTTCGCTGTGATCGCCGGGTGGGCGCTGTACTTGCATATCAGAATCCAAAAGGGCGCCCCGTCCTTGGTGACGACGGGCTTGGACAGGGTCAGCTTGAGCGCTTTGCCGACCACGGCAGCAGGTGGGCACTTCGTTGGGAACCCGGAAGAACCAGACGAGGCACGCATCAAGGTGGATCTCGCCACCAGCCCCGGCGCCTTCGTGCTTGCTGCCGCCGCGATGGTCGTGATGCCAATGGCCAGGGCCAACGCTGCGACGAAGGTAATGAGGGTCTTCTTCATGTTTGGCCTCCTAGGTGACAAGAGTGTAGCTGGCTGCCTGCCTTGGAGCTCGGACAACGTGGGGTCAGCTACTTCGCCCCAAAGGGCCCCATTCGGCAACATTGTGCTGGGGTTTCGCCGTGAGGTTGTCCACCTCTGACACCACTCCCGCAGCACTCCCACGAGCTGACCTGAGGCCACGGGCGCCAGCCGGGCCAGTCTGGAGCCGGTGCGGCCGCAACGCCGCCGGTGGTACCTTGTGCCCACCTGACGAGCCGTCGGGTTACCGCGAAGTGCTGAGCGGTGGTAGTACACACATGGTCAACTCGATGTTGTCTCCGTCCTAGGAGCGTGAGTCAGAACCGGCCAGGTGGCCAGCTCCGACGCGCGCGATCGTCCATCTCGCCCTGATCAGGTTCTGTTCGGGCAGGAAACCGGCCGCCGAGTCGAGTCCAAGGCGGCC
>Ga0181518_10005385_pt1 | contig 11105 bp, 9 predicted proteins | sample PEATcosm2014_Bin_28_FD_119751 | JGI IMG/M metagenome (GOLD analysis project Ga0181518, IMG submission 119751) | Peatland microbial communities from MTU Mesocosm Facility, Houghton, MI, USA - PEATcosm2014_Bin01_60_metaG | ecosystem: Environmental > Terrestrial > Soil > Wetlands > Peat | place... | reverse complement strand
TTGATCGAAAATCCCACACTCGCCGAGTACAGCGGGTTTGTGCAGGACTCCGGCGAGGGCCGTTGGACGATCCAGGCGGCGCTCGAAGAAGCGGTACCGGCCGAAGTGCTGACCGCGGCCCTGTACACGCGCTTCCGCTCTCGCCAGGAGCATACCTTCGCAGAGAAGATGCTCTCCGCCATGCGGCAGAAGTTCGGCGGTCATGTGGAACCGAAAGCAGCGGCGAAGGGAAAGTAAGAGAGATAGTCACTGAATCATTGAGGGGTTGAGTCATTGACTCGATCACTTAATGATTCAATTGCCTCAATCGAGGAGCCGATGGCGCAAACGGAAGTTCTGCCAGCAGCAATCAAACCGCGAGTCGGACGCACGGCTGACCCGTGTGTCATGGTGATCTTCGGCTTTTCCGGCGACTTAACGCGCCGCAAGCTGATTCCCGCTCTCTATAACCTCGCCAGCCAGCAATCGTTGTCGCGCGAGTTCGCTGTGATCGGCGTGGGGCGCAGCCCCATGACCGATGATGATGCGCGGAAAAAGCTCACCGAAGGATTCAAACAGTTCGCCACCGGCGCCGTCGATGCCGATTTGTGGGAATGGTTTGTCCGCCGCATAAATTATGTAAGTGGAAATTTCGACGATCCCGCGACCTACGACCGCCTGAAAGAAACGATTGCCAAGGTTGACCAGGAACACAACTCCCACGGCAACTGTTTCTTCTACCTTGCGACCGCACCCAACTATTTCGGCGACATCGTCGAGCGGCTTTCGAAAGTCGGCCTGATGACGGAAGAGAATGGCCATTGGCGGCGGGTGATTATCGAGAAGCCTTTTGGCCACGATCTGGATTCCGCCAAGGCTTTGAACCAGCAGCTCTTGAAAGTCGCTTCTGAACATCAGATCTACCGTATCGATCACTATCTCGGAAAAGAGACGGTGCAGAATATTTTGGCGCTCCGCTTCGCGAACGGGATTTTCGAACCAATCTGGAATCGCCGCTATATTGATCACATTCAGATCTCAGTCGCTGAAACCGTCGGCGTGGAGAAGCGCGGCGGCTATTACGATGGGGCAGGGGCTCTGCGCGACATGGTGCCCAATCACATCATGCAGCTCATCACTCTGACCGCGATGGAACCGCCGATTTCGTTCGAGGCAAACGCGGTGCGCGACGAGCAGGCCAAAATCCTGCATGCCATTCAGCCCTTCAGTAACGAGGATGTGCTTAGCAAAACCGTCCGCGGGCAATACGGGGAAGGCACGATGGACAACGAGCGGGTGCCCGCCTACCGCTCCGAAGATGGTGTGCCGGCCGACTCGCGCACCGAAACCTTCGTCGCCATGAGGCTCTTGATCGACAACTGGCGCTGGGCGGGAGTTCCCTTCTATCTGCGTACCGGCAAGCGGCTGCCGGGCCGCAATACGCATGTCGTGATTCAGTTCCGGCGCGCGCCCTTCATGCTGTTCCGCGAAACCCAGGTCGAAAACATGATGCCCAACCAAATGGTGCTGCATATCCAGCCGGAGGAAGGCATCTCGCTGCGCTTCGCCGCCAAAACTCCCGGGACCACCATGCAACTGGGCGAAGTGAATATGGATTTCAACTACTCCGACTATTTTGGGACCAGTTCTGCAACCGGCTACGAACGTCTGCTGCATGACTGCATGATCGGAGACGCCACGCTGTTTCAGCGAGCCGACATGGTCGAGGCCGGTTGGAGCATCGTCAATCCCGTGCTCGATGTGTGGAAGGCTTTGCCACCGCGTAATTTCCCTAACTATCCCTCGGGAACCTGGGGCCCGAAAGAGTCCGACGAACTGATGGAACGCGATGGCCGGCGCTGGAGAGATTTCGAGAAATGATTCTGGCCGGAGACATCGGAGGAACACACGCACGCCTCAGCTATTACCGGCTGGATAGTGACAACGGCAACTTTGCCGCCGTGCACGAACACGTCTTCAACAGCCGGGAATTTCGTGGACTGGATGAGATCGTGCTCAAGTTCGTCTCCGAAACCGGCGTTCGTCCCAGCATCGCGAGCTTCGGGATCGCGGGTCCGGTGCGCAATGGACGAGTCGAAACTTCGAATCTGCCCTGGGTCGTCGAGTCGTCGCGCCTGGCGCAGGAACTGCAACTCGATTCGGTAGATCTGATCAACGACCTCGAGGCGCAGGCGTGGGGAATCCAGTGCCTGGGGCCGTCTGATACGGTCGCTCTTAACCAAATTCCTACAGATCGGATTCCTGCAAACCCTATCGGCAAGCAACACTCTGCTGGCAATCAGGCGGTGGTCGCGGCGGGAACGGGCTTGGGCGAAGCTGGCCTCATCTGGGACGGAGAGCGCCAGCACATTTTCCCCTGCGAAGGCGGGCACTGCGACTTCGCTCCACGCAACGAATTGGAGATCGAACTTCTCCGCTACCTGCTCACTCGCTTTGGACACGTCAGCTACGAACGCATCGTTTCCGGTCCTGGCTTGGTCAACGTGTATCTGTTTCTCAAGGACACGCATCGCGGCCATGAGAAAGAGCCGCAATGGCTGCGCGACGAAATCGCAGCGGGCGATGCCGCAGCCGCAATTTCAAAAGCCGCGATTTCCGCCAAGGCGCCTTTGGCCGAGCAAGCGCTCGACTTGTGGACTTCGATTTACGGCGCCGAGGCGGGCAACATGGCGCTGAAGGTTCTGGCAACCGGCGGCGTCTTTCTGGCGGGAGGAATCGCGCCGAAGATTTTGGCGAAGCTCGCCGGGCCGCTGTTCATACAGGCCTTTCTCAGCAAAGGACGCTTGCAGCCGCTGCTCGAAGCCATTCCGGTGCGCGTCATTACCAACGAAAGAACCGGGCTGCTCGGAGCCGCTTGCTATGGTGCCCGTCACGCCCGCAGCAGCGCCAACAACGTCAGCGCGAACAGCGTGGCATAAACGTATGCCGTCGACTCGAACCATTGAAGTGCTGGCCAACGCCGCCGATCTTTTTCACGCCGCCGCCGAAGAATTCGTCAGCGCGGCGCGCACCGCCATCGGCGCCCAAGGACGATTCACGGTTGCGCTTTCCGGCGGCTCCACTCCAAAAGCTCTCTATTCGCTGCTCGCCGCGAGTTATGCGGGCTTCGCCTGGAACCGCATCTTCTTATTCTTTGGCGACGAGCGTCACGTCCCGCCGACCGATCCCGAAAGCAATTATCGGATGGTGAATGAGTCGTTGCTCTTGAAGATCACGATTCCCGCCGAGAACGTTTTTCGCGTTCCGGCCGAAAATCCCGACGCCGCCGCCGCTGCCTCGGACTATGAAGGGCAGATCCGCCGCTTCTTCGAACTCCAATCCGGTGAATTCCCACGCTTTGACCTGATTCTGCTGGGCATGGGTCCCGATGGCCACACCGCTTCGCTCTTCCCCGACTCGCCGGCGCTTGACGAACAGTCACGCGTGGTCGTCGCCAACTGGGTCGCGAAGTTCAACACGCACCGCATCACCTTCACCTTCCCGGTGCTCAATCACGCCGCCGAAGTGATGTTCATGGCCAGTGGCGCGGACAAGGCCGACATGCTGTACCAGGTTCTCGAAGGGAAGAATACGCCTCCGCTGCCTTCGCAAAGAGTGCAGCCCTCCGACGGAAAATTGTTGTGGATGCTCGACGAAGCAGCGGCGGCAAAACTTAGTCGCTCGTAGCTCCTAGCTCTCAGCTCTCAGCTCTCAGGTGGGTGCCCATCCTAACGTCGCGTTTTGTGCGACGTTAGAGCCTGCCCTGAGCGGAGTCGAAGGGGTGGGATTCCACGGTCGTGTACCCCTGGGGATTTTGCCCCCGTTCCACAAAGCGCCACAAAACATGTCATCCTGAGCGCAGCCGTGCCCGAAGCGAAGCGCAGGGCGCGGCGCTGTCCAAGAGCCTGCCCTGAGCGCAGTCGAAGGGACCCCTACCTCAGGGTTCGACGGCGAGCTGAGGCCCCTTCATCGACTTCGCTCCAGGTTATCAAGGATAGTTATCAAGGAGCACCCGGCAAATGGCGCTGGAGCAGCTTCAAGGGCCGTCTTGGGACGGGCACACCTCAGCCCTGCACCACAGGTCGATCTCCATTATCGCCGGCGGATGCGCAGATGTCTGTGACGTGTGGGCCGGGCGTTGGTGGTGAAAAAGGGCGGAGGTCAGATTGCAGAGAACGTCCCGTCTGCCCCCGGGCCGCCTGTCGGGAGCAGGGCTAGCTCGCCAGCGAAGTCTCTATGCTGACTAGTGCCAAACGGAGGTTGTCCGCGTAGGGTCCCTTGGCGTTGAACACGGGTTGGAACGTTACCCTCATGTCACGCTGTAAGATCGTCTTGCCTACCCTTGTTGTCGTGCTGATGAAGTCGGGATACTTATCCGTCTGGACAAAAACATAGGCTGGCTTCACGGTCGTTACCCTGCCGGAGAGGCGAAGCGGTCCGTTTTGATCGACGGGGTCGCGGGGTCGAAATTGTATTCGAAGCTTTTCGTCATACGAAAATCCCTGCCTTATGGATTCGGAAAATATTTTGGCTGCCTCGTCAGGCTTGCCATCCATGAACAATAGGCCTCCCAATAGCCCCACGTAAGCTGGGTCCGTCACGCCATCGAGCCGACACTGGGAGAGCACAGCCGCGCACTTTGAGTATGGTTCGCCAAGCAACAGCATCGATTTGACGTATTCGACAAACGACCTGAATTCATCGAATTTTGACTTAACGACTGGCTCCAACACAGCCTTCGCCTTTTCAGGGAACCCCTGTTGCCGATAGGCCCTACCCAGGAGATAACGTGCGATTACGCTCTCCGCTGTACTTTCGGATACCGCGTGCTTCAGTTTTTCGATGCGCGACGGTTGATTGCCGAGCCACTTCCTTACTTCCGAAGAGACCACCCAGAGCGCCTCTCGGTCCTTACATGATCTCAGCCCATCGGAGATCGCCTGTTCGCATTTTGTGATGTACTCCGACGACTCGTCTTCACTCTTAGCTTTTTTGGCCCACTCGAGATAGAGCAAAGCTAGGCTTTGATAGCTGAAGTCGTCCTTGGCGTTCATTAGGATGCAGTGTCTAAACTCGTGCTCGCTCTGAAGCATCCATTTCCTGCCAACGTCCTCGCTCTCCGCGGTAAGCGCTAGATCTGACAGCACGGTCCCTCTCGTGTGATGAAGGACACGGGGCTCTCCGTCCATCCTAAGCGCTGCGTCAATTTCGGCGAGAGCGGCGTTAGGCTTCTTCTCGCGGAGTAGCATTCTCGCAAAGTGCTGCCGAACGAAGGGGTTTTCCGGCTCCCTCTTGCAAGCGGCTTCGAAAAACCGAATCTTTCCGTCCAGCAATCGGAACGTTGCTACTATCGAGTCCGTCCGGACAAACTTCTCGAAGATGGCCTTGTCTAGCCTGTAGGAGAGGTTCAGTTTTTCCATCGCCGCCTGCAGGATGATCTCCTTCGTCGCAGTCTGTCCGCATCTCTTCCAGACGATGTCGGCGATTACTCGGTGGCGGGTTCGCGCCGCGTATTCACCCCTTGCTGCGTCGGTTTCCTCAAAGGTCACAATCCCCTCGAGTGAATCGCCTGTTTCCTCGTACAAGACATTGAGTGGCTTGCCGAGTATCTCTGCGAGCAGGCGATCCCTTGCGAGTACTCCCGCTTGGTAAAAGCATGAGGTCAGCAGGTATAGATCTCTCGCCACGCTGCTACCTGGAGACCTGGGGTCTTCGATTCCTCGGTACTCATTCTCGATTATGACGTCGAAGAATTCGCCCTCAGTAGCTTCTCGCATTGCTACGAGCAGCTGCTGTTCGTGTTTCTTCTTGACGAGCGCAAACTGAAAATCGCGGTCTAGCTCTCCTAGCTTCCCGAGTGCTCGCTCGCGGGTCAGAAAATCGAGCAGCCGGTCGATTTCAGGATCCGAAAGTGGCTGGATTTCATATTCCTCCACTTTCATCCTCGTTCTGGCCATCCGCCATTCATTCTTGCGCTCGCCAAGAATGAACAGGCAGTTGGTCTTTGTCTGCCTCTGCTGAGCCAGCGCCGTCTCCAATGACAAGACATGTTCGCGGGCTTGATCGACGAGGAAGAAGCACGCAACGTCCGGGAAAAGGGATGCGGCAAACGCGACGTCCCCTTCTAGGACCTCTGCTCCGTCGCGCAACATAAACACCGGCCCAACTCGCGCCGTGACGATTTTTGGGGCCAGCGACATGAGCAATGTTGTAACGCCGTACCCAGCCGGAGCCACAATAGCTATCGCCTTGCTCTTTGCTTTTGGAGCCGTGGCAAACTCGGTGATGTCATCCCACACCTCGTCCTCGATGTCTCTCCTGAACGGGATATCTGCACCGACGAGAGACCAAGAAGGCCTGTCTCCCCGCAAGAAGCGGTCGGTATTCGGGCTCTTAGCGAAATCTGCACCATTCACGTACTCCCAGGAACTGAGCAGTCTAAGCAGGGCGGCAGGGTTGTGCTCAAAGGCGGGGAGCAGGTGGGCGTGGATCCCGGCCCGATATTTCGTGATGAGCTCCGGACCCGGCCTAAGATCCCCTAGCTCCGCTTGAACCAGGTCATGGAAGCTCTGAAGGTCGATCCTCAAGGTTTCGAGGTGTCTGTTCTTGAGCAGCTCTATATCCATTTCCTCCGCAAAAGGGTCGAGCCGGTAGGACTGAGGCAGATCAGATGGATAGAATTCTCGTGTTAGTTCGTCCAGAACCAGCTGCCAGTTTGGGTCGCGAGACGAATACCCGATGTACAAGAACGTAGATGTGGCGAACTCCGTCTTCAGCCGGCTCCACAGCATCCTCCTTTTCTCCTGAAAGCGGGCGTAGTCGGTTTGGGTGATGACTATCCGGGGTGTGGGACCGAAAAGGGTGCCGTGGAGGTGGAAGATGGGAACCTGTAAACGGGGATCAGTGTATTCGAGTTCCGCCGTGGCGGACATTGAGACTGGGTTCTGCGGTGGGTCGGGATTTAGATTATATGCGCGTTCAATCGCCCGATCATAGTTCGTTGTAAAAATTGCTCGCCAGCGAAAGGTAGTTAGCCACTGGAAGGCACCGTCGGGGTCTAGATCGGCGAGGGACCGCCTTACGAACTCTTCAAGCGCGGCGCGGCCCTTCCTGATTTCAATCAGCTCGGCAACTTTTGCCAAGTCAGCGGAGTTCGTGCCAAGGCCGAAATTTGTGGACAAATCCTTGGCCAGTTGTTGGCCGTCCGGTGCGGGTGATCCGTCAGGCCGTTTGAGGTGCCCGCCCACACCCGCGCCGACAAATAGGACACAGTCACCGGATTCCATTACCTGACGTAGCCCGAGAGGGAAACCGCCCATTCTTGTTCGCCTCCAGGATGCCCGTTCGGCGCTAGCAACGTAATTGCCATTCGTTTGCCGGAAGGTTCCTGGCAGGTAAGTATAGCGGTTGACCCTGAGATTGGCGTCTTAAAAACTGCGCGACGTTGGTACCCAACGCATCCCAACAAAAAACGGGGGCCGGCCCACCTTGGGAGCCGCCATGACTGAGGCTGCCCCGCCCTTCGCGGTTTTCGAAGGCTGGGATTCCGGATGATGGATGATGGGGATCAGGCGAAGTGCCGTACGGGAAGCTCAGCCTTCTGCGCCTCGTTCACCAACCCGGAGCCGCGCTCTCCGTCGGAGGAGTGGCGAAAGCCGCTCCGGGAAGACCCGCCCCAAAAAAGCGACCCGTGTAATAAGTACAGTGTAACAAATACCCGAGTGTGCCTATTTAACCACACTCGCCCCCCAGCGTTTTCAAAGACTTACAACCCGCCAAGCGCGACAGGATGGCGCACGTATTTCTTACACGGTCATTTTACGTACGTCTATGTACGTACATAAATACATGCACAAAGTGTTTCACGTGAAACATTGTACGTACACGGGCAAGATTAACAACAGCCCCAAAGTCAAAAGCAGCGGACAGGAGTGTCCGCTCTACAGCGGTCGCTCAGGCCGCGTGGCCGCGCCAGTCGGCTATCTCTTTTAGACCTTCTCCGCGGGCATGCTCGAAGAGTCGGACTTTGTGGCGGGTGTGTTCGAATTCGTGGATATCGGCCCAGACTTCCGCTTGCCACGGAGTCTTGTGGGTTTCGGTCTCGCCGCAACTGGCGCAGCGGGTGTGAAAGGTGACGCCCGGCCTCGTGGGAGTCTGCACGTCTTTATCTTGATTTTGCAGTTCGATGAAGACACAGCGGACTTCTTCGATCTCTTCGCCAGGGCCGAGAATGTGCTCGTAGCGGAGCAGGTATCCAAAGCCGAGTTTGCGGGCTTCGGCCTCAGCTTCTTCGCGGGTGTGGAAGGGACCGTATTCGGCCCGCAGTTGCTCGGTCGAGTCGCAGGCCATCCAGAAAATGTCCTTGTGCGCCATCCCTACCTCAGTCTAGATCTCAAACCGTGAAACGCTGAACCGATACTAATGAAGTCTCGAACCAATGAAGCAGCGAACGAACCAGTGAAGCAGTAATCGGATGAAGCGGGTCGAACGAATCCACCAGTAATTGAGCAATTTAATGACCGGGATTGGGAGCGTCAACGGCCCTTTTCAGGGAGCTGATTCGGGGAGAAGCTGGTGGGCTATTCTTATGAAAATACGTTACTTAGAGGGGAACTCTCGCAATAGGGCGGCTTGCTTTGAGCTGCCGAGGGGTGGCAAGCGGTGTGAAATCTGTTTCCGTCCGTTGAATCGCTGGAGCGAGAGCAACTACATTTCGGCCACTGCGGACTCCTTTCCGTGAACTCACAGATCCAAGTTATCCATGCGGGGCTCGCCGAGCCCCGCACGGCTTTACTATGAAATGGGTTTCGTCGAACGTCAGTGAACTGTCAGACCGCCCGGTCCCAACCAGTAAACTCCGTCTTGCTGGCAAAACAGTTGCGAGTATTCCGCCACCAGTCCAGTGCCTAGTTGTTTGCTGCCGTAAGAAATCGTGCCATCTTTCAAAGTAGCGCTTCGGACGGTGCAATACTGGTCGATAACTTGTGGTTCGCTCCAAGTAACGATGTTGCCGGTGAAGAGGTAGCCGACTTTCCCCTGAGGATATTTAAAGTAGGCGGTGAACTGGACGTTTACATAGTCGAACCCGTTGCCTAGAAAACCCCCTTGGCCGGCTGGAATGCCGCAACACAGCTCGAAATCGTAAGTGAAGATGTTGTTGATGGGGTTGGGCAAGATTTGCAGCCCGACCACACTGCCTTCGCTAAGCGACTGCCCAAAAGCAGTCCCTAGCAGAAGAAGGAAAGCGATCAATACTTTACGCATACTTAGCAGCCTCATTCCTGTTTGATTGAGATTTACTGGTTGGTAGTATTTGTTTGAGTTATGCAGCACGACGATCGAGCTTGCGCCGATTGACCCTACGACGATCGGCGTTTCGACACGGGGTGGCCAGATTGTGATCTCTAGCTCGTCCCAGCGGCCGCCGCCTTTCTTTCCGCATCCCCATAAGCGGCACTCTCTTCGCCCACGGCTGCGCTCCACCCTGACGCGGCTGGCAACAGGCCATTGCCCAGTTGCACATGCCAGTTCGCTCCACCGTGGCCCGCCACATAGAGCGCGAGCTCCAGCCGGGTCCAGACTCCGAGCTTGTCGAAGGCCGTGCGCAGGTAGTTCTTCACCACCTGTTCGCTGGTTCTGAGCAGGCCGGCAATGTCCTTATTAGTAAGACCCTGCCAGACCAGGGTCGCGACCTGAATCTCCTTGGCGGTTAGCCGATCACGGGGTTGCATGGTTGTACCTGCTCCTTAATGAACATGGCGGTCGCTAGTTTCACTCGCTTCCGGCCTTCTTTGATCCCCGCGCGCAGAAACAGCGTGCGCAGATGCTGTTTTACCGTCCGCGGGCTGATGTTCAAGTGGCTCGCGATTTCCTTGTTACTGCATCCCTGCACCAGCAGCCGCAGCACCTGCTGGTCTCGGGGCGTTATCTTGATTTCATTTAGGTTAATCATCAGCTTTTCGTCCGCTCCTTCAGTTCAGTCTTGGGGTCGCGACCCGTCCTAAGTACAAGCAAGCTGTTCGCCAAATCTTCGCTAGTCGGCGATGCCCTTAAGAAGCAGATAGTTACGCAGCACGTTTCTACTTTCTTTCGCTTTTTCTTAGACCGTTTTCATGAAGCGCTTCCAGATTGGCATCCCAGAACAGGAATCCTTCCCAAGAAATGCCTGTTTTTCTCTGTTTCACATTGGTCAGAATTGCACTACAATAGTTGCGTCTGGACTGTCTCCCTCCCCGCGACACCATGCCCTCGAATCGGCACAATCTGATCTTGGACGAACAAGCCTTTCAAGGCCTACTGTTCGCCGCCTTCACGGTTCAGGAATATAACGATCGCCTGAATAAAGATCGGGTGAATGGCGAGCAACCGAGAAACGGCCGGCTGAATCATGACCGAACGAAACCGGGTCGGCAGCAACGGGCGGAACCAGAAGCGCATCCCGTACCGGAATTCCGGAACGTCTGCCGGCATTGCGGCGCTCCGAAGCCTGCCGACGAATCTCGGTGTGAGAGTTGCGGCCGGGACGAGTTTCGTCCCGGAGAACGCCTGCAACGCAATTGGGCTTCGATGTGGCTGATGAGCCAGGAGCAGGACTTGTGGCCCGTGCGTTCTCCCGAGATTCGTGAGACTACGAAGGATGTCCCGCCGCCCGCGGTCGAGCGGCGGCCGCTCCCTCACTCGGCGCATGATTCATCCATCTCCGGCTTGATCGCGCAGCCGGTTGCCAAAGAAGTATCCGTGCGGGAGAGAAGCGACACTATTAACGATCCAGCGGCGGACAGATCGACACGCGACAAGTCTGCAATGGGTAGGTCCGAGCTCGACGCACCGAGATTCGACGATCTAACATTCCGCAAGGCAGTACTCGACGATCAAACCCACGGCGCGGCGGCGAACGACGGTCAGGCACTCAACCAAGCTGAGGTGGAAGGCAAATCGACCACGGCAGCCATCGATGAAACGATCGACGAACCGATCGACCACTTGACACAAGATGGGTTCGCGGGCGAAGACTCGGATCCTGCTGCCCACACGTTCCAGTTATCCGCGAATGACGATTCTTCGCCGATCGAAGCGAGCGCGGACGAACCAGCCGAACTAACGTCGGACGCCGGCGATGCCAGCTT
>Ga0181518_10005380_pt1 | contig 11113 bp, 12 predicted proteins | sample PEATcosm2014_Bin_28_FD_119751 | JGI IMG/M metagenome (GOLD analysis project Ga0181518, IMG submission 119751) | Peatland microbial communities from MTU Mesocosm Facility, Houghton, MI, USA - PEATcosm2014_Bin01_60_metaG | ecosystem: Environmental > Terrestrial > Soil > Wetlands > Peat | place... | reverse complement strand
CTTCCATGGCTACTACGATAGTTACTGCTACTTGCCGCTCTATATCTTCTGCGGAGATCATCTGCTCTGCGCCCGGCTGCGGCCCGCCAACATCGATGGAGCCAAAGGCAGTGCGTGGGAGGTTCAGCGCCTAGCTAAGTTCACCGGTCATTAGGACGATGCTTTGCGGAGATCCTCCCGGCCCTTAGCCAGCGCGGCCAAGTCCAACTCGAACCACTTCTGGCTTTTCACTTTTCTGCGCAGCGCGCCGGTCACGCGCTCCTGGTCCAACAGGCCGGTGGTTTCCAGCAGCGCCCCCAGCATCACGATGTTGGCGGCTTTCGCATTTCCAAGCTGGTCGGCCAGTTCGGTGAACGGCATGGTCACCATGCGAACGTCCGACCGCGCGCAATCCTCGGGCAGTTGTTCGGAATTGTAGAGGATGATTCCGCCCGGCTCGACGGAGTGCAGGAACTTGCGCAGGGACGGCTCGTTCAGCGCCAGCAGCACGTTGGGCCGCGAGACCAGCGGCGAATCGATGGCCGCGCTCGACAGCCGTACGTGGCAATTGGAGGTGCCCGAGCGCATCTCCGGGCCGTAGGAAGGCAGCCACGAGACTTCGTAGCCCGCATCCAGCCCGGCCTCCGCCAGCACCTCTCCCAGCATCAGAACGCCCTGGCCGCCGAAGCCCGCAACCCTGATGCGCACATCGAGCGTCCGCGCGGGGCGGGCCGGCGGGCGCTCTTCGGACGTGGCGGCGCCATCGCCATTCGCCACGCCCAGAATCCGCGGAATGTCTTCCAAAGCCGGCGGCGGCGCGGGCGCGGGCCGGGCGGGCGCATCCTTGGTGCGGTCGCGGAGGTTGGCCACGCGGAACGTCTTGGTCATTTCCTGTTCCACGAAGCGCTGCGCTTCCACCGGCTGCATCTTCCAGATGGTGGGGCAGGGAGAAAGCACTTCCACCAGCGAGAATCCCAGGCCCTTCACCTGGTTCTCCACGGCCTTGCGCAGCACGCGGGCGGCTTGCATGATCTGCTTGTTATTGCCCAGCGCCACGCGCTCAATGTAAACCGGCGCTTCCATCGACGCCAGCAACTCGCAGACGTGCACCGGGTAGCCATCCGTCCACTGGTTGCGGCCGAAGGGCGTGGTGGTGGTCTTTCCCCCGAGCGGCGTGGTGGGAGCCATCTGGCCGCCGGTCATGCCGTAGATACCGTTGTTGACGAAGATCGCCGTGAACGGCTCACCGCGGTTGGCGGCGTGGACGATCTCGGCGGTCCCGATGGCCGCCAGGTCGCCATCTCCCTGGTAGGCGATTACGATGCTCTCCGGTCGGGCGCGCTTGACCGCCGTGGCCACCGCGGGCGCGCGGCCGTGCGACACCTGGATGTTGCCGACATCGAAATAGTAGTAGCCGAACACGGAGCAGCCCACCGGGGTGATGAGCACGGTGCGCTGCTGCACCCCCAACTCGTCGATGGCCTGCGCCAGCAGCTTGTGTATGATGCCGTGGCCGCAACCGGGGCAATAGTGCGTCTGGTGCTGCGACTCCGCTTTGCGTTCGTAGACGTCATAGAAGCTCGCGGCCTTCCCGTGAATGACGCTGTAATCAGCCATGGATCAGCACCTCCTCAACGGGGGCGCCGGCTGCGAATTTCCGCTCGACAAACGCCAGCACCTCCTCGGCCGAGGGAACATTGCCGCCCATGCGGTTGTAGAACTCCACCGGGCGGCGGCCCTCCAACGCCAGACGCACGTCGTCCACCAATTGCCCGTTGCTGAGCTCCACCACCGCGAACGCCTTGGCCCGGCGGCTGAGTTCCCGAATCTGGGCCACGGGGAAAGGAAACAAGGTAATGGGACGGAGCAGTCCCACGGCCATGCCGCGGGCGCGGGCCAGCTCCACCACGGCTTTCAAAACGCGGCCGACAATGCCGTAGCCCACCAGGACGAACTCAGCGTCGTCCGTTCGCCAGCATTCGGCGCGGACCGCTTCACGCTGCGCCCGCTGGTACTTGGCTTCCATCTCAAGAAGGTGCCGTTCCATCAGATCCGGCTCCAGGTAAAGAGAGGTCAACAGGTTGCGGCGCGTCTCTGCGGTGCCCAGCACGGCCCACTCCGGCGGCGGGGGAAGGAAAGCGCGCGGGGCGAACTCCACCGGCTCCATCACCTGCCCGATATTGCCGTCGGCCAGCACCACCACGGGGTTCCGGTACTCATCGGCAAGATCGAAAGCCAGGGTGGTCAGGTCGGCCATTTCCTGCACGGAGGCGGGCGCCAGCACCAGAATGCGGTAGTTGCCGTGGCCGCCGCCTTTGACGATCTGGTTGTAGTCGCCCTGCTCGGGCGCGATGTTTCCCAGCCCCGGGCCGCCGCGCATGATGTCCGCCACCACGCAGGGCAACTCCGCGCCGGAGAGGTAACTGAAGCCTTCCTGCATCAGGCTGATGCCCGGCCCGCTGGATGCGGACATGGCGCGCACGCCCGCCGATGCCGCACCGTACAGCATGTTGATGGCCGCTACCTCGCTCTCGGCCTGCAGGAAGACGCCCCCAACTTGCGGCAGGTAGAGCGCCGCGGCCTCGGCGATTTCGCTCGCCGGCGTGATGGGGTACCCGTAATACGCCCGGCAGCCGGCCAGAACCGCGGCCTTCACGATGGCTTCATTTCCCTTGCACAGTTGTTTCCGCATCGCTTCTCTCCACGCGGCCTCAGGCAGCCGCCGGTCGCAGGGCCAGCCTCAGCACAGTGATTCCGCCCGGCTCGGGGCAGACGAAGAAACAGATGCCGCACCCCGTGCAGCCGGCCCCCAGATATTCGGCCGGATGGTAGCCGTAATGGTTCAGATGATCGGCCAGACGAAGGACTTTCGGCGGGCAAGCCTCTATGCAGAGGCCGCACCCCTTGCATTCTTCCGCATTCATCTCAACCATTCCCCGGTCGGGCTTTCCGTCGGTCGTCATGGCATTTACCTCTTAACCGCCTCAATCCACACTATAATTTCATCGGAACACATTTCGCCTTGGATGCCAAGGTCGCGCCGGATCCGGCGCCACCCTCCCAGTTACGGCCTGCGGCCGCCGAAGACGGCCGACTCGAAGACCTTCAAATAGCAGTCGACGTCGGTGAAACCGATGTCGCGGAGCCATGCGCACTGCTGCTCGACGGGCGCCAGGATGTTGGCATCCTTGTCCGGGCGGTGATAGTAAAGCCGGGCCACATCGTCGCGGCTCTGGTCCGGGTGATGGCAGTGGAGCGAGTCGATGAACATCTCGTCTTGCAGCGAACGGATCCATTCGGTGGGCGAGGAGACATGCTCGATGTTGACGAAGACCCCGCCGGGGTTCAACAGTCCGAAGATCTCGCGGTAGACCGCCAGCTTCCGGTCATTCGGCTGATGGTGGATGGAGAAGCCCGAGACGATGGCATCGTAAGGGGACCACTCGGCGACGGAGCGTGTCCAGGATGGGACGCCGTAATCCGCCAGGACAAAGTCGGCCGGAAGGCCGGCAGCGGAGAATCGCTTCCTGGCGGCCTCCAGCATCGCCTCCGAGAAGTCCGCCAGCACGACTTCAGCCCGCGGCAGGCGCTCAAGGATTGCCAGACCGAGGACGCCATCGCCGCAACCAAGGTCGAGCACCCGCCGCACCGGCCGCCCGCAGCCGGCGATGAGACGGAGCATGACATCGATCTGTTCGAGTGCGAACGGGAAGGCCGCACGGATGCCCTCCAGATAGGTGGCGGCTGCGGATTGCGATTTCCAGACATGATCGGTGCGTTCAACCATCTTCAAGAACATGATTCTAACAGACACGTCCGCGCCGCACGGGCGGCGTGCTTACCGACGCGTCAAGCGTCGACTACACGCGTAATTCCTGCGGCACGTGCTGGCGATACACCTTGATTTTCGACTCATCCTTGCGGACGGCGGCGAGGTCATAGGCAACCTGCATTCGCAGCCACGTTTCCGGCGTGCTGCCGAATGCCTTGGACAGCCGGATAGCCATCTCCGGGCTGATGCCGGACTTGCCGTTGATAATGTTGTTGAGAGTCTGACGGGTGACCCCGAGAACCTTCGCCCCAGCGGTAACGGACAACCCCAAGGGCTCAAGACACGCATTTCTTATGCTGCGCCCGGGATGTGGTGGGTTCTTCATAGGCATTGGCGTCCTCCTCTTCCTAGTGGTAGTCGATCAGTTCAACGTCGAATGCGTCGGCTCCTTCAAAACGAAACACGATACGCCAGTTGGCCCGCACGGTTACGGACCAAAACCCCTGCAAATCGCCTTTCAGCGGGTGCAGACGATAACCGGGAAGATTAAGCGCCTGCGGCGTATCCGCCTCATCGAGACGGGCAAGAAGATCTTCAACCGTGTCCACCAAATCAGGCCGAATCCCCCTGCGGTCGCCGCGTTCATAGAGGCGTTTTAGGCCGCGGTGCTTAAAACTCCTGACCATCAGTATACAACGTAAAGTGTATCTTGTCAGTTGTCAAGTTCGTCCGTTCGGCAGCGCAGATACCCGAATATGGAGGCGGCAATGCCCGGCGAACCGCAGCTTAGCCGCGCCCGGTCTTACGTTAGCTTGTACGCCTGTCCGCGCCGTACAATGATCTCTTGGCCCGGCGAAGATTCTTCGTGGATGCCGTGCGCGGCGGCATGGCGGAACTGCGCGGCGAGGAGGCTCGCCACCTGACTCGCGTGCTGCGTGCCGAAGCGGGGCAGCGCTACGAAATCTCCGACGGGAAGGTGGCTTATCTGGCGGAAATCGCGGAGGCGCGCGGACCCCGCGTGGTGTTTCGCGTCATCGAGCCTCTGGACACGCCGGCCACGCCCCTCCGCATTACTCTCTGTGCCGCGCTGATCAAGTTCGATCGTTTTGAGTGGATGGTGGAAAAGGCTACCGAACTGGGGGTCGAGCGCGTCTTGCCGTTGGAGGCGGAGCGCAGCGGGAAGGGGCTGCTGGAAGCCTCCCGCAAGCGCGCCGGGCGATGGGCCCGGATCGCGCGCGAAAGCAGCCAGCAAGCGCGCCGCCTGCGCGCTCCAGAGATTCGGCCGGCGGTCCGCTTCGAGCGATGCCTGGCCGAAGAGGCGGACTATCGCTACTTTCTGGAGGAGACCGCGGCGCCTCCATTATTGCGAGCGCTTCCGGCGTGCCGGGCCAGCACCAGCAGCGCTGCCCTGCTCACCGGCCCAGAGGGCGGCTGGACCGATGCCGAGCGGCAGCTTGCCGCCGCCGCCGGCTGGCAGCCGGTTTCGCTCGGTCCGCAGGTGCTGCGCGCGGAAACGGCCGCGGCCGCGGCCATCGCGGTGCTCGTCAACGCCTGGATCGCGTAAGCCATTACAATAGGAGATCGGGATCGGGGATCGGGAGTGGACCTCGCGCTGAATTTAATCGCAACCATCGTTTTTGTTGCCGTTCAGTGGCGCATTGCGGTCATACTGCTGCGCGTGGCCGGGCGGCTCTTCTCGGGATGGGCGCGCACCGCCGCGCGCGGCGCGGTCTTTCTTTTCGACGCCGTGTTGCTGGCCGGATATTCATTGAGTTTTTCGGAGCTGGTCCCGGAACTGGGAATCCCCGGGCATATCGCCCTGATCCTGGGCGCCGGCATCCTGGCCTATCTCATGACCGCGACTGCCGTTATGGCGGTGTACCTGGCGTTCAAAGTCATTGGGAAGCAAGTGGGCGCCGACGTTAACCCAGGCCGCCGGCGCGCGCTCAATGCCGCCGGCAACGTCTTGATGGCGGCTCCGTTCGTGGTAATGGGTTATGGAGCCATGGTTGAACGCCTGGATTTCCGGGTGCGGGAAGTTGACGTGCCGCTGCCCGGCTTGCCGCTGGACCTCGACGGCCTGCGCATCCTGCAGCTCAGCGATATCCACCTCAGCGCATTTCTCCGCGAGTCCGAGCTGGCGAGGGTGATTGATATGGCCCGCGAGCTGCGGCCGCACGTCGCCGTGGTCACCGGGGACCTCATTTCGTCCAAAGGCGACCCCGTGGATGCCTGCATCCGGCAGCTCGCGCGCGTCAAGTCCGACGCCGGCACATTCGGTTGCATGGGCAATCACGAGCATTACGCCAAAGTGGAGCATCACACCGCCGAAGCGGGCGCGCGCGCCGGTATTCGTTTCCTGCGCGGCCAAGCGCAAACGCTTCGCTTCGGAAACTCGGATCTCCACCTGGCCGGCGTGGACTATCAATCCCTGGCCGATAGAGGGCACTATCTGCGCGGAGCGGAGCGCCTGGTGGTCCCCGGCGCCGTGAACGTGCTGCTCTCGCACAATCCCGACGTGTTTCCCGTGGCGGCCCGGCAGGGATACGATCTTGTCCTTGCGGGGCACACGCATGGGGGACAGGTCACGGTCGAAATTCTGGATCCATTCATCAATCCCGCCCGCTTTTTCACCCCTTATGTTTACGGGCTGTTCCGCTGGGGAAATTCGGCAGCGTACGTTACGCGCGGCATCGGGACCATCGGCATTCCGACCCGTATCGGAGCGCCCCCGGAAATCTCCGTTCTGCGGCTGAGAAAGGCATAGTCCAACTTCCCGTGCGTTATCTCATCGTGAGCGATCTTCATGCCAACTGGCAGGCGCTGGAGGCGGTGGTTGGCGAAGCCGCCGGCCGCTATGACCAGGCGCTCTGCTGCGGCGACCTGGTGGGCTACGGCGCCGAACCCAACCTGGTGGTGGATTGGGTGCGCGCTAACTGCGCCGTAGTGGTGCGGGGCAATCACGACAAGGTCTCCACCGGCCAGGAGGATCTGGAGTGGTTCAACCCGGTGGCGCGTGCCGCGGCGCTCTGGACGCAGCAAAACCTGACCGCCGCGAATGCCGAGTATATCCGCGGCCTTGCCAAAGGGCCGGTTCTGCTGGACGGCTTCCAGGTGCTGCACGGCTCGCCGTTCGATGAAGACGAATACGTGATGGCCGCCGTTGAAGCCGGGCAGGCTTTCGGCTACCTCGAGAGCCGGCTGGCCTTTTTCGGGCACACGCACATGCAGGGCGGCTTCATCTGGAACCACTCGCGCGTGGAGACCATCCCGGCAACCTCCGCGCGCAGCCGCCGGCGGAAGATGGAGGTCGATACGGAATGCGGCTACCTGGTGAATCCGGGTTCGGTGGGCCAGCCGCGCGACGGCGATCCGCGCGCGGCCTACGTGCTCTACGATTCCGGCGAGCGCATGGTCTCCTATTGCCGCGCTCCTTACGACGTGGCGGCCGCGCAGGAAAAGATTCGCCAGGCGGGCCTGCCGCCGATTCTGGCGGACCGGTTGAGCGTGGGGCGGTAGCGGCGGGCCCAGTGGGCGCCCCCGAAACTGCTACAATTCTGGTTCTGCATGGCTAATCGGGTCTCATTGTTCGTCACCTGCATTGTCGACCAGCTTTTTCCCCAGGTCGGCATGGACATGGCCGGCGTTCTCGAACGCCTGGGCTATGAAGTCGATTTCCCGGAGGGCCAGACCTGCTGCGGGCAGCCCGCCTTCAACACCGGCTATCGCGACGAGGCGCGCACGGTAGCGCGCCACTTTCTGGACACCTTCGAATCCTCGGAGCGCATCGTGGCGCCTTCCGGCTCCTGCACGTCGATGGTGACGCATCACTACGCCGAGCTGTTTCAGAAAGAGCCGGAGACACTCGAGCGCGTGCATTCCCTGGAGAAGCGGATCTGGGAGTTCTCGACATTTCTCACCGAGGTCGCCGGCGTGGACGATGTGGGGGCACGCCTGGACGATGTAGTCACTTTCCACGATAGCTGCCACGGACTGCGCGAGCTGGGCATCAAGGACGGGCCGCGCCGTTTGCTGGCGCGCGTGCGCGGTCTGGAGTTGCGGGAAATGCAGCCGGCCGAAGAGTGTTGCGGGTTCGGCGGCACGTTTGCGGTGAAGTTCGCGGAGCTTTCCGGCGCCATGGCCCGCACCAAAATCGACGCCATCCTGCGCACCGGCGCCAACACCGTGGTGTCGCTCGATCTGAGTTGCCTGATGCAGATCCAGGGTGCGCTGTCGCGGGCCGGCTCGAAGGTGCGCACCATGCACCTGGCGGAGGTCCTGGCAAGCCGCTGAGGTCATATGTCGGTCGAATTCGATCGGAAGATTCACAACACGCTGGCCGATGCCAATCTTCAACTGGCCATCTACGCGGCCACGGGGCGGCTGAAGGACAAGCGCAGCGAGACCGTGACGCCCGACGCGCTGCCCGAATACCAGGAGCTGCGGACCCAGGCCAACGCCATCAAGAAGCACACCATCGAGAACCTGGATTATTATCTCGAGGAGTTCGAGCGCAACGTCGAAGCCCATGGCGGCAAGGTGGTGTACGCCAAGGACGGCACGGAAGTCGCGGATTTCGTGCGGGCGCTGGCCAAAGACCGCGGCGCGCGGCTGATCGTCAAATCCAAGTCAATGACCACCGAGGAGGTGGATCTCAACGAGCGCCTCGAACACCAGGGCCTGGAAGCGGTGGAGACCGATCTGGGCGAGTACATCGTGCAACTGGCGCACGAGCGGCCGTATCACATAGTCGCGCCGGCGCTGCACATGACCCGTTACGAGGTGGCCGATCTTTTCACCAAGCGGCTCAACGTTCCCCGCGAGACGGTGATCGAGAAGCAGACGGCCATCGCCCGCGCGGTGCTGCGCCAGAAGTTTCTGGCGGCCGATATCGGGATCAGCGGGGCGAACTTCCTGGTGGCCGGCTCGGGCGCGGTGGTGCTGATAGAGAACGAAGGCAACATACGGCTCACCACCTCCGCGCCCAAGATCCACATTGCGATTGCGGGAATCGAGAAGATGATTCCGCGCGCGCAGGACCTGGCGACGTTTTTGAAACTCCTGGGCCGCAGCGGCACCGGCCAGTTGCTCACCGTCTACACGTCTTTTCTCAGCGGCCCGCGCCGCGCCGGCGAGACGGACGGCCCCGACGAATTCTACGTGGTGCTGCTGGATAACGGCCGCACGCGGCTGCTGCCCGACCGCGGCAAGCGCCAATCGCTCTACTGCATTCGCTGCGGCGCCTGTTTGAACGCCTGCCCGGTGTACCGTAAGATCGGCGGCCACAGTTTTCCGTGGGTCTACTCGGGGCCCATCGGCGCCATCATCACGCCGCAATTCATGGGGGTCTCGCACGAGCCTGCTCTACCGTTCGCTTCCAGCCTCTGTGGAGCGTGCGCCGAGGTGTGTCCGGTCAAGATCGATATTCCGAAGGTGCTGCTGGATCTGCGCTCGGACGTGAAAAAGGCCGAGATGCGCGAGAAGCGCAACCGCCTCGAGAAACTGGCGTTCCGCGCTTTCGCCTGGCTGATGACCCATCCGCGGCTGTACGAAATGGCTGGGCGGCTGGCAGCTTCCGCGGCGCCCCCGGACAGCTCCGGGTGGATCCGCAGCGTTCCCGCTCCCATGAACATTGGGCCTCTACGGGCATGGCTGAGCCAGCGCGATCTGCCGCCGGCCCCCGCCAGGAGCTTCCGCGAAATGTGGAGGCGCCGCTGATGTCGCGCGACAACATCCTGCACCGCATCCGCACCGCGCTCGGCCGCAGCGCCGGGCAAGGGGTGGCCGATCCGCCGCCGGCGCGCATCCGAATCCCCGATGTCGATATGGAGCAGCGCATCTCGACCATGTTTGCGGCGATCGAGGCGCTGGCCGGAAAGACCCATCGCGCCGCCGCGCCCGCGGACGCATGCGGGTACGTGGCCGCGGCCATCGAGGGAAAAAGCGCGGTGGCCTCCAATGCCCCCTTCCTCGCCGAGTGCGGAATTTCGAGCCTGGGCGGCGTGCGCTCCGGCATCACCGATCGCGAAGAGCTGCGCGGGTTGTGCGCCGCGGCGGACGTGGGCATCACCAGCGCGGATTACGCGCTCGCCGACACCGGCTCACTGGTCATGATCGCAGGCCCGCACGAGGCGCGCCTGGTTTCGCTGTTGCCGCCCGCCCATATTGCGGTGGTGCCGCGCGACCGCATTCTGACGGGCCTCGATGAGCTGCTTACGGTACTCCCGAATCCCGCCGACGTGACCAGCTCGATGGTGCTGATCACGGGTCCCAGCCGCACCGCCGATATCGAGCAGATCCTGGTCCGCGGCGTTCACGGCCCGGGCCAGATTACGGTTGTGGTGGTGGGATGAACCACTTGGTAAGATAGACCATTCCCATGCCTGAACATTCCAAATTCCTACTGGCCGATAGCCAGATCCCGACGATCTGGGTCAACGTGCTGCCGTCGCTACCGGAGCCGCTGGCCCCGCCGCTGAATCCGCGAACCCGCGCGCCGCTCGGGCCGGAGGACCTGCTCCCCATCTTTCCGATGGAGCTGATCCTACAGGAATTCTCGCCCCAACCGGAAATCGACATCCCGGGCGAGGTGATGGACATCTACCGGCTGTGGCGGGCCACGCCGCTCTACCGCGCGCGGCGTCTGGAGCAGGCTCTCGACACCCCGGCGCACATCTATTACAAGTACGAAGGCACCAGCCCGGCGGGCAGTCACAAGCCCAACACGGCGGTGGCGCAGGCCTACTACAACAAGCGCGCCGGCATCCGGCGGCTGGCCACCGAGACGGGAGCCGGACAGTGGGGCAGCGCGCTGGCTCTGGCCTGCCGCCTCTTCGGGATGGAATGCACGGTCTACATGGTGCGGGTCAGCTACGATCAGAAACCATACCGCCGCATGATGATGCACGCCTGGGGCGCCGAGGTTTTCCCCAGCCCGAGCGATCACACCAACTCCGGCCGCGGCGTGCTGGCCGCGTCGCCGGATTCGCCCGGCAGCCTGGGCATCGCCATCAGCGAAGCCGTGGAGGACGCAGCCACCCATTCGGACACCAATTACTCGCTGGGCAGCGTGCTGAACCACGTCATGCTGCACCAGACCGTCATCGGCCAGGAAGCCAAGCTCCAGATGCAGCAAGCCGGTGAAGAGCCCGACGTGGTCATCGGCTGCTTTGGCGGCGGCAGCAACTTCGGCGGCCTGGCGCTTCCGTACCTGCTGGATCGCTTGGCAGGCAAAGGGCCGCGCCTCCTGGCGGTCGAGCCTTCGGCCTGTCCCAGCCTGACCAAGGGCACCTTCACTTACGACTTCGGCGACACCGCCAAGCTGACGCCGCTCATCAAGATGTTCACGCTGGGGCACGATTT
>Ga0181518_10005378_pt1 | contig 11115 bp, 6 predicted proteins | sample PEATcosm2014_Bin_28_FD_119751 | JGI IMG/M metagenome (GOLD analysis project Ga0181518, IMG submission 119751) | Peatland microbial communities from MTU Mesocosm Facility, Houghton, MI, USA - PEATcosm2014_Bin01_60_metaG | ecosystem: Environmental > Terrestrial > Soil > Wetlands > Peat | place... | reverse complement strand
GGGTACACCAACGCCCAGAACGACAACCTGATCAACGAGACGCTGACCAGCTCCTCGCTCACGCCGCTGAACAACTGGCAGGACTTCCTGCACACGCAGCTGCCTGAGATGTGGCAGCCGAACGGCGTCTACCTGCTGACCGAGGTCACGAGCAACCTGCACGGCGTGATCCCGCAGCCCACGACGCTCTACCTCAACCCTGAGAACTGGTACTTCACCAAGTGATCATGATTCACGTGCACGGCTCCGCCGCAGCCGCGGCGGGACGGGGGTGCCGGGTTCGCCCGGCACCCCCGTCGGCACGCCGGAGGGGAACCCGTTGATAGCTTTCTTCGTGCGGCGCCTGCTGCAGGCGGTCATTGTGATCCTGATCGTCACGATGATCACTTTCGCGCTTCTCCGGGCGATCCCCGGTAACGTCGCGATCGCCATTCTGGGGCCCACCGCTTACCGCAACCCGGCGACGATCGCCCAGTTCGATGCGCAGTACGGCTTCAACAAGCCATGGTTCGACCAGTACTTCCTCTGGCTGGGGCACCTGGCCCAGGGCAATCTCGGCTACTCCTGGAAGCTCAACCAGAGCGTCGCCTCGCTGCTCGGCAACCACCTGCCGAAGACGATCATCCTGGTCGGCATCTCCACCGTCATCGCCCTCATCGTCGCGATCCCGATCGGCGTGTGGCAGGCGGTCCGGCGCAACAAGGCGGCGGACTACACCTTCACCGCGCTTTCCTTCCTGTTCTACGCGGCGCCGACGTTCTTCGTCGGGACGGTCCTGATCATGATCTTCGCCGACCAGCTGCACCTATTCGGCGCCGAGGGCCCGCAGGGCGGCCTGGTCAGCGACTTCACGGACTGGAAGGACCTGACCCTGCCCGTCGTCACCCTGGCCCTGGTGACGTTCGCGCTGTTCAGCCGGTACATGCGGTCGGCGGTGCTGGACAACATCACTGAGGACTACGTGCGCACGGCCCGGGCCAAGGGTGCCTCGGAACGGCGTGTGCTCATCCGGCACGTGCTGCGCAACTCGCTGATCCCGATCGCGACGCTGGTCGGGCTCAACATCCCGCTCATCGTGTCGGGAGCGCTCATCACCGAGTCCGTTTTCAACTACCCGGGTATGGGGTACCTGTTCTTCCAGGCTGCGCAGCAGCAGGACTACCCGACCCTGCTCGGCGTCCTGATCGTGGTCGCGATCGCGACCGTCATTGGGTCACTGCTGGCCGACATCGCCTACGCGGTGCTCGATCCCCGTGTGAGGTACGTGAGCTCATGACCATGCCACCGTCCTCGCCAGAGCCATTTGCGCCCGGCATGAATACCCCCCTGGCGCCTGGACTCGACAGCATCGTTCCCGACGAGTTCGAGCCCGATGATGCCGCGCCGGGGACACTTCCCTCCGGCAAGTCCCGCAGCATGTTCGTGCGCGGCCTTGAGGTGTTCGTCGAGAACAAGCTGGCCATCGTGGGCGTGGTCATTCTCGTCCTGATGGTGCTGTTCTGCTACCTCGGGCCATTCCTTTATCACACCGATCAGATCCACACCAATCTCGCCATCGAGAACCAGGCGCCGGGGTCTGGACATCCGCTTGGCACCGATTCCAACGGCTACGACGTACTCGGCCGGCTGATGGTCGCCGGCCGGGTGTCCCTGGAGGTGGGCCTGGCGGCGGCGGTCCTGGCCACCGTGCTCGGCACCCTGTGGGGAGCCATCGCCGGCTACCTCGGCGGCGCGGTGGACGCGGTGATGATGCGCCTCGTGGACGCGATGCTGGCTATCCCGACCCTGTTCCTGGCCCTGGTTGTCGTGTCGATGTTCCCGGCCACCGAGCTGGAGCTGATCATCGTCATCGCGCTGACATCGTGGCTGACCACATCCCGGCTGATCCGCGGCGAGGCCCTGTCGCTGCGGGTCCGGGACTACGTGCAGGCGATGAAGGTGATGGGCGGCGGGGGCACCCGCGCCGTCCTCCGCCATATCGCGCCGAACGCGATCGGCACCATCATCGTGAGCGCCACCTTCCAGGTGGCCGACGCCATCCTGCTGGTGGTCGCGCTGAGCTACCTGGGCCTGGGCGTCCAGCCGCCGAAGACGGACTGGGGCGGCATGCTCAGCAACGGCGTCCAGTACACCTACGACGGCTACTGGTGGCTGATCTACCCGGCCGGTATCGCCATCGTCCTGGTGGTCATCGCCATAAACTTCATCGGCGACGCGCTGCGGGACTCGTTTGAGGTCCGGCTCCAGCGGCGCTGACCGCACCTGACGTACGAGGAGCCGGCCAACCCGGCCGGCTCCCCTCCGGATAAGGCACGACGAGGACGCATGGCACCCCTGCTCGAGATAAAGGACCTGCACACCGAGATCCGGCTCCGCAGGTCGACCGTGCACGCCATCGGTGGCGTCAACCTCACCGTCGAGCCGGGCGAATGCCTCGGCATCGTCGGCGAGTCCGGTTCCGGCAAGACGATGACCGCCCTGTCCCTGATGCGGCTGCTGCCCAACGGCGGCCACATCACCGGCGGCAGCATCATCCTCGACGGCCGGGACATCACGCATCTCGACGACGAGGCGATGCAGGACGTCCGCGGCAACGTGGTGGGCATGATCTTCCAGGACCCGATGACCTCGCTGAACCCGACGATGACGATCGGCGACCAGATCGCGGAGAGCGTCCGGCTGCACCGGGGGGCCGACAAGCAGGCCGGCCTGGAGCGCGCGGTCGAGGTGCTCGGCCTGGTCGGCATGCCCAAGCCGGCCGAGCGGATCGGGAACTACCCGCACCAGCTCTCCGGCGGCATGCGCCAGCGGGTCATGATCGCCATGGCACTGGCCTGCGAGCCGAAGCTGCTGATCGCCGACGAGCCGACCACCGCCCTCGACGTCACCATCCAGAAGCAGATCCTCGAACTGCTCGACAACCTGCGCCAGCGGCTCGGCATGGCGGTGATCCTGGTCACCCACGACCTCGGGGTCATCGCCGGTCGCGCCGACCGGGTCGCGGTCATGTACGCGGGCAAGGTCGTCGAGACGACGGACACGACGACCCTGTTCGCCAACCCCCGGCACCCCTACACGCAGGCCCTGTTCGAGGCGCTGCCGGACAAGATCGTGGAGCCCGTCGGCGTCGCCAAGCGGCTGTACAACATTCCGGGCCAGCCGCCGGATCTGACCGACCCGCCGCGCGGCTGCCGGTTCGCGGCGCGGTGCCGGTACGTGCAGGACTCGTGCCGGGAAACGGAGCCCGTTCTGAAGGGCGACGTCCCGCTGCACGAGTACCGCTGCTTCTTCCCGGTGGGCGAGGCCGCCCTCGACGCGCCCGCCGAGGACGCGGACGCGCCCACCGTGGCGGCGGCCGAGGCGGAGGCGGAAGCCGAAACAGCCGAGGGAGCCCTCCCGGTCCTCGCTACCGCGCCCTCGGTGAACGGCGCGACGGCCGACGGGACGCTGCTGAAGGTCGAGCATCTGGTCAAGGAATTCCCGGTCACCGCGGGCGCCATCATGCAGCGCCGGGTCGGCAGCGTCAGCGCGGTGGCCGACGTCAGCTTCGAGGTGCCGCGGGGCAAGACGTTCGGCATGGTGGGTGAGTCCGGCTGCGGCAAGACCACCATCGGCCGCCTCATCGTGGGCCTGGAGAACGCGAACTCCGGCTCGATCATCTTCGACGGCCAGGACCTGAGCGAACTCAGCAGGCGGGGCCGGCGGCGGCAAAGCGGCAAGATCCAGCTCATGTTCCAGGACTCCTACGCGTCGATGGACCCGAGGATGCGGGTGAGCACGATCCTGCGCGAGCCGCTGGTGATCCAGCACCAGGGCAGCCGGAAGAAGCAGGAAGAGCGGGTCGCCGCGATCATGAACGAGGTTGGCCTGCCCCAGGCCGCGCTGGACCGCTATCCGCACGAATTCTCTGGCGGGCAGCGGCAGCGGCTCGGCCTGGCCCGGGCGCTCATCCTGCGGCCGAGCATGATCGTGGCCGACGAGCCGGTGTCGGCGCTGGACGTATCCATCCAGGCGCAGATCCTGAACCTGATGCTGGACCTGCAGCAGGACAACGGCCTGACCTACCTGTTCATCTCGCACGACCTCTCGGTGGTCCGGTACCTCTCGGACACCATCGGGGTCATGTACCTGGGCAAGCTGGTCGAGGTCGGCCCGGCCGACGACGTGTACTTCGGCCCCGTCCACCCGTACACGAAGGGCCTCATCGACACGGTGCCCGTGGCCGACCCGCTGCTGGAGCGGGCCAAGGAGAGCCAGGGCGTGATGGGCGAGCTCCCGTCGGCCGTGGCCCCGCCCTCGGGCTGCCGGTTCCGCACGCGGTGCCCGATCGCCCAGGACCTGTGCGCCGAGCAGGAGCCGCCGCTGCGGCCGTTCACCGCGAAGGGGCACCTGGCCGCGTGCCACTTCCCGCTGCGCGAGCCGGAGGCGGACGCCGGCCAGCCGAGCGTCGCGAAGACGGTCAGCGGCAGCGCCCAGTCCAGCGGCAGCGTCCAGTAAGGCTTCCCAGCAACGCGGCCCAGCAAGACCGGGCCGCACGGGCGATGCAGTAACTCCGGGCGGCCGGCCCAGGCCACCCGGAGCCAGCCGAGGCCGATCCCGCGCAGCGTACGTACCACCCGCCGGCCGGGCCGCGGCTCGATGGGACGCAGCGTCGGCACGGCGACCACCTGGCACCCAGCGGCCTCGGCCGCGGTGACGCCGGTGATGGAGTCCTCCAGGACGAGGCACCGGCCTGGTTCAGCGCCCAGCCGCTTCGCGGCGAGCAGGTAGGACTCGGGGTCGGGCTTGCCGTAAGTCACGTCGTTCGCGCAGACCACCACGGGAAAGCGCAGGCCGGTCCGGGCTAGCACGGCGTCCACGAATCCGCGCTGGGAGGAGGTGACCAGCGCGTAGGGCAGGCCTGCCGCCTCGACCTCGGCCACCAATTCGGCGGCGCCCGGCATGATCGTGACGCCCCGCTCACGGACCCTGGCCACGATCCCGCCGATCATCCACTCCGCGATCTGGGCCGGATCGGCGGGCGCCGTGGCCCGCTCCAGGAAGTAGCGAACGGCGTTGGCCAGTGAGCTGCCGAGCAGTTCCTGCTGATCGGCCTCGGTCCAGGTGCCGCCGAGCCGGGTCATCACGTCCGTCTCGACTCCGAACCAGAGCGGTTCGGAGTCGATGAGCAGCCCGTCCATGTCGAACAGGACAGCCTGCGGTCCCGGGTCCGCGTCGTCGCCGGTATCCGCGTCGTCGCCGGTGTCCCGTACGGTGCCGTTGGGCGTGGCCATACCGGGCGCGGCGGATACCGCGGCGTGCTGGGCGTCCGTCATGTGGAGAAGTATTTCGCCTCGGGGTGATGAACCACGAGCGCGTCGGTGGACTGCTCGGGAACGAGCTGCATCTCCTCGGTGAGCTCCACCCCGATGTCGCCGGGCCGCAGCAGCCGGGCGACCTTGGCGCGGTCGGCCAGGTCCGGGCAGGCCGGGTAGCCGAACGAGTACCGCGCCCCCCGGTAGCCCAGCCGGAAGAAGTCCTCGATGCTGGCCGAGTCCTGCGCGCCGAAGCCGAGCTCGCTCCGGATCCGGGCGTGCCAGTACTCGGCGAGCGCCTCGGTGAGCTGCACGGACAGGCCGTGCAGCTCGAGGTAGTCACGGTAGGAGTTCTTCGCGAACAGCTCGCCGGTGGCCTCGCTGACCCGCGATCCCATGGTGGCGAGCTGGAACGCCACGACGTCGGTCCGGCCGGATGCGCGGGAGGCGAAGAAGTCGGCCAGGCACAGCCGCCGGTCCCGCCGCTGCCGCGGGAACGTGAAACGCTCCCGTTCCTTCCCGTCGTCGTCCAGCACGATCAGGTCATTGTCCTCGCTGACGCAGCGGAAATAGCCGTACACCACGGCCGCCTCGAGCAGGCCCTCAGCCCGGGCGCGTTCCAGCCACATCCGCAGCCTCGGCCGGCCGTGCTCCTCCACCAGCTCCTCGTACGTCACCCCGCCGTCGCGGCGGGACGGCTTGAGGCCCCACTGCCCCATGAAGGTGGCCCGCTCGTCCAGGTAGGCGGCGTACTCGGCGAGCGGAACACCCTTGATGACCCGCGTGCCCCAGAACGGCGGCTCGGGCACCTCGGCCAGTTCGGCCACGTCCGAGCGGGCGGTCCCCTCCCCGTTCGGAGAGACAGCGCCGTCCGGCAGGGAGCGCAGCGGACGGCGTACCTGCCGGGTCCGGCGCTCGGGCAGCTGCGCCCCGGCCTCGCCGCGCTTGACCGCCATCACCGCGTCCATCAGCCGCAGGCCCTCGAACGCGTCCCGCGCGTACCGGACCTCGCCGCCGAACAGCGCGCCGAGGTCCTGCTCGACGTAGGCGCGGGTCAGCGCGGCGCCGCCCAGCAGGATGGGCCAGCGGGCGGCCAGACCGCGGGAGTTCAGTTCGGCCAGGTTGTCCCGCATCACGACGGTCGACTTGACCAGCAGCCCGGACATGCCGATCGCGTCCGCGCCCGACTCCTCGGCCGCGGCGATGATCGCGGAGATCGGCTGCTTGATGCCGATGTTCACCACGTCGTAGCCGTTGTTGGACAAGATGATGTCGACCAGGTTCTTGCCGATGTCGTGCACGTCACCCTTGACCGTGGCCAGCACGATCTTGCCCTTGCCGTCCTCGTTCGTCCGCTCCATGTGCGGTTCCAGGTACCCGACGGCGCTCTTCATCACCTCGGCCGAAGCGAGCACGAACGGCAGCTGCATCTGCCCCGACCCGAACAGCTCACCGACGGTCTTCATGCCGTCGAGCAGGGTGTCGTTCACGATCTCCAGGGCGGGCCGCTGGGCCAGGGCCTCGTCCAGGTCGGCCTCCAGGCCCTTGCGCTCGCCGTCGATGATCCGGCGCTTCAGCCGGTCCCACAGCGGCAGCGCGGCCAGCTCGGCCGCCCGGCTCTCCTTGATCGCGGCCATGTCCACGCCCTCGAACATGTCGAGGAAGCGGCCCAGCGGGTCGTAGTCCGGGCGGCGCCGGTCGTAGACCAGGTCGAGGGCCACCTGCCGCTGCTCGTCCGGGATCCGGGCCATCGGCGTGATCCGGGAGGCGTGCACGATGGCCGAATCGAGCCCGGCCCGCACGCATTCGGCCAGGAATACCGAGTTGAGCACGGCACGCGCGGCCGGCTTGAGCCCGAACGACACGTTGGAGACGCCGAGCGTCGTCTGCACGTCCGGGTAGCGCCGCTTGAGCTCGGCGATCGCCCCGATCGTCTCGATCGCGTCCCGCCGGGTCTCCTCCTGACCGGTGGCGATCGGGAAGGTCAGGCAGTCCACGATGATGTCCGACCGGTGCATGCCCCAGTTGCCGGTCAGGTCCTCGATCAGCCGGACGGCGACAGCGATCTTCCACTCCGCCGTGCGGGCCTGGCCCTGCTCGTCGATGGTGAGCGCGATGACCGCGGCGCCGTGCTCACGCACCATCGGCATGACGCGCGCGATCCGCGACCCGGGCCCGTCGCCGTCCTCGTAGTTGACCGAGTTGATCACCGCGCGGCCACCGAGCAGCTCGAGCCCGGCCTCGATGACCGGGGGCTCGGTGGAGTCCAGGACGAGGGGCAGGGTGGCGGCGGTGGCGAAGCGCCCGGCGATCTCCCGCATGTCCGCCACGCCGTCCCGGCCGACGTAGTCGACGCACACGTCCAGCAGATGGGCCCCGTCCCGGGTCTGCGCCCGGGCGATCTCCACGCACTCGTCATACCGGTCGGCCGCCATGGCCTCACGGAACGCCTTCGACCCGTTGGCGTTGGTCCGCTCACCGATGGCCAGGAACGTCGTGTCCTGCTGGAACGGAACGTGGGCGTACAGCGAGGCGACGCCGGGCTCGGGGCGCGGGCGGCGCGGGGTGGGGGCGCGGCCGCCGACCCGCTGGACGACCGCGGCGATGTGCTCCGGGGTGGTCCCGCAGCACCCGCCGACCAGCGACAGGCCGAACTCATCGGTAAAGCGCTCGTGCGCGTCGGCGAGCTGGGCCGGCGTGAGCGGGTAGCGGGCCCCGCTGGCGGTCAGCTCGGGCAGGCCCGCGTTGGGCATGCAGGACAGCGGGATGCGGGCGTGCGCGGCCAGATAGCGCAGGTGCTCGCTCATCTCCCCGGGGCCGGTGGCGCAGTTCAGCCCGATGACGTCGATGCCGAGCGGCTCCAGGGCGGTGAGCGCCGCCCCGATCTCGCTGCCGAGCAGCATGGCCCCGGTCGTCTCGATCGTCACGTGCGCGATCAGCATGACGTCGTTGGACGCCGCGGCGATCGCCCGCCTGGCCCCGATGATGGCGGCCTTGGCCTGCAGCAGGTCCTGGCAGGTCTCGATGATGAGCGCGTCGGCGCCGCCCGCCAGCAGGCCGGCCGCGTTCTCCTGGTAGGCGTCACGGAGGGTGGCGAAACGGACGTGCCCCAGCGTCGGCAGCTTCGTCCCGGGCCCCATGGAACCGAGCACCCAGCGCGGCCGGCCGGGCTCGGACACCGCGTCCACGGCCTCGCGGGCGATACGCGCGCCCGCCTCGGACAGCTCGGTGATCCGGTCCGCGATGCCGTACTCGCCGAGGTTGGCGAAGTTGGCGCCGAACGTGTTGGTCGTGACGCAGTCCGCCCCGGCGGCAAGGTAGGCGTCATGGACCGAGCGCACGATGTCCGGGCGCGATACGTTCAGGATCTCGTTGCAGCCCTCGTGCCCCTGGAAGTCGTCCAGCACGGCGTCGCTGGCCTGCAGCATGGTGCCCATGGCGCCGTCCGCCACCAGCACGCGGCTGGCCAGCGCCGAGCGCAGTGCGCCGCCCCCGTGTCTTTTCGCTACATCTGTCTCAGGCGCGTTCATCGTGCCCAGTGTACGGATCGGAGGTTGCTGCATGATACTCAAGAGCCACCGGAACGGACCGAAGATACGCGTTGCGCATGCCGATCACGGCCAACACCGTCCTGCGTGGGGGCGGATGCTGCCCGCAGCTCCGCCGACAACGTAGGCTGGGGCACACGGCAGCGCACGGTGACCGTGCGCGTCGTGCCCGGTGTCACCGGCCCGATGTCGCTGGCACAGCCAAACTTGGCAGCGGTGGAGGGGCGCACGCGGCCCGCGCGGCGCGCACGTACAGGGAGGAGGTGGCAGACATCGAGTTCGAGCGTCTGGGCAAGCTCACCTCACCCGTCGCGATCGCCGCCTTCGAAGGCTGGAACGATGCCGGGGAGGCCGCGAGCGGCGTCATCAGCCATCTGGGTATCGCCTGGCAGGCGCAGCCGATCGCCGCCGTTGAACCCGAGGACTTCTACGACTTCCAGGTGACGAGGCCGGTCGTCGAGATAACGGGGGGCCGGATCGAGCGGCTCGTCTGGCCCACCACGCGACTGTCGGTGGCGCGCGCGGGCGCCGCACCTGAGCCGGCCGCGACCGCCGGCGACGGGACGGATCCCGTCGGCGCGGAGGACGGTGAGGAACGCGAGAGCGCGGCCACCGGAACGGGCCTGGACAAGGACATCGTCCTGGTGCACGGGATCGAGCCGAACATGCGCTGGCGCACGTTCACCAGTGAGCTGGTCCAGGGCCTCATCGATCTGGAGGTCGAATCGGTCATCCTGCTCGGCGCGCTGCTGGCAGACGCGCCGCACACCCGGCCGGTACCGGTCTCGGTGGGCGCGTCGGACCCCAAGCTGTCGGCCACCGTGACCGCGCCGTTCTCCGACTACAAGGGACCGACGGGCATCCTGGGCGTGGTCCAGCACGCGCTGGCCGGGGCGGGCGTCCCGGCTGTGTCGCTGTGGGCATCCGTGCCGCACTATGTGGCCACGCCGCCAAACCCCAAGGCCACGCTGGCCCTGCTGCGGGGCGTGGAGGACATCCTGGACGCTTCCCTGCCACTGGCCGACCTGGCCGAGGAGGCCCGGGCCTGGGAGCGCGGTGTCGACGAGCTCGCGCAGCAGGATTCCGAGGTCGCCGAGTACGTCCGCACGCTCGAGGAAGCGAAGGACGCCACCGACCTGCCGCAGGCCAGCGGGGACGCTATCGCGCGCGAGTTTGAGCGGTACCTCAGGCGGCGCGGGCGCCGCGGGGAACCCGGCGGCATCTGAGCCGCTGGCGCCGAGGTTAGCTCTGCCGCCAGGCGGGCTCCGCGACGTGTCCGCTCGGCATCATTGATTCTGAACGGACGTCAGTAGGGCGGCCAGGGAATGGCGGGCCAGTCCTCCGGCGGGTACGGATGCACGCGGTGCTTGAGCAGCTTTTCCACCCGGATGCTCATGGCCGCCAGTTCCCCGGGGCTGAGCCACTGGGACAGCTCGCCGGCCAGCTCGCCGCTTTCCAGCAGCGCGTGCAGCCGCCGCAGGGCCTCCATCGCCCGCTGGGGCAGGCTCTTGCCGCGCCACTGCCACAGCACGGTGCGCAGCTTGTAGTCCTCGGCGAAGCAGACGCCGTGATCGCAGCCGAACAGGTGGCCGCCGCCCGTTGGCAGCAAGTGCCCGATCTTCCGGTCGGCGTTGTTCACGACCGCGTCGAAGACCGCCAGGTCACGCAGGCCGGTGTGGTCGCCGCGGCGCGCGAGCTCGATCAGGTCCACCTGCGGGTCAATGTCGATCCACAGCTGGCACATGCCCGGGCCGTAGGGCCCGTCGCGCATCACCGTCGGCGGCACCACCTCCCAGCTCGCCGCGCGGGAGACGACGTAGGCGGCGACCTCCCGCCCGGCCAGCGTCCCGGTCGGGAAGTCCCATAGCGGGCGTTCCCCCGTGACCGGCTTGTAGACGCACGCGGCCTGGTAGTCACCCGAGCTGACCGCGCAGTACCAGGTCTCGTTGGACGCCTCGATGAGGCGCCCCAGGATCTCCAGGCTGCCCTCGCGCAGCAGATCCAGGGCCGCGTCCTCGCCCGGCGGTGCCCCCGGGCCGGCGGCATCGCCGGGAGCGTTACCTTCCGCGTCGGATGCTCCCCGGTCGCGGCGCTTGGCACCTGAGCGGCGGCCTGAGCCGGGTGACCGGCGGCGGGGCGGGCTCGCGAAACCGTCAAGCACTGGCGCGATGCCCGTTCTGCCGCGGGCATACGTGCCCGTCCGCGTTCAACGGGAGGCCGCACAGCGGGCAAGGTGGCCGGCCGGCGGCCACAACCCGAAGCGCCCGCTGGGC
>Ga0181518_10005375_pt1 | contig 11118 bp, 11 predicted proteins | sample PEATcosm2014_Bin_28_FD_119751 | JGI IMG/M metagenome (GOLD analysis project Ga0181518, IMG submission 119751) | Peatland microbial communities from MTU Mesocosm Facility, Houghton, MI, USA - PEATcosm2014_Bin01_60_metaG | ecosystem: Environmental > Terrestrial > Soil > Wetlands > Peat | place... | reverse complement strand
GCCAGCCTGCGCCCGCCGAGCACGGGGTCCAGGCGCGCCTCGAGCTCGGGATCCTGGGTCGAGATGCCGGCCGGGTCGCGCCCGGCGTGCCAATCGTCGTAGAAGCCGGGAGCGGAGCCGATCTCCGCGTAGCCGGCGGCGTGCTCGGGCGAGTTGTCGCCGAGCGCGATCAGCGCCGCGACGCCGATCGAGACGGCGTCGGCGCCCAGCGCGAGCGCCTTGGCGACGTCGGCGCCGGTGCGGATGCCGCCGGAGACGATCAGCGCCACCTTGCGGTGCATGTCCATGTCGATCAGCGACTCGACGGCCTGCGGGATCGCGGCCAGGATCGGGATCCCGACGTGCTCGATGAACACCTCCTGGGTGGCGGCGGTGCCGCCCTGCATGCCGTCGAGGACGATCGCGTCGGCGCCCGCCTTGACGGCCAGCGCGACGTCGTAGTAGGTCCGGGTGGCGCCGACCTTGATGTAGATCGGGATCCGCCAGTCGGTGATCTCGCGCAGCTCCTCGATCTTGATCTCCAGATCGTCGGGGCCGGTCCAGTCGGGGTGACGGCACGCGCTGCGCTGGTCGATGCCCTTCGGCAGGTCCCGCATCTCGGCGACGCGGTCAGAGATCTTGTGGCCCAGGAGCATGCCGCCGCCGCCCGGCTTGGCCCCCTGCCCGATCACGACCTCGATCGCATCGGCGCGGCGCAGATCGTCGGGATTCATGCCGTAGCGCGACGGCAGCAGCTGGTAGACGAGCGTCGTCGAGTGCGCGCGCTCCTCGGGCGTCATCCCGCCGTCGCCCGTGGTGGTGGACGTCCCGACCTCGCTCGCCCCGGCATCGAGACGCTGCCCGCCAACCTGGGGGTCCGGAACATCGATGATCTCGACGGCCGAGGAGCTGCACTTCGGTCGCGCGGCGGACCGTCTCTATATCGCCCAGCCCGCGCTGTCTCGCAGCATCCAGCAGCTCGAGCGGCGGCTCGGCCGCCGGCTGTTCGTGAGGACTACCCGCTCGGTCAAGCCGACTGAGCACGCCACGCGGCTGGTGCCGGCCGCGCGCGAGGTGCTCGAGGCGCTGAATGAGCTCGCCGGCGAGGTGCGCAGCAACGACCGTTTGCGCGTGGCGCACGTCCCGTGCTCAGATACGGCAGCGTTGCTGCTACGCGGTCGGCGTCGGGTCGCTGACCGGATCCGGGCGGCGGCCCGAGGGCTCGCCCCCCCGGGTCGGTCAGTGCTGTCGCGCGGGGACCTCGACGACCCGCCGAGCAGTGGGCAGTCCGGCGAAGGCGACGAGCCCGAGCACGAGGAACGCGGCGACCGCCGTGTTGACCAGAACGCCCACAACGATCGCGACGAGCAGCCCGCCGAGGTTGCCGACTAGCAGCAGAATGCCTGTGGCGGTGCCGCCGGACGCTCCCATCCTGCGCTCGATCAGCTCCAGCATCACGGGAAGCGCCGCCAGCAGCACGAAGCCGAGGCCGGCGATCACGATGTAGTCCGCCGCGCGCGACGGATGCACGATCGCGAGCAGGCTGCAGCACGCGGCGACCCAGACGATCGCGAACGTCAGGTATCGGCGCTCGGCGTGGTGGCGCGCGACGATCGGCGGCACGATGGCGCAGCCGATCGTCCCGGAGATCAGCATCCCGGCGAGCATCGTCCCGGCCGCCGTCGAGGAGATGTGATCGTTGTGGAGGATCGGCTGCAACCAGGTGCTGAGCGCGACGAACACGCCGACACCGACGAATGCGAGCCACGCGAGGCGGCGAACGAGCGAGACACCCCACACCGCCTTCGCCTCGGCCAGTCCGATCGCCGCCGGCGGTCCCTCGTCGGCCGGCGCCCGGTGCAGCAACAGGATCAGCGCAACCGCCGACACGCATGCGATCGCCGCCTGGACCGGCAGCAACGGTCCGAGGTTGTGCGTGTGCTCCAGCAGCGGCCCCATCGCCAGCGCCACGACGGCCCCGAGGAACTGGGCCGCGGAGGCGACCGCGATCCCGTTCGGTCGTGAGCGAGGCGGCAGGTATCCGGTGGCCGTCTTGGTCAGGGCGTTGAGCACGAGCGGCTGAGCCACGGCGATCAAAAGCTGACCGGCGAGCGCCCAGGCGAACGTCGCCGAAACGAGCCGGACGAGACTGCCGAACGCCGTCAGCGCTGCGCCACCGGCCAGCGTGCCGCGGAACCAGCGGTCGAGCGCGAGGCCCGCGGGCAGCGCGAGCACGACGTAGAGCAACGGGAACACCTGGGCGAGCCAGCCGATCGCGTTCTTGGAAACCCCGAAATCCCGGGCGACATCGGTGTCGATCGGCGCGAAGGTGAGCCACAGCATCTGCGTGCACGCCACGACTGCAGCGAACGCGACCACGATCGCCCAGCTGCTGTGAACTACCTCCTGCGCGACCGAGACCGGTCCCGGCGCTGTCACATTCGTCGTCATCCAGACCTCCGCTGCCCGGTACGCTACCCGACCATCATCGATGACCGAGGACACGAGTGATGACCGACCTGTTCGACTTCTACCCCTACGCCGAGCGCTATGGGGTAACCCGCGCACTTCCCGAGCACGGCCGCCCGCGGGAGGAGATCCTCGCGCAACTGCGGGGGATGGCGGCCTCCGAGGATGAGGTCTGGGAGGCGGGCGGCTGCTCCGGCACGATGTACTGCGGCGACCACAGCCATTATGCGTTCCTGACCGAGGCGTTCGGCCTGTTCGCACATCAGAACGCCCTGCAGCGGGACATGTGCCCGAGCGCGACCCGCTTCGAGGGTGAGATCGTGGCGATGGCGCTCGATCTGATGCACGCGGGCGCCGTCAGCGACGGCGAGCCGGCGGGCATGGTCTGCTCCGGCGGGACCGGGAGCATCACTCATGCGGTGCTCGCCTACCGCGAGCACGGGCGCGAGACGCGCGGCATCGCCCACGCGAACATCGTCAAACCTGAGACCGGTCATCCCGCGTTCGACAAGGCCTGCCACCTGTTCGGGGTCGAGTTGCGCCGCGCGCCGGTCGACCCGGAGACGACGCTGGTCCGGACCGATGCGGTCGCCGAGCTGATCGACGGGAACACCGTCGCGATCGTCGGCTCGGCCGGCAACTACGGGTACGGGACGATCGACCCGATCGCGCAGCTCGCCGCCCTCGCGCAGGAGCATGGCGCTGGCCTGCACGTCGACGGTTGCCTGGGCGGCTTCCTGCTCCCGTTCGGCGAGGAGCTCGGCTACCCGATCCCGCCGTTCGACTTTCGGATCCCCGGGGTGACGAGCATCAGCGCCGACACCCACAAGTACGGCTACGGCCTGAAGGGCACCTCGACCGTGCTGTTCCGAGACAAGCAGCTGCGCAACCGCTGCTACTTCTACATGCCGGACTGGAGCGGCGGCAAGTACTTCTCGCCCGGCATGGATGGATCTCGCTCCGACGGGCTGCTCGCAAGCGCATGGGCGTCACTTGTGTCGCTCGGCCGGGAGGGCTACCGCACTCACGCCAAGGCGATCTTCGAGACCTCCACGGCGATGCAGGCCGCGATCCGCTCACACGCTGAGCTGCGGCTGCTCGGCGAACCGACCTTCCTGTTTGCGTTCACGTCCGATGCCTTCGACATCTACCACGTCAATGACGAGATGCAGCGACGCGGATGGCGCTTCAACGGGCTTCAGTACCCGAACGCGCTGCACATGGCCGTCACGCGGCCGCAGACGCAGGCCGGGGTCGTGGAGCGCTTCGCCGAGGATCTCGGCGCCGCTGTCGCCTACGCCATCGAACACGCCGATCAGCCCGCTGAGTCGGCGGCGATCTACGGTGGCGTCCTCGGCGGCCTAAACGTCGAGGCCGAGGGCTTCATCCGCGTGGTCATGGCGCAACTGATGGACGCCCAGCAGGCCGTTCCGGCGCCGGCGTGAGCGGCGCGCCAGCGGACAAGCGCTCCGACCAGCTGGCGCTCACGGTCGATCTCGGCAGCGGTGCGCTGAAGCTCGGCCTCGTCTCGCTCGGCGGCGAGGTCCTCGCCGTGCAGGAGCTCTCGCTGCAGACCGAGCGGCTTCCCGGCGGGGGCGCCGTCCAGGACGCCGCGGCGTGGTGGGAGGCGGTGCGCGCCCTGTCCGGAGCGGTCCTCGCCGACGGCCGCGCGGAGCGCGTCGTCGCCGTGGCGTGCACCGGGCAGTGGGCGAGCACGGTTCCCGTCGATGCGGACGGGGAGCCGGTCGGCCCATGCCTGATGTGGCTGGACACGCGAGGCGCGCACCACGCCCGCAGGATCGTCGGTGGACCGCTCGTCGGCTACTCGCCGACCGCGCTGCTGACGTGGGTGCGGCACACGGCCGGGATCCCGTCGGTGTTCGGCGGGGATCCCGTCGCGCACATGCTCCATCTCGAGCGGGACGAGCCGACGATCGCCACCGCCGCCCGCTGGTACCTGGAGCCCGTCGACTACCTCAGCATGCGCTTCACCGGCCGTGCCGCGGCGACGCTCGCGTCGATGAGCGCCGCCTGGCTGACCGACAACCGCCGGCTGGGCCGCCTCGTGTACGACCCGGTTCTGTTGCGTCGGACGGGCGTGGACGCCGACAAGCTGCCGCCGCTCGTCCCGACCGGCTCCGTCCTCGGGACCGTGCGCCCCGAGGTGGCGAGGGAGCTCGGGCTCGGGTCCGACGTGAAGGTAGTCACCGGTCTGCCGGATCTGCACACGGCGGCGCTCGGAACCGGCGCCACGCGGCTCGGGCACGCGCACACGACGATCAGCACCACCTCGTGGATCTCGATGCCGGTCACGCGCAAGAAGACTGACGTGATCCACTCCATCGCGACGATCCCCGGTCTCGATGCCGAGACATATCTGGTCGCGGACAACCAGGAGGCCGCCGGGCTCTGCCTGCGCTGGCTGCGGGAGGCGCTTCCGGGCGCCGACCGGATCCCGTTCGAGGAGTTGACCGGGCTCGCGGCGTCCGCGCCCCCCGGGAGCGGCGGGGTCCTGTTCTCCCCATGGATCGCCGGCGAGCGCTCACCGGTCGATGACCGCAACGCGCGCGGCGGCTGGCACAACGTCTCCGCCGAGGCGAAGGCGCCGGAGCTAGTGCGCTCCGTATTGGAGGGGGTCGCCTTCAACACCCGCTGGCTGAACCGCGTCGTCGAGAAGTTCGCCGGCAACCGGATCGATTCGCTGCGAATCTTCGGCGGCGGCGCGCAATCCGATCTGTGGTGCCAGATCTACGCCGACGTGCTCGACCGCACGATCGAGCGCGTCGCCGACCCGGTCCACGTCAACCTCCGCGGCGCGGCGCTGCAGGCGGCGGTGGCGCTCGGCGCCGCCCGGCGCGACGAGCTTCCTGAGCTCGTCCCGACCGACCGGACGTTCACGCCCGATCCGCCCAACCGTGCCGTATACGACGGCCTGTACGGCGAGTTCGCGCGCCTCTACTCGATGCAGCGCGCGATGTTCAAGCGCCTGAACGGGCGCTCCGGCTGATGCGTCTTTCCGCGTCAGCCTCCGGGCAGTGACCCCGACCTGACTCGACCGACGGACCGGTCCGGCAAACGTGCTACGCTGTAGCACATGGATGTGTCGGTGCGAGACCTTCGCAATAACACCGCGAAGGTCATCGCCGCCGTCGAGGCCGGCACGCCGGTGACGCTCACCGTGCATGGCCGACCGGTAGCGGACATCGTCCCTCACGCCAAGCGGCACGAACGCCGCCCCGCCGAGGTCGTCTACGGCGAACTCGAACATCTAGCCGACCTTGCCAGGCAACTCGGCGTGCAGGGCACGAACCGCCTGTCGGACTACGATTCGGGCTGGAGCAGCGACGAGCTTGCCTGAATCGGCGGGGCTACTGTTGGACGCAAGCGTATTCATCGCCGCCGAGGCGGGCCGGACGCTCTCCCGCCACCCAGCCGGTCAGGCGCGAGTCTCGGTCGTGACGCTGGCCGAGTTGCGGCTCGGCGTGCTGCGCTCCGACGGCGCGCTGCGCGAGCTCCGCGAAGCCACGCTGAGCTTCGCACGGCGGTTCGTCCCGCTCGCCGTCACCGAGCCGGTGGCCGACGAACTCGCCGGACTGGTCGCGAAGCTCCGGGCCTCCGAACGGCGCGCGAAGGCGTTGCACTGCTTCGTTGCGGCCACGGCACTCGCTCACGGACTCGTCGTCGTCACCCAGGACACCGACTTCTACACGCTTCATGCAGCCGAGCCGCGTCTCGCCGTCGAGCTTGTGTAGGTCCCCGACGAGGTGCGTGCCGCTCGCGCTCCCGCGCCGTGCGCCCGTGACGATGGCGAAGGGGCAGCCGTATCGTGTTCGGGGCGCAGGTTCCGGCGGTAGGTCAGATCGGGCCGAAGCGCCCGATGCGAAGCGGCCCCTGCTCGGCCGCCGTCAGCGAGCCGACGGTCTGCGGCTCGCGGGCATCGAGCAGGGCGGCGAGCGCGATGAACGCCTTGGCGGTCGTCAGCGCGTCGCCGAGCGCGTGGTGGGGGTCCTCGCCCGGCTGACCGAGCAGTCGCGCCAGGCGCGCCAGCGACAACCCGAGCGGAGCCTCCCCGTCGCGCTGGCGCAGGAAGCGCCGTCCGAGGACCTCGGTGTCTGCGTCCTGGGGGAGCCGCAGCCCGCGCCGGCGCAGCTCTCGGCCGAGGAAGGTGCGCTCGACGATCGAGGTGTGGAACACGGGCACGCGGCCGGCCATCGTCGCCAGCAGCAGCTCGATGGCGTCGTCGGTCGACGGAGCGTGGGCGAGATCGGCATGCCGGAGCTTGTGGATGAGCACCGACGCGTGGGTCGGCGCCCGGTCCGGGCGCGCCAGCGTGTAGAGCGACTCGCCGAGGATCAGGGCGCCCTGGCAGACCGGCACGGCGCCGATCGAGATGATCTCGTCCGAGCGCGCCAGCCCCGTCAGCTCCAGGTCGACGACCAACCACTCGGCCTCCCGCCACGGGGTGTCCGGACCGGGGAGCCCGGCCTCGGCGAAGCGGACGGCCGCCGCGCCGCGGGGTCGGCGCCCGAACCTCACGGCTTCAGCTGGCGCACGACGGCGCTCACGGCGCGAAAGACCTCCCGCAGGCGCCCGCGCGACAGTGGCGTCATCGCCGCCGCGTCGAGCAGGTCGTCGGGCGGGCGACCGGCGGCGATCTGCTCCATCTGGTTGACGACGCGCAGCTCGAGCGCCAGCTCGAAGGCCTCCGACAGCGTCTGTGCCTGCAGCGGGCCGAGCACGCCGGCGTCGGCCGCGGCCCGCAGGCGGTCCGGTGTCGACCCCTCCGACGCCGGACGCAGGCGATCCTCGGCCGCCTCGCTCGCATCAGCCACCGCCGCAGCCCAACGGCCGATCGCCGCGATCGGCACGATCGCCGCCTCGCGAAGGTTCAGGCGGCTGTGGCGGCCGTCGTGCCCGAGCACGGCGCCGGCATCGAACCCGGTGGGCGGGGAGTGCGTGAACGCCTGGGCAGCCAGCGCATCCAGCAACCTGGCGCGGTGCTGGCCGTCGGCGAGCGGCAGCGGATCGACCGGCGTGCCCCACGTCACGCGGCGGTCGGCGAGCACCGACATCGCCAGCTCGTCGTGGCCGGCGGTCTCGATCCAACGGTCTCCGTCGCGCGCCACGATCGGCTTCACGACGCCGCACAGCGCGAGCGCGAGCGCTGCCGCGGCCACCCACTCGGGATCCGGCGCCGCCCCCGACGCATGGACAAGCGCGCCCCGCAGGGTCGAGGCGGGCGTCAGCTCACGGCGGGCCTGGCTGCCGACCGAGACCCACACGATCCCCTCCTGCGAGGACCCCGTCGCGGCGGCGACGAGGTCAAGCGCGCGTGACGTGAGCGCGTCGACGAGCGCCGACAACACGCGGGGCAGCTCGACCGCGGGCACGTTGGAGTTGTGCAGGTCGAGCATCAGGGTGGGCAGCCGCGCGGCGAAGTCGGCGAGCGCGTCGAGGCTGCGGGCGCGGGCGATCGTGCGCCGGGCGCCGAACCACGACCGGGGCTGGGCCGCGAACAGGTCGGCATCCTCCAGCACCCCCACGAGCTGGCCGCGCTCGGTGACGACCGGCGCGTGGCGGATGCCGCGCTCGAGCATCTCGTAGAGGACCTCGCCCCCGAGCCGGTCGGGCGCGACGGCGTACACCGGCGAGGTCATCGCCGAATCGACGCGCGCGCCGCCCGACCGGCCCGCCGCCAGCACGCGGGTGCGCAGGTCGCGGTCGGTGATGATCCCGAGCCGGCCGTCGCCCAGCTCGACGACCGCCGCGCTGGCCCCGACCCTCGTCATCCGCTCGGCGACGATCCCGATGCTCTCCGACGGCCGGCAGGTGACCGTCGGCGTGCGGATCAGGCGAGCCACGGGTTGATGGGCATCGGTGGCGCCGACCTGGAGCTCGCGCCGGCGGGCGCGATCGAGCAGCGGCCGGGCCACCGCCACCGGGATCCGGTAGCAGAGCGTGTCCTCCGCGGCGCGGGCCTCGAACCCGGGGGGCAGCCCGGACAGCATCGCGGCGTCGCCGAACGTGTCGCCGGGTCCGAGCAGGTCGAGCAGGCGGCCGTCGTGGGCGATGTCGACGCCGCCGCTGTGGATCACGCGCAGGAACGTGACCGGCCCGCCGTCCTCAGACAGGATCACGCTGCTGCTGAGGTGGAACTCGATTGCCGCCTGGGCCGCGACCTCGGCCAGCTCCTCGGGCGCCAGGCTGTCGAATGGCGGGCGCTGCGCGAGGAAGCGGGCGATCTCGCTCAGGCCGGCGTCCAGCTCGCCCTCCTCGGGTGGGAACGGATCTCCATCCCGGAACGGTAGCCGCCGGACGCCGACGACGGCGTCTCGCGCGCCGCGCCGCGCCGCGCCGCGCGCAGGGCCGATCCGGGCAGGACGTCCTGCTCACTCAGCCCAGCAGCCCAAGGCGCTGGGCGCGCTGGACCGCCTCGGTGCGATTGCGGACGCCGAGCTTGCGGTACACCGCGCTCGAGTGCTCCTTGACGGTGTGGCGCGAGAGGTGCAGAGCCTCGCCGATCTCCGGGTTGGTCGCGCCCGACGCAATCAGCTTCAGGACCGCGCGCTCGCGGTCCGACAGGCCCAGCGCGCCAGGACGGTCGTGACGCTCGAACACCGTCTTGCCGAGTCCCACCATCCGCACGGCGCCGGCGATCCGGCGCGCGGGCCAGTCCTTGTAGGCGAACCCCGAGGCGCCCGCGGCCCGTGCCGCCTCCGGCGAGATCTCCCCCGCGCCGGAGATCAGCAGCACCCGGGTGGCGGGCTCGGCGGCTCGCAGCCGCTCGCACACCTCGGCGCCGGACTCCTCCCCGATGAACAGGTCGACGAGCGCGACGTGCGGCCGGTAGCGGGCGGCGAGCGTCATCGCCTCCGGGCCCGAATGCGCGCTCAGGCAGCGCTCCACCCAGCTCTGCTGGGTGAGCATCAGCCGAAAGCCCCAGTGCACGACGTCGTGGTCGTCGACGACGAGCACCCGCAGCCGCTCGGGGCTGCGCTGCTCGTCAATCATCGTCGCCGTCGTAGGGCACCACCAGCCGCACCTGCCAGGTCCCCGGCTCGCGCTCGCCGAACTCGACGACCCCGTTTGACTGCAGCGCCTCCAGCGCCGCCAGCCGCAGGCCCATCCCGGCGTGACGGCGAGCCGTCGCGACACCGTCGTTGACGACCTCCATCCAGAAGGCGCCATCGTCCTGACCCAGCCGCACGCAGACCCGGGTCGGCTGCGCGTGCTTGTGGGCATTGCGCACCGCCTCGATCAGCACCGACTGGGCGAGCGGCTCCAGCCCGGCCGGCACGTCGCCGGCGCCTCCCTGCTCGAGGGTCAGGCCGAGATCGGGATGATCGAAGCTCAGACGCTGCACCTCCGCCACCAGGGTCGTCTTCGTCGCCCGCGGGGCGCGCGCCAGCGGCCGCTGCAGCGCGGCGCGCAGATCGCTGAGCGCCGCCTGGGTCTCCGCGGCGCACCGTTCGCGCGCCGGCGCGGGCAGCGAGCCCTCGCCATCGAGCGCCATCGAGACGCCGAACAGCCGCTGGATCACGCCCTCGTGGATCTCCCGGGCGAGGTCGATCCGCTGCTCGAGCTGGCTGGCCCGCTCGAACTGCGTCGACACGGTGCGCGCCACCGAGGCGAGCGCGGCCGCCTTGCCGAGCGTCCAGAGCAGGTTGCGATCGGCGTCGTCGAGCGGCGGTGCCGACATCAGGCGGTCGGCGAGGATCACGCCGATCGAGCGGCCGGCGGCGACCATCGGCGCGCACACGAGCCTCGCGGGCTCGGGCACGAGCGCCGCGTATTCGTGCGGGACCTGTCCGCCGAGGTCGCCGACCACCTCCACCACCCTGTCCTCGTGGAGGGCCTGGGCGGTCAGCGGCGCCGATTCGACCGTGACGTGGGCGCCCGCGAACGGTTCGATCCCCATGCCATGGGCGCCCACCGCGCGCACCCTGCGGTCGGCGCTGTCGTAGCGGAAGATGAGCGCGCGGCGCATCCTGGCCAGGCGGCACACGGCCTCGCAGAGCCGGTCATAGAAGCCGTCGACGGTCGACCCCGGCTCCGACTGCGACAGGACCTCGACGAACAGCTCGAGCGCGTCGATGCCCAGGCCGTCGCGAGGACGGTCCGCGCCCGGGGGCACTACGCGGCGTGCGCGCTCATCAGCCCGAGCCGCAGCGCCTGCTCGGGCGTGAGATACACGCGCCAGCTCTGCTGACAGTCCGGACACCGGCATTGCACGGATGGATCGTAGCCCTCGAGCGTCGCGTCCCATACGACCTCGTCGGACTGCAGGCAGAGCGGGCACGCGAGCGAGGCGGCAACGAGGACGTCGGGATCGTCGGCTCTGAACCGGGCGGTGTCGACGAGTAGCACGATCGGACGAATATCGCGAAGGCGGCGTGCCCGGACAAGGCGCGGTCGGCGATAACCCCCCGGTTGGGGGGACCGGCCACGGCTGCGGCCGCCAGCGGCCCTCGCGGCGCCGCACCCCTCGGCGTGCGCCGGTGCCGGCGAGCGGCCGGTCAGCCGGTGAAGGCGGCGAACCGCGCGATCGGGCGCTTGCCCCACCGGCTGCGGGTCGCGAAGTCGAGCAACTGCTCCAGGTAGTCGCCCAGCGGCGAGGCGCGGATCCCCTCGGGTTCGAGCCGCGCCCGGGTGACCGCATCGTCGAACACG
>Ga0181518_10005373_pt1 | contig 11119 bp, 12 predicted proteins | sample PEATcosm2014_Bin_28_FD_119751 | JGI IMG/M metagenome (GOLD analysis project Ga0181518, IMG submission 119751) | Peatland microbial communities from MTU Mesocosm Facility, Houghton, MI, USA - PEATcosm2014_Bin01_60_metaG | ecosystem: Environmental > Terrestrial > Soil > Wetlands > Peat | place... | reverse complement strand
TACTGGCAGAACGAAAAGGAACTGCCGAAATGGCAGGAAGCCGTGGATGCGGGCCGCGTGCCGCTGCAGCGCGCGTATTTTCTGACCGAGGAGGACAAAATCCGCCGCGAAACCATCATGCGCGTGATGTGCGACCTCTCGCTCGACTACGCGGCGATGTCGCAGCAGCTCGGCATCAATTTCGCACAACATTTCGCCAAGGAACTCGCCGCGCTCGCGCCGTTTGAAGCCGACGGCCTTGCGAGACGCTCGTCCACCGGTCTTGAAGTCACGGACACTGGCCGTTTGTTCATTCGCAACATCGCGATGTGTTTCGACAACACCCTCGCGCCGGCGGGCGAACGGAAGCATTCGCGGACGATTTGAAGGGAATTCTTCGCTGGAAAATTGAAGGAGATAATCTAGTCTCAGTGCGTGGCGATTTCCATGTTCAACGACGATTTTGTTTTTGCGGTTACCAACGCGGTTCTTCGCGTCAAAAACATGGGATTAGTGCGGCGTTATCGGCGGACAATTGGTCGCCGGCCCAACATTGCCAATCCGCAACGCTATTCCGAGCGGATGCTTTGGCGAAAGATTGTTGATCACAATCCGCAGTTCGTCCTTTTTGCGGATAAGCTGGCCGCCAAGGCTTTTTTAAAAAACCGCTGCCCGGATCTTCCTGTCCCGCGAACCCTTTGGATTGGCCGCGATGCCAATGCGATTCCGGATGAATTGCTCCGCGGCGATGTTTTTGTTAAAGCGAATCACGGCTGCAATTTCAACCATCGCATTCGCGGGGGCCAATGCGACCGGGGTGCGCTTCGGGCGAAGACCGAGCGATGGCTCAGGTCTGTCTATGGGCGGAAAGGTGGAGAATGGGCCTACTCCAGGGTCGAGCCCAAGCTGTTCGTTGAGGAGGCGGTCGGCGATGCTGAAGCCGGCCTGATCGAATTCAATGTGCGGGCTTGCAATGGAAAGGCAATCCTGGGCTCCGTGATGGGTAAATGCAAAACACCCAACCAGTGGTCGGTCTATCTTGATCCCGAGGGAGTGCCGACCTCGGGAATGCGTGATCCAGAAGGGAGCCCGATCAGCCCGCTGCCGAAAGGCTTTGCGTTGATGGCACCCTATCACCGTGCCGTGCTGTTCGCCCAAAAACTTAGTGTCGGAGTGGACTATGCCCGGTTCGATTTTCTGTGGAATGGTGCCGAACTGTTCGGAGGGGAAATCACGGTATATCCGGCCGGCGGATTTTTAGATCCCGCCAATTCCTCGGTTAATGCTGCAACCATGACTGGCTGGGATTTAAGGCAAGCGCACTTCCTGAAATCGCACCACACAGGATGGGTGCGAATCTATTCAGACGCACTCAACCGCCGATTAAAAGAACCCGTTCCCGTTCCGGTGCGCCGGATTCGGCACGAGGTCTGCCCTTCGCAATGAAATCGGTTGCAATCATCGGGGCCGGCATCACGGGGTTGACCGCGGCGTTTTACCTGAGACGCAAGGGCATTCCGGTCACGGTTTATGAGGCGGGCAGTCGCGTGGGCGGCGTGATTCAGTCCATCCGCAAGGGTGGTTATCTGGCCGAATGCGGGCCGAATACCCTCCTCGAAACGTCACCGAAAATCACCCAATTCATCCGCGACGCGGGTTTGGAATCGCGACGGCTGGATTCTGATCCCAGAGCCGGGGCGCGTTACGTCGTCCGTTACCGACGGCCCATCGCGATGCCGGGTTCGCCGCTTGGGTTTTTCGCGACAGAACTTTTTTCGTTCAAGGCCAAGCTTGCCGTGTTGCGCGAGCCGTTCGTGCCGCGCCGCCGCGACGGCCGGGAAGAAAGCGTCGCGGATTTCGTGAAGCGGCGGCTGAATCAGGAATTTCTCGACCAGGCGATTGATGCGCTGGTAGCCGGCGTTTATGCGGGCGATCCTTACAAACTTTCCGTCCAACAGGCGCTCCCGAGGCTCGCTGAACTCGAAACCCGTTACGGTTCGCTCATCAAAGGCCAGATTTTCGGCGCGGGCGAACGTAAACGGCGCGGCGAAATTGCCAAGGACCGCGCGCCGAAATTTTCATTCGACGAAGGCTTGCAGGTTCTACCGGACACGCTTGCGGCGCAACTGGGCGATTGCGTCAAATTGGAAACAATTGTAGCCAAGCTTAGGCAAACATCTGATGGCTGGTGGCTCAATCTCCTGACAAAAAATGGCGCGACAAGTGCGGAGCACAGCGCCTTGATTTATTGCGGCACGGCCCACAAATTGGCGGAGTTGCAGACAACCCTCACCCGGCCTTCGGCCACCCTCTCCCATCAGATAGGAGAAGGACTGGGTGAGGGCACATCGCTAAATCTGACGGCGTTTTCCGAAATCCGATATCCGCCGGTGGCGAGCGTCGTTTTGGGCTTTCGTCGCGAAGATGTTGCTCATCCTTGCCAGGGTTTCGGAATGCTGATTCCGAAAGTCGAAGGATTTAATATTCTCGGCACGATTTTCTCGTCGTCGCTGTTTCCGAACCGCGCTCCCGCCGGACACCTTACGCTCACGAGCTACGTCGGTGGGGAGCGGCAGCCGGAACTCGCGTTGCTGCCGGCGGAAAAACTGGTCGAACTGACCTGCGCGGATTTGCGTGTCCTGCTTGGGGTGCGCGGGCAGCCGACATTTGTACATTGCGTGGTTTATCCCAGGGCGATTCCGCAGTATAATCTCGGTTACGGTCGTTACCGCGGACGGCTGACGGAAATTGAAAACAGGGTGCCCGGGCTGCTTTTTGCCGGCCACTATCGCGACGGCGTTTCGCTGGGTGATTCAATTTTGTCGGGTTGCAACATTGTCGGGCGCGTGGAAAGCTTTCTGACAGCCAAATGAGCAAGGGCGTTTTACTGGTCAATCTGGGTTCGCCGGACTCGACGTCCGTCGGCGACGTGCGGCGTTATCTCCGTGAATTTTTGATGGACGGTCGCGTAATTGACGTCCCATGGCCGATGCGGGCGTTCATCGTGGGCATGGTTCTCATCAACCGGCCGAAACAATCCGCCGAGGCCTATCAAAAAATCTGGACGCCGGAAGGTTCGCCGCTCATTGTCACGAGCCGCAGGATCCAGGCGAAATTACGGGAGCGGGTGACCGTGCCGGTGGAGCTGGCGATGCGATACCGGAATCCATCAATTCGGGAAGCGGTGCGCAAGCTGGCGGAGGAGAAGATTGACGAGGTTTTGCTGATTCCCTTGTTTCCGCACTACGCCATGTCGAGCTATGAGACGGCCGTCGAACGGGTGAAGAAGGTCGCGGCCTGGGCCGCGCCCAGGATGCGAATTAAGGTTCAGCCGCCTTATGGTGACGCGCCGGATTACATTGCGGCGCTCGCGGCCAGTGCCAGGAATCATCTGGAGGCGGGCTATGACCATTTGCTGTTCAGTTTTCACGGTGTGCCGGTGCGGCATCTCAGGAAATCCGACCCGACCGGGCGCCATTGTCTGACAGCGCTGAACTGCTGCAACGTGTCCAGCCCGGCGCACGCGACGTGTTACCGTGCACAATGTTTCAAGACCGCTGCCGCCTTCGTGAAGCAAGCGGACGTGCCCGCCGGAAAATATTCCGTGTCGTTTCAATCCCGGCTGGGCCGCGACCTGTGGCTGATGCCTTACACGGATGCGGTGCTGGCCGAATTGCCCAGGCGCGAAATTAAAAGGCTCCTGGTCATCTGCCCGGCGTTTGTTTCCGATTGTCTGGAGACGCTGGAGGAAATCGGCATTCGCGGGCGCGCGACATTTATGTCGGCGGGCGGGAAGGAATTCGCGCTCGTTCCCTGTTTGAACGAACACCCGCTCTGGCTCGCGGCACTGGAGAATATGGTCCGGCGATTTTTGTCCTGAATGGGCGGCTGATTCCTGCTATTTGGAACGGCCGAGGAAATGAGCCAGTCGCAATTTCACCGTGCGATGCAGCGCTTGAAAGACCCGCTTTTTCTTCGGCGGCTCGACGACACTGATGAGTTCACACGGGTGGCTGCAGAACAGGCAAAGGAACAGCGGCCGACCGCCTTTGAGGCGCACCGTGTGGACACAACTTCCGCACATGACTTCGCCGCAATGCGTGCATTTATACGTGACCTGGAGGTGCGGGTGACGCGCGCACAACATGACGCCACCCGGGAGCACCACCGGTGGTTTCGGGCGCTCGTGCTCATATTGAGGGATGGCGATGGCGATGTCGGTGTTTTCGACGAACAATTTCACCTCGCCCAGTTGCACGGTCTGGCCCGCGCGCAACCAGGCGTCCTTGATTCCCTCGCCGTTGACGAATGTGCCATTGGTCGAGTCGCAATCGTGAATCAGCACGCCGTCGTTGGACAGCACCAGTTCGCAGTGCAGCGCCGACACGCTGGGGTGGGCGATGGAAAAATCACAATCCGGATCGCGGCCAACGTGATTGACGCCGAAACGAAGTTCGAGCGTCTGGTTTTCCAAACCGTCCGTTTTGATGAGCAGTCTGGCCATAGGACCTCCGAACTATTCGATCTAAAAACAGCTTGCACGTTTGGGAAACAAATGTCGAGAAGAAAATGTAATTCCGCGGCCGGCCGCTCCCGTCCGGACACGGCCCCTATCGCCCAAGCGGGTTTTTTGCAAACATGAATTCTTTAACGATTTTTCCGCCAATCAAGTGTTCCTGAATGATGCGCTCCAGTGTTTCCGGCGCGCAGGAATGATACCAGACACCTTCAGGGTAAACGATCGCAATCGGCCCGCGGAGGCAGACGCGCAGGCAATTGGCCTTGGTGCGGTAAACCAGCGGCTCCGGTCCGGCCAGATTCAATTCCTTCAGCCGGCGTTTCAAAAATTCCCACGCGGCCAGCCCCGGTTCCTTCGCGCAACATTTCGGTTCGGTCTGGTCGGCGCACAGAAAAATGTGGCGCCGGAATTTTTCAAGGCCGAGCGTTTCGACGGCAGTTTGCAGTTCGCTTTTCATAAAATTCGTCCTCGGCCTCGATTATTCGGTTGCGAGCACGAGCCGGGGCTCGAAGACGAATGGAAGTTTGTTTTCCAAAATGATTCAATGCCAAAACGCCAGGCCGATCACGCCCGCAATGGCGACGAAACCGCCGCCGAGTTCGCGGGCCATGATTTTTTCGCCTTCGAACACGCGTGCCATCGGCAGCATGACGATGGGCGTCATGGCGATGATGGCAGTGACGATGCCGGTGGGTGTGGTTTCGAGCGCCCATTGCATGCAGCTCACGCCAACCGTCTGGCCGGCGAGGCTGTTGGCCAGCACCCACAGCCAGAGCCTTGATTTTTCGCGCGGAGAAAATGAATCCTTCATTTGCGCGTCGTCGCCGCGTTTGCGGGCGTGCCGCCACTTGACAATCAAAAAAACGAGGCCCAGCGCGACCGCGCCGCCAATGACGCGCTGGTAGCCGGTCGTGCCGGGATCAGGATGTTCGCCGGCCGCGTGCGCGACGGCGTAGGCTTTGCGGCTCAGGACCGCGCCGAGTGCGCCGCCAATCGCGGCGATGGCGCTCGCCAGAATCCCGGGCCAAAGGCGGGCCGGCGCAATTTTCAAATGGTCGCCCGGCGCCATCGCGATAGCCACACCGGCGAGAATGACCGCAATGAAAAAAATTTCCGCGAGATTCAATTTGGTCCCGAGCCAGAGCCATTCAATCATCGCGGCGCAAGGCGCGACGAGGCATTGCGTGAGCAGAACCGTCCGGCGGCTGCCGAGCCGCGGCAAGGCCTGAAAATACGCCGTGTCGCCAAGGCCGATGCCGGCGAGCCCGCTCAAAACGAAGATGGGAAACGCGGCGCCGGTTGTGCCCGTGCCGAAAAGGTTCGCCCAGACTGCCAGGAAAAGAAACGCGACACAGATGCGCCAGAAATTGGCCTCGACACCGCCCAGCCGCGTGGCGGTGCGATGCCCGCAAATGGCGGACATGGCAAACAGCAGCGTGGTCAGGAGTGCGGCAAACATGACGGATACGGACGGAAAAAGTTTGATGCGGCAATTTTCATGATGCCGCGGCGAAGCCGGAACGAGTGATTACAGTTGTTCGTAATAGTCGTCCGAGCCGAGTTCGTTCGCGCCTTCGGCTTCAACGCCGCTTTCCTTCAGGATTTTGGCGATGTCGGGCGAAACCCAACGTTTGTCCTTCCCCTTTCTGCCAACGGGCTTGACGCGGTAACGGCCCAAGGCGTCGCTTTGGAGGATGCCGCGTTCGGTCATGCGCACCAGCAACGGTTTGGCCCACTCGGGGTCTTCGTGAAATTTCCTTTTGCCACCCGCGCGCCGGGCGATTTCCACGGCATTGACAAAATCTTCGCCCCGGCTCTTCAGAAATTGAAAAATTTCGCGCTCGTCTCCATCCATGTCCTGAACTTCGCAGAGTTCAGCGCGCGAGTCCAGAAATTAAAGCTTCGCCGCGACGAACTGTTCCAGTTTCAGCGCGTCGGCGTTGAACAGCCGGATGCCCTCGGCGGTTTTTTCCGTGGCCATCGCGTTTTCATTGAACAGCCAGCGGAATTTCTTTTCGTCCAGCTGCAAACGCTCGATTTTGCTGTCGCGTGCCAGTTCGGGACTGAGTTTGCGCGCAACCGGCGCGGTGCTTTTTTTCAATTCACCCATCAGTTGCGGGCTGATGGTCAGCAAATCGCAACCGGCCAGTTCGAGTATTTCGCCCGCGTTGCGGAAACTTGCGCCCATGATCTCCGTCGCGTGCCCGAACTTTTTGTAGTAACCGTAAATTTCCCTCACCGACAGCACGCCGGGGTCCTCAGCCGGGGCAAAATCCTTTTTCTCTTTGGCCTTGTACCAGTCCATGATCCGTCCCACGAACGGTGAAATCAGTCTGGCCTTTGCCTCGGCGCACGCGACGGCCTGCGCCAGCGAGAACAACAGCGTCATGTTGCAGTTAATGCCCTCGCGCTGGAGGACTTCCGCCGCGCACGCGCCTTCCCATGTCGTCGCGATTTTGATGAGGATGCGCTCGCGCCCGATGCCGTGTGCCCGGTAAAGCTCGATGAAGCGGCGTGCCTTGTTGATCAGGCCTTCGGTGTCAAACGCGAGATTGGCATCCGTCTCGGTCGAAACGCGGCCGGGCACGATTTTCAGGATTTCGACGCCGAACAGCACCAGCAAATCGTCCATGACGCTCCGCAACAATTTTTCACCGCCGGCGCCGGATTTTTTGTTTTCGGCGATGGCCTTGTCCACGAGGTACCGGTATTCCGGCATCTGCGCGGCCTTGAAGATGAGCGAGGGATTGGTCGTGGCGTCCTGCGGCGCGTATTGTTTGAGCGCGGCAAAGTCACCGGTGTCGGCGACCATCGTCGTCATTTTTTTCAGCTGGTCGAGCTGGCTCAAGGCCGTTGACGCCGGCGCCTTATCGGTTGCGATGGCAGCATTCATATTCGTTTGATTTTTAAGAGTGACAACGATGCCCCGCTCCGCGTTCGATGGCAATTCATTTGAACGGACCACCGGGACTGAAAATTATTGTTTGAATCGCGGCCAAAACCGAATACTTGTTTGGCGTTGACAGTTTAATGATGAGCCAAAAGTGAAACCAACCGACCTGCGGGGCATCCTGCAATATATTCCGCAATTTCGCGAGAAGACGTTCATCCTCGCGATTGACGGCGCGATTGTCACCGACGAAAACTTCGCCACGTTGCTGCTGGACGTGGCGGTGTTGCGCTCGCTGAACATCCGCGTCGTGCTCGTCCACGGCGCGTCGGCGCAAATCAAGGCGCTGGCCGAGGAGCAAAAGGTCCCGGCGTCCAATCTCGACGGCTCCGGCGTGACGGACGCGGCCACGCTCCAGCTCGCGCTGACGGCCGCGAACCGGCTCACGCACGAGATTCTCGAAGGCCTTTCGGCCAACGACCTCCGTGCTGCCAGCACAAACGTCATCATCGCCCATCCAATGGGCATCATCCAGGGCGTGGACCATCTGTTCACCGGCAAGGTCGAGCGCGTGGACGTGGAACTGCTCCAAACGCTGCTTGCGCAGGGCGTCGTGCCGGTCATCCCGCCGCTCGGATTCGACGGGGACGGCAGGACGTATCGCGTGAATTCGGACGGGGTCGCGGTCGCGGTGGCCGACGCGCTGAAAGCCATCAAGTTGATTTTCATCACGCCGCAGGACGGCATTCTCGTGCAGGGCCGGCTTATCCGCCAGATGCTGGTGGCCGACCTTGAGTCCGTTCTCGCCCTGCAAAAAAACGACATCGCACCGGAACATCTTTCCAAGGTGTTGCACGCCGTCGCGGCCTGCAAGGCCGGCGTGCCGCGCGTGCACATCATCAACGGGCGCGTGGACGAAGGGCTGCTGGCCGAGGTGTTTTCCAACGACGGCATCGGCACGCTCATCTACGCCAATGAATACCAGCAGATCCGCCGAGCGATGAAGAAGGACGTGCGGGCGATTCAATTGCTGACGAAAGCGGCGGTCGAGTCGGATGAATTGCTCAAGCGCACCCGCGCGGCCATTGAAAAAAGTCTCGGCGACTATTTCATTTTTGAGATCGATAAAAATCCGGTCGCGTGCGTCGCGTTGCACGTTTATCCCGAACAGAAAAAGGGCGAGCTGGCATGCCTTTACGTCAATCCCCTGCATGAAAACCGGGGCATCGGGCGCAAGCTGATTCAATACGTCGAAAACAAGGCGCGGGAGATGAACCTGACCGAACTCCTCACGCTTTCGACTCAGGCCTTCACGTATTTTCAATCCAAAGCCGGTTTTGCCGAGGGCACGCCCGACGATTTGCCGCCCGCGCGCCGTGAGAAATACGAGCAAAGCGGGCGCAACTCGAAGGTGCTCGTGAAGAAATTGAAGTAGCGCAAGCGTTCCGCCGCAACTTCCCCAATGCCGCACCAGCCCGAAAAGTTTTTGCTCGCCTATAAAAGGCATGAGGTTGTTCCGACCCGCTTCGCGCTCGTCGTCAGCGTTGCGAATCAAACCGTTTCACTTTTTGAAGGAACTGTAGCGGCAGTCTATGACTGTCGCTCAAAGAAAAAAACGCATTCGAATTTACCGGCGGTCACAGACCGCCGCTACAGGTTTGTAAAAAAATTCCGCTGCTCGACTTCGCGATTCGGCATCGGCCAGATGGCAGGCTCGAATCAGACACCGCTCGGTTTGCATCGCATCGCGGAAAAAATTGGCGGCGGCTGGCCGGTCGGAACCGTTTTCAAAAGCCGCAAACCCATTGGCTGCACCTGGCGGGGGATGCCGGACGCAAAAATTACGACGCGCATTTTGTGGCTGGAAGGACTCGAACCCGGCTTCAATCGCGGCGGCAACGTGGATTCACACGCGCGTTACATTTACATCCACGGCACGGGCGAGGAGATGACGATTGGCCGACCGGCGTCGTGCGGTTGCATTCACCTCGCTGCCAACGATTTGGTTCCGCTCTTCGACAAGCTGCCTATCGGAACACTGGTTTGGATCTTAGACAAATAATTTGTAGCAGCCGACGTAAGGAAGCTCATTATTTTCGATTTACGATATACGATTTACGTGGCACGTCTGAATTGAGAAATGACACGTAAATCGTAAATCGCATTTTGTAAATTCAATCTGCGCTTGCGATTCTGCAAGGACGGTTTAGGTTGCCCCCTGTGTTCGTCCGGTTCGGCAAAATATTTGTGATGGTTGCGCTCATCGTAACCACGGGCGCGCATTGGGCCATGCTGCAATCGGTTGCGTGGACGACGATGCTCGCGGACAATCTGTGCACACACTCACTTTCCGAATCCGTGGCCCGCACATTTGACGGCAAATATCCCTGCCCGATTTGCAAGGCCATCGCCGCCGCCAAGAAATCGGAAAAGAAAACCGAGTTCACGTTGCAAACGCAGAAACTGGAATTTCCTCCGGCAAAAGAAAATCCGGTTTTGGTTGCGCCCTCGAATTTCCGACTTTTGCCGGAGGTGAATTTCTTCGCCGAATCTCTCAGTGAAAAACCGCCGACACCGCCGCCGCGCGGATGCTTCGTTTAATTTATTCGGGAGGGACGGCGTGTCGCCGTCCCAAACTAAAAATTAATGGGTCGGCGACACGCCGACCCTCCCCAAAAACTTTGAGAGCGCCATTCCGCGTTCTCGCAACTATGAAATTTGAAAATGAAGAATAAATTTAATTCGGCAGTAGGGGTAAAAGCGGGTTGTGGTTTGTTGGCCGGAATGCTCGCGCCAGGCGTGGTTCATGCTTGCGCTTGCGGGTGCGGCGTTTTTGACGTGGGCACCAGTTCGATGTTCCCGGCGGGCCTGGGCGGGATGGCATATTTGCAATATGATTATCAGGACCAGAACCGCAATTGGGGCGGCACGTCGCAGGCACCGGCAGCTAACAATGGCGACAAGGAAATTGAAACACACTTTGTCACATTCGGCGCACAATATATGTTCAACCAAAAATGGGGCGCGCAATTGGAAGTGCCTTATGACTACCGTTATTTCAAGGGGACGGACGACGGCGGCAACATTGCCTCACATAGTTGGAGCCAGTTTGGCGACATCCGCCTCGAAGGAATTTACACGGGATTTTTCGCGGATATGTCGGCCGGTGTGATGTTCGGCCTGAAATTACCGACAGGCGATCATTCGGTTGATCCCGATTTGGTGGATCGCGACACACAAATCGGCACGGGCAGCACGGACATTTTGCTGGGCGGCTTTTACCGCGGCAACATCACCAAAGACGAAAAGTGGGACTGGTTCGCGCAAGGATTGTTGGAGGTGCCGGTTCTAATTCAGGATCAATACCGCCCGGGCACCGAACTCGATACGGCGGCGGGAATTGATTACAAGGGCTGCTCGCTGGGCCGCGCGAGGATTTCACCGCTGGCGCAGGTAATCTTTTCCGAACGGACCGGCGACATTGGCGCTGCGGCGGATCCAAGCGACACGGGCTACCAGCGCATCCTGCTTTCACCGGGAATCGAATTTCACATTCATCCGGTGAAGATTTACGCGGACGCCGAATTTCCCGTTTATCAAAACTTCACCGGCAATCAATTGGCCGCCCCGGTGCTGTTCAAGTTGAGCGTGAGCTATATGTTCTAGGCGGGCGATTGCCGGGCAACGCTCCAACATGATCATCGCATTCCTGCGCGGTCACGTGGCGCTTT
>Ga0181518_10005372_pt1 | contig 11120 bp, 8 predicted proteins | sample PEATcosm2014_Bin_28_FD_119751 | JGI IMG/M metagenome (GOLD analysis project Ga0181518, IMG submission 119751) | Peatland microbial communities from MTU Mesocosm Facility, Houghton, MI, USA - PEATcosm2014_Bin01_60_metaG | ecosystem: Environmental > Terrestrial > Soil > Wetlands > Peat | place... | reverse complement strand
ATTGGCGGTCGAGGCTGGAGAGAAATTGGAGACGCCGACTGTGAATTCGCACTGCGTGGCGACGTTGACAATGATAGCCGGTGAAGAGGTCGAAGGCAGGAAGCTGCCGATTCCGGTAAAGTTCGCGGTGAGGCTATGACTGCCTGCGGCCAGGGCAACCGAGGGGCTGGCAGTGCCGGAGGAACCTAGAGCCACGGTGGCCAACAGAACGGGATTGCCATTAAATTCGTCATTGATGTTCACGGAGCCGGAGGTGACCGGCGGTCCACCTGTAGAGACGGCAACCGAAAGAGGCTGCACGCATCCACTCAGGGTTCCGGCAGTCAGCGTGGTAGACGTAATTGCGCCAATGGCATACGCCAACTGGGGCGCGGCCAGCGCAATCACCAATCCTGCAATCAACACAAGCCGCGATTTGCGGCAGTTTATGCCTCTCACTTGCACCTGCTCCAAAGATCAAAATCGAGTGCCGCCCGCCTGCCGCAGCCCAGAATCCTATTGTATCCGGCGGGGGCGGACCGGGGCCAACCGGAGTACAGCGAATTGCGCCGAAAAGCCAAAGATAAGCCGGGGGAGCTCTTGTCATGGTTGGACGCGGCATGCCAGAAATGGGAAGTGGGAGGTCGAAGTGACCGCCAGCGGCCGGGAAAGTGGAGCTATCGAGCCACGGAGAACGGGAACAGTGATATGCTTTCGCCATCGAATCTACTCTGGGACGCAGGGCTCTAGAGCGGTTCCACCATACACGTGCCCTTTCTGGCATAGTGAAGGGTGGCATTATTTTCCACCCCAGCGACGAAGACCTGTCGCTGGGGACCCCGGTTGAGGAAAATGCCACTTTAGAGAGGTGGTTTCGGGGTACAGCAATAGTGGAAGCGCTGTAGCCCGGCGAGAGTGCGGCATGAAAACCTGTCCAGTATGCGATACGCCGTTTCCGGACCAGCACGCCACCTGCCCCACGGACGGGGCAGTTCTGATCGAGATGCAGGAGCTGGAGCCGGGCCATATCGTGCGCGGCAAGTACCGCATCGTGCGCAAGCTGGGCGCAGGCGGGATGGGCATCGTCTACCTGGGCGAACACCTGATGCTGGGCGGGCAGGTGGCGCTCAAGTTCCTGGCCGCCGAGTTGAGCCGCAACCCCAAGTTCATCAAGCGCTTCCGCCGCGAGGCGAGGGCATCTTACCAGTTGCGCGATTCCAATATCGTCGAGGTGATCGACCTGGACCAGAACGAGGACGGCAGCCTGTTCATCGCCATGGAGTATGTGAACGGGCCAAGCCTGCGTTCTGTGCTGGATGAGGCGCGCCACGGCCTGCCCATCAAACGCGCATTGCACATCGCCCGCGGCATAGCGGCAGGGTTGTCAGCGGCCCACGCCCGGGGCGCCATCCATCGCGACATCAAGCCGGAGAACATTCTGCTGGGATCGCGACCCGATGGCAGCGAGCAGCCTAAGGTGCTGGACTTCGGCATCGCCGCCATGACCGAAGGGATTACCAACAAGAGCCATACAGGCGGGCTGCTGCTGACCCCGGAGTACGCCGCGCCGGAGCAATGGCGAGGCACGCCCGCCGAGGAGCTGGACGGCCGCACCGATCTCTACGCGCTGGGCGGGGTGCTCTACGAGATGCTTGCCGGGCGAACTCCCTACCATGCCGAGAATATGGAAGGCTGGCTGTATCAGCATTTGCAGGGAGTGCCTCCGCCGCTCGAACTGCTGCGGCCGGAACTGGTCTGGGAGCATCCGGGGCTGGATGCCATTGTCATGCGCCTGCTGGCCCGGGAGCGCGAGCAGCGTTACCCCTCGGCGGCAGCGGTGGTGGAGGCTCTGTCCATGCCGCCGCCCCCGCCCCGTCCCAAAACTCTTGTAGAAGCGCCAGCGCCGCCACGCGTTCCCGCACCGGTACCCGTTGCGGAAGCCGAACCCAAACCACGGCGCTCGGGAGGCCGAGTGTGGGTGATTGCGGCGATTCTGATGGGAATCTGCCTGGGCGTCTGGGCTGGCCTGCGGTATTTGCCCGCGACGGCTGCCCCGGTACTCAGGCCGGAGGGAGGCGCCTACGCCGAGGCGCAACCGGTGGACCTCTTCGACACAACACCGTTCTCCACTATCCACTACACGCTGGACGGCAGCCCGCCCACGGAGGCGTCGCCCGTCTATACGCAGCCCATCTCGGGGCTGCCCAGCGGCGGCATGATCCGCGCCATGGCTACAGCGTTGGGGCGCCCGCCCAGCGTTGAAGTCAGAGGCGTGTATACCTGGACCGGAGCAACTTTACTGACGGCCAAACCGCCAGCGGCAACGCCTGCAACAGGGTCCAGCTCCTACGACCAGGGCAAAACCGCCTTCAACAGCAATCAATACGACCAGGCGCGGAGGCTTTTCACCCAGGCCTGCGAAGGCGGCAATATGAATGCCTGCAGCTACCTCGGCGTTCTCTACGACAAGGGCCTTGGCGGCTCGACGGACGAACAAACGGCGCTTAAGTTATTCCAGAAGGCCTGCGACCAGGGATACCTTTCCAGCTGCACCAACCTCGGCTCTGTATACCAGAATTTAGGAAACAACACTGAAGCCCGCAAATACTTCAAGCAGGCCTGCGACGAATCTCAAGATGAGAAGGTGAAGGCCGAGGCCTGCGAATTGCTGCGCGGCGTGCAGTAGGCCGGGGAGCGGACGAATCCGTCTGACACAGTAACGGCAACCGGCCCCCCTCGGGAAAAGAAAACGGGGCGGGCGTAAGATCTGGAAATCAATATGCGCGTAAGGACGATAGCAGTTTGGGCGATGGCAACGGTGTTGACGGCCGCGGCAGTGCCGGCTCTGGCGCAACAGGATGAGGGGCCGATTCTGCGGCCGAAGCCGCAGCCCAAACCGGCGCCGAGCACTACGCTGCTGGTGATCTGTGATTTGGCCTGCAACTGGAAGCTGGACGGCCAGGCAAAAGGGCGCATCGAGGCCGGAGGCTCGGCCAAGACGAAGGTCGAAGCCGGCCAGCACATGGTGGTTGCAGTAACCGAAGACGGCTTGGACCCGGCGCAGCAACTCAGCGAAGTTAAATCGGGCGAACAGACGGTGGTGAACCTGGAACTCGCTCCAGTGCGCGATGCGCGGCTTATGGCTGAGCAGCAGGCACAAGACAAAATCGCGCAGCAAGCGAGAAACAATGCCATACAAGAGGCCAACGACAAGGCCGCGCAGGAAGCACGGAATAAGGCCGCGCTGGAGGATGCCGGCAAGATCTGGAGAGACCCTGAAACCGGCTTGATGTGGACGAAGAAGGATAACGGCAGCGATGTGAACTGGCAGAAGGCGAGGATGTATTGCCGGAATCTGCGCCTGGCCGGTTACTCCGACTGGCGCTTGCCGGCGATTGACGAATTGAGCGACATCTACGATGCAAACGCCAATGTCGAGGGACAGCTGGGCAGCGGCGACCAGACCACGTGGCACGTGAAGGGCAACCTGCAATTGTCGGGCTGGCAATGGAGCAACTCCCAGGGAAATACAACGTGGGAGGCGTGGATCTTTCTCTTTGCCAATGGGAAGCGGTACTCTTCCCCACTGGCCGGCAGCGGCCTTGACCGTACGCTGTGCGTGCGCCGCTCGACAGAATAAGGCACGTGCATTGGCCGTTTCTTCACAACTTTTCTGTTTGGAGTGGGGTTTATACGGAGGACTGAAACACTTTTTGCAAGTTGAATCCGGAGGGCGGCATGATCCAAAAGAATCGGGCAGCCAAGGCGATGGTGATAGCGGTGTTGGCGTTGGGCGCGGGGATGGCATACGCGCAACAACCACAACAACAGGATGAGGGACCGATTCTGCGTCCGAAACCCAAGCCAGCCACTCCGACGCTGCTGGTTACATGCGACCTGGCCTGCAACTGGACGCTGGACGGCACGGCGAAAGGCCACATTGACGCCGGAGCCTCGGTGAAGGCGAAGGTGAAGGCCGGCCAGCACACTGTGGCAGCAGAGACCGAAGACGCAATCGACAAGGCGGAAAACGATATCACAGTCAAGGCTACCGGGCAGACCAGCCTGGCCATCGCGCTGCAAACCATGCGCGACGCCCGCCTGAAGGCCGAGCAGGAAGCAAAAGACAAGGCTGAGGCGGAGGCAAAAGCCAAGGCCGAGCAGGATGCAAAAGACAAGGCCGAGGCGGAGGCGAAGGCCAAGGCCGAGCAGGAGGCGAGAGACAAGGCCGCTCAGGAAGCGCGAATAAAAGCCGCGCAAGACCAGGCAGAACAAGAGGCGCGGGATAAGGCATTTATCGAGGCAAGAGACAAGGCTTCGCAAGAGGCCCAGGCCAAGGCCGAGCAGGATGCGCATGATAAAGCGGTGCGCGACGAATGGGACAAAGAACAAAGGGAGCGCGCGCGGGTTGCGCAGGAAAATGCCAACAGGGTGTGGAGCGATCCGGCGACAGGGTTGATGTGGACCGGGCATGACAATGGATTCGCCCTGAGATGGAAGCCGGCGGCGGAATATTGCCACAGCCTGCAACTTGGGGGGTTTTCAGACTGGCGGTTGCCAAAGATTGACGAATTGAAGAAAATCTACAATCCCAACGCCGGAGTTGTCTGCGGCCCCAATGGAGGCATGTCCTGCCAAATCAAAGGCGGAATTCGACTCACTTCCGGCGTTGTATGGAGCAGCAGCGGCGGAAATGAATCTCAAACGATGCGCGGTTTCATTTTTCGCGGCCAGGGCGAAGCAAAAAAGCACGTGATGGAGCTGGATAAGCGCGGAGCTAGTTACGACCGCGCATTGTGCGTGCGCGGCGGCGATCAATGATGCGAGCATAGGAACCGCTATCGTTGAGCGGCGAGAGGGCGCATGGCCAGCAGGGCGAGGCTGGCGGGGATCAGCAGGAGATAGCACGCCGCGGCGATCAGCATGGTCACATTGATGCCAAACGAAATGCTGAAGATCACGCCCAGCACAGAGGCCAGAACGCCGGTGGCGCCGTTGATGCCCCAGAACCAAGGGGTTGGCTGAGCGTCTATCGCCGAGACCAGCCGCATGCCCGTGGGGAAGGCGAAGCCCAGCAGGAAGCCCAGCGGCATGATGGCCGCGAGCGATATGCCGATACGCACCAGACGTTCGCGATTGGTGGTGGACTGAAAGATCGACGGCAAGACGCGTTCCATGACCGCCAGGTAGAGCACGATCATAGAGCCCCACAGCAGCAGTTTTCCGCGGGTGTTCAGCTTGAGCCAATCCGAAGCCAGGCTACCCAGGCCGGAGGCCAGAATCAGGCTGAACAGGCACACGCCCAGAGAGTAAGTCGGATGCCCCAGATACACGCTGAAATACTCGAGCAGCGCAATCTCGCCCAACATAAAGCCCATCCCGATCAGAGAAAAATACAGGCTTCCGGCAATAGCAAGGCGCAGCGAGCACTGGCGCGCCGCGCTGTGCAGAGGCACCAGGATAGCAGCGATGACCGCGATCAACGCGATGAACAAAATCAGCACGAGCACGGCGGATGCCAGCAGATTGCCCATCCAAACGCCGCCTTCCTCGTCATGATGCATATTTCGCAAAACCGTTACCAGGCCGGGGATATCGAAGATGCGCAGTTGGTTGAAGAAAAACGGCCGCGCGTCGGTGGGCACGGTGAGATCGAGATAGGTGGAACTTAGCACGCGATTCAAGGAGGCGAGGTCGCGACTTTCGACGATCTGGCGCAGCAATGGGGAGTCTGACGGGCGATCCGGCGAGAGCAGTTCAGAGTATCCTCCATCTCGCACCGCCTCATGCAGAATGCGCAACTGCTCAGCGGTGAAAGGCGCTTTGGACAGCACCAGGGTCGCGAGCTTGCCGGTGTTGGCGACGAACAGATGGGGGCGCGCATCCTTTACGCCGGCATCCAGCAAGGCAGCCGTAGCCAAGCCAACCAATCGCCCCGACTCGTTGACGTTGCCGGGAGCGTACCAGCGGCTAACCGTGAAGATGCCGTCATTGTTCAGGGTCTTCAGGAAGGCGCGCCAGCCTTCCAGAGTGTAGAGTCCATTTTCGCTCAGGCTGAAGGCGCCGGCGCCGGTTGCCGCGAAGGTGTCGATCATGCTCATCTGCACCAGATCGAATTTTTCATCGGTGGCCGCAAACCAGCTTCGCGCGTCGTCCACGTGCAACTTCAGATTGGGCAGGGCGGTCAGATTGGAAAAACTCTTATAACGAGGATTGCGCGTATGCAGATCGACGATGATGGGATTAATTTCAACACCGGTTATGTCAGTTACCCCGAAGAGATGAGCCGTCAAAGCGTCCTGGCCGCCGCCAAGACCAATTACCGCGGACTTATGAATATTGGGAAGACGATATGCCAGACTTACAATTTCGTACTGGAGAAAGTCAATCGAGTTTCGCGTGCCGTCGTAGTGAAACAGGTTGGAGGAGTTATATAAGTCATCGACACTAATCACGGCCTTCATAACATGCAGGTCTTCAGGCAGCTTGGCAGAGGGGCCGAATAACTCAAGGGACGACACGCGGGGGCGAGTTACTCGAATGCGTGAATATGTATTCCACTTTTCGTACTGGCTGAATCTGCCGTGAAAATCGAGAACATCCTTGGCCATAATGGGGCTGAAGCCGATAGGCGATAACGCATTCAGCGGAGCTAATATGAGCAACACGATGACCACTGTGGCCGGTTGTCTCCACCAGGGCTTCGATTTGAGACGCTGCCGGCCCTCAGCATTGGCGCTGGCGGCAAAAGCCATGGCGGACAAGCCGGAGATGGCTCCGGCCACAATCACGGCAGAGGGACCGTCGAGAAGATTTAACAAAGCAAGCACCGCCACGCATCCCAGCGCCGCGCCCAGAAGGTCTACGCCATAAACCTGTCCGGTGGGGAAGGGGCTGCGCGTCAGCGCCAGACTTACTACGATTCCTACGAAGATGTATGGCGCCGCCATCAAGGTCAACAACACGATCCACGAAACCACCGTGGTGAGCGACATGGTTGGCGAGGTGATCAGGCAAAACTGCAAGATCATGGAGGCCGGCATGGCTATCGCGGCAAGCAGCGCGAAATGAGACAGGGTAACTGGCAGTTGCGCGGGCTGCAATCGCTCACGCCGAAGATAGACCCAGACAGCGCCTACGGTCATGCCCAGCATGGCTACGCAGATGGCAAGAAAGGCCATGGAGTACCATTCGACAACCGACATGATGCGGGTCTGCAGAATTTGAAAGATCAGCGAGGAGAAGGTAATGAGAAATACGCCGGAGAGAAACGGAGTCTTGCGCACGCCGCTGGTGGATGCCATGGAGCCGATGTCTCCTTTGATTTCAAATTCTTTCACACTTTGAGCGGACGGACCTAATCCGAAGTAATCGAGATTGAAGCGTGGAACACCAGAGGCCGCACTGCGTTATGCTTGATTGTTTAGAGCGGTTCCACAAAATACGTGCCCTTTCTGGCATCAAGCAAGGTGGCTTTTTCTTGAGGAAAAAGCCACTCAGCGGCAGTGGCTTCGGGGTACAGCAATTGTGGAACCGCTGTGAGGAGAACGCCATGAGCCAGTCCCCTGCCCGCCCGCAGCTTGCCCACCTGACCGCCGCACTGGACGAACTACGCGCCAAGGGAACGTACTTCAAGCTGCACATTCTGGACGATCAGCAGGCGCCGGTCTGCCACTACGACGGGCGCAAGGTGATCAACCTGGCCAGCAACAACTATCTCGGGCTGGCCAACGACCCACGGCTGATTGAGGCGGCAGTGGCCGCGACGCGGAAATTTGGCGTGGGCTCGGGCGCGGTGCGGACGATTGCGGGCACCATGCGCATCCACATGGAGCTGGAAGAAAAGATTGCGCGCTTCAAAAATGTGGAGGCCTGCGTGGTCTTTCAGAGCGGCTTTACGGCCAACGCCGGCGCGGTCAGTTCGATTCTGGGCAAGGAGGACTTCATCCTGTCGGACGAGTTGAACCACGCCAGCATCATCGACGGAGCGCGGCTGTCGCGGGCGACGATCAAAGTTTTCCGGCACAAGGACACGGCGCATTGCGAGGAGTTGTTGAAGGAAGTGGCCAACGAGCCGGGGAATAAGCTGGTGATTACCGACGGCGTTTTCAGCATGGACGGCGATATTGGGCCGGTGGACAAGCTCGCCCGCCTGGCGGAAAAATACGGCGCCATTATGATGGTGGACGACGCTCACGCATCGGGCGTTCTGGGGCGCAACGGGCGCGGGTCGGTGGATCACTTCGGAATGCACGGCAAGGTGGATGTGCAGGTGGGCACGCAGTCGAAGGCCATCGGCTGTTTGGGCGGCTATGTCTGCGGGACGCGCGATTTGATTGACTATCTATACCATCGGGCGCGGCCGTTTCTGTTTTCCACTTCGCATCCGCCGGCGGTGGCGGCTGCGTGCATGGCCGCCTTTGACATTCTGGAGAAAGAGCCGGAGCGCATCGAGCGGATGTGGACGAACACCCGCTATTTTCAAGGCGAACTGAAGCGCGCGGGCTTTAATGTGGGCGGAGTAACGACGCCGGCCAGCGAGACGCCGATTACGCCGATTATCATAGGCGACGGGCGCAAGACAATGGAGTTTTCGCGGGCGCTGTTTGAGGAGGGCGTGATGGGAACGGGGATTGCGTTTCCGACGGTGCCGGAAGGAAAGGCCAGAATCCGCTTGATCCTGACCAGCGAACATACCAAGGCGCAACTGGAGCAGGCGCTGGAGACGCTGGAGCGGGTGGCAAAGAAGATGGGGATATTAGGATAGAGGCATCATGATCGCACACTTGCGCGGAAAGCTTATCTACAAACAGCCCAGCCAGGTCATCGTCGAGGCGGCCGGGGTGGGGTACGATGTCACCATCTCTGTGCCGACATTCACGGCGCTGCCCTCGCTGGGCGCGGAGGCCGCGCTGCACATTCACACCCATGTCAGCGACGATCAGATTGCCCTCTTCGGCTTTCTCGACTCTCAGGAAAAGCGCCTCTTTGAGCGGCTGATAACGGTGAGCGGCGTGGGGCCGAAGTTGGCCATCAAGATGCTGAGCGGGCTGTCGCCGGAGCGGACAGTGCAGTCGATTCGCGGACAGGATCACGCGCAATTGACGCGGATTCCCGGAGTGGGCAAAAAGCTGGCCGAGCGGCTGGTGGTGGAGTTGAAAGACAAGCTGGATGACTTTGCCGTTGCGCCTGTGCAACCTTCCGTGCAGGGTCCGGCGGCTGAAGATGTGCTCTCGGCGCTGGTGAATCTGGGCTATCAGCGCGCGTCGGCGGAGAAGGCGATTGCGCAAGTGGTGGCTAAGGAGGCAGCGCTGGGGGCTGATTTCGATGGACTGTTCAGGGGGGCGTTGAAAGTCATTCGCTAGCTACCACCTGGTCCATCAAAAACGAGTGGCTGGTTGAATTATATGTAGTTTGATCACAACTACTTCTCATTCAATCGACCAGACCAGCGAAAATAGAAAAGGAGATATGGATCAGGAATATCAAGCACTTGTTTCGCTTCATCCCAATCGATCGCTCGCTCATTCGGGAATTTTTCTAAAGCGAGTTTGGCCATTTGAAAACAAGTTCCGGTCACACTTGATCCGACAGGTGATTCTCCTTTACAAACTTTAGTAGTCCGCAGAAGTAACTCTTCATATGGGTAGGACAATCTTGGCGGGTCATCGGCAAGTGCCCTCAAAACCACTCTGTATACATCTCCATCTGTACCATCATAGAATCTATATGTTTTTCTCTCAGTACCCCGAGTTCTGGGTCCAACATCCAGAATGTCGACCAGCGATCTAAAATCGGTATTAGAACTTGCTTGCTCAAGGATTTTTTTAACAGTGTCTCTGTTGGCCAGAATTTGTTTGGGAAGCTGGGTAGTTTCTTGTCGTTCACGAACATCCAAAACGAAGCAGGCGTTTAGACACAAAAGTTGCATTAGTTGAGGTGAACCGGCTGATTCCGTAATAAGAAAATTAATCGCGTCACTGTTTACCTCAGCATTCAGAGCGGCAAAGCCTGCACTTGCGACCAGGCGAAGTTCTTCTTTGGCCCAGTATTTGAGATCAATAGCTCTTACACGTCCTCTCAACTCAGGATTAGCTCGAACTACATCATCGCCCCTATGGCTGACTGATGCCGTGACAATCTTCACTCCGAGCCGGACCGCCTCTTTGAGACCCTTCGCGACTTCTTCTTGAACAGATCGATCCATGTAGTGAAAATCATCGAGTAGGATAACGAAATCACTATTAGCAATCTCATGCACAACTTGTGCAAGGCCGCGACGCCCTCTAAGGGCTTGGGAACTGCGGTCCAACCCGACCTCACCCGTTAATGATCCGGTCACTTCACCTTTAGCAATGAGAGGCAGTTGCAAGCTACCAGAACTACCTATCGAGGTGCCAATCTTACCGTTAAAACCTTCACTCGAAGAAGTAGAGTTTGGGACATCCATCCAATCCAAAGCGTGTACCCAAACATCCTCAGGTGAATGCACGGACGCTCCTGTAATTGTTATGAGTGAATCTCTACCTACAACTTTTTCCACAAGAACAGTTTTCCCTGATTTGGATGGTCCTGATAGTGAAACTACTTGTCCAGGAGTGTCTAGGGCATCACGTAAAGAGCTTTCAAGACCTTCACCGCTGCGTTCCACGTATGTATGCTGGGGAAACGCTCCTGGAACAAACACTTCGGTTGCTTTCAATGCCATAGATCCTCCTGACGTGACCGAAAACACCATTCCTCATGCTAATTTGTTAGTCTTCTTCCATATGCCTCGTTTTGTCAAACCCACTGCACCCGCCGCGCACCTTCGCCCCGAGGGGCTTGCTTTTCTGCGCAATCTCAAGCGCCACAACGACCGCGAATGGTTCACGCCGCGCAAGGCCATCTTCGAGGCGGAGCTGAAGGAGCCGATGCTGGCCATCATTCGCAAGGTCAGCGAGGCGATGGAAAGTTTTGCGCCGGCTTATGTGCGGCCCGCGGAGAAATGCCTGTTCAGGATTTATCGCGACACTCGCTTCAGCGCCGACAAGAAGCCTTACAAGACGCATGTGGCCGCATGGTGGATGCTGGAAGGGCTGAAGAAGACTTCCGGGGCGGGATTATATTTCCATGTTGACGACAAGGAAGTGATTATTGCT
>Ga0181518_10005370_pt1 | contig 11122 bp, 9 predicted proteins | sample PEATcosm2014_Bin_28_FD_119751 | JGI IMG/M metagenome (GOLD analysis project Ga0181518, IMG submission 119751) | Peatland microbial communities from MTU Mesocosm Facility, Houghton, MI, USA - PEATcosm2014_Bin01_60_metaG | ecosystem: Environmental > Terrestrial > Soil > Wetlands > Peat | place... | reverse complement strand
GCGCCGGGCCCGGGCGTTGCTCGCCGAGCACGGTGGGGCCGCCGCACTCCCGCCCGACCTCGCGCTCGACGGCAACGGGGACGCCGATGTGGCCTCGTGGCAGCTCTGCGCGGCGGCGCCGGTCAGCGCCTACGACGCACAGCGTCTCCTCGCGGCGGATGGAGCAGCCGAGCGGTTGGCGTTCCTGGTGGAGCTGATGGAGGATCTCGAGCTCGACCTGGAGCGCATGCTCAACTCCGAGTGATCCGTCGCCCCACCCGGTCCGTGCCAACCTATCGGCGGTCACGAGCGGCGGTGTGACGAACAGGAACCACAAAGGGAGGGAGCCCGATGGCCATCACGCCGACGAGAGAGCAGTTCACCGAGTTCGCCCACGGCAGCCGTGACGGGGAGGTCGTGATGATCAACCTGCTGCACTTCGCCCGCCCGGACGAGCCCGGCGCGCCAGAGGGCGGCGCCACCGAGAGGACAGGCGCCGGCGCCTACCGGGACTACAGCGACCAGGTGGTCAAAATGGTGGAGGCCCGCGGCGGCCGGGTCATCTGGACAGGCCGGCCCGAGCACGTGCTGATCGGGGACCCCGCCGCCGACGACTGGGACCTGGTGGCGCTGGTCTCCTACCCGAGCAGGGCAGCTTTCGTCGACATGGTGACGTCGCCGAATTACGAGGTGGCCCACACACACCGGGAGCGCGGGCTCGACCGCACCGTCCTCCTGGCCTGCGAGCCCGTCATGGACGCGCTGGCATCCCGGGACCGGAGCGGTGCCGCAGATGGCTGAGGCGCAGATGCCCGGTGGCACCCGGAGCCGGAACATCCTCTTCATCACCACCGATCAGCAGCGCTACGACAGCCTCGGCTGCAACGGCGGCACCGTGGCCCGCACACCGGTGGTCGACCACCTGGCCGCCGAGGGCATCAACTACCGGCGCGCCTACAACCAGAACACGGTGTGCATGCCCGCCCGCTCGACCATGCTCACGGGCCAGTACGTGCGCACGCACGGTGTGGTGGCCAACGGAATCCCCCTGCCGGTCGACGCCCCCTCGGTCGCCCAGTACTTGCACGACACGGCCGGCTACCGCACCGCGCTGCTGGGCAAGGCGCACTTCGAGCCCGGTTTCGACCCGAAGCTCAAGTGGGAGGAGAACGCCCGGGCGGCCAGGGGCGACGACGGACCCTGGCGGGGATTCGAGCGGTCGGAGCAGGCGATGCACGCCGCCGCCTGGGGCAACCATCCCATCGCGCACTACGGCCGTTGGCTCAAGGAGCACCACCCCGAGCACCTGCACAGCTTCGCCCGGCTGCTCCAGGCCGAGCCGGGCGGCGACACCGGCGCGCCCGAGACGAAGAACAACCCGATACCCCGCCAGTGGTACCACACCGACTGGGTGGCCGACCTGACCGTCGACTGGCTCACGTCGCTCGGCGACGACGAGCCGTGGTTCTGCTGGATGTCGTTCCCCGACCCGCACCACCCCTGGGACCCCCCGGCCTCCGAGCTCGCTCGTGTGCCCTGGCAGGACCTCGACCTGCCGCCGGGCCATCCCGGTTCCGACGAGGCGGTCCGCGACGTCCTGGCACGCAAGCCGGCGCACTGGCTCGCCTTCTGGGACGGCCGCTTCTCCAACATCGAGGGGGGCCCGGCGGCCTTCGTCCCGTCCCGGCTGACCCACGACCAGATCCGCGAAGTCAACGCCAAGGTGCACGTGATGAACGAGCTCATCGACGAGGCGTGCGGGCGGGTGCTGCAGCGCATCGAGCAGCGCGGCTGGCTGGCGGACACCGACGTCATCTTCACCACCGACCACGGCGAGATGCAGGGTGACTTCGGCCTCCTCTACAAGGGCCCGTACCACACCGACGCGCTCATGCGACTGCCCTTCGTGTGGCGACCGGCACCGTCGGCCGGAGTCGCGCCGGCGATCGTCAACGACCCGGTGGGCCAGGTGGACCTGGCGCCGACGTTCTGCGCCATCGCCGGCGTCGACCCGGCGCCGTGGATGCAGGGCCACGCCCTCCCGCGTGCCGACGGCGAGCCCGGGCGCGAGCGCGCACTGTGCGAGTGGGACAGCCAGTTCCCGGGCTACGGCATGCACCTGCGCTCCGTCTACCGCGATGGGTGGCTGTGCACGGTCTACGAGCCGTCGACCGCGGGGCAGCCCAACGGCCTGGAGGAGGTCTGGGGCGACGGTGTTCTCAACCCGTGCCCCGTCGTGTACGAGCAGACGGGTACGGGGCCAGGCGGCATCGGCATCGCGACCGGCGAGCTGTACAACGTCGACGACGACCCTCACCAGTTCGAGAACCTGTGGGACGACCCGGGCCGCCAGGCGCTGCGCGACGACCTGGTGGCCGACCTGTACGCCAGCCTGCCCACCGAAGTGCGCCACCTCAAGGTGGAGGCGCCGGCCTGACGGTCAGGCAGCCACGGCGGGCGTCGCCCGCTCTAGGGCCCCCCAGCCACTCGAGAGCTCGCGGCGGGCCTGCTCGGCCCGGTGGCCGCCCCGCAGCCCGAAGAGCCGCTTGGCCAGAAGCAGGTACAGCACGACCGCGAGGTTGATCACCAGGGTGACGAGCTTGAACACGCTCACGCTGATCGTGAGCTCGTACACCTCGTAGGGCACCAGGACCGTGGTGGCGACGAAGGTCAGGTATTCGGCCCATCGCTTGTTGAGCCAGAGGCCAACCATCTCGGTGGCCTCGAGCGCCGCATAGGCCAGGAGCACGCCCCCGAGGACCCGCAGGTGCGCCGGGGTGTACTTGAAGGCCCGGCCCAGGTAGCCGAGGACACCGCGGGCCTGGGACGCGCCGGGCGCACCGCCCGCCAGGGCGTCCATGATGTTCTCGTAGTCACGGTGCAGCACCTGATCGTGCGCGGCGAAGGTGAACAGCACGATGGCCAGACCGCTCAGCACCACGACATGCACCGCCCGGTCGAGGGCGATGAGGCGCAGCACGTACCGGTCGCGCAGAGCCGAGCCGCGCAGCGGCAGCGCAATCTCGTCCCTGCTCTCGACCCGTTCGCGACTCGGGTGCTCGGGTATCTTCCGCTGCACCCAGCTGTCACAACGCACGCAGCGGTACCAACGCACCCCGCTGTCCTCGCGCACGAGCAGCTCATCGTCGGCCGTCACCACTGCGGCATCCGTCCCGACGAGCACATGGCCCGACCACGCGCAGGTGAGGAGCTCGTAGCGGTTCGGCGGCCGACGGCGTCCTCGCACGGCGCCAGGTTAAGCCAGGGCTCCCGGGTGCCCCCGTACCTCAGACCAGCCCGGCCAACGCCGCGCCGAGGAAGCGCTGCGGCGCCTCGACCATGGGGTAGTGGCCCACGCCTCCCAGGCGGGAGGCGGTCGCGTCGGGGCGGGCGGCCAGCAGCGTGTCCACCATGGACGGGACGGCGATGGGATCGTCGAGCCCCCACACGATGTGCAGCGGCGAGGGGTCGGTCTCGATCGCCCCGGTGAACCGGCGCTCGTTCGCCCGCCGCTCCTCTATGTAACGGATCAGGCGTGGCAGCAGGCGGTGCCCGTCGTCGTGGACGATCTGTGCCGCGGCGGCGGGCACGGGGTCCTCGGGCCAGCCCTCGGGGACGAGGGGCGTGGCGGCACTGAACGTGGCGCGCAGGCTCTGGGCGACGGACGCGGCGTCAATCGGGATCGGGCCCGCCAGCACCTCGTCGGGCAGCCCGAGCAGCATCTGCTGGCCACCCGTGAGGTGCGCCTGCTCTATATAGATGCTCCCATTGGTCACGACCCGGCGCGTCACCTCCACCGGCCACGCCCCCTCCGCGCGACGGGCCAGGAGCTCGCCGCCGACCGTGTCTCCCATGTCGTGGGTCAGCAGGGCCAGGCGGTCGATGCCGAGGGTGGCCACGTAGGCGGCGGCGATGTCGGCCTGCAGCGCCATGGCGTAGGCGCGGTCGGGTTTGGCCGAGAGGCCGTAGCCGAGCATGTCGAACAGCAGGACGCGCCGTCCCGCCCGCAGGCCGTCGAGCACAGCGGCGTAGTCGAACGACGACGTCGGGAACCCGTGCAGCACGAGGAGAGGCACGTGCCGCTCGGGCCCGATGGACGGCGCGTCAATGGTGAAGATGCGCTCCCCGCAGAGCTCGCGGTGGGTGCCGATCGCCTCCCACCCGGTGCCGGTGGTGATGGTCATGTGCCCGCCAGCTTGCTCACGAGCGGCCCGAGGGTCTCCCAGGAGTCGGACTCGATCGACCAGTAGGAGATGCCGTACTCGGCCCGCCGCCACTCGAGCTCGTCGGCCATCTCGTCGAGCGTCCCGACGAGCGCCAGCGGGACGTGCAGCGCGTCGTCGGGCTGGATCCCGAAGGCGGGCGCCATCTGCGCCGCCAGGCCCGCCGCGTCGTCCGTCACCAGAACGAAGCCGATGAGCGAGTTGAGCTCGAGATCGTCGAAGCGGTCGCCCGCCGCCTCCTTCACCCAGGCCACCTTCTGGCGGGTGCGCTCGGGGGTGGCGTCGGCGGCCGTCTCCGCCCCGCCCGTCCCCTCGCGCAGGTTGACGTTGATGCTGACGATGTCCGCGTTGCGGGCGGCGAAGGACAGCACCCTCTTGCCCCCGCCGCCGATGATGAGCGGGGGCCCGGGCCGCTGCACCGGCCGCGGCGTGAGGGTGTGCCCCAGCACCTCGTAGTGCTCGCCGTGGAAGTTGAAGGGCCCGTCGGTGCGCAGCAGTCCCTGGACGACCTTCACCGCCTCTTCGAAACGCGCCACCCGCAGCGCGGGATGGTCATAGGGCAGCCCGGCGTCGTCGTAGTCGGTGCGCATCCAGCCGGCGCCGAGGCTCAGCTCGAAGCGGCCCTCGCTCAACACGTCGAGGGTCGCCGCCTCCTTGGCCAGCACGAACGGGTGGCGGTAGTCGTTGCAGAAGACCAGCGCGCCCATGCGCAGGGTGGTCGTGGCGGCCGCCACCGCGGCCAGCGCCGGCACGGGGGCCAGCTGGTCGCCGAAGTGGTCGGGCATGAGCAGCGCGCTGTACCCGGCCTCCTCGGCTCTACGGGCCTGCTCGGCCCACGAGCGGGCCGTGCCGTCGGGCCCTTTGCTCAGTTGCGCGGCGAAGCGGAATCTGCGGTCGTGTGCCATGGAGCCATCGTGCCCCACATCGGGCTAGGGATGCGCCGCCGCGTTCGTCGTGGGCAGGACCAGGGGCGGCGTGCCGGGGGCCGTGTGCCAGACATACGCCGTGACCCCGTCCTTGTGCAGCAGGGGCGTGGCTCCGAGCTGGTGAGCCACGAAGGTGGCGTCCGCCCGCTCGCCCGATGGCGTCACCTCTTCCTCGCCCTGGTTGGTGAGGACGAAGACCACCGTACGGGAGGTGATGGGGATTGGGTTCTGTGGTGCGGGCTCGACCGGGTACACCGCCTGACGGTCGGTGAAGCGCCCGACGACGCCGCCGGAGACCACGAGCTCGGCGCCGGCGGGGATGTCGGCCTGGACGGCCCGGAGCTGGGTGGCGGCCGATCCGCTGACGGAGCTGAGGATGGAGGGCGTGTCCCAGCCCGAGACCAGCTGGTCCCACAGGGGCAGGCTCTGGGACAGCGCCAGGACCAGGGCCGCCGTTCCGAGCACCCAGGCCGCCGGCCCCCGCCAGGGGGCGAGCCGCCTGTGGCCGTGCTCGGCCCGGAGCCGGGGCCACTCCGGGCGCCCGGTGCCCACCCAGACGAGCACCATCACCGTCCCGACGAGGACGAACGGCACCGCGGTCACGGTCTGGAACGCGCCGACCGGCAGGAGCCAGAAGGACCCGTTGATGTTGAGGGCCACGGGCACGAGGACCGCGATGGCCTGCAGCAGCCCCCACGGGGTGAGGAGGCCCAGGGCACCCCCGGTGGCCACGACGCGCCACATCGCCCCGGTCTGGGTCCGCAGCACGTGGAGGTCGGCGGAGGGGTGCGCGGCGAGCGACCCGAACACGGCCCAGCTCGATGCGTTCGACGGCTCGTGGACGATCCAGCCGTAGTAGATGGGGACCGCGGAGCCGCGGTTGCCGTCCACGGCGGTGACGAGGATCAGCCAGGCCACGCCGAGTGCGGCCAGACCGGCCGCGTGCCACACGCCGCGGCCCCGGCTTCGCACGCGCGCGGAGAGCAGTCCGGCCACGCCGACGAAGAGGATGGACAGGGCCACGACGTCGCCGAAGAGCAGGCCGACGAGGGCGGCGGCCCAGGCCGTACGGTAGCGGCCCTGCCAGAGCGCGTACGCGCTGAGCAACGCGAACGGCATGCCGAAGGTCTCGAAGTGGACGTCGAAGATGGTGGCTTCCCACCACCAGGCGTTGGCGACGGTGGCGACGAGCACGATCAGGGCGACCTGGCGTCGCCGGGGTCCGACGCGCTCGGCGCAGATCTGGCCGATCCAGAGGAGCGCGACGAGCTCGGTGGCGACCACCGCGACGTCCTGCATCCACAGCAGCACGATCGGGTGCGGCCACACCGACCCCAGCAGGCCGATGGGCCACATCGCCAGCTCGAAGTGGTTCTGCCAGAAGGGGTAGGTCTGGAAGGTGTCGAAGGGGTCGAGGTTCCCGTGCGCGATGACGGTGAAGGCCTGCGCGTAGGTGCCGAAGTCGGTGTACAGGTCGAAGCGGTGGTAGCGGAAGGTGCTGACGCCGAGGAACAGGACCAGCTGGAAGAAGAGCGCCACCGCGGCGGCGACCCAGAAGACCCGCAGGCCGCTGCGGTCGAGGTTGTCCCAGGTCCGCGTCCATCGGCCCCCGCCCACACCGGCGGGCGGGGGTTCGCCCCGTTCCCCGGTGGCGGGCAGGACGGCGCCCGGGACGCCGCCGCTCCCGGTCGCGCCAGACACGTCGCGGGGGCCGGTCACGACGCGGCGGGAAGGTTCGACCACAGCGAGACGCCGCCCACGCTCCGCGGGCTTCCCAGGGCGCTGCTGAACAACGCCTCGGCGCACGCCGCACCGGGTGCGGTCGGCACCACGACCACCGTTCTCGTGTGCCAGCTTCGCAGCTGCGCCCGGACGGCCTCGGCCGAAAGGCTCGGCGTCGTGCTCGCTCCCGCGGAGCAGCCGGCCAGGGCGGCTTGCAGCGGGGAGGACTGGCCGGCGAAGGAGGACGCGCCCGTCGGGCCCGGAATGACCACGAACCCCCCGGGCATGCGAAAGGTCATGTCGCCCATGGCCTGCCAGAGCATGGCCGAGTCGTCGGCGGCGGTGGCGAAGGGGTAGATCACCGCCGTCGAACCGGCCGGGAGGGAGCGCGCGGCGCCGGTGAACCAGGCAGGCACATCGGCAGGCGCGGCCGGGTAGGGCCACGCCGGCACCAACGGGAGCAGAAGACCCACGGCGAGCAGGGTGCTGACGGCCACCCCTCCGAACCGCCCGAGGCGGTCCCTCACCACGGCGCTGCGGTACACGGCGTCCAGCATCAGCGCGAGCAGGAGGGCCGCGAAGAGCCAGAAGTAGGTGATCCAGCGTGAGGCCACGCTGGAGTCGAGGAGCGGCAGGTGCGCAATCACGATGAACGGAAGCGGCACTCCCGTGCGTCGCCCGTCCACGTGGAGGTAGGGGCCCATGGACATGACCAGTGCGACGGCGCCCATGGCCGTGCAGAAGAGGGCGAGCCGCTTGCGGCGAAGCAGGACGCTCCCGGCGATCAGGGCGATCAGGAGCGGCACGCCGACGTAGGACCCGTTCTCCAGCGGCGAGTCGAAGACGATCCGCCAGTTGGGATCGCGTGCCGCCACGAGCGAATCTCCCAGTGCGGCGTGTCCGAAGGTGAAGCGCTGGTCGAGGGTCGGGACGACGAGCCCGAGCGGATCGTTGGTCTCGCCGGCGATGGCGCTCGCCGGCTGCGCGGGGCCGCTGATGTGCTCGGGCCCTGCGACCGCCGTCCATGCCCCGTAGCCGGTGCCCACGGCGACGACGACAGCGGCGCAGGCCACCATCCTTGCCAGCCGTCGGCTGTCCAGGGGGATCCGCCTGGACAGCACGTAGGCGCCCGAGATCACGACGGCGATGCACGTCATGACGCACAGCGAGGCGAAAGCCTCGGTGGAGATGTAGAACTCGGCGACGAAGCAGAGGCCCACGGCGACGCCGCACCACCACGGGGATGCGGCGTCCGAGCGCAAGAAGCGGTCGACGAAGAGGATCACGAGTGGCGGTACAGCCTGGAAGAGCAGGAACAGGTGGGCGTTCGCGGTGGCCGACGTGAACGGCGAGAACCCGTAGGCCAGACCGCCGATGAAGGCGGCCGGCCACCACCCGACGAAGCGCCGGGCCATCGCGAAGAAGCTCATCGCCGATGCGAAGATCGCCAGGTCGATCGAGATGTTGTACGTCGCGATCGGGCCGAGGAGGAGCGTGATCGGGAACCCCACCATGCCGAGCAGGGGCATGGTCGTGTTGTCCATCAGGTCGACCCCGACCGGTGTGTTCAGCCAGTTGTTGGCCAACGGATTGTGGCCGTGCAGGAGGACCCACGGGGTCTGGGCCAGGAACCAGATCTCCTCCGGCACGTCGTTGCCCCCGGACGTCTGGATGGAGTGTGCGATCCCGTGGGTCCAGGCACTCTCGTTGGCCAGGATCGAGAGACCCAGGTAGACCAGGGCGACCGACGTCGGGATGAGCCAGGCGCGCTGCCGGCGCCCTCTTGCGTGTCGAGGTCCGCGCTGGGGCTGGGCTTCCTCGTCGAGCGTGAGCACCGCCGCACCGTCACTCACCGGACGGACGGTTCCCGGCGCGGCACGGACAGGCGGCGAGCCGGGACAGAGGAGGGACCGATCGGGCGCGGGTGCGAGGCGACGACGGGTCGTGCACCGTCTCCATCGATGCGCAAGGTAGCAGTCCGGCCCTCGAGCCGGCGGGCACGGTCGAACGAGCCTGCCGATCCTCCGCCCGGACGCCGGCGGGAAGGTGTCGAAATGAAGTTGGGGTGGCCTAAATGAAGCTGAAGTCGGGTACGCCCGAGCTGATGCCCTTGAAGAGGTCGCCCTTGGCGGCGACCAGCTCCTCGGGCGTCCAGGCCTTGTCGCGCGTCACCCGGCCGATCGCCTTGAAAGCGCTCATGGCGTAGATGTCGGCGCCGAACACGACGAGGATCTGCCCGGTGATGTCGGCCGACGCCGGCGCGGCCAGGAAGGCCACCACGTTGGCGATGTTCTTGGGATCCCATGCGTCGAAGGCACCCTCCGCGGCGCTCATCCCGTCGCCGCCGAAGATGGTCTCGGTCATGCGGGTGCGGGCCCGGGGCGCAATGGCGTTGGAGGTGACGCCGTAGCGGCCGAGCTCGCGAGCCTCGACCCAGGTGAGCGCAGCGATGCCGGCCTTGGCAGCGGCGTAGTTCGCCTGGCCGGCGTTCCCGAAGAGCCCGGCCTCCGAAGAGGTGTTGATGATGCGCCCCGTCACGTCCTCGCCCGACTTGGACCGGTTGCGCCAGTAGACGGCGGCGTGGTGGGTGGCGGCGAAGTGACCCTTCAGGTGGACCCGGATGACGTCGTCCCAGTCCGACTCGTCCATGTTGAAGGACATCTTGTCGCGCAGGATCCCCGCGTTGTTGACCAGGATGTCGAGGGAGCCGTAGGTGTCGATCGCCTGCTCGACCACGTTCTTGCCGCCGGCCCAGGAGCTGATGTCGTCGCCGTTGACGGCGGCCTCGCCGCCGCGGCCCTCGATCAGCGCCACCACTTCCTCGGCCGGGTGCGCGTCACCGCCGCTCTCGCCGTGCAGGCCCGCACCGACGTCGTTGACGATGACACGGGCACCCTCGGCGGCGAGGAGGAGCGCCTCCTCGCGCCCGATGCCGCGTCCCGCACCGGTGACCACCGCCACCTTGCCGTCGAGCAGTCCCATCGAGATGCCTCCTGTGCGTGTCGTCTGCCGGTGTGCGCGCCGAGCCGGTCGTCCCGGAGGGGTGGGCCCGCTGCGCCGTGCCGTGTGGCCGCCGCGCCGCGCACGCAGTGTGGCCGATGCGCCCGCTCAGGGGCAAAACCGTGCCACCGCCTCGTCGGTGACCTGCCCGATCAGGGCGGCCGTCTCGCCCCTGGCCCTGACTCGTCCGAACCGGGCCGTGAGGCTGACCACCTCCATGCCGTCGGGCGGCGAGGTCAGCAGCGACCTGTCGGTACCGCCCGCGATGCACAGGACCGGCAGCGGCCGCCCCGACCGAGTCCGGGCCCGGGCCAGCTCGAGCACGCCACCGGGCACCTTGCCGTGGAAGGAGGGTGGGTCGAGGTGGCCCTCGCCCGTGACGACCAGGTCCGCACGCTCCATGCGATCGGCCAGGCCCACGAGACGGGCGACCAATTCGAACCCCGGCTCTATCCGGGCCCCGAGCGCGACGAGGCCGCCCGCCAGCCCTCCGGCGGCGCCGGCACCGGGCACGCCGGTCACGTCGACACCCGTGTCGCGCCGGTACTGCGCCGCGAGGTCGGCCAGGCGTCCCCCGAGGTCCTCCACTTGGGCCGCGGTGGCGCCCTTCTGGGGACCGAACACCGCAGCGGCGTCGAGAAAGGGTGTGGTCACGTCGCAGGCCACGACGAGCTCAACCCCACGCAGCGACGCCGGCGATCCCACCGCGTCGAACGCGCCCCGCCCGCCGTCGGTGGTCGCCGAGCCCCCGCAGCCGATCACGATGCGGCGCGCCCCGGCATCGCGGGCCGCCACCAGGAGCTGTCCGACGCCCGCCGTGCCGGCGCGCACCGGGTCGTCGCCGCGGGGTCGCGGCAGGAGGGCGCGCCCGGCGGCGCGTGACATCTCGATCACGGCGGTCGGGCCCTCGTCGTCGGGCCCCCCCAGCATGCGCCACTCGGCCTCGACCGGCCTGCCGAGCGGGCCGGTGACGGTGGTCGTGCGCGGTGTCCCACCCAGCGCGTCGAGCAGGCCCTCGCCGCCGTCGGACATCGGGATCTCGTCGGCCGTCCACCCCGCCCGACGTGCCGCGTCGCCCGCCGCCGCCGCCGCCTCTCCCGCCGAGACCGTTCCCCGGAACTTGTCCGGCGCGGCGACGAGATGGGGCACGCCGACGAAAGCTAATGGGTCAGGTGCCCGTGAGCAGGAGTGCGGGCGAGAGGACTCGAACCTCCACCCCCTCGCGGGGACCGGGACCTAAACCCGGCGCGTCTGCCAATTCCGCCACGCCCG
>Ga0181518_10005363_pt1 | contig 11132 bp, 10 predicted proteins | sample PEATcosm2014_Bin_28_FD_119751 | JGI IMG/M metagenome (GOLD analysis project Ga0181518, IMG submission 119751) | Peatland microbial communities from MTU Mesocosm Facility, Houghton, MI, USA - PEATcosm2014_Bin01_60_metaG | ecosystem: Environmental > Terrestrial > Soil > Wetlands > Peat | place... | reverse complement strand
GGGCGTGGTCGTGTAGACGCGGGTGCATACCCCCCGTCGCTGGGGCGCGCCCTTCAGGGCGGGCGTCTTGGTCTTGGTCACCTTGGCCTGCCGTCCCTTGCGGACGAGCTGGGCGATTGTGGGCACGCGCTACCTCTCGATACTGAAAATGTGACTCCAAGTGCGTGGCGCTCGCGCGCCGGCCGAAGCCGCACAAGGCAGGGATCCAATGATAGCGGCTGCCTGGGAGTACGACAATCGCGGCCATCACCCGGATCCGGGCGCTCGCATGCGCAGGACCGGCAGCACGATGAGCGCCCCGACGGGCCGTCGGCCAGGCCGGCGGCGGCCAGGAGGTCCAGGAGGCCCCGGCGGCCCAGGGGGGATCCGAGACGGTCAGCAGGCCCTTGGGTGGGGCGCCGAGCAGGGAGGTCAGCACGAACACCGTGAGGACAAACGCGAGGCCCGCATTGATGGGCCGGGACCAGGGCTTTTCCGCTTGGAACTCGAACGCTTCCAATCTGCCGTCGCACCGTCACAATTTCGGGCGGTACTCCTAGAGCATTAGCCTCAACCGCATGGAACACTCCATGGCCGAACGACTGGCCGACCTGGCCGAACGCAAGAACGAGGCCCTCAACGCCGGGAGCCCCAGGGCCGTCGAGCGCCAGCACGCAAAGGGGAAGCTGACCGCCCGCGAGCGCATCGACTACCTGCTGGACGAGGGGTCCTTCCAGGAGCTCGACATGTTGGCCCGGCACCGGGCGCACGGCATGGGCCTCGAGGACAACCGGCCCTACACCGACGGCGTGGTCACCGGCTTTGGCACCATCGACGGCCGGCGGGTCTGCATCTTCAGCCAGGACTTCACCGTCTTCGGTGGCGCCCTCGGCGAGGTCTTCGCCGAGAAGATCCACAAGGTGATGGACCTGGCCGCCTCGACCGGCGTCCCCATGATCGGGCTGAACGACGGCGCCGGGGCCCGGATCCAGGAAGGGGTGGTCTCGCTGCACTCCTACGGGGGGATCTTCCACCGCAACGTGACCGCCTCGGGGGTCATTCCCCAGATCAGCGTGATCCTCGGCCCGTGCGCCGGCGGAGCGGTCTACTCCCCCGCCATGACCGACTTCATCTTCATGGTGCAGGGCACCTCCCACATGTTCATCACGGGCCCCGACGTCGTGAAGACGGTGACCGGAGAGGACGTCACGCTCGAGGAGCTGGGCGGCGCCATGAGCCACGCCACCAAGTCGGGGGTCGCCACCTTCGTGGCACCCGACGAGAAGGCCTGCCTCGACGAGGTGCGCCACCTCCTCTCGTTCCTCCCCTCCAACAACCTCGAGGAGCCACCCATTGAGCCCACCGGCGACGAGCCCGACCGCCAAGTGACCGAGCTCGTCGACTTCCTCCCGACCTCGCCCAACCAGCCGTATGACATGAAGCGCGTCATCGCCGCGGTCGTCGACGACGGCGAGTACCTCGAGGTGCACCGCCACTGGGCCATGTCGATCACGTGCGGCTTCGCACGGATGAACGGCCGCGTCGTCGGCATCGTCGGCAACCAGCCCGCCGTGCTGGCGGGCGTGCTCGACATCGACTCGTCGGAGAAGGCGTCGCGCTTCGTGCGGACCTGCGACGCCTTCAACGTCCCGCTCCTCACCTTCGTCGACGTGCCGGGCTTCATGCCGGGCACCGACCAGGAGTACGGCGGCATCATCCGTCACGGGGCCAAGCTGCTCTACGCCTACTGCGAGGCGACCGTGCCCCGTATCCAGATCATCACCCGCAAGGCCTACGGCGGTGCCTACGTCGTCATGAACTCCAAGTCGATCGGGGCGGACCTCGCCTTCGCCTGGCCCTCGGCCGAGCTGGCCGTCATGGGGCCCAACGGCGCCGTCGAGATCGTGTACCGCCGCGAGCTGGCGGAGGCGACCGATCCGGCCAAGCGCCGGGCCGAACTGATCGACGAGTACACGGAGCGCTACGCCAATCCCTACATCGCCGCCGAGCGCGGGTACATCGACGACGTGATCTCGCCGGCGGATACACGCGCCGTCATCTGCCGCAGCCTCGACATCCTGGCCTCCAAGCGCGAGGAACTGCCGCGGCGCAAGCACGGCAACGTCCCACTGTGACGCTGCCCGTCGACCCCGACCGGCTGTCGCTGCGCGAGCGGCCCGAGCCCGACGCCGGCCAGCTGGCTGCCATCGCCGCCGCCGTCCAGCTGGCCTGGCCCCGCCCGGTGCCGGCCGACGAGCACGACCCGGTGCACGAGCCCTGGCGCTTCAGCGGGCGCTGGTGGAACAAGCCCGCGCCGCTGCGGCGCGACCGTCCCTGGGCCCGCCGCTGACCGTCTACGTCGACGACTGGCGGCAGCCGGCCACGGTGCGCGACCACGCCGACCGCTGGTCGCATCTACTGGCCGACGACCCCGAGGAGCTCCACGCCATGGCCGCCGCTCTGGGGATCCCGCCCCGGGGCTACCAGCGCCATCGGCGCTCGGCGGCCCTCAACCATTACGACGTGCCCGAGAACCTCCGGCTTCGCGCCATTGAGCTCGGCGCGGTCCCGGTGACGTGGCGCGAGATGGCCCGGCTCACGCGGGAGTGGCGGCGCGCTGGCGCTCGGCCAGCGCGACCAGATCCTCCATGATGCGGTCGAACGAGTAGTCCTTGGGCGTGTAGACCGACGCCACGCCCTTGCCCAACAGCAGCTCGGCGTCGTCGGGCGGGATGATGCCGCCCACGACGACGGCGGCCGTGCTCCCCGCGGCGCGCAGGCGGTCGAGCACGTCGGGCACCAGCTCCAGGTGTGAGCCCGACAGGATGGACAGCCCCACGATGTCGACGTCCTCGTCGCGGGCGGCCGCCACGATCTGCGCCGGGGTGAGCCGGATGCCCTGGTAGATCACCTCGAAGCCGGCGTCGCGCGCCGCCACGGCGATCTGCTCGGCGCCGTTGGAGTGTCCGTCGAGCCCGGGCTTGGCCACCAGGAGGCGCGGCGGGCCACCCGTGCGCTCGGCCAGCGCTCTGGTGCGGATGCGGATGGGCGCGAGGTCGTCGCCGCGCCGGCCCACCCCGCCGCTGACGCCGGTCGGGGCCCGGAACTCGCCGAACACCTCGCGCAGGACCCCGGCCCACTCCCCCGTGGTGCCGCCGGCATGGGCCAGGGCGATGGTGGCCTCCATGATGTTGCCGTCGGGGCCTTCGTCGGCCGCGACCCGGCGCAGCTCGTCGAGCGCGGTGCGCACGGCGGCCCCGTCACGCTGCTCCCGCCAGCGCTCCAGATCCGCGATCTGCTCGGCCTCGACGCGGTGGTCGACCCTGAGGATGTTCTCGATCTCGCCGTCGCCGAGGAGGGGGGACGGCGCGGTCTCGGTGAAGCAGTTGACGCCGACCACCCTCTGCTCGCCCGTCTCGATGCGCCGCACCCGCTCGGCCTGGCTGCGCACCAGGCGGCGCTTGAGCTCGTCGATGGCCTCGAAGGCACCGCCGAGCGCCTCCACGTCGGCCAGCTCGGCCGAGGCGGCCTCGACCAGCTCGGCCGTCTTGGCTTCGACCACCACCGAACCCTCGAAGATGTCGTCGTACTCGAGGAGGTCGGACTCGAAGGCGAGGACCTGCTGCATGCGCAGTGACCACTGCTGGTCCCAGGGCCGGGGCAACCCCAGTGCCTCGTTCCACGCCGGCAGCTGCATGGCGCGGGCCCGGGCGCTCTTGGACAGGGTGACGCCCAAGGTCTCGAGGACGATGCGCTGCACGTTGTTCTCCGGCTGCTGCTCGGTGAGCGAGAGGGAGTTGACCTGCACCCCGTAGCGGAAACGACGGAGCTTGGGGTCCTCCACGCCGTAGCGCTCGCGGCAGATGCGGTCCCACATGGCGGTGAAGGCCCGCATTTTGCAGGTCTCCTCGACGAAGCGGACGCCGGAGTTCACGAAGAAGCTGATGCGACCGACGACGGCGGGCAGCTCGGAGACGTCCACCTTGCCCGAGGCGCGGACGCCGTCGAGGACGCCGATGGCGGTGGCCAGCGCGTAAGCGATCTCCTGCACCGGGGTGGCCCCTGCCTCCTGGAGGTGGTAGCTGCACACGTTGATGGGGTTCCACTTGACCGCGTTGCGGACCGTGTAGGCGATGGTGTCGACCGTGAGGCGGAGGCTCGGGCCGGGCGGGAAGATGTAGGTGCCGCGGCTCAGATACTCCTTGACGATGTCGTTCTGCGTCGTGCCCGCGAGAAGCGCAGGTTCGACCCCCATTTCCTGCGCGTGAGCGACGTAGAGCCCGAGGAGCCAGGCCGCCGTGGCGTTGATCGTCATGGAGGTGTTCATGTCCGCCACCGGGATCCCCGCCAGCAGCTCCTTCATGTGGCCGAGGTGGGACACCGGGACGCCGACCTTGCCCACCTCCCCCGCCGCCTCGGGGGCGTCGGGGTCGTAGCCGGTCTGGGTCGGCAGGTCGAAGGCGATGGAGAGGCCGGTCTGCCCCTTGACGAGGTTCGTCCGGTAGAGCTCGTTCGAGGCACGCGCGGTCGAATGGCCCGAGTAGGTGCGCATCACCCACGGCGCGTCCCGCTGCGGGTCGCTAGTCATTCACTTCACCTCCAGACGAGTGGGGTGCACCACCATTGTGCCCGCCGTGGCCGCCGTCAGCGCGCGGCTATCGGCTGTAGTCGTAGAAGCCCTTCTTGGTCTTGCGGCCGAGCTGGCCCGAGGTCACCAGACGGCGCAGCAGGGGCACCGCCGCGTAGTTGGGGTCGCGGTACTCCTCGTAGAGCGCATCGAGGATGGCCAGAGACGTGTCGAGCCCGACGAGGTCGAGCAGCGCGAACGGGCCCATCGGGAACCCGCACCCCCCCTTCATGGCGGAGTCGATGCCCTCCCGGGTGGCCACACCCTGCTCGAAGAGGCGCACTGCGTTGTTGAGGTAGGGGAAGAGGAGCGCGTTCACGATGAAGCCCGCCTGGTCCTTCACCTCGACGGGGTCCTTGCCGCAGGCGGCGGCGAAGGAGACCGCGGCAGCGAGGGTGGCATCGCTCGCCGTGATGGGCCGCACGACCTCGACAAGCGCCATGGCCGGCGCAGGGTTGAAGAAGTGGATACCGCACACCAGGTCGGGGCGCCCCGTCGCCATCGCCATCTCGACCACCGGCAGGGTGGAGGTGTTGGTGGCGAGGATGGTCTCGGGCTTGCAGATGCTGTCGAGCTCGGCGAAGAGGTCCTTCTTCACGGAGAGGTCCTCCACGACCGACTCGATCACCAGGTCGACGTCGACCAGCTCACCCAGGTGCGTCGTGGCGTGGACGCGCCCGGAGATCTCGGCCGCCTCGGAGTCGGTCCGCTTGCCCTTCTCCACCTGCTTGGCGAGCGACTTCGCCAGCGTGGCCACCATGGCATCGGCGCTCGCCTGGCTGCGGCTGCGCAGCACCACCTCGTGCCCGGTCGCGGCCGCCACCTCGGCGATGCCCGAGCCCATGATTCCCGAACCGACGATTCCCACCCGTGTGATCGACATGGGTGCCTAGGCTACCGGCCGGTAACCAGAGCCGTCGAAGCCGGGCCGCCGCCGCCCGGCGTGCAAGAGTGGCGCCATGGACACGATCGGCACGCTGGCCCTGGTCGGGGGCGACGAGTGGACCGAGGGCTGCACCTTCGACACGACGCTGCTGGCGGCATCGGGCGGGGCGGACGTCCTGGTCCTGCCGACTGCGGCCGCCTACCAGCACCCGGAGCGGGTGGTGCTCCGGGCGGCCGAGTGGTTCGGGCCGATGGGCGGCCAGGTCGAGGGACTAATGGTGGTGGACCGGGCCTCGGCCGAAGACCCGGGCATGGCGGCCGCGTTGGCCGGTGCCCGCTTCATCTACCTGGCCGGGGGCTCGGCCCTGCACCTGCGCGCGGTGCTCAAGAAGTCGGCGGTCTTCGAAGCGCTCCGGCGAGCCTACGCGGGCGGCGCCGTGGTCGCCGGGGCGGGGGCCGGGGGCATGGTGCTCACCGACCCCATGGTCGACCCCCGCGGCGGTGCGCTGACCCTCGGACTGGGGCTGGTCGACAACCTCACCGTCGTCCCCCACTTCGGCGACGAGCACGACGACGCCCACGGCCAGAAGCTCGAGCGCACGGTGGCGATGGCGCCGGCGGCGCTGCCGGTGGTCGCCCTTCCGGCACGCACCGCTCTGATCAGAGAAGGCGCAGGGGCCTGGCGCTCCGAGGGTGCCGGGACCCCCGTCGTCTTCGTCGGGGGTGCGCAGACGGAGGGTCTCGGCGCGCTGAAGGGCTGAGGCCCCGGGCCGTCAGTCCTTCTCTTCGATGGTGACGCTCTGAATCACGACCTGCTCGGTCGGGGTGCCGGAGCGGGTGCCGATGGCGTCGATGGTCTCGACCACATCGAGCCCGCTCACGACCTCGCCGAAGTGCGAGTAGAGCGGCGGCAGGCGGACCCCGTCGGGGCCGCTGATGACGAAGAACTGGCTGCCGTTGGTGTTCGGCCCGGCGTTGGCCATGGCGAGCGACCCCAACTTGTAGCGGCCAGGCTCCGGCAGCTCGTCGGCGAAGCGGTAGCCCGGCCCGCCCGAGCCTGTCCCGGTCGGGTCGCCGCCCTGGAGGACGAAGCCCGGGATGATGCGGTGGAACACGACGCCGTCGTAGTAGTGGTAGCGGGCCAGGAACACGAAGCTGTTGACCGCCCTGGGCGCGGCGAGGGGGTCGAGGGCGATGACCATCGTGCCGTGCGAGGTGGTCATGGTGGCCACGTAGCGCTTGTTCGTGTCGATGAGCATCGGCGGCTCCTCGTCGAACTTGCGCTGTTGCGGGCTTGAGCCGTCGGCGGCTGGTGCGGTGGGGGTGGCCATGGTCAGTACCTCACGATTCGTTGATCTTGACGGACAACATGCGCTGGGTGACGTCGGGAGGGATACCGGCGGCCGAACCCTGTTGACTGATGGTGTTGACGACGTTCATGCCCGAGGCGATGACCCCGAAGGTGGAGTAGGCGTTGGGCAGGGACTCGTACTCCGGCCCGGTCACGATGAAGAACTGGCTCCCGCCGGTGTTGGGCGAGCCCGTATTGGCCATCGCCACCGTCCCGGCCGGGTACTGCTGGGCCGGATTGGCCGCCTTGGCCGGCAGCTCGTCGGGGATGGTGTAACCCGGCTCCTTCCCCGTGTTCGTCTGCGCGGGGTTCCCGGTCTGGACCACCTGGCCCGTGATCACCCGGAAGAAGCTCCCGCAGTTGAAGTAGCCCTTGTCGGCCAGGAACACGAAGTTGTTGACCGTGACGGGCGCGGCCTTGGCGTCGAGCGCAATCGTGAAGGTCCCGGTCGTGGTGGTGATCGTGGCCGTGTACTGCTTGGAGGCGTCGATAGTCATGGGCGGCGCCGCCGTGTACTTCTGGGCGGCCGCCGCGGTGGGCGTGGTGGGCGACGCCGGGCAGCCGGCCTTGACAGCGACCGCGTTGGCCTGGGCCTGCAATTTGGCGTCCGCGGCCGACGTGGCGGTCGTCGTGCTGGTCGTCGTGCCGCCCTTCTTGGACTGCGAGGTCGCCGGCGTCTTGTTCCCGCCGGAGACGATGAAGGCGATGGCCACGATGACGCCCGCGACCACCACGACGATGATCGCGTTGCGGATCTGCTTGCGGCGCTTCTGCTGCTTGGCCTCGGCGGCCAGCCGCGCCTCCCTGGCCGCGCGCTGGCGGGCTCTCTTGTCGCTGGGCACGGCCCGAGACCCTACCCAATCCCCGGGGCGGCCTCGGATCGCCCTCCAGGGTCGGCGGGGCAGGTGTGCCACACCGGGACGGTAGGAGCGGGAGCCGGGGCGGCGGGCGGCCATCGGGCCGGTGCGCAGTCTGTAGCCTCGTCCGGATGCCACTGGTCGTCCAGAAGTTCGGGGGCACCTCGGTCGGCGACGCCGATCGGATCCGTGCCGTGGCGGACCACATCGCCCGGACGCGCCGCCAGGGATCCGACGTGGTCGCCGTGGTCAGCGCCATGGGCAAGACCACCGACGACCTGATCCACCTGGCCGACTCCGTGAGCGCCACGCAGCCGCCGCGCGAGTACGACATGCTCGTCAGCACCGGGGAGCGGATCTCCATGGCGCTATTGGTCATGGCCCTGGCCGACCTCGGGGTCGACGCCGCCTCCTTCACGGGGAGCCAGGTCGGCATCATCACCGACAGCGACCACACCCGGGCCAAGATCAGGGAGGTCAAGGGCGACCGCCTGCGGCAGGCCCTGGCCGCCGGGAAGGTGCCTGTCGTGGCGGGCTTCCAGGGCGTCTCGGAGGACCGCGAGATCACGACGCTGGGCCGTGGCGGGTCCGACGCCACGGCGGTTGCCCTGGCCGCCGTCCTGGACGCCGACGTCTGCGAGATCTACACGGATGTCACCGGGGTGTTCACGGCCGACCCCCGGATCGTGCCCGAGGCGCACCGCATCAACCGGATCTCGTTCGACGAGATGCTCGAGATGGCGGCCACCGGGGGGCGGGTCTTGATGCTGCGGGCCGTCGAATTCGCCCGCAACCACAATGTCCCGCTGCACGTGCGCAGCAGCTTCACCTGGGAGCCGGGCACCTGGGTCGTCGAGGAGGATGCAGACATGGAAGAAGCCGTCGTCACCGCCGTGACCCACGACACCTCGGAGGCCAAGGTCACCGTGAGTGGGGTTCCGGACCGACCCGGCGTGGCCGCCCGGCTCTTCCGGGCGCTAGCCGACAAGTCGATCAACGTGGACATGATCGTGCAGAACACGTCCGCGCACGGGACCACGGACATCTCGTTCACCGTGCCCACCGCCGACCTCCCGGTCGCGGTCGAGACATCGCAGTCCCACGCCGACGAGCTGGGTGCTTCGGGGGTGGCGGCGGACGCCGAGGTGGCCCGGGTCTCGCTCGTCGGGGTCGGCATGAAGTCACACCCCGGCATCGCGGCGACAATGTTCGAGACGCTGGCCAACGAGGGCATCAACATCGACATGATCTCCACATCGACGATCCGGACCTCGTGCATCGTGGCCGAGGACGACGTGGAGCGGGCCGTGCGCAGCCTGCATGCGGCGTTCGCCCTGGGCTGATGGTGCCCGGGGCGAAGGGCACGCGCACGCTGTGGCTACTGCGCCACGCCAAGGCTGTGACCGACCCGCCCCTGGGCGGCTCTGACTTCGACCGCGTCCTGGCCCCCCGGGGCCGGCGCGATGCCGCGGCACTGGGTCACCTCTTCGCCGGCCACGGCGAGGGGCTCGGGCCGGCCCTGAACGGCGTCCCCCGGCCGGCGGTGGCGCTCGTGTCGCCGGCGGCGCGCACCGCGGCGACGGCCGAACTGGTGCTGGCCGACGTGGCCGAGCCACCGGAGCGCCGCCTCGACCACGAGCTCTACGGGGCCGACCCCGAGGAGGTGCTCGCCTTCCTGCGCGCCCTGGCCGACGACATCGACTCGGCCATGGTGGTCGGGCACAACCCGACGGTGCACTCGCTGTCACAAAGGCTGCTGGCGGCCCGAGACAAGAAGGGGCACTCCGTGGCGGCGCGGCACGGCTTCCCCACCTGCGCCCTCGGCGTCTACAGCTTCCCGACCGCCCGGTGGGCGGACGTGGCGGCCGGGACGGCCAGGCTGGTCGCCCTAATGGGACCGCCCTACGGCGGGAGCTGAGCCCGGGCCGACCTCGTCAGGGGTGCGCAGGGTCAGATGATGCGCAGGATGGCGGCGTCGCCCTGCCCACCCCCGCCGCACAGCGCCACGGCAGCCGTGGATGCGCCTCGCCGGCGCAGCTCGAGCAGCGCGGTCAGCGCGACCCGTGTGCCCGACATGCCGACGGGGTGGCCGAGCGCGATGGCGCCGCCGTTGACGTTGACCTTGTCCTCGTCGATCCCGAGATCGTCGACCGAGGCCAACCCGACGGCGGCGAAGGCCTCGTTGATCTCGAAGAGGTCGACGGAGCCGACCTCGACGCCCGCCTTCTGGGCCGCCTTGAGGATCGCCCGCGAGGGCTGGGTGAGCAGCGAGTTGTCAGGGCCGGCCACCATGCCGTAGCCGACGATCTCGCCCAGCGGCGCAATGCCCAGCTCCTTGGCCTTGGCAGCCGACATCACGACGACGGCGGCGCCGCCGTCGGAGATCTGCGACGCGTTGCCGGCGGTGATGGTGCCGTCCTTGGTGAAGGCCGGCTTGAGCGCCCCCAGCGACTCCGCGGTCGTGCCCGGCCGCACGCCCTCGTCGGTGTCGACGAGGAGCGGGTCACCCTTGCGCTGGGGCACCTGCACCGGGACGATCTCCTCAGCCAGGCGGCCCTCCTTGGCCGCCGCGGCGGCCTTCTCGTGGCTGGCGGCGGAGAAGGCGTCCTGGCGCTCCCGGGAGATGCCGGTCTTCTGGTTGTGCTGCTCGGTGGAGAGCCCCATGGCGATGTGGTCGAAGGCGTCCGTGAGCCCGTCGTACATCATGGAGTCGACCAGCGTGCCGTCGCCGATGCGGTAGCCGGCGCGTGCGCCAGGCAGGAGGTAGGGCGCCTGGGTCATGGACTCCATGCCGCCGGCCACGACGATGTCGGCGTCGCCGGCGCGGATCATCTGGTCGGCCAGGTAGATCGAGTTGAGCCCCGAGAGGCAGACCTTGTTGACGGTGTTGGCGGGGACGGACATGGGGATGCCGCCCTTCACCGCGGCCTGGCGGGCCGTGATCTGGCCCTGGCCGGCGAGGATCACCTGACCCATGAGGACGTAGTCGACCTGGTCGGGGGACACCCCGGCCCGCAAGAGCGCCTCCGCGATGGCGAACCCACCCAGGTCCATGGCCGTGAACCCGGCCAGCGCGCCGGAAAGCTTTCCGATCGGCGTACGAGCCCCTGCGACGATGACGGCCTCAGCCATTCCCTCTACCTCCGGGTTTCCGCCGGTCTGGTTACCAGTCGGAAACCACATCTTACGGGCCAACTATCGTCGGGTCACATGAGCGATATCCTCAGCGCCGCCCTGGCCGGCGCCACCCCCGATGAGCTGGCCGGACTCCCCATGCCCGACTCCTACCGCGGCGCCCTGGTCAAAAGGAGCGAGGTGGACATGTTCGAGGGCATGGAGTCCATGACCCAGGCGCCCTACCTCCTGCCTGGCGCACGCGCCGGCTACCGCATCGGCGACGGCACGCTGGTCGACTCCATGATGTACGACGGGC
>Ga0181518_10005355_pt1 | contig 11151 bp, 3 predicted proteins | sample PEATcosm2014_Bin_28_FD_119751 | JGI IMG/M metagenome (GOLD analysis project Ga0181518, IMG submission 119751) | Peatland microbial communities from MTU Mesocosm Facility, Houghton, MI, USA - PEATcosm2014_Bin01_60_metaG | ecosystem: Environmental > Terrestrial > Soil > Wetlands > Peat | place... | reverse complement strand
GCTTGTGCGATCAGCGATTGTGGAGACGATTTTGGTGTCATGGGCCTAGTATATATCTTTACATATATTATGGCAACAAAAAAAGAGGCGAAATTGAAATTTGAAGAATTTTGTCTCACACCCACCCCACAGCCGGGTGGTGCTGTCTTTTTGCTTGCATGGCTTCGCCATCTCGCTGCATCGTTCACGGTGTTCCTTATGAGTCCGGTTTTCGGAGTGGAAGATCAGTCAATTTACAAGAAGGAGAATTATGCCTCTCGAATTCAGAAAGCAGCGTGATCTTGGCGGGATGGTCGGCGGCGCGCATCCCCATCCCCGCCTCGCAAAGGAGAGAACCACGCTCCGGCTTCTCCTGAGCGCCGTTATCGCCGCGTTGTGCGTCCCGGCTTCCGTCTTTGGCGCGCCGGTCCCTGTCGCCGGCGACGTGCCTGTCGCCGTGAATTGTGTCCGTCTGGGCAATAGCAGCGTGATCCCGATGACCGGCACTTGGCGTTTCAGGCTTGAACATGGCGTCAGCCCCGCCGTCAAGGGTGAACTGCCCGCGGACGCCGATGTGCCGGATTTCGCCACCACGGCAGTCTCCGATGGCGCTTCTTCCGGTTGGACAAACATCCCCGTCCCCGCCAACTGGGAACTGGAAGGCTTTTCGCTGCCCACATTCCAGGACCGCGCCGGGCCGCAGTCGGATGACATCGGCCTTTACCGCCGGATGGTGGATATTCCGGCGTCCTTTGCCGGCCAGCATGTTCTCTGGCACTTCGACGGCGTTTTCGACGGCGCGGAGGTCTTCGTCAACGGCCAGCGGTGCGGCTATCACGAAAGCGGCTTCACCGCCTTCGACATGGATGTCACCACGGCCCTCAAACCCGGCCGGCGCAATCTGTTCGCCGTGCGCGTCTATAAGAAAACCCCCTCCAGCAACCTGGATAAAGGCGGCTTTTGGTGCCTGGGCGGCATCTGCCGCGAGACTTGGCTCGTGGCCCTCCCGCAATTGCGCGTGGACGACATCACCGTCGTGACCGACCTGGATGCCCAGTACATAAATGCCACGCTCAAGTCCGCCGTCCGCCTTGCCGGCCCGGCCGGGGCGCATTTCGTTCTGACCGGCGAATTGTATGGGCTGGACGGCGCGAAGGTTGCGACGCCCGGCATGAGCCAGGCCGGCGAGATGGGCGCGGACGGCGCCGCCACTGTGAACTTGACTGCGCCCGTGACGGCCCCCAAGCTCTGGTCAGCCGAGAAGCCGAACCTCTATTACGTGTTCTACCGGCTGTCGGACGGCAACCGAACCGTGGAGCGCGTCCAGGACCGGATTGGTTTCCGCAAGGTCGAGCTGAAGAAGGGCGTGTTTGATGTCAATGGCGTGCCCGTCAAATTCACCGGCGTCTGCCGTCACGATGAATTCACGCCTTACGGCCACGCGCTGACCGAGGAGTGCTGGAGGACCGACCTGATCCTGATGAAGGCGGCCAACATCAACGCGATTCGCACCACGCACTACCCGCACGCCGAACGGTTCATGGAGCTGTGCGATGAGGCCGGCTTCTACGTCCTGGATGAAATCGCATCGTGCTGGATAGCAAACGAAGTCAACAACGCTTCCCGCACATGGGCCTGCGCATCCCGCGCGATGGAAACCCTGGCCCGCGACAAGAACCGCGCTTGCGTTGTCGCCTGGAGCTGCGGCAACGAAAGCGGTTACGGCATCAATAACCAGGCCGAATTCGACTACATGAAGGCGCACGACCCGACGCGCCTGGCCTTCATCTCCCAGCAGAACCTGGACAGGAATCCCAAGACCGACTTCGAGGACTTCCATTATCCCAGAATAGATAGAATTACGGCCTTGACCGACAGCCCCAACCGGGCCAGGGTCCCCGTCATCCTTACGGAGTATTCCCCGAGCGGCCCCGGCGGCGTGGCTTATGCGTGGGATGTCATCTGGCCCTCCGACGGCATGGCCGGCGCCTTCCTTTTTCAATGGCAGAGCCAGGGCATGGCCGACAGGTTCCCGGAACGCTGGGCGCTCCACAGCCCCGGCGCCGCCAACTATGTGCCCGGTTCCGCAACCGCGCCGGACGGTGTTCCGCCGGCCGACATGACGACCGGCATGCGCTTTGGGAGCGGCCCGGACGCCGTCTCCACGGATCGCCGTACCTTGAATCCGCTGTACTATAACCTCAAGTCCGTCTATAGCCCTGTCAACATCACGGCCAGCGAGGCGGCCCCGGCGGGCGGCCAGTGCGCCGTCCCGCTGCAGAACCGCTATTCGTTCACCGATCTTTCCGAACTGACCTGCCAGTGGCAGGCGCTGGCCGGCGGGAAGGTGCTCGCCAGTGGTGAAAGCCATGTCGCCGCCAAACCGCGCTCGTCTGTGGACGCTTCGTTCCCTGCCACTCCCGGCATGGACACGCTGCGCCTGGAATTCATCCATCCCGACGGTCGCAGCGTCTATACCAACAGTTTGCGCATCAAGGGGTGATGGAGTGAGCGACGGATGGAGGGATGGAGGGATGGGGGGATGGGAAAACCCAAGCCACAGGGTTCTTTGACGTTTTCAGTGGACCGATTGATGTCGTCTCTCAAGGTGTTGCAAAGGCCTGTTCTTCAATCCCGTTGGGATTGCCGACAGCAAGAACGCCTTGCGATATGTCTGCCTGCATTCCACTGAAAACGTCGAGGACCCCATTATTGCGGGGTGAGAAGGAATGAGCCGGACTGGTTGGTGCCCAGGAAATAGCCGGCGGCGTGGGTCTGGTTTTGCAGAACCGCGCCGTGCGCGACGGTGTTCGTTTTCGCCCCTGTTTCCCGGAAGGTAATTGTGACGACGCCGTTGTTTGTGTTGATCGCGATGAGCAGGTGGTTGGTCGGCGACAGATTCGTGTCTCCGGCGTCGAGGTTGGTCAGGGTGTTGCGGCTGAATTGGTTGGTGCCGATGTTGGTGTAGAGTAGGATATTGTTGGTCAAGTCGCCGTTGGTTAGGAGCAACGTGGCGTTGGTCAGGTTCAATACAGGCACTCCCGACTTCGCGGTGTTCGTGTAGGGCGAGCCGAGCACTCCGGTCAGGTTGGTGAAACCGGACGGATACAGCGTCTTGGGAATGGACGGCTTGATCCAACTGACCCAACTGTTCGCGGACACGTTTTGCGGCGGCTCGTTGGTGAAGCAGATCCATCCCAGCAAGCTGCCCTTGCCCGAATAAAGGGATTGATAGAGCGGAATGCCGCCGTTGCCGGCGATTGGCACCGACCAGAGGAAGGGCGTGCCGTCGGCCAGCGCCCCGCCCAGGGTGGAAATTCCGGCCAGCGTGTTGGTGACGGCAGCGTAACCGCAGCCATCCGGGCTTTCCACGGGGGCATTCGTTTCTGGCGGGAACAGCAGTGTAAAGTGCCCGGCGTAATTGGTCGCCGGGTTGGCAGTCGCGCTGAAGACTGCCCGGTTGGCTTGAATCACCGAATTCCAGCCCGCCTCATTACTGACCGAGCCGCTTATCAGGGCGTTGGCGGGATTGAAGTCCAGACTCAAGGTGACGCTGACCGGCGTCCTGCCTTTGCGGGCGAGGTTGGTTTGTTGAGCGATCCCAGTCAAGTTAAAGGAACCGCTGAAGGAATTGGTTTCGCCGTCCAGGAGCAATTTGGCGGTGTAAGCGCCGGCGCTGTTGCTCGCAATCGCGACTGAGATAAAGCCCGAGCCGGCCTCCGTTACTACGTTGGTTGCTCCGTCTGTTGGATAGAACAGGCCGTTATAGCTTCCCGCCACGGCCAGGAACGGGTTGGTAACGAAGTTGGCCGTCAACACGAGATTAGATTGCATGGGGAATGTGTAGTTGGACGATGTGGACAACATGGGCGCTGTGGACAACGTGGACAAGGTGAGATTCGTGCCGCCGACCCAGTTGGAGAAAAGCCAGTTCTTGCCGGGAGCGGCGGTGAGGGAGTAGTTGGTGCCGATGGCCAGCAGTTTGCCGTTGTCAACAGGAGTGATTTTGCCGTTCCCGTTGGTGCTGACGGTAAGCGGGGCGCTGGGGATGTAGAGGAAGTGAACCTTGTTGGTGGGGGAGACGTCGCCGGCGATGTCCACGGCGTATGCTTCGAACAGGTTGGAGTTCTCCAAGGGCGTCAGAGTGGCCGTCCAATTACTCCAAATGTTGTTACTAGGGATTGCTGGAATCCAGCCGTTGCCGTTAAGTTGACAGAACACGTTGGAGACCTGGACGTTGTCCGTGGCCGCGCCGGCGGCGGTGAAAGTGCTGTTGCTCCAGCGCTGGCTCGCCGCGGGCGAAGTGACAGTGAATTTGAGATCGCCTTTCAGGTAGAGGCCGGCGGCGTGCGCAGTCGTTCCATCGGAGATGGCGACGGTTTGATTGGAAGGAGCGGCCCATCCGGCAACCGGCTGGAAGGCGAGAATGTGGCTGCCCGCCGGCAGATTGGTGAGCTTCGCGCCGTTGGTTAGCCATTGGCCGTTGCCATCCACCTGCCATAGCGCCCCGGCCTTGACTGCCGCCGCCGGGCCGAGGGTCACTTGCAACGATCCGAATTGCTGCACGTAGGTTCCGCTGGCCGCAGTTGTCAAATTCGAACTGATTGAAACGACTTGATCGGAGGGCGTTGTCCAGCCGCCGAGAGTGGCAAAGCTGAGCAAGTGGCCGCCCACCGGCACATTGGCAAGCGTCGCGCCGTTGGTCAGCCATTGGCCACTGTTATCCATCTGCCATAGCGCGCCGGCCGTGATTGCCGCCGCCGGGCCGAGGGTCACTTGCAACGATCCAAATTGCTGCACGTAGGTTCCGGCGGCTTGCGAGGTGGAATTGAAGCTGATGGAAACGGTTTGATTGGAAGGCGCCGTCCAGCCGATGAATGAGCGGAAGCTCACCGTATGGCTGCCCAGAGAGAGATTTGTGAGCGTCGCGCCGTTGGTTTGCCATTGGCCATTGTTATCCACCTGCCATAGCGCCCCCGCGATGATCGCTGCCGGCGGGTTGATGGTCACTTGCAACGACCCGAATTGCTGCACATAAGTTCCTGTGGCTTGATCGGTCGTATTGGCGCTGATGGAAACGGTTTGATTGGAGGGCGTCACAAAGCCGGCGATTGTGGAGAAGCTGACGGTGTGGCTGCTCACAGGCAGATTGGAGACCGTCGCGCCGCTGGTTTGCCATTGCCCGTTGCCATCCACCTGCCATAGCGCCCCTGTAGAAAGCGCTCCCGAAGGAGTGATGAATACTTGTAACGACCCGAATAACTGCACGTAGGTGTTGGTGTCCAGAGTGGTCGTATTGGCGCTGATGGAGACGATTTGATTGGCGGGCGCCGTCCAGCCGGCAATTGATTTAAAACTGACGGTATGGTTGCCCGCGAGAAGATTGGCAATTGTCGCGCCGTTGGTTTGCCATTGCCCGTTGTTATCCACCTGCCATAGCGCCCCCGCGGCGACGGCTCCCGCCGGATTGATGGTCACTTGCAATGCCCCGGGCGGGATGCTGGTTCCCGTCGCGGTTGTTGTCGAGTTGGCGCTGACGAAGACGGTTTGACTGGCGGGCGCGGACCAGCCGTTGGCGGCGCTGAAGCTGACAGTATGATTGCCGACCGAAAGATTGGAAACCGTCGCGCCGCTGGTTTGCCATGCGCCGCCATCCACATCCCATTCCACCCCGGCCGTGACGGCGCCCGCCGGACTGATGGTGACCTGCAACGAGCCGGCCGGGGTGTAGGTTCCCGTCGCGGTTGTCGTCGCCATGGGGCTGACGGAGACGGTTTGAATGGCGGGCGTTGTCCAGCCGTTGACGGCGCTGAAGCTGACAGTATGATTGCCGACTGATAGATTCGTTACCGTCGCGCCGCTGGTTTGCCATTGGCCGTTGGTATCCACCTGCCATAGCGCCCCCGCGGAAACCGCTCCCGGTGGACTGATGTTCACTTGCAACGAGCCGGGGGCGATATAGGTTGCGCTTGCCGTTGTCGTGAAGTTGGCGGTGACGGAGACGGTTTGATTGGTGGGCGACGTCCAGCCGCCGAGGGCGCTGAAGCTGACGGTATGAGCGCCCACGGAAAGATTGGTAACAGTCGCGCCGCTGGTATGCCATTGCGCGTTGCTATCCACCTGCCATTCCGCCCCGGCGGTGACGGCCGCCGCCGGGTAGATCGTCATGGTCAGAGAGCCGGATTGCTGCGCGTAAGTTCCAGTGGCAGTAGTGATCGAATTGGCAGTAACGGACACCGTTTGATTGGAAGGGGTGGTCCAATCTGTGACCGGATTGAAACTAACCGTGTGGCTGCCCAAGGTCAGGCCGGAGACCGTTGCGCCATTGGTATTCCATGCGCCTCCATCCACCTGCCATTCGGCTCCGGCGCTGACCGCCGCCGCGGGGCTGATCGTTACTTTGACCGAACCGGACCCGGAACCGGCTGCCAGCGCAAAGTCCACTCCCCAGACATTCCCGGACCCGCCATTGCCGGATATTCCTGTTTCGACATTGGTCGTCATCCCGACGTAATCCGAGGCGCTGACAGTAATCGTGAATTGGCTGTCAGAAGGCACTTTTGCCAGGGCGAAGATTCCATTAGTGTCGGTTGCGGCTTGATAGCTACCCCCGCCTGCTTCAACAGCCGTCACAGTCGCGCCGCTGACGGGGGCGCTGTCTTTAGTGAGCACCCGGCCGCTGATGATCTCGCCGGAACCGTTGGTGAAAATGTTGTAGAACAAGTCTTCGACAATGGTGAAGTCGTAAGAGGACGTGTAAATGTCGGGAAGGTTGTACCACGCATCTGAAAGGCCGCCCCATCCCAGGTTGAGGTGATGGTAGGCAGTGGCCTGGTTGAAGCCATAACCATCGCACACGAGCGAGTGCCCGTCGTTTTTGGAATCGTTGACATCAATGCACACCGGCAGTTTGGCGTCCAGGTTTGGGTTGATCTCGTTTGTGAAATTGGTGGGGAAGCCGTTTTGGAACATTACATTGCTGAAGCCAAACACGGATTGCAGCGACGATGTGCTCATGCCGGCGGAGGTTCCGCTCGGCGAATAGTCGGCGTTGCATACGACGCCGATGTCGGATGTCAAATCGCCGATTGCTTCGCGCTCTGCGAGGGTTATTCCATTACCCGGGACGAGCGGCATCTGGCTCCATTGGTATGGCCCTCCGGCCCCGTTTCCGCCTCTTAAGGCCCGGTTCTGCGATGCCCCATTTACTTCTATTGTGTAGCTCTTTGTGCCGACGCCTTGAGTGGGATACTGGAAGTAGCGCATAATTTGCGCCCAGGCCGTGCTCACGCAGCCGGAGTCATAGTTACTGGAGGCGCCTGCCGCATAAGGCGGTGTGTAGTAATTGAAGCAAGCCACATTGGATGTTCCAACGTAGATGCTGCTTTGATTCCATTGGCTTTGCAGGAACGGCGCGACTCGAAGGTCGTCCACGTTCGTCAGCGACGTGGTGGTGGTGAGCGGCCGTGCTGTTGCCGGGGCGCTCAGGCTCGTCCACTTGGTTGCCGCCGCCTTTCTTGTTGCGGCGGTTGCCGGCGTTTGCCGGCGGACGCCGTTCAGGCGCGTCCGCATGTCCTGTTCCACCAGGGCGAAGAGCGGGTTGTCCTTCGCCGGCTGAAATTGCCCCGAGGAGCCGAAAGCGATGACGGCCTCAATTTCCGTGTCGGCGCTTGCGAGGATGAATCCTTCCGGTTTGAGGGGGAGGACGTAGTAGAGGGCGTTTCCCTGCTGGTCGCGGGAGGTTTGGATTTGGCCGATGGTTCTGCCGGCCAACGGCGTTGATAATGGGTTCGGGCCGGCTTTCAACCAGCCTTCGGCCATGCTCCTGGCTTGTTGCTCCGAGACGGGCGCCGCTTGCGCCGTTGGATTGGCGACAGCAAAGGCTGTCGCGCATAGGGCCATCGCGGCCGTTTTTCTTAGCCAAATATTCATTTTATCGTATCGGCGCTTCTTGTGAAGGACTGAGCCACAAACTGCAGGTATTACAGCTCTGTGAGGTCTGTGGCCGAATCCACCGGCAATTTAGGCCAATTCCGGGGTTTTTGCAAACCTTTCCTGGACAAATTTCCTATGCCGGTCGCATTTCACTTTTTGGGCTTCGCCGCCAATCCATTTGGCGTCCAACAACGCCAGAATGCCGGGGTACAAGTGGACTGAACCCAGCCATGAAAGGAGATGGCTTAAGTGTGTTGCGGCGCGGGAAACGCCATCGGCGCGACATATTTGTAGAATCAAACCGAAAACGATTTTCAAGCTCCGTCAGGAGCGGCATATTCGTTTGACAAATATGTCGCCCCCTACGGGGCTTTGGGTTCTTGGTTCCGATGGGTTCTACATAGATATCGCGCCTACGGCGCTTGGGCGCAGACGACAACATGTTGGTTTGAAAATCGGGATGGAGATTAAGATTAAGATTAAGAACCGGAAACCGCCAAAAAAGTGACATGCCCCCTCTTATGTCTTGGCCGGCACGGCCTTTTTGGGGGCCATCTCATCCAGGGCAATGTTGAGGAGCAGGACGTTGACGCGCGGTTCGCCAAGAAACCCCCATTGGGAGCCGCGGGTGAATTGCTCCACCAAGTGCGTGACCTTGCCGGGGCTGAGGCCGCGCGCGGCGGCAACGCGGGCGATTTGCAATTGCGCGGCTTGCGGGCTGATGTCCGGGTCCAAGCCGCTGCCGGAAGCGAAGAGGATGTCCGCCGGCACCGGGGTGTTGGTAGGCAGGTTGTTGCCGGCAAGGAAGGCGGCGGCGTTGTTTTGGACGTTGGATTGCAGCGCGCCGCTGGCCGGCCCCAGGTTGCTGGCGCCGGAGGGGACCAATCCCGCCGGGCCGGCGCCGTAGGAGCAGGCGGAGGGCCGGGGCCAGAAGTAGTTGGAGCCGGTGAATTGCTGGGCCAGGAGGGAGGAGCCGATTACTTGGCCGTCGCGGATGACGAGGCTGCCGTTGGCCTTGTCGTGGAAGGCCAGTTGCGCAAGGAGGGTCATGAAGAGCGGATAGGCCAGGCCGCAAAGGAGGGTCCAAAGGAGGGTCTGGCGGATGGATTGGAGGATGAGTTTCATACGGGGTAAGAGGGGGGATTAAGATTAGGATTAAGAGTAAGAGCAAGAAAAGATGTTTAGTTGACAAAGTGGGCGGCGACCAGGATGATGTCGAGGAGTTTGATGAAGATAAAGGGCATGATGATGCCGCCGACGCCGTAGAGGAGCATGTTGTTGCGGAGGATGACGGCCGCGCCGAGGGGCTTGTACTTGACGCCGCGCAGGGCGAGCGGGATCAAGGCGACAATGATGAGCGCGTTGAAAATGACGGCGCTGAGGATCGCGCTTTGCGGCGAGTGCAGATACATGATGTTGAGTTTGTCCAGCGGGCCGTGCGGCGCGCCTTTGGCGGCGTACAGGACGCCGAACATGGCGGGGAGGATGGCGAAGTATTTGGAGACGTCGTTGGCGATGCTGAAGGTGGTGAGGGCGCCGCGGGTCATGAGGAGTTGTTTGCCGATTTCCACGACTTCGATGAGCTTGGTGGGGCTGCTGTCCAGGTCCACCATGTTGCCGGCCTCGCGGGCGGCCTGGGTGCCGGTGTTCATGGCCACGCCAACGTCGGCCTGCGCCAGGGCGGGGGCGTCGTTGGTGCCGTCGCCGATCATGGCGATGAGCCGTCCGCCCTCCTGCTCCTTGCGGATGCGCGCCAGTTTGTCCTCCGGCTTGGCCTGGGCGATGAAATCGTCCACGCCCGCTTCGGCGGCGATGGCGGCGGCGGTGAGATTGTTGTCGCCGGTGATCATGATGGTGCGGACGCCCATTTTGCGAAGCTGCGCGAAGCGTTCCTTGATGCCGCCCTTGACAATGTCCTTGAGGCGGATGACGCCCAGCACGCGGGCGTTGTCGGAAACGACCAGCGGTGTGGCGCCCGAACCGGCCACTTCCTCCACGATGGCCGAAACGGCCTTGTCCCTCATGCCGCCCTGTTGCTGGACGAATTGGAAAACGGAGTCGGCGGCGCCTTTGCGGATGCGGCGCTGGACGGCGCCCTTGCCGTCGCCAAAATCAACGCCGCTCATGCGGGTTTGGGCGGTGAAGGGAACAAATTGGGTGTGGGGCGTGGCGACATCGCGCCCGCGCAAGCCGTATTTTTCCTTGGCGAGCACGGCGATGGAGCGGCCTTCGGGGGTTTCGTCCGCAAGGGAGGCCATTTGGGCGGCGTCGGCCAATTCTTCGATCTTGACGCCCGGCGCGGGGATGAATTCGGTGGCCATGCGGTTGCCCAGAGTGATGGTGCCGGTTTTGTCCAGCAGAAGAACGTCCACGTCGCCCGCCGCTTCGACGGCGCGCCCGCTGGTGGCCAGCACGTTGCGGCGCATCAGGCGGTCAATGCCGGCAATGCCAATCGCGCTAAGCAAGCCGCCGATGGTGGTGGGAATCAGGCAAACGATCAGAGCCAGCAGCACCGGCGCCGAAGTCAGGACGGCGTTCGTCTGGCCGGCCTGCAACTCGTTGTAATGGGCAAAGGGCGGCAGGGTAAAGACGACGAGAATGAACAAACCCGTGAGGCTCACCAGCACGATGTTGAGCGCGATTTCGTTGGGTGTCTTCTGGCGGCGCGCCCCTTCGATCATGCTGATCATCCTGTCCAGAAATGAATGGCCGGCCTCGGCGGTGACGCGGACGACAATGCGGTCGCTGATGACGCGCGTGCCGCCGGTGACGGCGCTGCGGTCGCCGCCGCTTTCGCGGACGACGGGGGCGGATTCGCCGGTGATGGCGGATTCGTCCACGGTGGCGATGCCCTCGACGATTTCGCCGTCGGCGGGGATGATCTCGCCGGTTTCGCAGACGAAGTGTTCGCCGATTTTCAAGTCGTTGCCGGGGACGGAGACGACGGCGCCGTTGACCAGTTTGCGGGCCATGGTTTTGGTGCGCATTTTGCGCAGTTCGTCGGCGTGGGCTTTGCCGCGGCCTTCGGCCATGGCCTCGGCGAAGTTGGCGAAGAGCACCGTCAGGAAGAGCCAGATCGTGATCGACCAGGTGAACGTGCCCGGGTGAGAGCACGCCTCACAGAAGGAGATGACCGTGCCGACCAGCACCACGAACATGACCGGGTTCCGGATTTCCTGGGCCGGGTTGAGCTTCTTGAACGAGTCCACCAGCGCCTGGCGGAGGATCGGGCCGTCG
>Ga0181518_10005352_pt1 | contig 11152 bp, 10 predicted proteins | sample PEATcosm2014_Bin_28_FD_119751 | JGI IMG/M metagenome (GOLD analysis project Ga0181518, IMG submission 119751) | Peatland microbial communities from MTU Mesocosm Facility, Houghton, MI, USA - PEATcosm2014_Bin01_60_metaG | ecosystem: Environmental > Terrestrial > Soil > Wetlands > Peat | place... | reverse complement strand
GCCTTCGTCGTAGGCAGATAGAAACTTACGACGCAAATCATCCCCATAGGGTCGCCCCATATCTTCTGCGCCGCGGAGTGTCGCCAATTACCAGTCTATACTATTTCCTAAAATGCTCTAGAACTCGCTAGGAGGTCTCCGCGCGTATACATGGCGATCAGCATTAGCTAACCTCCAGGCATTGGTGCCAGCTTGCGGCCGCAAGAGCACAAGGAGGATAAAAGCGATGGAAGAATTCCCAAACGCAGGTGATGAGCGGCAAGCTGCCCGGTATCTCGGCGTGAGCGAGGCAACGTTGAGGTTTTGGCGCACACAAGGCAACAACGGACCGCGCTACTTCAAGGCGGGCGCGAAGCTGATTCGCTACCGCCGTGCCGATCTCGACGCATGGATCGAGCGACGTCTTTCCGATTCACGCGAATCAGCTGCAACTAAGTAGGAGTGGTGTCGAATTACGGTGGCTCTGGTGCTAACCAGATCACAACCGCGCGGAGGCCTCCATCAGCGGTCTGATCAGCCGAGTGATTTGGGGTGCGCACACAATCGCAAATGAAAACCCGGCGGCTGGAACCGCCGGGCAAACAACAGAAAGGCAAACTCATGAACATTATAAAACCTGCCCGTAATCCGGGCATCAGAAGATTTGCGGCCAGGAATCGGCCCGAAGCCGATCGCCGTGGAATCCGAGTTCCCAAACCAAACCCGAAGAAACGGCCGTTGCGTGCCCCAACCGCGACTCTCGCACCTGAGCGCACGCTCGCGCAGCAGAGTGAAGAATGGACTGAACCGAAACGGCTGGCAACACAGCTTCCGGCGGTTCCGCCCTTCAACGCGAAATTGTTACCTGCGCGCCTGCGGCTCCTGGCTCAGGACATTGCGGAACGCATGCAGGTCCCGCTTGACTTCACAGCCGTCGCGCTAATCGCCACGCTCGCCGGTGTGTGTGGCCGCCGTGTACAGATTCAGCCGAAGGCAAACGACTCGACGTATGTCGAGGCCCCGAACCTCTGGGGTGCGCTCGTTGGACCGCCCGGCACTCGGAAGACATCTGTGATTCAGGCGGCGACCAAGCCAGTGCATGCCATCGAAGCCGGACTCCATGCTCCCGGAATCGTGACCAAGCGGCGCCTGATGACAACCGATCCAACATTTGAAAAACTGCATGAGATGCTCGCAGCAAATCCCGGCGGCATCTTCGTTCTCCGTGACGAACTAACTGGATGGCTGGCAGGGCTGGAAAAGAAAGGACGCGAGCCGGAGCGGGCGTTCTATCTGGAGGGCTGGAACGGAAATACGCCCTTCACGGTGGACCGGATTGGGCGCGGGACCGTCCTTGTTCCCCATACCTGCATCACGCTTTTCGGCGCGATACAGCCCGATCGACTGCAGGCCTACTTGGCCGATGTTCACCGTAACGGCTCGGGTAACGATGGTTTGATCCAGCGGTTTCAGCTGCTCGTGTGGCCGGACAGGAGTTCCGACTACACATGGCAGGACCGCCCACCGGACAAGAGGCTGCACAATCAATTCGCGGCCACCTGTCGGCGCATCGCCAGCATGGATGCCGACGTCCCACTGATCCTGAAGTTTTCGCCGGAGGCACAGAAGTTCTTCGTCAGCAGGCAGATCGACCTTCAACGGCGACTGCAAGGTGATACCCTGCGCCCTTGTCTCCAAGCTCATCTCTCAAAGTATCCAACGCTGATGGCGGGGCTGGCGCTGCTGCTTGCCCTTTCAGAGGGGCCGCAGAAAGACGTGGGCCTTGAATATGCACAACAAGCGGCAGGCTGGTGTAGATATCTGGAGGGCCATGCCTACCGTGTCTATGCATCTGGGCTCAGCCGGAGGGATTCTGCCACTGTTCTGGGCGACAAGCTGATCGGTGGCTGGAAGCGGAGCGACGGAAAGTTCACGCTCCGGGAGGTATACCGGAACCAGTGGACCGGCCTCAAGACGCCGGATGAGGCCCAAGCGGCACTGCGGGTGCTGGAAGAAGCAGGATGGGTTAGGTAGGTGAAAGCTGGTTCTAGAGCGGGCAGGCCGAGTTCCGAATACCGCATCAACCCCAAGCTCACTGAGCGTCACCCTGAAATCTGATTGACAGAGGGAAGGCGCGCTTAATAGTGCTGGTGCTGACAGGGCCCAGTCCGCTTCAGTCAGACGGGGGATTTTGTCAGTTGTGTCAGTGTCGGTTCTAGCCCTTATGAGGTGGGCTGGAAAATGACGTGGAGTGGAAACTTTAGCTATTCCTGTTTTTTCGCTTTTCTCCAGAGAAGGAAACCGGCGCCCTGCCCTTTGGGCGCCGCCCGGCGGGTGCTTTAGCCCCGCCGGCAGTTAAGTAGCATATGGGTCCGGTTCAGCTAGCCAAGAGTGAAATGTGGTGACGGACTATAGACATCATCGCAGTACCTCCGACAAGCAGAATTGATTTCGTTCAGTCAGAGCATGGTTTTGTCAGTTATGTCAGTGTCAATGACATCGCCTTTAAGGATTCCGCTTTAGAATGCGTCTTAACTCATTCTGAATCCATTCCTAATCACATGGGCTGTTGCTATCTACTGCCGTCGGGGCTAAAGCCCTGCGGGTTTAGCTCCCTCCGACTGGCGCCCCAAAGAACGGGGCGCCATTTTTCTTCTTCCTGGAGAAAAGCTGGAAATGACTAGGAGTCCACCTCATCTCGTTTCCCACCCCTTACAAGGAGTACAACTGACACACTGACAAAACAAGAACTCAGAGGGAGAACCGAATGGACATTAATAAGAACCTTCTGGATTTCATCCTTTCCTGTGCCAACAATTACTACGAGGAAAACCTAAAATCCTACAGCCTCGACGGGCTGCAAGCTGACTGGTGGGAAGCCTTCGACTTTTTCCTGTGGCATGGTTGCTACCAAGGGCGGCGGGATGTTGTGTCCGCAGAGGTCTACAAACGGGCCAGGTCAGTACTATCGGGCTTCTTTGCGGACGAGCATAAGAATGAGAATTTTAATCTGCAGCGTCAGCAAAATTGGGGGCAAGTGAAGGAAGCGCTTGACGCGCACATTGGTAAAGGGAAGGTGGGCAAAGCGCGTGACGTGGCGATGATCATCAGCGCGCTTAGATTTATCGATCCGCTGGCGAATCGGAACATCGTTGCACATTCTGTTGAGCAGATACGGTCGGGAAGACTGAAGGAGCACTATTTCAGCTTGCAAGCTGCGGTATCCGGCGGCGGCATTACGCAAGTCGGACCGAAAGTGGCCGCTTTCTATCTACGGGATATCGTTTCGATCGGAGACCTGCATCGCCTCGTGGATCTTGAATCAGCATTCTGCCTGCAGCCCATTGATACATGGGTGCAGCAGGTTGCTGAAAAGCTTGGGATCGTGGAGAAGGATGCGGAGAAAGAGGTTGTGCAACGGGAAATTGTGCGAATGTCGGAAGAATATGGCATTTCGGCATTCCGTTTTAACCAAGGTGCATGGTATTTGGGGACTCACTCCTTTGACTTGCTCGTGGAAATGGCAGGCAGAGATGAGCCAATGGTACGGGCATAGTGTCTGGCTGATGTTATCGACGGGCCGGTTTGAACGAGGATTCCTTTCCAGGAAAGAGAGCGAGAAATGACGCGCTTCAGCGCCTATTTTGACGAGAGCACGGGGAATGACTCGCCCATCCTTGTCGTGGCTGGTTTTCTTTCGACGGATGCACAGTGGAGCCTTTTCATCAGGGAGTGGAAGGAGGTTCTGGCCGGCTTCGCGATATCGGCCTTTCACATGCGGGAATTTGCTCACCGGACAGGTGAGTTTCGGGGCATGGAAGAGAGGGCCCGACAGCAGCTGATGGGGAGGCTTCTGGGCATCATCACTCGACGGGCAAAACTGGGATTCGCCGCTGCCGTCCACATCAAGGAATTCGAGGCGGTGTTCACCGGTAGCGATAGGACCGAAATAGGGTCCCCGTACAAGCTCGGCTGCACGGCCAACTGGCTGGAAATTGGGGAGCGGGCCCAAAAGCATTATCAGGTTGAGCCAATCGACTTCTTCTTTGACGCTGGGCATTCAAACAAAGGAGAGGTACAGCAGAGCTTCCGTGAATCAAAGCAGAATCCAGAGTTCGTACAGTATCGGCTGGGGACGATTCATTTTGCAGACGACAAAATGCACGCACCACTACAGGCCGCGGACATGGCGGCTTACGGATTCTGGCGATGGCTTGACGCGCATTTTGCTGTTAAGACCCGTCACGGTCGTTATCCGTTCCAGGAGATCGTCAAGATTCCGTGGACGATTCGGGAGTTTGACAGGAGCAGTTTTGAGGAAATGCAGGTGCAGCGGAAAGGCGGGCGAGTGGACAAGAAGATCGTGCACCGTGTGATCTCAGCTCTGCGTCCAGGGCAGACGGATGCGCCACACTACAGCAACTAGGTTCTCGCAACAGCAATAAGGGATCGCGGGCATAGTGGGTAATGTATCCCGGCGGCCAGAGCGGGCCCAAAGTCAACAGAACTCCAGCAACGGGTATCCCAGAAGTACCTGTCGGAGTGGGTTTTTGAAGCCCTGTTCAGGCTGAGGCGAAAATTAGGCGACGCCGCTGGATCGTTGTGTGCTCAGATTGAGGTGCCGCAGGTCCGTTGTGGTGGTCGGAGGGGCGATTCGCAAAAGAAGCACAGCGGCAGCGTGAACGTATGACCCCGCCTAGCAAAGGTAGGATGGGACACCCGAAAGGAGTTAATTGGCAGCAGAACTCGCCGCACTCGTGACAATGAGGTCCGGATCGCCGTAAAAGACGTAGGCCAGCGCAGTTGGGTCTCCGGTCCGGGAGAAGACGTCAGCGCGCGCTTTGGCGAGGACCTCGGCCACGTTGGCTCCATTGCCAGAGATACCCCTGGAAAGCTGCCGGTAAAAGCTGTCGGCGACCGCCTCGGCAGTGGCATCATTCACCGGCCACAATGCGCCAATGTACCCGCTGGCGCCGTTGGCGAGCAAGACTGGAGCCCAGCCGTCGACGTCATTCAAGAACCGGCGTGACTCGCCGACATCACAGGCGTTGAAGAAGAACAGCGGGTGCGTTGCCGTGGAGGACGGCTCGAGAGACTGCCACGTGACGGGGTCCATCTGGCTGTCTTCGAGCAGAATCGCGAACTGGGGCACGCCGCCTTCGTCAGTGACGGCGCCATGGCCGGCGAAGTGCACGATTCCCTGGGGTGGATGCATGGCAAGGTTGCGCACCGCGGCATAGTCTCCCGCCACCTGCGTGAAGCCCTGCATCGTTTTCAGCGTTGTCAATTCGTCGCCTGCCGATGCGAGCTGCTGCGCACCGCGATAGACAGGCGCGATGACCACAGATTGGCTGAGCGCGAGCGACTGCGGCGGCCGGGCCGCTCCGCGAGTCCCGAGCGGCCAGCGCGCGATCGAGAAATGAAGGCCGAGAAAATCGAGGCGGCCGGAGCCGTCGGCGCGGACGGGGCGCATCAGCTCCCAGGGGATCGCCGGATCGTCACTGAGCACCTGGATGTACTCGAAGCGCCCATTCGCGTGTTTGTTTCCTGGCGAGTGGTTGGACGAGTTGTCCATCAACTTCCAGAAGAGATTCTTGAAGGCCTGCGGGGCGACCCGGTCGTAGAGCTCGCTGCCGAAGCCATTGATGAAATCGGCCGCATGCTGCGTGCTGCTCTTCTGCGCATCGTTCTCGACAGTGAAGCCGCGCCCGCGCATGGCCATTTGCGCGTAATGCGCTTCAATCCACGCATGCAAGGCATCGGGATCGGAGATGTCGGCCTCGACTGGCGCGATGTCAGGCGAGAAGAAAATCAGGCGCAGCGTATTGCCCACGCGGTTCTCGACGATGGTGAGATCAGGCCCGAAGACATCGGGGTCGATCCGGATTTCGGGCTTGGTGGCAGGCGCTGCAGTGGACGCAGCCGCGGCTGGCTGCGCTGGAGCAGGTGCCGTAGCAGCCGGATGGCTGGTCTGCAATGAAGAGGCGACAGCCGGGGCCATGGGCTGGGCCATGGAGGCAACGATGGTGAGCGGGCGGCTGAGACGCGCGATGAATGCGCCGTTGCAGATCAGGGTGGCGAGAATCCGCGTTTCGCGGCGAGGCTCGGCGGCGGTGGCGGGGCGCAGGTAGAAGATCGCGAGAGTGGAGTCGCCGTCGCGGGTGATGGTGATGTCGGCAGTGTTGCCGCTGCGCGTGAACTCCATTCCCGGCGCGGTGAGGTTCACAGCCAGAGTCCATTTCTCTTCGCCTGCTGCCATGTGGAGCTGGAGTTTACCCTCGTGCTGCTCGCCGCTCAGAATCTTCGTCTCCGGCGCGATCTGCTCGGTGGTGAGCGAGACCTGCACCGCGATCTCTTGTCCAACAGCTACAGTGTCAGGCGCTTCAATGTTGGGATAACGCTCGATGGTCTCATCGCCTACGATGTAGGTTTCATGAATGATGAGTGGCTTGGTTTGGGACGAAGTCGGTGAGGCAGAGGTCTGAGCGTCGGGACGCGCAAGGTTGCCCTCGATCAGGTCTTCTTCAAATTCGTAAACCGTGGTTTTGGTGCGCTGGCCGGGATGAGGTTTGCCGGGCTTGGTAACGGAGACGCCATTTTTTGACTTGGGGGGTGCGGGCGGTGCGGCGGGCGCCGGGGCCTGCTGTTCCAATTTTGACGGCGTTGTTTCTTCGGCGGGAGGGGTGCTCCTTTGCGGAGAGCGTTCATAGGCCTCCTGGCGGGTGTGAACGAAAAAGGGCACGCACACAAATGCCAGAGCCAGCACAACCAGCACCGCAACAACAATGGCGACCCACCGCTTCATGGCCTTCGCTCCAGGGGCCCCGATGCCCCGTTTATACCATCGCGCGGTTCCAGCTGGCGGGGGGAATAGCACTTCAGGGGCTCCCACCCTTCGCGCGATAGATGTGCGCGAAGAATCGGGCAACGTCGGTGATCTTGGGACGATACTGCCCTTTCCGCTCAAGACACAGACAGGATTGGGGCAACCGATTGGGGGCGTGGCAGCGTCAGGCGTGCACAACGCTTTTTGCGAGCATTGCCTTGATCCCACGGAGGGCTGGCGGCTAGACGCCTGCATCTGCCTAATCGTGGGCTTCCATCTGGCGGAAGGAAAGGAATGCCTCGTGGTCGGCAACCAGCGAACTGGCTTCATCGTCGTTCCGCACGATGCGCGGTTGCGTAGCGAACTAGAAGTGCGATGCAGGCGGACCGGTCGGATACCTACGAAATGGGTGCAGGCCGTCCGGTGGTCGAGTGGATGACCCAAAAATCACCTCGCTATTTTGGGGTTCAGCGAGGGTGGGCATCGTGGGTTCGGGCGTCCCGATGGCAGGAACTCGCCACAGGTCAAAAGAATTCGACCATTGGGCATCGTAGAAGTGTCTGCTGGTGCGGTTTTCTGAGGAACTGTACTGGTAGCAATCGGGATTTGGCGCCCCAGCGCGGATTCTGGATCGCGGGGAATCGACGCGGCGCTGACTTCCCGCTTGCAGACGTTCGAGACTGAGATGCTGGCCGAGGAGGAGAACGACTGCGCCACGCTGCCCTTACCACTGACCTGCCCCGGAAATAGTGGCTTCGAGATGGAATATATGCTCTGCGCGTTAGCCTATTCTCCGATTGCGAGAAGCTCCTCTGCCGGGAAGGAGAGGGATATGACAGAATCATCCGACGATTCGAGCAACAGCACGCCGACAAAGCGAGGGGAGATCGACCCGCGTTTGAAACTGGTGACTGGCCAGGGAGGGGGTGTCCTCATTATCGGTGGAATGCAGCCGCCCAGAATGCCGGAAGGGCTACCGCATGAGAAATCTTCGCCTTCGACCGGAACCGGCGATATGAAAACAGCCGAAGAGACAAAGACTGGAGATTCCCGAGCGCGGAATTGAAGCGTACGGTATTGGCCGCAAGCAGCGCCCGCGCCAAAATGTGAGCAAGGCTATGGAGGAAGGGCGGAAGAGCCCAACGGTCAAATCTAGAGGACCCGGGGGCTTGTGGAGAGATTTGCGAAGGCCCTCTCCGGCGGGACGGGCTTGCCAAGATCATGTGAATGACTAAGCGATTTTTGAAAGACGCTCCCCAGAATTACGCTCAATGGCAGCCTGGAAGTTGATCCCTCATCGAAGACGAGAAGTTGCAGGTAAGTCTTTTAGAATCTGAGCAAATACGAATTCTTTGGAATTAGTATTTTGAAATCCCGAAAGAATGACGGGGGCATCCAATGGAAACGGGTAATGGCAATTCCAGAAAAGGACATCGCGGTGGTAGAGGAAGGGAGCGACGATGCTGAACGGAGTTCACATGGACGGCACTGTTTTCCAAAATACCTTAGACAGTGATCCTTTCCTTTAGCGCGAATCCGTCCACATTGATCGACCAAAGTTCAGGTAGGTCACCAGAGCTTCCTCGGATAATACCCGGATTCGATGAGGCGACGTATGCCTGCCACGACGCGCGAGTGGTCTTCGTGGTAGGTCATACCCAACCACGATTCATTGCAGCGCAGGACCTTTACGTGCGCTTGTCCCGCCCGTACCAGATTATTCACCGTATTGGGGATGTAACACTCCGCCTTCAGGTCCGCGCCATTATCCCTAAGAAAGCGCTCGAACTGCTCTTGTAGTTGTCCAAAAACCTGGGGTGTGAATCCCCACATATTCATGGAAACGATCTCGTTTCCCGTAAGCCGCGTTTGTTGGCCTTCTTCATCAATGTTCACGGCATGCCCGCTTTCGCGTTCAACATTCTTCAATTCCATGATGCTCTCCAGGAGGCCGCTGTTGTTTACCTGGCAAACACCGCGCGCCGCTGAGCCGAATTCAAAGAGCGTGTTGCGCAACACAAAACCCACCATCGCGTAATCTGCCGTTCCAGACTGCATATGCCGGGCCAAGTGGCGGTAACTCTCCGCTCCATAAAGCTCACCCTCATTGATCACCGCAAACGGTTCATGAATGGCGGGGGCGGCCATAAGAATCGCATGAGTTGTACCCCAGGGCTTGGTGCGGCCTCGCGGAACGGAGAATCCACGCGGTATCTTGATGAGGTCCTGAAGGACATATTCGACGGGGAAGTGCCGCAGAAACCGTGCACTGACAGCCTCCTTGAAGCGCTGCTCAAGCTCTCTGCGAATCACGAAAACGATCTTGCCGAACCCAGCGCGGCGGGCGTCGTAAATGGAATACTCGACGATGGTCTCGTCGTAAGGGCCGACGGGATCACTGAGCTTGAAGCCGCCATAACGGCTGGCCATACCAGCAGCCAGGATAAGAAGGGTTGGGGGTGTCATAGGGGCCATCCTCTCCTTGGTTGAACGTTGTGTGGGAATGGCGGCATCTTCCGGATTTTGACTGGTTGGCACGAGGGCTGCAAGGCGGACTTCATCTGAAGCAAGAATGTGCATCGACGCAACGGCTGCGCTCGGTGCAGAAAATGGAACACATGGGAGCCTTCACGCAGTCGCCGGATGCGGAGATTCTGCTCGAAGGGGGCGCAGCGAACAGAACGGCCTGACATGATACCGCCCTCCACGGCTGGAAGCCTTTCTCCCGGCGAAGCGTGGTACGAGCAAAAACCACGGCTGCGCTTGCCGCGTATGAGCTTAGTTCGCCCGAAGTTTAGCACAGATTGAAGAACAACAAAGAGCGCCACTCTGGTCGGGCAGTAAGGAAAGGCGGAAGAGAACTCAGGGTGGATGAGCGGCGCGATTTCACCACCAATACTTGCCAGATGTGCTCAGTCTTGAGCCGGGATTCAGCGCGGAGACCGTTGGGGGCCTGCGCGTAATGGGCTACTGGAGCAGGCCCAGATCGGGTTTCTCCAACGTCAAGCAGCCCAACGAACAGTGCTCAAACGTTCACTGGTGCGTAGTGGTAGAGCGTCTCTCGGCTGATCCAGAACTCGCGGGCTAGAGTTTCTTTCGTCGTAAGCTGGTTCGTACCTTTGATCGTTTGTAATGTCAAGTTGAGTGTCGGGTTGGGGTATACGCCAACTCCACACTCCAGCTTGACACTATTTACGTCTATCTAGGGTGGTTTTTGCTGTTTTCTTGACATATCCCAGAAAAGGTCTAGAATCTAAATAGACACTCTGGTGGAGATCGAGATGACGGCAGCCAAACGGCATGACAAGACGGTGGGGTATCGCAGAGTCAGCGCCCTTGATCAAAACACGGAACGCCAGCTTGAGGGCGTGAAGCTGGACAAGGTGTTTACCGACAAGGCTTCCGGCAAAGACACAGCGCGGCCCCAGTTGCAGACCGCCCTTGAATTCCTTCGCGAGGGTGATCTGTTTGTGATTCACAGCATGGACAGGTTGGCCAGGAACCTGGATGACCTGCGGAGAATCGTTCTCGATCTCACCGGAAAAGGCGTACACGTCCAGTTCGTCAAAGAGAATCTGACCTTCACCGGTGAGGACTCGCCGATGGCCACCCTCCTGCTGTCCTTGCTTGGGGCTGTGGCGGAATTGGAGCGGTCGATGATCCGTGAACGACAGCGGGAGGGGATCGAGCTGGCGAAGAAGAAAGGTGTCTACAAGGGGCGGAAACCATCGCTGACGGCGGTGCAAGTCGCAGAGATTCGTAAACGGGTTAAGGCTGGAGAGAAGAAGGCTGCGTTGGCCGCTGAATACCGGATATCGCGTCAGACTCTCTACTCTGCTCTTGGTTGAATTGCGCAGGTCCTTGATCGAAATCTGCTTGTTGTTCGTATATGAGAATGGGGGTGTTTATGAAAGACGGATTCACAAGGTTGGCACTGGTTCTGGACCGGTCCGGCTCAATGGCATCCATTGAGGAAGCGACTGTCACAGGCGTCAACAAGTTCATCGAGGATCAGAAGCAGGTGCCCGGAACGGCGACGCTGAAGCTGGTGCAGTTTGACGATGTCTACGAGGAGGTGTTCGACACGCCCATCGCGGAGGCTCCCGAGCTGACGCTGTCGAAGACGCCGAGGCCGGGGCAGAGGACCTACGAACCCAGGGGCAACACAGCTCTCCTCGATGCCATCGGGCGCACCATTACAGAACTGGGGAGTGGGCTGGCAGCGATGTCTGAGGATGAAAGGCCATCCAAGGTCATTGTGATCATCATGACCGATGGTCTGGAGAATGCCAGCAAGGTGTTCACGGCGCCGCAAGTGTTCGACCTGATCGTCCAGCAGCGTGACAT
>Ga0181518_10005349_pt1 | contig 11157 bp, 10 predicted proteins | sample PEATcosm2014_Bin_28_FD_119751 | JGI IMG/M metagenome (GOLD analysis project Ga0181518, IMG submission 119751) | Peatland microbial communities from MTU Mesocosm Facility, Houghton, MI, USA - PEATcosm2014_Bin01_60_metaG | ecosystem: Environmental > Terrestrial > Soil > Wetlands > Peat | place... | reverse complement strand
CGCGGAATGGAAAACCCCTACGGCGACGGGCACGCGGCGGAACGAATCGTCTCGGTGCTGACGTCGGTGCCGCTGGGCGAGGATATCCTCATCAAGCGCGCGCCCGCCGTGGAAACGGCCGATCGAGGGCCGTCGCAGTGAGGATTCCGCTTTCGGCGCCCGACATCACCGAGGACGATATCGCAGCCGTGGTGGGCGTGCTGCGGACTTCGCGGCTCAGTCTCGGTCCGAAGTTAAAGGAATTCGAGGAAATCACGGCCGGCTATGTCGGCGTGCCTTACGGCGTGGCTTTGTCGTCGGGCACGGCCGGATTGCACCTCGGTCTTGCCGCCCTTGGCATCGGCGATGGCGATGAAGTGATCCTCCCGTCCTTCACTTTCATTGCCGCGGCCAACGCCGTACTTCATCGGCGGGCCAGACCGGTGTTTGTGGACATCGATCCGCGCACGCTCAACCTAACCCCCGAGAGCGTGGCAATGGCCATCACGCCAAGGACTCGCGCCATTATCGTGGTGCACACGTTCGGTTATCCTGCGGATCTCAATCCAATTATCGAGGTCGCCGCGCGACTCGGTGTGAAGGTGATTGAGGACGCCTGCGAAGCGCTGGGAGCCGAGTACCGTGGAAAACGGATCGGCGGGTTCGGTGACTTCGGCGTCTTCGCGTTCTATCCCAACAAGTCGATCACCACCGGTGAAGGTGGAATGGTGGTCACCCGCGACCGCCAACTGGCCGAGACGATTCGCGCGCTCCGCAATCAGGGCCGCCGGCCGGCGGACGGCTGGCTGGATCATTCGCTGCTCGGCCACAACTACCGGCTTTCCGAAATCAACTGCGCTCTCGGCCTCTCACAAATGAAGCGGATCGACGCCATTCTCGCGCGGCGTGAAAATCGGGCGGCTTGTTACCGCGAACATCTGCGGACAGCGCCGGAACTGATTCTCCCGGTTTTTGAAACCGCGAAAGGACGCGTGGGCTGGTTCGTTTTCGTGGTCCGGCTGGCGGCGCGCTTCACGCAGGAAGACCGCGACGGGGTTCTGGCCTTCATGGCTTCGCGCGGCATCGGATGCGCGCGCTATTTCGCACCAGTCCACCGCCAGCCACTCTACGCGGCATGCAGCGAGAGCGGCTGTGATCTGACCGTCACCGAGCAGGTAGCTCCACGAACACTGGCGCTGCCCTTTTTCAATCGGCTGACGGACGAGGAAATCGCCGAGGTCTGCCTGACCCTGCGGGAGGCGATCGAAACCGTTCACGAGCGGCGCAAGACGTAAACGAGGTTCCCTTCACAACTTCGCCGCTGGAGTTGTCCGGAAGCATAGTCCACGACGAACCGCTGCTCGATGCGCAGACCGGCAGTCTCAGACAGGACGCTGAACTCTCTGTGGGTGAAGACGTGTCCAGCGGTCGAGACGCGATGGCCCTCGATGTTCCAGGTAACCCTGACATCGCCATTGCCGTCGGCCGGCGACACCCGGTCCCGCAGGAAACGCACGGCCGTTGCCAGCGCTCCGTAATGACGCGCGTTATAGCGGTGATTCAGGTCGATGAAGATCCTGCCTTCCGCAGACACCAGCCGGGCGAATTGGCGCAGCACTTCACTCCGGGCGGCGGTGGGCAGGATATGTCCGAGGACGTTCCAGAGGCAGGTGATCGCGTCGAAGCTGCCTTGCCGGCAGTGGAGATCTTCAGCCCGCATGGCCCAGATGTTTGCCTGCGCGGGACAGTGGCTTCGCATGACGCCGCTCGGCTCCAGCAGAATGAGATCCCGCAAACCCGCGGCCGCGGCGATACGTCCGGCGCGAGCGCCATCCCCGGCGCCAACATCCAGCAGCGAACGGCTGCCGGGCGGAATCCCGGAAACGACAATCCGATCGATGGCGTCGAGATATGCCCGGCGTTCCGCCGCCAGATGCGCGTACACGGGCGCGACCCGATCATAGGCGGCGACCGGATCCAGTAGCTCGCCGGCGGCGAAGACAGGCGAATTCATTGCCACAACCAGCCCTCTGGAATCGCGTCGCGCTCCGAACGGCAGCGTTCGTGAGACAAGGTTGCCATGGCTGTAATTTGAATCGATCTCCTGAGACGCCTGAGCTGCCATGCCAGCGCCACCTTGAGGCCGGCTCATTGCCAGTGTAGCGCCAGGAGAAGCCATGGCGCCGCGTGTGGCGCGACCCATTGTGCCAAATGTCTGACCCGACTCCCCGAGTGACACAAAAGACTGTATGACGATCAAATTGATTGCGACGGTGTTCCTCAGATTTGGCGTGCTTCGCGGTTCACCGGTCCGAGATCGAGCACTCGTTTCCCCGTCGCCACGCCTTTGACCGCGCCGCCCAGGTCGAGGTCGACGGCCATTCCAGAGCCGCCTGCAAAGCTAGGTCATCGAGCATGGATGGACGCAGCAACAGGGCAACGTTGCGCACCGTGGTGAGGGGCGCAAATCACGGCGCTCAATCTCTTTCCGCTAAACGCTAACGAGGCTCCGCCTCGGGCCGACAAGGTGCATTCCCATCGCGACCGAGCAGCGCGGACTACGCGAGTGGTGGCTTCGGTTGGGCGTTTGCTCCGCAGGAGTTCCACAAGAGCGCCGACCTACCAGACAGTACTATAATGGTTTCTTCCTTTGATTCACTGCTGCGGCTGGCGCCCATTCGGAGGTGGCTCCTGCTCGCGCGAGAGAATATGGAGGTGCAGCCCGTGCCGCCGGCTGTTTCCGGTTTCAATATCGATGAGGTCATCAGACAGATTACGGCTCAGGCTGTATCAAGTGTAGGTTCCGGTGCCTCGCACGCAGATTTCGGCGGCCTTGACTCCGCACTCGACCAGGCTGCCGCGCGCGCCAAGGCCGTAGGCGAGCTCCCTCCTAAGCCGGCCACTCTTCGGGGAGCAATTGGGTTTCTGCTGGTCCGGTGTGTACGGAGAATGCTTTTCTGGTTTACCCCCGGAGTGCGCGGGTTTCACGAATCGGTCATCGCTTCTCTGACCCAGGTGAGAAGCTCCCTGGGCCTGTTGGCTGCTCTGGAAGAAGGGAATCGCCAGGAGCTTATCCGGTTTCATGGCATCCAGCAGGAAAACGCGAACAGAACTGCCACGATCCAGAGAGAGTTTGCCGAGCGACTTGACCGTGTCGAAGGCGAAGTGTCTCGGCTTTCCGTCCGGGCCGATGTGCTAATTCAGTTGCAGTCTTCGATGCAACAACTAAGTCAGCGTATTGACGCGGTGGGTGGGCCCGAGGCTGCCATGCTGATGCAAGTTGTCGAGCGGCAAAGGGGAGTGGGGGAGGAGCTGCGTCAGTGCGGGCAGCTTGAACAGCAGGCTCGTGAAGCGCTGGAGAAGAAAGTTGATCGAGGTACCGATTGACAAGTCTTGCTTTCAAATCGCGATAGGGATCGTCGCCGGAAACGCGTTGTCCCCGGCTCAGTGCATGCAGAATTACGTCGGGCAGGAATTATGAGGGTCGGCATTGCGACGGTCCAGGTACCGTTCAGGACCGGCGGTGCCGAAGCTCTCGCCCAGTCACTCTATCGCGAACTCCGCCTCCGCGGCTACGGCAGTGACATCTTCACCATTCCATTTAAGTGGTACCCAACCGAGAGCTTGATCCATAGCATGATCATGGGCCGTCTCGCGGACCTGCGTGAGAGCTATTGCGAACGGATCGACGTCCTGGTCGCGCTGAGATTCCCGGCCTATTACACCAGACACGATCGTAAAGTGGTCTGGCTGCTCCATCAGCACCGCCAGGCATACGATCTGTGGGACACCGAGTTTAGCGACATTCGCACCTGGCCAGAAGGCGAATGGCTGCGAACTGTCATTCGCGAGCACGATATCCGCTATCTTTCCGAAGCGCGGCGCGTCTTCTCGACCTCGCAAACGGTAAGCGAACGACTTGCGCGCTTCACCGGACTTGACAGCACACCCTTGTACCATCCGCCGCCTCATCACGAACTCTTGTACTGTGCCAGATTTGAGCCCTTCGTGTTCTATCCGTCGCGGATCAACAACATGAAGCGCCAGCGTCTTCTCGTGGAAGCCGCGCGCCACCTGGAATCGGACATGAAGATCGTAATTGCCGGCGCGGGCCAGCAAACGGAACTCGACTATCTGGAGGCGATGATCCGAGAACATGATCTGGGAGGCAGGGTCAGGCTTGCCGGGTTTATCAGCGATGAGGAGAAGCGGAATCTCTATGCCAACTGCCGCTGCACGTTCTTCGGCGGTTACGACGAGGACTACGGGTACGTCCCTCTGGAAAGCTTTTATTCGCGTAAACCCATAGTCGTTCTTGACGATTCGGGCGGGGGCCGGGAATTTGTCGAGGATGGCCGCAACGGGTACATCATTCCTAACGATCCCGTCACTCTGGCCCGCAAGCTCGATCAATTGTGCCTCGATCGCAGTCTTGCGGAGCGTCTGGGCGCGCGGGGCTTCGATCTCATGCAGGAACTGGCAATCAGCTGGGACCGCGTGATCTCATCCCTGCTGGGAGCTGCCGGTGTCTAGGCCGACACTACTATATGCAAGTCCGTTCCCACCCGTGAGGAGTGGCGTGGCAGACTATTCGACAGCGCTGGTCAGGGGCCTCTGCAAATACTTCGACGTGACGTTGGCGATCGATGACTACGAGCTGAGCGACCCAGAGCTGCGAGCAGCCTTCGCGGTTGTTCGATTCAAGAGTGACGACATCGATTGGGATAGGTACGATTTCAAGCTTTACAACATTGGCAATGAGCCGAGGTATCACGGAAACATTTATGGTGCCTGCCTCGTGCATCCTGGGACTGTCATCCTACACGATTTCGTGCTCTACCACCTGGTGGTTGGCTGGTACAGGAACCGGCCGGAGTTTGACGGCAAAATCTATGAGATCGCTGGCTCGGAAGGGCAGCGTATCATCCAGGAGTTCCGCAGGAAGAGCCAGGATCTACTCCAATGTGGGACGCCCCAGTTGCTGCCCCTGACCGGAGAGTTGCTGGCGTCGGGGAATTCCATCCTCTGCCATTCCCGCTACGCGTTGGCACAATGTGCCCAACTAGCGCCGAAGGTCCGCCTCGGTCACATACGACATGCATCTAGTCCCACGACCGCAGCATTGGAGTCGCGAGGGCGGCTCCTGGCGAGGTGGGAGATTCCTGAGGATGCCTTGGTGGTCGCATCGTTTGGTTTTGTGCACCCAACAAAGTTGAATCACCTCGTATGCGAGGCGGTGCGCCGTCACAATCGAGAATGCCACCGCAAGGTCTATTACGTCATGGTGGGTGAAGGCGACTACGTCCGTGACAACATGGATGAGTTCATGCGTTTGACGGGTTTCGTGGATTGGCGCGAATTTGCTGCATGGATAGCAGCCGTCGATCTGGTTATCAACCTACGCTTTCCCTCGAACGGTGAAACTTCCGGGGCTCTGATTCAATCACTTGTGGCCGGCAAGCCGTGCATCGTGACAAACGACGCGTGGTTCTCCGAACTGGAGGACGATATCGTCATCAAGATCGCGTTTCCCTACGGGGAGGGTGCGATAGCCGGGCTGCAGGAAGCGCTCAGGTTGTTCAGTGAGATACCGGAGATATTCCGTCAAATGGGCATTCGCGCCAAGGCTGTGATAGAACGGGACAACAGCGTCGATAGCGTGTGTCGGGACATTGTCGAGTTTTTGTATCAGGGCCGAAGCGACTTGCCGTTGGCCGGTTCTCCGTCGTTCATGGCGCCGCGACCCTCGGCGCGCCCCCATTTGAGGTAGTGAGCCAGCGGGTTGATGCCTGTCGCCGCCACGTCGGGATACATCTCAAGATAATCATCCGTGTGGAACAAAGGCGAGGGATTACAGCCACTTCGAAAGCCCATAAGAAGGTAGTGCCACGCCAGGGAGACTCCGGCGGCTTTCACGTCAGGGTATAGCAGAGCGTAGTGGCCGGCATCGAAGAACTGGTCGAACTCACGAGCCGTGGTGCGCTTGCGCCGCAGCATCGCGTATAGCCAGACAGTCCTTAAGGTGCCGGACAGGTTTGACCGGGATAAGGCATGCCGGACGACGCAGAGATAAGCTCGCAGCAGCCCTGCTGGCAGCGGCTGATACTCGCAACTGGCGGGTAGCATGGCCTCGGCGATGGCGGCCTCGTCCACAACGGACCTGGCAGGCCGGGGACGCGCCTCTGTCAGGTCGTGAAACAGCTTGGCATACTGGTCCGCGGCACCCGCCAATGAGTATTGCCCCACCACCCAGCGCCGGCCGTTAGCGGCCAATCGCAGATAGCCTTCCCGATCGGAAGCCAGGCGTTCGATCGCGCCGCAGAATCCCTCCACGTCATCTGGCTCGCAAAGCCTGGTGCCATGGCCTTCGGGCGCCATCTGCGGTATGCCGCCGACGCGGCTCGCCACAATCGGTACACCCATCGCCAGACTCTCCAGAACGATGTTAGGACGGCCGTCGAACCGCGAGCAAACCACCGTAACGTGGCAGCAAGGGAGATACTCGCTGGTTTTGACGAAATCCAAAAAATGGACGGTCTCTTCCAGTCCGTATTCTTGACACAAGGAACGGAGCGAGGCTTCCATGGGCCCCGTCCCACAAATCAAGAACTGAAAGGCGGGGCGGCGCTTGAAACGAGCGGCGATGCGCACGAAGGTGTCGGGAGCTTTCTCTTCGGCCAGTCGTCCAAAGAACCCGGCCACGAAGGTCCCTTCCCGCCGCGGCTCTCCAGTTCGCCAATCCCTGGCCGGCTGCGGAGCGAATCGCTCGATATCGACCGCATTGGGAATCACCGAAACTCTGGCCCTTTGCTCCCCATGCTCCACCAGCCACGCCGCCATGCCTTCGTGTTCCACCACGATCTGGTCAATGAGCTTCCGACTCCTCCAATAGCTGTCCACATGCCCCACGGGATTGAACAAGAGGTCTACCACGGCGAGTTCGCCAAACACCTCTTTCAAGCGTGGCAACCAGCCGTACACGGATACGGATCCCACTTGCAGCAACACTTGGATCGAGTGACGTTGAATCAAATACGAAAAAAAAGCCGGCCGCAGCTTGGCGGCGAGGAATCGCGGTAGGTGATAGAGGCCGGCGACGTTGCCGTGAAACCAATGGCTCGTATCGCCGCCGTCCTGCGGAGCCGCTTCGGTCGTGACCAGAAAAATGCGATACCCGCGGCGGGAGAGTTCGCGGAAGAGTCCCGCCATGGTTCTCTCCGCCCCGCCCATGGCGAGAAACGGCATCGCGACGACGATGCCGGGCGCATCTACTTTGCGCGCACCATCCAACAAGCCAGCGTAGCCGTTCAGGGGCGGCTTGTTGGTTCGGAGGGCGTCGAGCCGCTGCACCAGGCTGGCATCGCTCAGCAGATGGCTGTACTTATGGCTCACGAACGCGGCGTCGTGCGGCTCGTCGCCGGCTCCCTCCAGACTACGGACGAGCGATTCGCCGAACAGGTGGCCCCGTGCCCCGCGCTCCGCCATTCGGATCCAGAGGTCCCAGACCAGAAAGGGGGGCGCGACGGCGCGATCAAAGCCGCCGGCCCGAATCAGTGTTTCTCGTCGGATCACGGCTGATCCGCTGACATTCCGCGCCAGCAGAGCGCGTAAGCAAAAGGGCCCTGTTCTGTGCAACTCCGCGCCTCGCAGTTGCCAACTTCCGCAAACATCGAGAGCGGCCACTTCGAGAGAGAACAGACATTTCTCCAGGTAGGTTTCGTCTATTCTGTCGCCAGGCTGGAGAAAGCAGATGTAGCGTGCCGGAGACTGCGCAACGGCGGCGTTCCACGCACAGGCAATGCCGTCGGCGCTGCTGATCGCCTCGATCCGTCCACCGCCACTTTGGCCGGTCAGCGTGGGGAGAGAGGCCTCCGGACATCCGGCGCCGACGGCCAGGATCTCGAATGACTGAACCGTTTGCGCGCGGATCGAGCGAAGCGACAGTTCAGCCGCTTCGATGTCGGGCCCGCATGGGAAAACTATCGTCACCAGCGGGGCATGTCCGCCGCGATCGTCGGCGCTCGTCAAGGCGCACTCCCGGCAGCCGCTCCGGCAGGGACGCACTGCCACGCCGCTCGCATATTCCTGCAATACCAAAGAGTAGCGGCAAACGCCAGAAATCCGAGAAGAACGGCCTGGGACCGAAAACCCCTGGACTTCCAGCAAGCGGAGAATTCCGCCGCCGCCGGTTTCTTTCGCCGGATCAGGCCGGCCGCGTACCATGCTTGATCCCACTGCCGCGCCGAACGATCTTGCAAGATCCAAATCAGGCTTGGGGTAAACAAACCAATCGACAGCAGCGCCCACAGCACGGAGGGCAGTTGGCGGATGGAGCGGACGCGATTCACTGGATCGGTTCCCCCGAGCGATCAGTTGGCTCTACGCAGATGGGTTATTGTATCGCGGGGCGTGCACGCACCACAGTCTCCTGTCATCGAGGTACATCGCCCCTGGCGGTGTTAGCGGTTCAAGATCCTGCCAGACGGCCCGCTGTGATTCAGGCGGGAGCGCGAGGGCGAGACACCGGCGGCGCGCGCAAACGCCGGCGCGCCAGGCACCAAGTTTTCAGTTATTGCCCTTCACGATGTGGTTTTCGGTCCACGCCTGGCGAAGGCCGAAGGGTAGTGGCAGCGGCTTGCTGGTATCGTAATGCTCCGGTTGGCGGGCGGCGACGATCTGGATCACTTTCCCCACGAATAACGCGGGTAGCCATATCTTGTCGTAGTACGCCTTTTCCACGGAGAAAGTGATCTTCGAATTGGCGGCTGCGAAACGGTAGTCTACCCAGATGGATTGCTTGCCGCGCAGAATCGGCCGCAGCAGGACCGGGATTGTGCCTGGCTTCCAGCGCTCGATGGCGTCGAAATCGACGACGGTGAACGTGGAAACATAGTTCTGCGGGAAGATTTTTATGGTCACCGAATCCACGCCTGGCCGGGGCGTTGTGCGCAAAGCGTAGCGCATATAGTCGTTGATCTCGCCGTCGGATAGCGCAAACGAGACATAACGGGGGCGCGAAGCCTGTTGCGCTCTGGCTTCACGTAGGTCCCGGAACATCGCCAGAAACTTCTGCGCAACCGGAGGTATGGAAGTGTCCGCCGCCGGCAGCCGACAGCACGACAGCAAGGCCAAAGCCAAGCAGATTCTCTTCACAAGTGTTTATTTCAACACATTTGAGGGTCGGGCTGGGACGGTGAGAGCTGATCGCCAACGGGTCGAAAACTGCGCGCTTGCCAGCACTCAACTGACCGTCTCAGGTTCGGCGATCACAAGAACTCTTTCACTCCCCCAGAGACCTAACGAACGCCCGCGATCTGGTTGCATAGTGTCTGCCTCGCGCCGCCACCACCGAGGAACCGCGGCGACTTCGAACGGGCGGACGCAACGCGCGGCGCGAAGAGCGACTGGACAAGCCGCGTAAACACCCGACCGTTTGACTGTCCATCGCGCACTATGCCGGCGTCATCTCGGCGCAGCCGCGAGGGCTCCCGCGGCGACGCCATTATTCCCGATCCAGGTCCATTGATTGCCGGTTTGCTGCCACCACCATAAGTCCCCGGTCGGCGACTTGCCGGCGAAGTACAATTCTCCGCCGACTCCGGCCGGTGCCACGTCCTGTAAAATCCCGCCCACCTGCTCCCACGGCTGCCAGCCGTCCGCCGTTCCTTCCGTGTACGTCGTGGTCCATACCACGTTTGTAGAATCGAGAATCACAACCGCTTCGCTTCCATTGCCTAAGGCCGCAATCCGCGGCGTGACGCTCGTGATCGCTCCCCCGAAATACCAGTTGCCCCATGTGTTTCCACTCACCCGGGCCATCCAGTTCGAGTTCCAGCTATCTTCCGCCACGATATACACCGCGTTGTCGCCGCCGCAAGTCGCCGCTGGCTTGCCCGTGACGATTGCACCGCCGAACCGCCAGCCCTGGAAGCCACTCCCGCGGATATAGTGTGCGCTCCACAGAGAGTTCCAGTTATCCTTCCCGATTATGTAAATCGATCCGTCTCCGCAGGCCGTCACTACGGGGTCGGTTGAGAAGATTCCCTGTAGCGGCGTCCAGCTTCCAAAACCGCTGCCTGTCGTGTAAGGCACCAGCCAGTAAGAGTTGTAGGCGTCCCGCGAGGCGATCCAGCCTGTCCCGCTGGTGTCGACAGCAATGGACGGAACTCCCTGGATGATTCCGCCCCCAGATTGCCACCCCGACCAGGTTGAGAGGTTAGGATTGTAAACATTAGCCCAGATGGAATTGGAGTTATCGCGCGCGGTCACAAATGTGTTGCCATTCAGATCCTGTGCCGCAGAGGGATCGCTGGCAAACTGGCCACCGGAATTCGACAGTGTCGAAGTGGCATACATGGACAGCCGAACGGAGCCACCGGTATCCCGCAGGACGGCGTCCACAATCCGGCTTACCTGCGGCGTTGCCGAAGCTTCGCCGGACATCGCACTGGTTCCTCCGGCGTTCACAGCCGCCACCTCGTAGTAATACGTTGTACCGTTGGTCAGGCCGCCGTCCGTATAGGACGCGGTGGTGATGCCGCTGGCGATCGCCGTGGTGCTCTCGCCGCCGGCGGTCGTTCCCCGGTACACGCTATAAGACGATGCGCTGCTGATCGCTGTCCAGCTCAACGTCACCTGGGCGTTCCCAGCCGTGGCTGCCAGTGCCGTCGGCGCCGGAGGCGCACTCACCTGCGGCGTTGCCGAAGCTTCGCCGGACAGCGCGCTGGCTCCTCCGCCGTTGATTGCGGCAACTCTGTAGTAGTACGTCGTGCCGTTGGTCAGCCCGCTGTCGGCATAGGACGCATTGGTGACGCCGGTAGCGATCGGTGTCGTGCTCTCGCCGCCCGCCGTTGTCCCGCGATACACATTGTAGGAAGTCGCGCCACCGGGAGCGGTCCAGGTTAGTGCGACCGAGGTATTGCCCGCCGTCAGCGTCAGACCAGTCGGGGCTCCCGGCTCAGGAGGTTCCGGCGTTGCCGACGCTTCGCCGGACAGCGCGCTGGCTCCTCCGCCGTTGATTGCGGCAACTCTGTAGTAGTATGTCGTCCCGTTGGTCAGCCCGCTGTCGGCATAGGACGCATTGGTGACGCCGATTGCGATCGGTGTCGCGTTCTCGCCGCCCGCCGTTGTCCCGCGATACACATTGTAGGAAGTCGCGCCACCGGGAGCGGTCCAGGT
>Ga0181518_10005348_pt1 | contig 11159 bp, 9 predicted proteins | sample PEATcosm2014_Bin_28_FD_119751 | JGI IMG/M metagenome (GOLD analysis project Ga0181518, IMG submission 119751) | Peatland microbial communities from MTU Mesocosm Facility, Houghton, MI, USA - PEATcosm2014_Bin01_60_metaG | ecosystem: Environmental > Terrestrial > Soil > Wetlands > Peat | place... | reverse complement strand
TCTGGGTCGCTGGTGGCTGTGAAACGTCAACCCGGCACCGCACCTGCGGGTCAGACCGGGACCGTCCCGCCGCAAGGCAGGACTGCCGCATGAGCGATGTAGAGCGTTCATCTGCAACGGCTCCGTACGATAGGACATCCATGAAGGCCGAACAGCTAACGGATGTCTGCACCTACCACGGTGAAGGCCCCATGTGGGACGCGCCCGCCGGAGTCCTGCGCTGGGTCGACATGCTCAACGGTGACATCCTCACCCTCACCCCGGCCGGGGACATCGACCGGCTGCACGTTGGCACCGTCGCGGCCGCGATGCGGCCCCGGGCGGCCGGCGGTCTGGTGGTGGCCGTCGAGCACGGCTTCGTACTGATCGACGGCGCCGGGCAGATCGGCCCGGAGCAGGTCGCGTTCACCGATCCCGCGGTGCGGATGAACGAAGGCGGTGTGGATCGGCAAGGCCGGTTCTTCTTCTGCGGGTCGATGAGCTACGACAAGACCAGCCCGCGCGGTGCCTTCTACCGGTACGACCCCAGCGGCGCGGTATCCCGAGTCTTCGGGGACGTGACGATCTCCAACGGTGTCGCCTGGAGCGCCGACGGCGAGCAGATGTTCTACATCGACTCTCCCACTCACCGCGTCGACGTTTTCGACTATGACGCGGCCGCCGGGATGCCCTCGGCGCGCAGGCCGGTGGTGTACGTCGATCCCGATCACGGTGTCCCGGACGGGATGGCGCTGGACGCCGAGGGCGGGATGTGGGTGGCGGTCCACGGCGGCCACGCTGTGCACCGCTACACGCCCGACGGGAAGCTGGACACGGTGATCGAGCTTCCTCCTGGCCAGGTCACTGCCTGCGCGTTCGGCGGCGACGACCTGGACGAGCTGTACATCACCACGTCCGGCGAGAACCTCCCGCCCGGTGCGGACCCCCAGGCCGGCGCGCTGTTCCACGCCAGCCCCGGCGTCCGCGGCCTGCCGCTCGGCACGTTCGCCGGCTAGGGGAGGCGCGCCAGATGAGCGAAGGCCACCGGCCGTTCCGGCTTCCGCGCCGGAGACCGGTGACGCAGCCGGCGGCGGTACTCGCGGGGATTGTATCCGTGCTGATGGCCGGGGCGGCCTGCACGTCGTCGGGGACGGCGGCCGGCCAAGCGACGGGCACCGCGCCGGCGCCGGCCGCCCCCGCCACCTCCTCGGCTGCCGTCCCGTCGGCCACGGCCACGTCGGCCACGTCGGCCCCGCTGGCCGGGCAGGACGCGGACTGGCCGACGTACGATCGAACCGCCGACCGAACCGGGGTCTCCATCAGCTCACCCGCGCCCGCTACGCCGCGGCGATCGTGGACGACAGCAGTCGACGGTGCGGTGTTCGCCCAGCCGCTGGTCATCGGCTCAGAGGTGATCGTCGCCACTGAAAACGACACCGTCTACGCTCTGGACGAATCGACGGGCGCGGTGCGCTGGTCGCGGCATCTGGCGTCCCCGGTCCGGGCCGGGCTGCCGTGCGGCAACATCGACCCGTCGGGTATTACGGGCACGCCGGTAGCCGACGTGACCAGCGGACGGCTGTGGGTCGTCACGTTCACCGGTCAGCCGGCCTACCGGCACACCCTGTGGGAGCTCGACGTGGCCACCGGGCGGACAGTGGCGCAGCGCCCGATCGACGTCACCGGCAGCGATCCGCGAGCACAGCAGGAGCGCGGGGCGCTCGTTTTGCTCGGCTCCCGGGTCTACGTACCGTTCGGCGGCCTGTACGGGGACTGCTCCGACTACAAGGGCCGCGTCGTCGGAGCGCCGGTGTCCGGCTCGGGTCCACTGGTCAGCTTCACCACACCGAACGAACGCGAGGCGGGGATCTGGGCGCCGGCCGGCGAATCGGTGGCGAACGGGAGTTTGTACGTGGCCACCGGCAACGGCACGCCCTACGACCAGGTCGACGACTCCGACAGTGTCCTGCGTCTCAGCCCCGATCTGCAGGCCAAGGACCGTTTCACGCCCACCAATTTTGAGCCGCTGTCCGCGGATGACCAGGATCTCGGCTCGACGGAGCCGGCCCAGCTGCCGGGCGGCCTTATCTTCCAGGTGGGCAAGGAGGGGGTCGGCTATGTCCTCGACGGCACCCGCCTGGGCGGGACCGGCGGGGAGCTGACCTCTTCGGAGGTATGTGAAGGGGGCTTCGGCGGGGACGCGGTGGACGGCGGCACCGTCGTCTTCTCCTGCTACGACAGTCTTCGCGCCGTGCAGATCACACCCGGCCGCAGCGGTGCAGCGCCCGGGCTCCATGTCCGCTGGTCGGTGACCGGCCTCAGCCCGGGGCCTCCGATCATCGCCGGTGGTGTGGTCTGGGATGTCGGCCGAAAGAGTACCCTGTCCGGCTATCGCCTCTCCGACGGGAAGTCAATGTTCTCCGCCTCAACGGCGCCGGTCGTCACCGACTTTCCCAGTCTGTCCGCCTCCGGCTCCCGGATTATCGTCCCCGAGGGCGACCAGGTCGTGTCCTACCTCGGGATCTGATCCGGGCCGGGATTTCAAAATGCGAAGGCCGGGACGACGATCACCGCCAAGGCGGCGGGGAACGGTCTGGCGTGATAGCGGCTGCCTAGCTGCACAGGAGCCAGTGCGGGAGGCGCGGTTCTTGCCGGAAGGGCTGGTCAACCGCGCCTGGCAGGTTACGTGAGGCGGTGGGTGCCGGTGTAGGCGTTCATCGAGGTGCCGCGCAGGAAGCCGACCAGGGTCAGGCCGGCCTCCTCGGCCAGGCCGACGGCCAGCGACGAGGGCGCGGACACCGCGGCCAGGACCGGGATGCCGGCCATGTAGGCCTTCTGCACGAGTTCGAAGGAGGCGCGCCCGCTAACTAGCAAGATGTGACCGGCCAGCGGGAGGCGCCCCTCGCGGAGCGCCCAGCCGACGACTTTATCCACCGCGTTGTGCCGGCCGACGTCCTCGCGCAGCACCAGCAGCGTGCCGTCCGGGGTGAACAGTCCGGCCGCGTGCAGCCCGCCGGTACTGGCGAAGACCCGCTGGGCGTCCCGCAAGCGGTCCGGCAGCGACGCGAGCACCTCGGCGGAGACCCGCACGGCGTCGGCCGCAACATCGTAGCGCGAGGTGACGCGGATCGCCTCAATGCTTTCCTTCCCGCAGACCCCGCAGGCGCTGGTGGTGAGGAAGTTCCGCTGCGAACGGCGGGCATCGGTGGCCCGCTGCACGTCCTGGGCCAGGGGGAGCGCGGCAGGCTCGAGTGTGACGTCGGCGACGTTCTCGTCGCACATGCGGATCTGCCGGAGGTCAACCGCAGGCTGAAGCAGGCCCTCACCGACCAGGAAGCCGGCGGCCAGGTCGATATCGTCGCCGGGCGTGCGCATGGTCACGGTCAGCGGCGTCCCGCCGATCCGGATCTCCAGGGGCTCCTCGACCGCGAGCAGGTCTGCCCGGTGCGCGGACGACCCGGGCAGTGAAATCCGCAGTACCCGCCGCCGTTCGGTCCTGGTCGCCACGTTTCCGATGCTAGCCCGGGGGGACGACCCCCCCTGGAACCCCCCGCTGCGCTTCGCGCCCCGCTGGGGTACTTCGCCGAGACACCGGCCACTCGCCCGGGCTAAAGCCCGGGACTCGCTGGGCCGGTATGAGCGCCTCGCCGTAACCGCGCCGGGTACTCGCAGGACGGGTGTCCGTCCTCGTAGGCCCGTTCGGGATAAAGAACGTCCGCAGCCCGGGTGGGACTGCGGACGTCCTGTGATGCGATCTAACTGGCGAAGTCCAGCAGCGGCTGGGCGCGACTGGGGTGGCGCAGCTTGGATAGCGACTGCTTCTCCAGCTGACGGATCCGCTCCCGGGTCAGGCCCAGGGCCCGGCCGATCTCGTCGAGCGTGTGCGGGTTCCCGTCGTACAGCCCGAACCGCATCGACATGATCGTGGCCTCGCGCGGCGTCAGCGCGTCGAGCGCGCTGCGGAGCTGATCGGCCATCAGCTGACGGTCGACCATCTCGGAAGCTTCCGGGGCGTCGACGTCCTCGATGAGGTCGCCGATGCTGGTCTCCCCGTCCTCGCCAATCGTGGAGTCCAGGCTGATCGGCTGGCGGCTGGTCCGGAGCAGTTCCTCGATCTGGTCCGGGGTGCGGTCCAGTTCGACGGCCAGCTCCTCCGGCGTCGGCTCCCGGCCGAGACGCTGGTGCATGTCGCGCTCGACGCGGCTCAGCTTGCTGAGCATCTCCAGCACGTGCACCGGCAGCCGGATGGTCCGGGCCGAATCCGCGAAGCCACGCTGAATGGCCTGGCGGATCCACCACATGGCGTAGGTGGAGAACTTGTAGCCCTTGGTGTAGTCGAACTTCTCGACGGCCCGGATCAGGCCGAGGTTGCCCTCCTGCACCACGTCGAGCAGCGAAAGGCCACGGTCGGTGTACTTCTTGGCCACCGACACGACCAGCCGCAGGTTGGCCTCCAGCATGTGAGCCTTGGCGCGCCGGCCGTCCTCGGCCACCGCCGCCAGATCCCGCCGGAAGTCCTCGCTCAGGCCCGGCTCGGTGTCCAGCTTGTGCTCAGCAAACAGGCCGGCCTCGATCCGCTTGGCCAGGTCGACTTCCTGCTCGGCGGTGAGCAGGCTGGTCCGGCCGATCGACTTGAGGTACGTGTGCACCGAGTCGCCCATGGCGGGCGTCTGGTCGTCGAGGTCAACCTCGGCCAGCGCCACCGCCTCGGCTTCGATGACCCCATCGTCGGCCACTGCCACTGCTACTGCTACTGCCTCTGCGTCCTCGGCGCCATCGGCCTCCTTGGCGCCGTCGCTCCCGGTGGGAGCGGCACCGTCTGCGGCGGTCTTAGCCGCGCCGGTCTTGGCGCGGCTGGCCTTGGCCGTGCTGGCCTTGGCCGTGGCGGCCTTCTCCGCGCGCTTGCCCTTGGCGGGCTCCTGGCGCTCATTGGCCAGGCGCACGCCTGCATCGGTGAGCTCGCGCAGGATGGAACGTCCCTCGGCCGGGGCGATGCCCGCCCGCTCGAAGGCGGTCCGAAGCTCGGAGAGGGACAGGTGACCCTGGCTGCGCCCTCGTTGGATCAGGTCGTCCACGCGCGCAGTGCTTACCTCACCGTCCCCGACCGGTGTGGCGATTGCGGTCCGCGGCATCCGACACCTCCCTCCTTCTCCTCTTGACACGGGCACGGCAAGCGTGCCGTTCACGGACGCCCGAGGCGTCCTCGTCAGGGGACCCGGCGCTGCGCTGCGGCGTGCGCCCAGGCACTATCTACTAACGTTTTCGGCCGGGGATTGTTCCCGCCGGAGAACTTCGAGATCAGGTTTGCCGCTCGGCAGCATCGGCATTGCGTCCAGCAGAACCAGTTCTCGGGGAGCAGCGTAACGTGGCAGGCGCTCGCGCACATGCCGAGACAGCAGATCCAGAGTCGGCGGCTGGGCGGAATTGTCCGGGACAATGACCGCAGTCACCCTCTCGCCCCATTCCGCGTCAGGCCGACCGATAACCACAGCTTCCCGCACTCCGGGGCATGTCTCAAGCACCGACGCGACCTCCCCGGCGACCACCTTTTCCCCGCCGGTGTTGATCACGTCATCCGCGCGCCCGCGCACCGTGAGCTGCCCGGCCCCGTCGACGGCGCCCAGGTCGGAGCTGACGAACCAGCCGCCGTCCAGTGCGGCCGTGGACAGGTCCGGGCGCAGCCGGTAGCCGGAGAACAGCACCGGTCCGCTGATCCGGATCCGGCCGTCGTCCCCGGTCGTCACCGATACCCCGTCCAGCGGGAGGCCGTCGTAGACGCAGCCGCCGCAGGTCTCGGTCATCCCGTATGTCGTGACGACGGGAATGCCCGTTGCCCGGGCCCGGCCGGTCAGTTCCCCGGACGCGGCTGCGCCGCCGAGCAGCACCGATTTGAGGTTATCGGCCCAGGTGGCGTCCCTGCCCGCGCCCGCGTCCCTGCCCGCGCCGGCGTCCCTGCCCGCGTCCGCGCCCGGGTCGGCGAGCAGGCGCCGTAGCTGGGTCGGGACGATGGAGACGTGGGCGCAGCCGGAGTCTTCCAGGACCGCCGCGTCCAGCCGGCCGGCGATCACCGGCTCCGTGCCCGCGACGAGCGAGCGCACCAGCACCTGGATGCCGGCGATGTGCGCGGCGGGCAGGCAGAGCAGCCACCGGTCACCCGGTACCGCACTGACCCGGGCCAGCGACGCGCGCGCCGAGTGCGTCAGGGCGGACGCGCTGAGTTCCACGCCCTTGGGCTGGCCGGTCGAGCCGGATGTGGCAATCACCACAGCGGTCTGTTCGCTGACCGGAATCCCGCTGGCCCGCTGAGGCCGGCGGCTGAGACCGTCCGGGGTCTCCACGGCGGACGGTGCGAACGCGTCCAGGATGCGGGCCAGCCGCTCCGGCGGAAGGTCGGCCTCCAGCGGGAGGATCGCCGGCCCGCTACCGTCCAAGGCCGCCGCGAGCCGTTCCAGCATCCGCCCGCCCGCCGCCGGGGGGAGGACAACCGCATGCAAAGGACGTTCTACCACGCACGTAAGGTTAGATCCTGCTGGAACGGCCCCGGTCTCCCGGTGACGGCGATCCCGGCGAGCGGGACCAAACGGTGACGAAGCTTTCACCGTGACGGCTTCTCAAGGTGGAGGGTGCGCGCGTGGTCGCAAAGCAGCAGGCGGGCCAGGATTCCCATGATCCCGGGCGCTTCCCACGCCAGCCGTGACGGCCCAGTCTGTGACACCGCCGGACCGGGAGTCCGTCCTCGGGTCGCTGCGCGCGTTCGCGATCCCGATGACAACGAAGTTCCGTGGCATCACCGTCCGCGAAGGCGCGCTGGTTCAGGGCCCGGCCGGGTGGGGTGAGTTCTCGCCGTTCGCCGAGTACGGCCCGCGGGAAAGCGCTCGCTGGCTGGCCAGTGCGCTGGAGGCCGCGACGGCCGGCTGGCCCGCCCCCGTCCGTGACCTGGTTCCGGTCAACGTGACGGTGCCTGCCGTTTCCGCCGGGCGGGCGCACGAGATCGCCGCGTCGTCCGGCTGCCGTACGGCCAAGGTCAAGGTGGCCGAACGGGGCCGGCCGGACGCCGACGACGTCGCGCGGGTCGAGGCCGTCCGGGACGCCCTCGGGCCGGACGGCAAGGTACGGATCGATGTGAACGGCCGGTGGGACGTCGCCCACGCCACCCGCATGCTGGCCGAACTGGACCGTTTCGGCCTCGAATACGCGGAACAGCCGTGCGCGACACTGGGCGAAATGGCCAAGTTGCGCCGCGCCGTGCGGGTGCCGCTCGCCGCCGACGAGTCGATCCGCCGCGCCGAAGACCCGCTGCGGGTCCGGGCGGCCGGCGCCGCCGACATCGTGATCCTCAAGGTGCAGCCGCTCGGCGGGGTGCGGGCCGCCCTGCGGATCGCCGAGGCGTGCGGCCTCCCGGTCGTCGTGTCCAGCGCGGTTGACAGCTCCGTCGGGCTGGCCGCCGGGCTGGCGCTGGCCGCGGCGCTGCCGGAACTTCCGTACGCCTGCGGGCTGGGCACCATGAGCCTGCTGACGGGGGATGTCACCGCTGCCCCGCTGGTCCCGGTGGAGGGCTCCCTTCGGGTGCGGCGCCCGCCCGTCTCGCCCGTGGAGCTGGTGCGGTGGGAGGTGGACCCGGGACCGTGGCGGGACCGCGCGTTGGCCGCCGCGAAGTTCCTCGGTGAGGTCACTTCCTGGGGCGCGTGGTGAATCCGTCGACGGCCCTGGCCGTCACTCTGGCCGACGAGCTGGTCCGCTGCGGAATGACCGACGCGGTGCTCGCGCCGGGGTCCCGGAGCGCACCGCTGGCGATGGAACTGTTTTCCCGGGCGCAGCGGGGGGACGTGCGGCTGCACGTCCGCATCGACGAGCGCTCGGCGGCGTACCTCGCCCTGGGCCTGGCCAAGGCCAGCCACCGGCCCGTGTGCGTGGTCTGCACGTCCGGGACGGCGGCGGCCAGCTTCCATCCCGCGGTGATCGAGGCCAGCGAGTCGTGCGTGCCGCTGCTGGTGCTCACCGCGGACCGGCCGCCGGAACTGCGCGGGACCGGCGCTAACCAGGCCATCGACCAGATCAAGCTGTATGGCGACGCGGTCCGCTGGTTCTGCGAGGTTGGCGTGCCGGAAGCGCAGCCGGGCATGGCGGGGTACTGGCGGTCACTGGCCTGCCGGGCCTGGGGTCTCGCGGCGGGCAACGCGGGTGGCCCGGCCGGTCCCGTCCACCTGAACCTGGCGTTCCGCGACCCGCTCGTCCCGGACCGGCCGGTGCCCGGCGGCAACGGAGACAGCGGAGGGTGGCCCGAACCGCTGGCGGGCCGCCCGGGCGGTACAGCGTGGACCACGTTCGGCGGGGCACGGACCGCAGCGCCGCTGGAGTTGCCGTGGATCGAGCGCGGCCTGGTCGTCTGCGGTGACGGTGACGACGACACCGGATCGCTTGGTGAACTGGCCGAGGCCGCGGGCTGGCCCATCCTGGCCGAACCGTCCTCCGGCGCCCGCCGCGGCCGCAACGCGCTGTCCGCCTACGAGTACCTGCTCGGCTCGCCCGAATTCATGAGCACGCACCGGCCGGATGTCATCGTCTCCGCGGGGCGCCCCGGCCTGTCCCGCCAGCAGACCAGCCTGTTTAGGCTTCCGCCGCCGCGCCACATCGTCATCACCGGGCAGCCCGGCCGGTGGGACGATCCGTCGCGGACCGCCTCAGACGTGGCCCCGGCTATCCGCCTGGCCGACCGCGCGGAACCCAACGGGCAGGGCGGACGGTGCGGGCCGGGCACCGGCTGGCTGGAATCGTGGCTGCGGGCGGATGCGGCGGCCCGCCGCGCCGCCGACGAGATCCTGGACGCCGGCGGCGCCCTGAGCGAACCGCGGCTGGCCCGGGACCTCGGGGCCGCGCTCCCGGACGGCGCCCTGCTGTGGGCGGCGTCCAGCCTGCCCATCCGCGACCTGGACCACCACATGACGCCGCGCGCCGGGATCCGTGTCCTGGCCAGCCGCGGTGCCAGCGGCATCGACGGCACCACCTCGGCGGCGATCGGCGCGGCCCTGGCCCACCAGGCGGCAGGCGGCGGGCCGGCCTTCGCCCTCCTGGGGGACCTGGCGTTCCTGCACGACGCGCCCGGGCTGATACTCGGCCCGGGTGAGCCCGCCCCCGACCTGTGCCTGATCGTGGTCAACAACGACGGCGGCGGAATTTTCTCCCTGCTGGAGCAGGCGGCCTTCGCCGGGCCGGCCGGCCCGTTCGAGCGCGTCTTCGGCACGCCGCACGGAGCCGATCTGGGGCAGCTGGCCGTGGCGGCCGGACTGCCATACACCCGCCTGCAGCGCATCCATGACCTGCCCGCGGCCCTGGCCGGATCCGGGCTCCGTGTCGTGGAGGCCCGTACCGACCGGGAGGCCGGCGCGGCTCTGCGGACCCGTCTGCAGCAAGCCGCCGCCGCAGCGGCCGCCTCCGCCTCCGCTGCCGCCTCCGCCTCCGCCTCCGCCGCAGCGGTCGCCCCGGAAGCCATCCGCACCGTGCGCTAACCCGCCTGGGTACCCCTGCGCGGCTACCGCCCACTCCGCGAGCCCGTCCCTGCAGATCAGCCGTCCAGGGCGGTCAGATCCAGCCGGCCGAGGCGGTCGGGGTCGGCGAGGACGTCGATCTCGACGATCTTGTCGCCCCGGATCGTCATGCCCAGCACCGATATCGGCCGTCCGTCCGGGGCGGCGATGAGTCCGGGCGTGCCGTTGACCAGCACCGGCCGTGCGAACCGCGCGAACCGGGCGAAGCCAAGCGCCTGCCCGGCCACCGCCCGCGAGCCGTGCACCAGCCGCGACGGGCCCAACGGCCCGGCACCGGCGTCGGCGCGCAGCACCACATCGGGGTCGAGCACGGCGAGCAGGGCGCCGAAGTCGCCGTCGCGTGCCGCCGCGAGGAAGGCATCGACGATTTCCCGCTGGCGGGCGAGGTCGGCATCCGGAGCGGGCGCGGCACCGCCCAGCCGCCGGCGGGCGCGGCTCGCCAGCTGCTTGGCCGCGGCCGGTGAACGGTCCAGGATTCGCGCGATCTCCTCGAACGGCACCGCGAAGACGTCGTGCAACACGAACGCGAGCCGCTCGGTGGGGGACAGGGTGTCGAGCACGACGAGCAGCGCGAGCCCGACCGAGTCGGCCAGCAGGGCCTGCTCTTCGGGCCCGGGGCCGGCGGCGGGGCTGAGGATCGGGTCCGGCAGGTGGAGCGGGTCCTCGCGGCGCGCCGCCCGGGCGCGCAGCATGTCCAGGCAGACCCGGGCCGCGACCGTCGTCAGCCACCCGCCCAGGTTCTGCACGCCGCTTATGTCCGACCGGGCCAGCCGCAGCCACGTCTCCTGCACGGCGTCGTCCGCGTCGGCCAGCGAGCCGAGCATGCGGTAGGCCACCGCCCGGAGGCGGACGCGGTGCGCCTCGAAGCTGCGGGCCAGCCACTCGCCCTCGTCCATTGTCACCTTCCTTCGCCGCCGCCCGTCATATGAATGTCGGGCCGAACCCGGCCGAGGTAACAGATCCAGAGGAGCACAGCTCATGCAAGCACGGATGACCAACCCAACGATGGTCCCGCTGGGCGCGGACGGGCAGCCGGCCCCCGCCGTCAGGGCGCGGACTCTGGCCTGGCAAGGGCTAGCGAACCGGATCGTGCGGGGTCTCCTGCGGACACCGCTGGTGTGCCGCCTCGCGGGCAAGCGGCTGATCACGGTGTACGCGGTGGGCCGCAAGTCCGGGCGGCACTACACCATCCCGGTCGCCTACACCCGTCACGACGGGAGCCTGCTGATCGGTACACCCTTTGCGTGGGGACGCAACCTGCGTACCGGCGAGCCGGTGGATATCCGGCTCAGCGGCAAGCGGCGACCGGCCGAGGTTGACGCCCGCACCGACGAGGCCGGCGTTGTCGAGCTGTACGGCGTGATGGCGCGCGACAACCACAGCTTCGCCAAGTTCAACAAGATCGGCTTCGACCCGGCCGGCACCCCGGACCCCGCCGACCTGCACCTGGCCTGGGCCGCAGGCGCCCGGGCCATCCGCCTGACGCCGCGCTGACCCCCGGGCCCGGCCCCGGGGCAAGGCCGTGCCCGCAAGCGGGCACTGTCGCGCCGCGCTGACCCCCGGGCCCGGCCCCGCGGCAGGCCGGTGAAACCGGATGCCCGGGACGCTAAGCCTTGCAGTGACTGGCGCATCGGG
>Ga0181518_10005347_pt1 | contig 11160 bp, 12 predicted proteins | sample PEATcosm2014_Bin_28_FD_119751 | JGI IMG/M metagenome (GOLD analysis project Ga0181518, IMG submission 119751) | Peatland microbial communities from MTU Mesocosm Facility, Houghton, MI, USA - PEATcosm2014_Bin01_60_metaG | ecosystem: Environmental > Terrestrial > Soil > Wetlands > Peat | place... | reverse complement strand
GACGCCCGCGTCCAGCAGCAAGAGCAGCAACTGCAAGATCCGCTCGTCAGCCACATCGGCGCGCGATGTGGCCGGCTTGGCTGCGGCAGCCTTCGATGCCTTTCTCGTGTGCGTCTTCGAGTTTGCCACGATCATTACGGTAGGCGTTGTCGGCTGGCGGGTCAATCGCGGGCGTCGTCGCGCATCTGGCGCGCAGTCTCCTCGGCGCGCCGGCATTCAATGAACGCAGCCTCGTCGAACGGCTGGCCAGCTTCAGCCGCCTGCGTGCGGGCCTTGTCGATCGTTTCCTCGAACGCTCGGCACCAGCACCGCTGCCAGACGACCTTCAACCCCAGCTCCGCGAAATCGCGCGCCACCGCGGCCTCGTACTTCTGCGTGCGGCAGTTCCAAGTGCGCTGGATCACCTTGATGGTCGTCGTGTCCCCGTCGAGCGCCAAGATGTGCGAGTTCTTCCTGACGGACCCCAGCCACCAGAATCGTGCGCGCAGCTTTTCGAGGGTAAGAGGGGGCAAGGAACTGCGAGAATCGTAGTGGGCACTGACATGGTTTGGGGAAGGGGTCGGCATCATCGTCGGTCCACGGGCTACGGTCAGGGTAGCTGAAACGTGCTAAACTCGGGGCACTGTGACAGCGACGCCAGTTGGCGACGAAGGGCTTCCGGTACTCTTTGTCTACATTGGCTGGGCAACCAGGTACGACGGGACAGAGGACATTGAAGGCAACTTCGAGTGGATCAAGGGCCATCCTAAGAAGAACTGGGAGGTTGGGGCGTTCGCCAAGGATCCCGCGACGAGGACGTTCCGATGCGGGCTTGGCAAAGGGAGGTTACCGGCCGGTCGCCTGAATGTCGTCTTTGTCGCGCGGCGGGGAACCGAGCGACACCGTCGGGTCGTCGGTGTCTACCTTTCAGCGCGTGCGGTCTTTGAAGATGGAGTGCAATGGGCCATCGTCGACAGAGCGGACCTCTTCCCTCCGGAGAGGCGACCGCTCCTGAGATTCTGGCCTGGCGATACTGGTGTGCGTCGATGGGCTCGGCGGTTTGAGGGTGATGACGATTGCGAATATCCAGAGCTTCTACGGCTTTTTCGGCGCTTGGTGAAGAACCGCCAGAGCCTCAAGAAGGGTCGCAGCGCTGCCACAGAGGACCAGGAACTTGCCGCGTTCGAGGGCGACGAACGCCGGTACTTCGTCGCCCACCGCCATCGTGAACAGAGCAAGCGCCAGGAGAAGATAGCGGAGATACGGTTGGCCAACAAAGGTCGAGTGCTTTGCCAGGTTCCGGGCTGCCGGTTTGACTTCCAGAGGTTCTACGGAAAACTGGGAGACGGCTATGCGGAGGTCCATCATTTGAAGCCGCTTCGGAACAGGACCAAGACATTGTTGAAGGATCTGGCTGTTGTCTGCGCCAATTGCCATCGAATGATTCACCGCTACGGACAGTGTCGAAAGCTAGATGGTCTTGGAGTGCAAGCGTGACTACTTGGCCATCTCAAAATCGAACACATTGGTCAGGCATCTGGTCTCTGGATACAAGTCCAGCAACGCGGCCGTCACTGGGGCACAGTATGAGCCGAGGCTCGGCGGGAGATAGTCGGCTCGCGCCAGGGTTCCTAGGACAAACTGGAGGAGAGAAACGCTCCTCGGGAAGGAAGCGTGATCCATCTCGCCTATTCCGAGTCGCAGGATTTCGATCGACCTGGAGAGAGCGACCGTCTCCTTTTCCCTGCGTTCGATCGCCACGGCGCGCAGCAACCCGTAGACATTGTCGCAAAAGCGAGACCAGCTCTGTGGTGCGAGCTCAGAAGGGATGTTTCCGGCCTCGATCCCGCCCTTGAATGCCTCCTCGATCTGCGCCTTCGTTGCGATTTCGGGCCACTGCTGAGGTGCAAGGTGTTCGGCAAGGGCGTCGTACCCCGCAACGAGGAGGTCGAGTTGTTCAACTGACGCCCTAAGCTGGGCCGCGAGCCTCAGGCGGCGCCAGTCAATGCGATCGCTCTTGTAGGAGACGCTTCTTGTCGTAACGCACCACGCGTGTTCGAATGCGGTTCGGAGCTGAACCTCGAAGGTCACGCGGACCAGAGGGCTGTCGGCGACGACTCCGCTGGACCCAGCGCGAAGTTTGGCTATCACGCGAGTTGCGTCGAAGCGGAAGACAGCGGGGTCTTTGCGGCTGGCGCCGCGCCTGCGGACCTCCACGATGTCGTAGGTGTTGCGGAGAGAGTCTACGAGGGCCGGCTCATCCTGGAGCGACGGGAAGATCAGGGCGCAGGCGTACGCATCATCGAGTTGCGACCATGATTGAAAACGTCCGGTCTCGATTTTCTCAGCGAGCGACCGCACCTCCTTGATGCGGCTGGCGAAGGCGTATCCGTGCAAATCGGCGAGCGAAGAGAGTGTGCCGCGCACCCTTTCCGCTACCTCGCTGAGGTACGGGCGCACCTCCATCATCTTGGTTTCGATCTCGACGGGAACGATCATGTCACTAGATCGGCAGCTGCTTGAGAAGCGCCTTCTTGATCACTCGGATTCGCTCCGCTCTCGGTCCCTTGTCGCTGGAGGCCGAACGGGCTGCCTCGTAGTACGCGCCGAGGTCGCGATTCTGGCCAACCGCATTCGGGTTGCCTAGGACGTCGATGAATCTCGTCAGGCGGTGTGCGCAGTCGAGGATCGTTGGCAGAGTGCCTTCGCGCGTGAGATCGATGAGCGCGCCAAACAGCGAGTAGAAGTCGGCTTGGTTTCGGAGTTTGCTGTTCTTCAAGTCGTTGTCAGTGGATGGCGCCTCCAGGATCTCCTTGATGAGCAAGATCGTCCGACTGAATTCACTCTCAATGACTGCGGCATTTGGCCAGTCGTCGTCGCGCGCCGCAAACTCCGCGTCGAGTTCGGCCTGAGAGTAGCTGCCTGGGCCGTTCTCGGTAAGCAGCAAGAGAATCGCTGCCAGTTCGACATCCTTCATCTGGTTGCGCGACTGGGATGCCAGTCGGGGGAAGTCAGCGGGCAGGATCTGTGTCATCGATGCGGCGAGACGTTCAGCGACCTGACTGAAGGCTCCATCGTATTTCGCGTGTCGGAGTTCTTGCGGCGTCAGTTTGGCGACATTGCGGTTGATCCGGTCGAAGATCCCTTCGATCATCTGCTCGTCGTCTTCTGGGACATACTCGACCAGGAACTGGTAGGTCCAGACACATCGCTTCAGGTCGTCCGTGAGTCGCTGAAAAGAAGTTCCTCGAAGATGTTCGATGCTGACGCGGTCGCCGACGGGGAACCGGCCGTCGACGAAGTCGAACAAGGTGGTAAGGCGTTGTCGGCCGTCAACGACGTGATAAATGGGACGCCCTTCGGGCGACATCTCCTCATACAGAAAGATGGCCGGGGCGGGATAGTTGAGGAGAACGGTTTCAACGAAGTAGTCCTTGAAACGTTGAGGCCAGACGCTCCGACGCTGGTAGGGCGGATCTAGATCGAGCAAGGAGCGGGTGCGCAAGTCGTTGAACCAGGCAACATTCTGGAAATTGTGCCGTCGTTCCATTGTTCTCCTCGGGTGGTTGACCTGTAATACTGTCAGATGGGTTGGGATGGAACCCCCGAATCATACTGCCGCCAGGCGGCTGAGGGTGGTTTGATGTCCTCCCTACCGCCCTCTCGTATCCACGAACTCGAACGTGGGCAGCGCCCCGATCCCGTACGCCTTCAGCGCCAGTTCATCAAGCTTGGCGAAGTCGCGCTTCTGGAACGCCTTCTTGATCGCCGTGCTCAAGGACGGCGACACGCTGTCTGGCGCCGGCAAGCGGATCCGCCGCAGGTACTGCGCCTGAAAGCGCAGATAACCACCGCGCATCTTGACCGCGTACGACCAGACGAAAAACAGCGCCACGCGGGAGCTGAGCAGGCCGCCGAGGACCTCCAGGTCCCATCGGTCGGAGGTCACGAAATACAGGTTGTGGTGCGGATGGAACTGGCCTTCGTCGTAGGCAACTTCGTTTGCGCCGGCGATGTCTGGAATCAGCAGTTTGGGCTTGGTGACAAGTTCTGGGTACACGCGATCGATGGTGCGGAACCAGTTGGCCGGTGCTTTCTTGGCCACGTGGCGTTTTCTGACGGCGGCTGCGTGGCCTTTCAGGTAGCGCTCCAACTTCGGGCATTCGTGCAGGTCTACAACGCCACCCTGGTCGCGAAAGGTGTTGATCACGAAGCGGCCGGAGTTGCGGATACGGCCGTGCTCGATGTCGTCGCGCATGACCAGCGGCAACAGGCGTTCAGGCTCGACGTCCGAGTCCTTGCCCACGATGAAGACGTCGTCGCAACCTGTGGCCACGCCGATGCCCACGTGGGCCAGACCACCCTTCTCGATCGGCTCGAACTTGCGCTCGAGCAGGCGCAGCGTCTCGCTCTGCTCAGGTGAGGTCACGATCCACGGCGTGTCGCCCTCGAACCACGCGGGGTAGAAGTCAACGCCGCCGGCGGCTCGGCTCTTGCCGGCTCGAACGCTGGCGCGGACGGTTTCACATTCAGCCGGCGAACACGCGGTCATTCGAGCGACCATGACGGGACCAGCGGACTGGCGGCCAATAGAGAAGATCGCCGGGTAGGCCGTCACCTCGGACTCGAACGGTGATGCCTGGTGCAGATCGACGTAGGACTGAACGAGATACTGGTCGGCGATCAGGCGCCGCAGGGGCGCGCCATAGCGGTTGAGCATCCATCGATCGGCGCACACGAAAGACAGCACGCCGCGAGGACCGAGGAGGTCGAGACCGTGTTCGATGAACGCCACGTACAGGTCGGCGCGATCGTAGATCGATTGGTAGCGTGCGCGGTATTCGGCCTGCAAGGCCGGCGCGATCTGCTCGATGCGGATGTAGGGCGGGTTGCCGACGACCGCATCGAACCCACGGTCAAGCGGCGCCAGCAGGAAATCTCCCTGCCGGACCCAGGTTTGGGCGAGTCCTTCAGCGTCGGCGTCGCTTGTGCCGTGGAGCCGAAGCACCTCCACGACCGCCGCGCGGGAGATGGCGACGTGTTCTTCGTCGATGTCGAAGGCGCGCACGCAGTCTGCCAACTTGCCGGACTTCATTCTGGCGGCCTTGGCCGCATTCATCAGCCGCTCGACCGCCGGGACCAGGAAGGCGCCTTGCCCGCACGCCGGTTCGAGCAGCCGCATTCGCGGAAGGTCGCGATCTTGCGAATAGCCAGCGAGATCGAGGATCAGCTCGACGACATGGGGCTTGGTCAAGACCACCCCATGGGTCTCTCCCGACGAGCGCCGCCCGTACTCGTAGGCCTCTTTCGGAAAGGCAACCGGGAAGTCCATCGAGAGCTGCATGGCCGCTACTTGATGGCCGCCAGGTAGCCCGCCACATGGCCAGCGAGGCTAGCCAGGAGTCGCTTCGTGGTCAGGTCTTCGGCGGGTTCGGTGAAGCTGCCGCGGGCGCCGCCGTTTTCCGTGGACGTGAGGAACGCCGCCCCGTCGTAGAGTTTTTCGTGGACCAGCTTGCGCAGCAGCAGTTCGTAGCGCTTGCAGTAGGAGGCCGTCGCAAACTCGGGGAACACCTTGAAATGTGGCTCGGCCACAGCCACCGGGCGCGTGGAGCCGGCGCAGTCCTCAAGCAACATCACCCAGCCGAGCCACGGTCGCGGTCGTCCCTTGCCGTAGGCGCCTTCGCGGAAGGCCGTCCACAGGTCGGTGGCAGTCCCGAGCGCCTCTTCGGTGCGATTGTTGAAGTTGTTCCCGAACGACGGCCCGCGCTGCGACTTGAATTCGAGCGCGGCCACCAGGTGGCCTTCATGGACCACCAGCATGTCCCACTCCTTGGTGGGCCGAAAGAACCCGGGGATCTCGCGGTCGGACCGAACGTAGATGCTGGCCTCGTCGAGCCCGTTCTCGCGCAGCAGCCAGTCTACCAATTCGCAGAACCCATCCATCTGCTTGCCGCCGGTGACGGCTGAACGGCGGCCATGGTCCATGCCCGCCTTTTGCTTGTGCGACTGCGCGTCGAGAGTGCGCCAGTAGTGCGCGACGGCTTTCTGCAGACGATCTTGGAAAGGTGGCAGGACGATGGGCATCCAGCGTCGAATCATGGCAGTGACTGTTATCGGCGCCTAGCCAGAAAAGGTGCGTTGTGGGCAGCCCCATCGCAATTCTTGTAGCGGGCAACATCCCCGGCAATCGTGCCACGAGGCCGGGCCTGTCCCGGGCGTTGAGGCAGGTCCGGGCGTGTCATGGCGGATTGCAGTGCGCGGCGGGGTGGGGTGGGTAGCCCAGGTCTTCATGCGACCATCCCCTCCCTTGATGCTCGTGCCAAGTGCGGGGGTGTTCCCACAGGATTCATTCCCGTGGATGCTATCCTTGCCACAAACCCGCGGTTTCTCAAGCCTGTCGTACCAGGCCGGGGTCGATCCCGTGGCCACGGGATGGATCTTCCAGCGGAGGATCCACGGGATGCGACTCACGGGCGGGCTGCGGGCGTCGGCGACCCGGAGCTATTCCGCTGCCCGCCGTGCCATCGACATGATAGACGACGCCCATGCTCGTCGTTGATCCCTGGCACTGGCTGAACGCGAATGGGGACATTCCCACAGACAACCTCCGGCTGCGACGGCAGATGCTCCGGATCGCGCGCTTCATCGAGTACGGGGGACCGCTCAAGAAGCTTGAGTGTCGGGAAACGTTGATGGAGTGCCGGAAGCGCCCATGTGGCAAGCCCTGCACCGGCCTGATGTGGGTAGCGAAGACCGAGCGAGACGAGATCCAGGCGTTCTGCCGGGTCTGCGGCAACGACGAGGCCGCGATTCATAACTGGCACGAAACCGAGTGGGCCAACGGCATGATGGAAGCGGTGCCCATCGATTTCGACGCTCCTGACAATGAGCGCGATCCGGCGCCGCCTGGCAGCGGATCGCCCCAATCCTCGACAGCGAACTAACGGCGACCGGCGCCACGCTGCCGGGCCGCAAGGCAAGCAACCTCTCCAACACTCGCGTCCACATCTCCGTGAAACCACGGATGAAATCGGAAGAGTGTTGCCACCGGCCGCGAGGGGGGGCCAGGGAAGGCAGGGCAGCCGAAGAAAATGCGCAGCGAAACTCCGTACCAAAGCGATTGCCAACCCACTCCATTTTTCGAGATTTACCTTGGCGGCAATTCGAAAGGAATCACCGCCATGACAACCGATCAGATCATCACGGACTTGCAAAGACTCCCCGCCAACGAAACCTCACGCCTCGAGAACATCTGCAACAACCTCGCTGTCAAGTTTGCTCACGCCAGCACAATTGACGAGCAGCCCGACACTGGCCCGATCCACGTGGCATTTTCGAGCCCGTGGATCGCCACCTCTTTCGTGGTCAATGTGGCATCTCAAGACTTGGCGGCGCTGCTGAATGAGGCCGGCCAACAGACCAAGGCCGCCGGTCTCTGCGATGTCCAAGTGCGGCTCCAGGACCGCAATGCTACCGGCAACGAGCTGACGGTTCAGCACTCCGGCATCATTGTCGACATCGACCGGTCCTACCCAGACCTGGTGCAAGTCTTTGAAGCTGCCGGTCTGCCGCAGCCAAATGTCATCTACCAGACCACACACGGGCATCGTGCAGTCTTTGTCTTCGAGAAGACGATCAACAGCCAGGTCTTCGGGATGGTCGGCAAGAAGTTCGTGCTGAATATCAAGGGCTCCGATTCGGCCTCGTGGCTGTCCACCCAGGGCCAGCACCTCCCGACATGCATCGAGACCGTGAGTGGGCAGGGGGTTGTCGTGGACTTCCCGGCCATCCAGGTGCACTCGAATCGGCTCAAAACAGACGCATTTCTCTCAGAACTGACTCCCGCCTTCAGGAAGGCGATTGCACCAAGCAGCCCTCTGTCAACGGAAGATCGAAAGGTTGTCGAAAACCACCTGGCAAGCCTGGGCATTGCGGCTCCGGGCGAACCGGGACAGTTGACGTACCCGCGCTGCCCGGAGGGGCCACAGAGCAACTGTTCGTGCACAATCACCAAAAAGGTGGACGGAACAATTTCTGCCACGTGCATTGGTGCACATGACCGCGGCAGCAAGACACGGACCGAGGTCGAGATGTACGAACTGTTCACGGCCAAGCGCATGCCCGATCTACGATTCGATCCGGTAGCCGATCTCCCCGTGACCTGGTCGACCATCGAGTATCTGGGCCAGCAATTCCACCAGGTGTTCGCCGAAGAGCCGCAGGCCGACGTCTTGGTTGAAGCCGCCATCGATCTCTGGCAGCACGCTCGGGCCTCCTACGAGGTCGAGGGATGGATGCAGGCGGCAGCGGCCAGGGGGGCGCCAGTGCGCACACCACCAACCGTGACTGACTTTCTGGCGGTCTACCGTACGCGCCTGGACGGAATTGATGGTGCCGGCGCGTTTCGTCTTATGTACGACAAGCAGACCAGGAGTTTGCGTCTGGTCACCACCGAGGAAACCATCGCCTTGCGGGTGAAGGGCGCGTCTCTTTCCCCGAGTGCCCACTATCACGAACTCACCTCGAGCGCAGCCTACACCCTCGTCGGCCTTGTCGTTCCGGCCGCGGGTCTCGGCCCCCATTGTCTCTCCCTGTTCAACAAGGCGCTGGCTGGTCATTCGGGGTGCCTGCGCGAGCTGGGAATTCCCATTATCGAGCGCCACGAGCATCCTGTCGCTTTTCTCAACGAAGGCTGGACGGTGGACGCCGAGACCAAGGTGGTGGCCGCCGTCCAAACGGCCAAGACAAGGGGCGGAGATCCAAAGTTCGATGTCGTCGGCTACTTCATGGGGCTATTCAGGGCCGGCCGCCTTCCCTTTGCAAGCGAGCCCGACGTACGTCGCTACCTGATGTCACTGGCGGCCCCATTCTTGCGTCACATTGCCCCTGGCCTTCTTGGTGTTTTTTGGTTTATCGGACCGACCGGCGCAGGCAAGGATTTCATCATCGAAATGGCTGCCGAAATTTGGCGTGCAGCAGGTAGTGGACGAGTCAGTACGAAATTCGATCTGAATTGTCACGACGATCTGGAACTCAAGCGTAGCTTTTCACAAGCAACCAATGCGGTGTTTTGCCGCGCGAAGGAGGCGGGCAAGCGACCCGAGCTTGTCAATAACGTGATTCGCCTTGCGGCAACCGATGTCATCAGTGCACGAGGCATGAGGCAAGACGAGGTTCTGATGGAAAATCGTTTTGTTTACATGGCCGATTCACTGGAAGACCTGCCAAATCGCAAAGAGGTCGCCCGGCGCACAGTAGTTGTCAATGTCGAGCACATCAACAGTGCCACTGTCAGCCTCGGGGCCATGCGTGCCGAGGTGTTGGCACACGCTCCTAGCATCGTCGCCAGTCTGAAATGCTTGGTCGAAACGTATCCCCCAGAATGGTACCTACAGCGCCAGAATGTCGGGCTTCGGCCAGTGGGTCAGGCGGCGCTTGCGGAGTTGTTCAGCGTCGATCTCCCAGAGGTGGAGGGAAGAAACCTCGACGACCTGATGGACGCCATAGTCCACTACGTCGAGGAGTCCGGACGCTCGAAGGAGGAAGGTGAAGCGCAGCGAAGCAAGGCCCGGCCCAAGGATGGCAGGGAGATGCAGAGACTCAATTCCTACAGACTTTCGCATTTCATGGACATCATGCGGAGGGTGGACGGCTATGGTCAGCTCTTCCACGATTTTCCGACCGTGCGTTCGATTCACCTCGCCCTGCAGCGCGAACTTGACTATGCAGACGTGGTGCGGGGTCGCCTCCCCTACTTGCGCATCGAGCACTGCGGTCGTGCCTTGGCTTTCAAACTCGTGCGCGATGGTCAGTCGTTCGTTCTCGAGTCGGAGGCGGAGTTCTGCAAGGCCATGGGGATCGTTCCCATCGGCCCAGTTACCGCCGAAAATAGCGGCCCGTTTGGGCCACGCCCGATCGGGCCTCCAAGGCTGGTCGTTCCGCGTGTGAAGCAAGAAGCCGTCAAATGATCCCGCCGTCGAGAGCGCCGTAAGCTGCTGATCTCCGACATCGCGGGCGCCAACGAGGTGGTCTTCGACAACGGCTGCTTCCACCCCCACCACGACCTGTACTTCGTGACATCTGACCATCGGGATCTCGATGTGCTCGGCGGCCTGCTCAGCTCCCGCGTGGCGCTTCTTTGTCTGGTCCTACGCCGTGAGGATGCGCGGTGGGTAGGCTTCCTTCCACTCCTCGAAGGTGGCCTCCTCGGCAAGGTACAGGACGATTTCCTTGGCGTCGTCGCCTAGGGCGTCTCGTATCGCGCTGGTCAAATCGGCGGTCTCTCCCGCCCAGTCCTTCGGCATCTTTCCCACGATCACCAGGATGTAGATTTCGTCCGTGGCGGTGGCGTCGCCCCGGGCGTAGGAATCGAAGAGGTACGCCTTCGCCTGGCGGTCGGCCAGGGCCTTCGTGACGGCATCTCCGATCTGGGCCAGCGTGAGGACGCCCCGGCCTAGCCGCGCCCACCGCGCCGTCGCCGCGCGACGGGCGAGGCGCGAGCGTTGCTGCGCACCGAATGAAGGTGTGCGTGGTCTGCTCACGGCTTGCCCTCCTCTGTGGTGTTGCGCCCTCCCCAGAGCCAGCCAGCGAAGAACACGGCTGCAGCGACGTCGCCGGCAGCCGGGCAGTCCGCCGCATACCCAGCAAAATGGAGTGCAAGACCGGCCAAGGCGACCCTGGCCAGGAACCTCAGATCTAGCTCCGCCGCGAGCTTGTCTTCCGTCGTCTCGTCTTGGTCTTCCATGATGCCACCAGGCGGTCACACACGGCCGCCTTCCCGTTCTCGCCTGATTTCCTGAGGTACTCGGACAGGGCTTCGAGCGCCTCGACCAGGTCGTCCTTCGCCGACGCCGCCGTCGGGCCGACGCCGTACACACCGCGCACGGATGGCGCCTTGGCCGACCAGATCCCATCCTCCAGCCAGAAGACGAAGTGGTACCTGTGGCTGTCGGGAGTTTGTGGCTTGTCCCCGCGAGGGCCGAGCCCGAGCTGCTCCCGCATCTCCGCGCTTGAGATCGCGCGGACGCGGCCGGCCTCTAATTTGGCGATCCGGCGCTCTGCAATCCTCGCGTCCCTGGCGTCGGCCCGGGCTTCCGCCGCCTCGCGCTCGGCCTTGGTCCATGTCTCGCGCAGCCACTTCTCCAGCCTTGGGATCTCGAGGACGAAGTCCCAGATCTGTCT
>Ga0181518_10005344_pt1 | contig 11162 bp, 19 predicted proteins | sample PEATcosm2014_Bin_28_FD_119751 | JGI IMG/M metagenome (GOLD analysis project Ga0181518, IMG submission 119751) | Peatland microbial communities from MTU Mesocosm Facility, Houghton, MI, USA - PEATcosm2014_Bin01_60_metaG | ecosystem: Environmental > Terrestrial > Soil > Wetlands > Peat | place... | reverse complement strand
GCCTCGATGATGTAGTCGTGCATAGACCTCCTACCACTTGTTGATGACGCACAACTCCCCGTCCACCGGACTGATTGCCAGCCGCTCCTTTTCAACGCCCTCGGTGTCGTAATCAATCACGGTGACGTTGATGTTGGGCGGCAGGTTGACGACTTCGTGGACCACGCCGCCCTCGATCAGGATGAAGATGTCCTTCCGGGAGGACTCGATCACCTTCTCGACCAGGTTTTTCTTCACCAACAGAACGGCGTCAGCCAGGTCCCTGAGCGTTTCAAAACCCAGGTGCCAGGCCTTCCCCCAGTCATGCAGGTAACAGAGGGGTTTTCGGTAATCCACAATGGCGACGCGAGTGATGTCTTCATAGCTGGGATCGGTCACCAGGCAGAAGTTGAACCCGGTGATTTTCTTCTCTTTCAACTCTGCTTCGGCCAGTTCCAGGCCGACCTGGTAAACCGCGCCGAACTTCTTGCGGATGGTGTTGAGCAGGTCTTCGCCGGCTTCTTCACTGGGCACGCAACCCGCGCAGGATTTGAGCAGGTTGAAGGTGTTGGTGATTTCTTCGTCCGTTTGATTGGCGGTGAAGGTGTTGCCGGTGAGATATTCCGCCACAGCTTCGATAGCCTGGCGTTGTGGTGTTGTCAGGGCGTTCAATTGCTCTGCGGTAAACGGATATTCAGTGTCTGTTTTCATGTTTGTTGTATTTGAAAAGTTGAAAGGCCGGACACACCCGGATGCTGACAACGATCCTCTCCACAGTGGAGTTCATCTGTCAGACGCCCAATATGTGTCCGGCTGGATTGTTGTTGCTGGTTCGGATTAGAGGCTGATGCAGTGGTCCTCGTGAATCTCGCCCTGGAATTTGGCCAGGCCTTTGTAGGCCATGCCCGGTTCTTCGTATTCCAGGATCAGGATTAACGTCGGCCACTGCACCGCCACGGTTTGGAGGAATTTCTCCGGGGGTGACCAGGCGGTGTCGAACTCGTAAACGAGGCACCCCTCCCACTCATCCAGAAGGGTGGGATTCTCCGCGCCCCATTTGCACCCCCAGTTTGCCTTTTCCCACTCGTATCCCGCCGCCTCGTAACCCGCGTTCAGGACTTGAGCAGGCACGGGAACCAGGCAGTGGAAGTTGAGCACCTCTGGATCTCCCTCCGACGGCAACCAGGGCGAATGTCCAACAGCCTTTCTCTTGAACGCCTGAACCTCGGCCTCAGGTCCGGTGATGGTGAGTTTATTATGGCACCAATTGGGCATGGGTTTCCTCCTTACCCCTTTGCGGCCCCAGGCCGGGCGCTGTCCAGGCCCTCGGTGTAACCCTTGGCTTTCTTTTCCCGGACCAGCTTGTCGTAGATGCTCCTGGCTGAGTCGTAATCCACCGGCGTTTGGGTTTTGGTGCCAGTGTTCATCGTCGATCCCCGGCGGCCGTAGGCGAAGTTGACGACAAATCCTTCGCCCTGGGGTTCAATGCTGGCCTGATACACCTTGTCGCTTGAACCCTCGCGGTAATACAAGGTGATGCGTTCTGGCTGTGATGCGCTTATCGTTGTGTTCATTTTGTTTTTTTTCCTTTCGTTGTTGATGTGAAAAGGCCGGGGAATGCCCCCAGCCTTCTCGTTGTTGCTTTGGTTGATGTTTGGGAACGTGCTCCGGGAACTGGATGCTCCTGACTCTTAGAATAAAAGGGAGGCCGGTCAGTTGACCAGGCCCCCCCGGTTGATTTACGCGGCGATTTTCCGCGCTTGCGACGAGGACGGCTGTGGCGTGGCCATGCGCGCACGCCCCTTGGCCCACTTGCGCAGCGCCTCAATCTGCTCGCTCATCAATTTGCTGAGCGGCACCAGGTCGTTGAGCACCAGGGCGATGGACAGGTCTGTCGGCTCGGCGCGCCGGCTGAAGGCCTCGTGCAGCGAGTCGATGAACACCTGCTCGATTTCTGAACCCGTCAGCCCTTCTGTGGCCCTGGCGAGTTGAACTGTGTCATACTTTTCTGGCTCGCGACGGAACTTCGCAATCTGGATGCGCCAGATCGCCTCTCGCTCCGGCTGGTTCGGCAGATCAATCCAGAAAATTTCATCAAATCTGCCTTTCCGCAGGAGTTCAGGGGGCAATTGCGTCACGTCATTGGCCGTCGCCACGACGAACACCGGCGCGGTTCGGTCCTGGAGCCAGGACAGGAACGTGCCGAACACGCGCGAGGCAGTCCCCCCGTCAGTCGCGCCCGAGCTGCGGCTGCCGGCGAACCCTTTCTCCAGCTCGTCCAGCCAAAGCACACAAGGCGCAATGGCTTCTACGGTCGCGATGACTGACCGCAGGTTGCTCTCCGACTGCCCCACCAGGCCGGCGAACAAGCGCCCGGCATCCAGCTTGAGCAGCGGCCGATTGAACACCACCGCCGTGGCCTTGGCGGTCAGCGATTTGCCGGTGCCGGGGATGCCGACAATCAGCAAGCCCTTGGGGCTGGGCAGCCCGTAGGCCTTGGCCTCTCGCCCAAAAGCATCGCGCCGTTGCACCAGCCAGGCCTTCAGCACCTCCAGGCCGCCAATGTCCTCGAGGGATGCCGCCAGAGAACAGATTACCAGCAGCCCGCCCTTTTTGACTTCGCTGGCCTTTTCCCGGGCGACAATGCCCGAGCACAGTTGCTTGCTCTCGACCACGGACAACGCAAACGCGTTCTCCGCCTCGATGGAGGTCAGCCCGCAGGCTGCGTCCAGCAATTGCTCCCGCGCGTCCTCCTCCGGCTTGGCCAGCTTGGCTGACCCGGCGATGTTGTCCAGCACCACCCCCAGTTGCGTCTTGTCCGGCAGCGCAAACTGCACCACCACAAACTCGCGTTCGAGTTCCGGCGGCAACGCCAGCCGGCAGCCGACCATGACCAGCGCCCGGCCCTTGGTTTTACCAACCCGCAAGCTCTCTTTGACCTTCCGCACCAGCACCGGGTTGCCCTCTTCCAGGAACTGGTGAAAGTCCTTGAGCAGGATGACAGTGTTTTCCGGCAGTTCATCCACCGCGGCCATCAGTTCGATGGGGTCCTGGGCGCTCCGCGTATGCCCGTCAGCCGTATCCACCAGCCCTTCGGTGATGGACCAGCCAAACAGGCGGTAGTTCAAGGCCTGGGCGATGGCTTTCAGCTCGGCCTCGATCCGGGTTTCCTCGAAGGAGACGAGGTAGAGGCCGGGATAGCCGGCCCGGATATAGTTGATGATGGTGTTTCTCATACCGCTGTTCCTTTCGATTCGATGGTTTCGGCTTTGGCCAGGACTGATTCGCAGAACGCAAACTGGCCCCGCGACAGCTCGGACTTGGGCCGTTGCTGGTCCTTCAGGAGCAGTCTGAGTCCCGCGACCAAGTCCGGCAGCACATTGGCCGCGTGGCAGGCATAGCGCCCGTCCCGGGCCGAGTCGAGCCGCCCGAAACAGACCTCCTTTGCAGGGTCCTGTCTCCGCCGGCCAAACAGCCGGATGGTGGGAATGACCTTGTCATTGTCCATCTCGGCAAACCGCCACGGCAAGGGCGTGATTTGTTGCAATAGTTCACTCAGTTTCATTTGTTTCCTTTCTTTTTCGATTTTCGGTTAATGAAGAAAAGGGCCTGCCCTGATGATTCAGAGCAGGCCGGGGTGTTCTTAAGAAGCAGGCCCGTCTGGTTCAACGCCAGGCGGGCCTGTGTTCAGTTAGCTGGCCGGGGCTGATTATTATTCAGCACCCGATCCAGGTATTGGCGTTCCCAGGCCAGGCAGGTTTCGCGCGAGGGCGAACAATAGAGACAGCGGCCTCTCCGGTCGAATACGCGCCAGACTTGTGCCGGGTTGTCGAACTCGATGGAACAAGCGCGCTGAAGCTTCAGCCGGCCCAGTTCACGCAGGGGCAGCGCCTCGGTCCAGAGACACTGGACAGTGCCGTCCGGCGCGATGGTAATGCTGATTTCAGCCATAGGCTTACGCCTCAGCTCCTGGAGTCGTGGACCCGCATTGGGCGGTTTCGATCCGCTGCTGCAACGCCCCCACCCGCCCGATCAGCCGGGCCAGTTCTTTATAACCCGGGGGCAACTTGGGCTCCCCGGCAGCTTCCAGTCGCTCAAAGTTCGGGTATTCAGTGATCGGGGACTCAACTTGTAGTCCGCCCTCCCCGACGAGGTCTTTGAGTTTGCCGCCGAACGCGGCAATCATCTCGTTCCAGGAGCCGATTTCCCGCACCAACTCCGGCAGGTTGCGTTTCTCCCAAAAACCGCCTTCGTCACTCACGGTGTCCAGGCAGCCCAGCGCTTTGGCCCGGTCCAGCATCGCGATGACCGTCAGATGGCAGCGCAGGAAGTGGGGCACCCCACCGCACTTGGGACTGCTGGCGTACTGGGTCTTGCAGAACGAACTCCAACACCAGCCCGACAGCCCGGTCCGCAATGGACCACGATCGGTCTGGATCACGGACGGATACTGGCCGAGGCCGAAATTGGCCGCCTCGCAGCCTTCCCCCGGCCAGGTGTCGAAGGCAATCAGCCGGCTGGGCACTACGTTGTACCAGGTGGTATAACCCGCATTCCGGCTCCGGCCCGGCGGTTTGAACTCTGCGCTGCCGGTGGCCTGGATGAGCAGCCAGCGCAGTCGATCGTCGGACGCGCGCTTCTCAGCGTCACACTGCTCCCCTGCCAGGTCCACCACTTGGCCCAACTCCTTGAACGGCAGGTCCTGGGCGGTTTGGTGCAGTGCCTCTACCAGTGCTCGCGCCTGGGCATCACTGCCCTGCGCTTTGAATGAATAATGAATGGTTAATCCCATAGTCTATTTTCCTTTCTATCGTTTTGTTGTTTGTCCGCGTAATCCCACGCATAAACCGGGCGGTTGTCTCCCTGGCCCCGGAACGCGGCGCGGGTGCCGCGGGGGAGGGAAAGCCAGGTTTGATACGCGAGTTTTTGGTTTTGGAATGTCAGCACCCGCCCGTCGCGGAAGTGAATGCGGGCGGCTGGCTGTGGGCGTGTTTTCATGGGGTGTCGAGTCGTTGGAAGAGTGTGGGGTGAATGGCGCGGGCCTGGGCCTCGCTGACGCGTTTGCAACGCTGCCGCAAGTAGTCCAGCGCCACTCCTGTGCCCGCCACCGGAGAATCAGACTGCTCGAACAAGGCTGCGATGGCCTCGTAACAGAGCTTGCCGCTGCTCCAGTAGGCGCCGTTAAACGTCAGCACCGCGACCACATTGCCGCCGCACTGGCGCTTCGATTTATCCTGGAACTCCGCGTAGAAGCGAATGCCGGTCATGGTCTCTTTCCTCCCTGCGCCGGGAGGGGAATGCGCCGGAAGGCGAACGCGTCTTCGTGCCGGCGCAGTCGGCCGCGGAAGCCCATGCCCTTGCGCTGGAACGTGATGACGTTCCCCTGCACCTGAACGTTCCGGCTGACCTCCTCGCCCAGCCAGGTCAGCACGCGGGTTTGTCCGTCCACCTTCCGGGTGTAAAACAGCCCGCCCATGCCGACCGCGCAGTTCTGGTCCAGCCCTTCAATTTCCCCTTGGCTTAACAACTGGTTGTGCGCTTTGGCTTCCTCAGACGTGACCGCCAGCTTCCCGAAGTTCGGCTCGAAGATGCCGTATCCGGGGAATTCAAACAGGTAGCCTAAACACCGCTCCTGGCCGTTGTCCCGGTAGGTCATCAGGCTGCCCCGATGGAGGATTTCCGGCAGTTTCCTCGGTGTCTTCATACCCCGACCTTTTGTTGGTTTGTTCGCTGGTTCCGCTGGCGCCACTCTGGCTTGCGTTGTTTGGCTGTCAGTTGGCCCAGCGCCTGTTCCAGAAACGCAGTGGCTTTCTCGCAATCCGTGCCGGAAAACCCTGCTGCGTTGATGGTGAGCTGACCGGAGGTATTGATGAGGATTTCGATGGCCTTCATCTTACAGCCCTCCCAGCGTCAGTTTGATCGAGCCGTCGGTGCGCAGCGTGCGTTGGACGCTTAAACCCCGCTTGCGCGCTTCCCGAGCGGTCTTGTGCACCGCGTAGAGCTGGAGCAGGCGGCCGTAGTTGCCGCCGACCTCCTTTTCCACGTGGCCGTCCCACCAGTCGGTCGTCAGACCGTAGGTGCCATCGGTTTGCCGGTTCAGGGCCACGTCGTAAGGTCCTTTGAGCCGGATAATGAATTCGCCCCGGTGAGTGGTGCTGCCGTAGCCGCGCGCTTCTGCATTCGGCAAAAGCGCCAGCCCCAGCTCTGCACACGCCTCCCGCAGCGCTTCGATGTCTTTGATCTGCGTTTGTATCGATGTGAAGTGACTCATAATTAGTTGATGGTTCTTAGTTGATAGTTGATGGATCGAGGGCCGGCCCACCCCTGAAAGAGCGAGCCGGTCTCTGTTTATAGGATTGTCTTGCCCTTGGACGGCAGACGATGGATGTAGCTGCCGATGAACAGCCGCAAGTTGGCTTCGCACTTCACATAGAAGTCGCCGCCCACCCGCGTGAACTTGTGCGCCCGATGGCTGGCCCGTTCGAGCGCATACAGCTTGACCTGCCGCTTATTGAGGAGGCTTGCCATAATCCCTCCTTTCAAGCCGAAGGGCTGCCGGTCTGATTGAGCAGCCATTGTCCCGTGTCGATGGATTTGAGGTCCTGGGCCGTGACGACGGCGGCGCCGCCACCGTAAGCGTCGAGGCGCGGCTTCGAGCAGTCGTACGACCACGCGAAACTCACGCGCCCGTTGGGATCGAACTTTTGCAGCAGATGTTGGAGGAAGGCGCAAAGCGCTTCCACGCCACCGTAATCGGAGTGCAGCCACACCCCGTGTTCCCCGGCCGGGCTGTCCGCGTCGGTCTCGAATTGCCAGTCTTCGATCACCTCAGCCAGCGCCTTGGGGAAGTCGGCTGGCAGTTCATCCCCCAGTTGACCTTGGCTGGCTTGGCGAGCCAACTCGAGGGCGTATGCCTGGGCCGCCTCATCCGGCAGGCGCAGGACCAAACTGAGTTTCGTGAAGTAGTCGGCCATGTTGCCTTTCTTGAAGTTTGAAAAATGAGGGCCGGGCTGCGGCGAACCTCTTTGCCCGCCGTCGCCCGTCCTCAAGATTCTCCGCTCAGGCCGCCAGGTTAAGCCGGCGATGGCCCAGTTGACCGAACCGCTCCACCAACTCCCGGCTGTCCTGCTGCGCCAGGTCCCGCGCGGTTTGCGCCAGCGCTGCCAACCCCTGTTGCAATCGCCCCCGCGCTTCGCTGTCGTCCCGGTAGTCCTCGGCAGACCGGCGCAGGAACTCCTGCCGCACCTGCTCCAGTTGCGCCTCCATCTGCCTGTCCCCGACGAAATTCAATTGCTTGAACTCGTCGATGAAGTGGACCAGGCGATTCAAGGTCTTCTGGTGCACGCCGGTCTTGCCCGTGCGCATCGAGTCGAGCATCTCCTCGCAGAGCTGCGCGGTCTGCTGCCGCAGCGACGCCACGCAATCCGCCACGAAGTTCTCCACCCCGCGCTGGATTTGATCGGCGGCTTCAGTCGCGGCTTTCTGCCGCGCGGCGATGACCTTTTCCTGCTCGCCCTGGCTGACCAGCGCCAGGTCCAGACTCTCCGGCGCCCGGAGTTGAAACAGATGCACCTCGAAGCCGAAGGCCCGCTGCATCTGGCCCACATTCGGAAACGAGGCCTCGATGGCGGCCACCAGCCGCTCCGGGTCGCTTACCAGCCGCCGGGCTGCCTCATACCACTCTGCCGAGGCCTGCTGCCGCAGGTCTGCGTATTGATTGAGGAAGGCTTGCTGCGCCTGGTCGAATTCCGCCGCCAGTTCCCGCAGCTTGCGGGTCACCTCCTCCAGCTTGGGGTTGGGCAGGAAATGGCCCAGGCCGTTGAGGAACGGGAACGTGCTCGACTCGACCAAGCTGTGGGCCCGGCTCTCGACCAGCGCGAACCGTTCCAGCGCTTCCCGGGGCAGGAGTTTCTTGTGGCCAAGGCTGATCAGACGCTCGGTCACATTGTCCGGGTCCAGCCCGAGGTCCTCGGGATTGAGTTTACGCGTCGCCCGCCAGTAGCGGACTGACACGCTGATTAACACGCCCTCACGGGTGAGGGCCTCCAACAGATGATTGTTATTATTGTTGTTATCCATGCTTTGTCTTTCTGGGAAATGGAAAAGGCGGATACGCTTCTGGGCGCTTCCGGCTTCTCCGGGTTTTTGGTGATCCGGGAAGAGGACTGAATCAGTTTTGATCCGGCCTTTTCCCGGGAATTGATGCGTGGGAGGACGGGTTTGATCTGGCGGCGGGGGCTGAACTCGGTTCCAGCGGTCTGGCCTTCGCCTGGTTGGTGAGGACCACATCCGGCCGGAGTATCGGCCTGACTGTGCCGCCCTGCGCCTCCACGATGTCCAGCCAGCCCTCTCCGGCATACTGGATGCCGAACTCAGCCGTCATCATCTGCCGCACCTGTGCCGAAATATTGGTCCAGGCCTGCCACCCTTCCGGCTTGGGTCCTGGCCATTCAGGGTGACAGGCTGCCTGACACTGCTGGTAGAGCAGCGGGGCATCAAACCCTGGAATGTCTTTTTCCATGGCATAGTCGCCCACGAAGGCAATCCGGTCGCCGGCCCAGGAACCGGTGAGAGGATGAGCGGCCTGAAAATCGCCTCCGCCCCGCCCGCCGCCCTTGCTGCTAGCCGCCAGCAGCATCACTAACACAGTGGCGGTCGAATAGCGCCAGCCGATCTGCTCCTGCAATTTCGTGCCATTGCCGATTTGGTTGGGATGAATGACCTGCTTTTTCTCGAGATTGACCAAATAATGATCTTGGCCCATAGCTGTTCTCCTTTCTGTTTGATGGGTTATGTTTGCGTGAGGCAAAGGCCAGCGCGGCGCCGCCCCAATGAGTGATGCCGCGCCTGAACCTTTGCCGGCGGTAAGGTCTCCGGCTGACGAAACAGTCGTTGCCGGAGTTTCAAGCTGGATGTCGCAACCCAGCGCTGAAATGAATGGGTCAGTAACAGATGTTGCTGACTGAAGGAAAAGGGCTGCTCCACCGGTGAAACAGCAGAGCAGATTGAGGGGTCAGTTAAAAACACTCCCTATGCCGAGCTCGGCGTAAGGGCCGTGTAGAAGATTATGCCGAGTAAATCGTGCAAAGCCCGGATTCATCGGGTCTTCCTTCACTTTTACTCGGTATTATTCTGCCCGACCGCGACCCCGCAATTTCCCGAATTCTGAGAAGGAGGAGTTCTTAAATGTTCCCATTCTTCGAGAATTCCATTGGCGACCGCCTGCGGGATTGCACATCCGCCCAGGAGAACTGCTCGGATAATGCCGAGTTGCCAGAAGCAAAAACGAGGCGATTCCTAGAGAATCAGAGGAATCACCTCGTTAACTCGGCATTATTCAGAACCCGGCCCAATAACCGAGACTCCGAAGCGATACATGTTGCTGGACGCCCACGATGACATGGTCGAGCACCTCAATCTTCAGCAATTGCCCGGCTCGGATCAGATCCCGTGTCACCTTGATGTCGGCCTCCGAGGGCGTGGCCTCCCCTGAGGGATGGTTATGGACCAGCGCAATGGCCGCCGCGTTGGCGACGATTGCGGTTCTGAACACCGAGGTTGGGCTCACAAGGATGGTATCCAGCGTGCCGATGGTCACCAGATGATGCCCCTTGACCCGGCGCCGTGTATTAAGCAGGAGCACCACCAGCGTCTCGCAATCTGCGGAGACATACGGATGTCCCTTGAGGTGAGTGTCCCAATACTCTGCTACCTTTTCAGGTGTGTCGCAGAGCATCAAGGTGTCTGGCGTGGGACATTCCCGCAAGGAAACCACCTTGTATTCCTGCGGCTGTTTCATGCGGCCTCCTTCCTCTCACCATGTTGCGCGATGAGTCCCAACAGCTCGCCCGGCTCCAGTGAATCCGGTTGCTGACCTTCCCCCAGCCGTACCGCACTCACGGACACGAATTTGCTCAACCGTTCCTGCGCCTCGGTCCGGCCTTTCCGTCCGGCTCCATCCTCATCGAACAGGAGCAACACCTGCCCCCCTTCACCCGCCAGTTCCACAAGGCGCTGGCCCTGAGCCTCGGACAACATGCTGCCCATCAGCGACACCACCCGCCGGTGCCCTGCCTGCCATACCCTCATGCAGCCGAAGAACCCTTCCACCACCACCAGCGGCTCCCCGTTATTCCCTGCCGCAGCACGATGCTGGTTGAACAGCTCCAGGGATTTCCGAAACCCGCGGGGCAGCCGATATTTAGGCATTCCCTCCGGCGGCACCCCAGGCCAGCGGCCTGCATAGGCAATCAGCCGGCCCGTAATGTCGTGAATCGGAATTGCAATCCAGCCCCGCAGCGTTCCGTGCGGGCAGCAACCAACGCCAAAGTTGGCGATGGTTTGCGCTGTCAATCCCCGCTCCTTCAAATAAGGATGCGCCCCGTCCAAAGCCCCCAGCGCAAACCTCAGTGGGGCGTTGGCCAGCTTCCTCGGAGGAGCTGGTGTTGTGTTTAGCGCCGGGTGGGGAATTACTTTGCCGTTGCTGTCTTGGGGCTTGTCGCCCGGCTGCAGGTTAAACCAGTCCTGCAACAGCAACGCGGCGTCCCGAATCCCGATCCCCTCGATCCGGGCCACCAAGTCAATAATGCTGCCCCCGGTGTGGCAATCCCCAAAACAGATCCAACAGTTCCGGCTCAGATTAACCCGGAACTGGGTCGGGTTATGACCGCGATGCACCGGACAGACCCCGCTCAGGCTCTCCCCGCTGCGCCGCAGCTTGTCCAGCAATCCATACCGCTGCAGCACCTGCTCCATCGAGACAGATTGCTTTATTCGCTCAAAGCCGACGAATCGGTTATTCTTTCTCTCGCTCATAATTGATGCCTTTAGAAAAAAGAAAGAGGAGAGCCGAAACTCTCCTCTCTCAGGTTATGGTTGATGATGTGGCTTAGTCCTTCACGAACGTCAGGCTGCGGTTGAAGACCACCACCTCGGTTCCGGACTTGCCGTTGTTCTCGCCCCAGGTCGCTATCCGACCCTGAAACTCCACGCGCAATCCCTCGCCCTGGGTGCTGAGCGTCTGCTCCAGCTCGGGCGACGGACCAAACAGGACGCAGGGCACCTGGTTGACTCGTTCTTTGCTCTCACCTTCCTCATGACCGTCACGGGTTTCCACGGTGAACCGCAGAATCTTCCGGTCGGTTCCTTTGGCTGTGGCGTTCCGGATCACCCGGCCGCCAATG
>Ga0181518_10005341_pt1 | contig 11163 bp, 6 predicted proteins | sample PEATcosm2014_Bin_28_FD_119751 | JGI IMG/M metagenome (GOLD analysis project Ga0181518, IMG submission 119751) | Peatland microbial communities from MTU Mesocosm Facility, Houghton, MI, USA - PEATcosm2014_Bin01_60_metaG | ecosystem: Environmental > Terrestrial > Soil > Wetlands > Peat | place... | reverse complement strand
CTGGAAGTTCGCTCAGGTGAACGGTTACCTCAATTACCGGCTTACCGGGCAGCTTACCGTCGATCCATCGCATGCCATTCTGATGCAGATGCGCGACTACGCCACCGGAGAGTGGTCAAAGGCGCTCTGCTCCGCCTGCGGAGTTGATCCGGCGCAGTTTCCTGAGGTGATGGAAAGTCACCATATTCAGGGCGAGGTCACCGCTGAGGCCGCCAAGGCCACCGGACTGAAGGCCGGAACTCCGGTGATGGCCGGAATCATTGACAGCCCCGCGGCAGCGCTGGAAGCCGGCGTGGCCGAGCCCGGCATCGCCGTCGAAATGACTGGTACCTCCACCGTCGTCATCATCCCCAACGACCGTGGCCTGACCGAGCCTGCGCTGATTGCCATGCCGCACGCCCTGCCGGGAATTCACCTGCTGCTTGGCGCCATGGTCTCATCGGGCGGCAGCTTGCGCTGGTTCCAGGATCAGTTTGCACAGGTGACCGACTCCGAAAGCAGGACCGCATCCTTCGATCAGCTTACGAAAGAGGCAGCCGGGATCGAGCCTGGCAGCCAAGGCGTTATCTTCCTGCCGTACATGATGGGAGAGCGCTCGCCTATCTGGCATACCAACGCCCGCGGAGTCTTCTTCGGCCTCTCGCTGGCCACGCCCAAGGCGGCGCTGGTGCGCGCCATCATGGAGGGCGCCGCCTTTGCTCTTCGCCACAACGTGGAAACGGCGCAACGCGCCGGAGCCGAAGTCCGGGAGATGAGAAGCACGGGCGGCTGCAGCCGCAGCGATCTCTGGAATCAGATTAAGGCGGATGTGTTGGGGATGCCGCTTCAGCTGACACGCGCCGCGGTAGGCTCGCCCTTCGGCGCAGCCATTCTGGCCGGAATGGGGGCCGGAGCTTTTCCCGACATCCGGAAATCACTCCCGGAGATGGTGCATCTGGACAGGCGTTTCGAACCCAACCCGGCCAATCACGGAAAATATACGCAGATCTACCGCGTCTATCGCAACATCTATGAGCACCTGAAGGGCGACTTCGATCAGGCGGCCAGGATTACTCCGTGAACCTTCTTGAATAGCTGGATGATTCGTTCGATCTCGGCCGCGGTCTTCTGCTCCGGCCACTGGAGAACGCGCGACACGATGGCAGCCAGCTCTTTCAGCAGGGGCAGCGTCAACTCTCCCAGTATGCCGATCAGTGTGCGCCGCATGATCAAATCATCGAGGTGGACAACCCGCTCGTTGAGCGCGATGAATTCAATCTCCCGGCGGGAGTAACCGGCGTGATGGGCGAGCGGCGCATCCGGGCCGGCTTTCAGATAAGCGGTGACGCGATCCGCGCCGGTGCCATAGCGCTCCTGCAAGATCAACAGCCGTTCCTGGGGCAATCCGGTTCCCTGCGGCAGCCGGGGATAGCCCTTGCCGCCGCCAATAGGAATATCCGCTGAACTGCGGACGCGCTTGCGGCCCAACGCCCGCAGAATTGCGTCGGCAGTCTGCTCGGAAAGGGCGCGAAAGCTGGTCCACTTTCCGCCGACCAGAGAGTATATCGGGAAATCGATCCCATTGCCCGGAGGCAGCAGGGGGAAGCTGTGGTCGCGGCTGATCTGACCCGGCGTCAGGGCATTGCTGCGCGGCAGCGGGCGAACGCCGCAGAACCTGAAGACGACATGCGAGCGGTCCACCTTGATTGAGGGGAAGACCTGGCACATGGAGTTGAGAAGGTAATCCACTTCGCCTTCGTCGCAGGCGGCATCAGGATCGTCCGTGGAGATATCCGTTGCGCCAGCGATGACTTTGCCATCAACCACATAGAAGATGCAGATGCGGCCGTCCCGGTTGACGAAGTAGATCATGTCGCCGCCGGTAGCCGCTGCCAGTTCAGGGTGGTCGAGCACGATGTGCGAGCCCTTGGTGCCGCCGATAAATTGGCTCGCGCGTCCGATTATTTGATTGGTGCCGTCAATCCACGCGCCCGTGGCGTTGACCACGATCTTAGGCTTTACTTCGCAGCTTTCGCCGGAGACCTCGTCATGCAAAACGACAGTTCCGCCCTTTGCGCTCATCATGCGGACGTAATTCATGGCGTGCGCCTGGGAACATGCGGCTTCGGCGTCCTGAACCAGTTCGAGGCAAAGCCGTTCCGGATAGGTGATCTTGGCATCGTAGTAAGTTGCCGTGCATATCACCCCGGGATTCAACGCGGGCCGAAGCGCGCGGGCCGCCCGCCCGGAGCGGAACCGGTGCCGCGGCATCGGAGATTTGCCGGCGAGAAGGTCGTACAGCGTCAGCCCGGACTTAACAATAAGAGCTCCACGATTGCCCGGCTTGGTGGGCCAGTTCAACAGATTCCGGATTCCAGTAACAATCCCCGACGTCCAACTGGTGATGGGAATCGTTGTAGGCAGCGGTTTGACGTAGTGAGGCGCGTTCCTGAGCAACCGATTTCGTTCATGGAGGGCCTCGTGCACCAGGCGGATCTCCGCATTCTCCAGATAGCGGAGGCCGCCGTGAATAATCCGCGTCATTGCCGCGCTGGTTCCAGAGCAGAAATCGGATTTTTCGGCCAGTAATACATCGACTCCTTGCAGCGCCAGTTCGTTGAACAGGCCGATTCCGTTGATGCCGCCGCCGATGATCAAAACAGAAACATCAGGGTGATTGCGAAGCGCAACAAACTCTGGGCGCATCTGTGCTCCTAACTCATTAAGTCATTAAGTTAACAGTACTTTATCACGCAACTCCGTATGATGTCCAAGCCGCCATGCTGCCCATCAGGGCAGGCCAATCCCTCTTTCTTTCGCTGGGTAGCCGGGCGTATGATTGCCCAAAGTTGCTTGAGGGAGGACGCTATGTCAACATTCAGTAATCTCGATCACATGCAAGCAGGTTTCAGCCGCCGCTCATTTCTGGCGGGTGCTGCCGCCGCGGTCACGCTCACGGCATTGGACGGCGCGCAAGCTCAGCCGGCGAGTGACGACAACATCCCGATCATCGACGCGCACATTCATCTCTTCGATGGTAACCGTACCCTGGGCGCGCGGTACATGGGTTCTCCAGCTTATAGGGCAATCTCCAAAACCTCGCTTCCCTCTCTATACAGCCCGCTGGCAAGGCCGGCCGGCATTGTCGGCGCAATTGTGGTCGAATCGAGCGCCTGGATCGACGACAACCTCTGGTACCTCGAAACCTGCCGGGCCGATTCGATCATGGTCGGCGTCTCGGGCAACCTGAATCCGGCGCAGCCGGAGTTCGGCCAGTATGTAGAGCACTTTCACAAGGACCCGCTCTATCGGGCGATCCGCTCCAGCCGCTTCTACACCGCGGACAACGGCAAGGTCACGCTCAATCCCGACCAGGTCGCCAATCTGAAGCTGCTGGCTCAGGCCGACCTGGCGCTGGACACCGCCAATCCCAGCATGAATCTCATGCAGGCCAACGTCATGCTGGCCGATGCCATCCCCACCCTTCGCATCATCATGGATCATCTGCCCTCCTTCGATCCGTCTACTGATAATCAGCAGGCTTATGAAGCGGTGGTGAAGGAAATGGTTGCCCGGCCAAACATCTTCGTCAAGCTCTCAGAGGTCTATCATCCGCGGCTGACGGACAATGTCATCGTCAAGGACTATGAGCTGCTGCGCGCCCGGCTCGAGTATCTCTTCGACGCCTTCGGCGAGGATCGCGTTTTCTTCGGATCGGATTATCCCAACAGCTATGGCGTCGCCACTATTCCCGAGGAGGTCGGGCTGATGAAGCGCTTCTTCTCCACCAAATCGAGAGAAGCCGCGGAGAAATATTTCTGGAAGAATTCGGCGCGCGTCTATAAGTGGATCAAGCGCGCGGACGATCAGCCCAGCCTGGCTTGATTGATTTGGCCCGGTGGTTCGGAGAGACGTCGGCGCGAAAACGACTCCATGAATTGGAGGGTTTAATAGGGTTTTCACCTGAATTGGTGCATTTCCCTTCCGTTTTCCACAGGGCGAATTGTCTTTGGTAAAAAGTGAACCCAATCAGTCACCCGTTATCCACGCATATTTTTGTGATTGCAAAGATTCACGCATACTTATCCACGCGAAGACTTGGCATAATTCGAACAAGAGCGGTTTCTCAGGACCTGTTCCAAGCGCCGGGTCCGGGGAAGGCGGGGTTGAGAACCCAGGTTCAGAGCCGGAGTTCGAGATCCAATGCCTTGCCGGACCACACACGGGAGCACTGAAGAGTGACCAGCTATAGCCGGCAGGACGTATTGCGCATTCTGCAGATCGGCTCCCGCCAGTTGCAGGGATGGGAGCGGGCGGGAATCATTCCCCAACAACAGAGTTACAGCTTTCAGGACCTTGGACAGTTGCGCATCCTGCGCGCCCTGCGCGAGGAGGCGGTGCCGCTGGCGTCGATCCGGCACTCCATTGTCGCCATGAAGGCGGTGGCGGGCATGGCGAATCCGTTGCGTGAGGCGAGCCTGGTGAGGACCGGGACGCGGCTGGCCTTCCGGCATCGCGGGGCGATGGTGGACCCCATTCGCCGGCAGTTGCTCTTTGACTTCGAGCGCGCGGAGCAGCAGATGGACAAGCCGTCGGCCAGCTCGGAACCGGCGCCGCTGCGCAGGTTGGCTGTAGGCGCTCCGCGGAGCGTGCAGGAGATATTTCTCAAGGCTGTGCAGGCTGAAGAGGCCGGCGAGAAGATCCGCGCCATCAAGCTCTACCAGGAAATCATGGAGCTCGACCCCAGCTTTGCGCCGGCCTGGATCAACTTGGGGACGATCCACTTTCATCTGCGCGAGTTTGGCTGGGCCGAGCAGCTTTACCGCCGCGCGACGGAGATCGACCCGGCCTACGTGCTGGCGTTTTTTGACCTGGGCAACGTGCTGGACGAATTGCAGCGGCCGGATGAGTCGATTACCGCTTACCGGCGGGCGATTGCGCTGGCTCCCGGTTATGCCGATGCCCATTACAATTTAGCTCTGGCCCATGAGCGCAAGGGCGAGGCGCGGGCGGCGCTGCGCCACTGGCAGGCTTACGCGCGGCTGGACAAAAGCGGTCCCTGGGCCGACCACGCGCGCGGGCAGATACGCATACTGCTCGACCGGGAGAAGCTCTCCATCGCCTGGCGCTCCGAGAGCTTCATTGCGCCGCGCAAAGGAACAGCGGCTCTGGAACTGGTGAGCGCCGAGAGCTGAAAGCCCGCAAAAACGCATTGGCCCTTCCCGAAGGAAGAGCCAACGCGCCGGACAATCCGAACAAGCTAGTTCACGGTTACTGTGAAGGTGGCAGTGGGTGGTGGTGTGACTGTGGGGTTTCCGGTTCCCGTCACTGTGAAGGTGTATGTACCGGCCATCGTGCCAGGATTGCCGCCACCACCTCCTCCGCCACCGCCGCCACCGCAAGCGGCCAGGCTGCCCAACGCCGTCATCAACACCAGAAGGCCCAGCATGGAGCGCCAACTGCGCCGCCGCGCCGGTATCCCCAGGAAGACGAGGAAGGCGAGCACCGCGCCGCCGCCCGCTCCGAACAATCCTCGACCATTGCCTCTTCCGGGCAGTTTGGGATAGGCCAGCGCAGCGCTGGCTGCTGTCGTGTACACCGTGACAGTCGCTGATGCTGTTCCGGTCACCACGCCGGAGATAAGCGATAGCGTGTTGCTGCCGTTCGAGCAACTGGGAGTATCTCCCGATGCATTGGATGGACCCGAGGTCAGCGCACAGGTGAGAGTAACGGTTCCCGTATAATGCGTGCTCGAACTTACGGTAAGGGTCGAAGTCGCGGGTGCTCCGGGCGCGATGGAAGCGCTTGGCGAGGTCGCGTTGAGCGCAAATCCGGATTTTGTCACCGTTACGGAAGCTGTTCCCGGTATGCCTGAAGAATAGTCCGCGTCTCCGCTATAGGTTGCGGTGAGCGTGTCGCTTCCGTTGCTCAGGCTGCCGGCCGGAATGGTGATAGAGACGCAACTGCCCGATGTGCAACCGGCGGTTCCGAGCGTTACCACCCCGGAGGTATAGCTGCCGCTGGTCAGGGTTACGGTTCCGGTTGGCGCCGACTCCAGGCTGCTGGAGCCGGTTACCGTGACCGTCACGCCATAGGTCTGGCTCGAATCGATGCTGCCCGAGGCTGGAGTTATTGTCACAGTTGGCGTTGCCACAGCCACATACGTCACGTTCACAGACACTGAGTTATTGGCCCCGGAATTGTAGACAGAGCTTCCGTTGTAGGTGACGGTGAGCGAGTCGGTTCCGCCGCTCAGGCTGTTGTAGGGGATGGTGATGGAGTAGCCGCCGGAGCCGGATAAAGTTCCTGTCAAAGATTGAGTAAGAGCGACACTGGTCAGCGTCACGGTACCGGTGGGCGTGGTGCTGCCCGCACAGGCTCCTGTGCAGGCCACTGTGCCCGACACGGTCAGTTGCGTATTCGAATTGATGTTGGCGCCGCTAGCCGGGGAAGTGATCGTCACAGCCGCGTTCAGCCCATTCACCGTCGCCGTTGTCGAGTTGGTCGCCACGGCATAGGTCGAGTTGCCGCCATAGGTCACCGTCAGCGTGTCGGAGCCAATCGGCAGGTTTCCCGCCGGAATGGAGAAGGCGCAACTAGCAGCTGTGCAAGTGCCGGAACCAATGGTCTGGGAGGAGTTATAGCTGCCGCCGGTCAGCGTTACCGTTCCCGTCGGCGTTCCGCTGGCGCCGGAGACTGAAACGGTCACAGTCAGGCTCTGGACCGTTGTCACCGGATTGGGCGAGAGGGAAAGAAAAGACACGGTCGCCGCCGCCGAGCCGGTTCCCGAACTCCAGTAGGTCACCAGTTGCGTGGCATCCACGCTGCCCATCCCGGTGGCCATGTCGTAGCCGCCTGTGGGGTTCGTGTTGTATCCGCTCTCGAAGTAATATCCGGCGACGTTCTTGACGCAATTCGCAGAGCTGCTGGTGCACGGCACCGAGTTATTGCCTACCTTATTCTGATCGTGGAAGATGGAGTTCGAATGGCTGCCGTTGAACAGGGAATACAACTCCTGTGCCGGCATCCCCAGCTTGCTGCCGGTCTTCTGCTCCACCAGCGCCAGGATGCCGGCGAAGACCGGCGAAGCGGTGGAGGTGCCGCCATAACCGACAAAATAAAAATTGCCATTCGATTGCGTCTCGCAATTCGTCTTATATTGAGTATTGTTGTATCTGTCATTCGTGCATACCAGCCATGTTGCGGGCTCGCAGCCGTTGCCCGACATAAACGAGACATCGGGCAGATCGCGCATATTCCCTGAGTCGAAGGCGCCCGCGCCAGTTTGCCATATGGGCCTGCTGTAGATGGTGCTTGCGCCGCCGCTGCCGGCCACGATATTTGCGCCGCCTGCGCAGCTATTCGTCGAAGGAATATTCGCGTTAATGGCGATGTTGGATATCGTCGAGTCATTCCAGGTCGATTCCGGGATGTACTTCAGAGCCGTCCGGTAAAATGTCGAAGAACTGCCTTGCGAGGTGCTCGCGTAGGTTGAGAACGAAGTGCTCAGCCCAGCCAAATCCGTTCCGCCCACCGCGATGTTATACGGCGTGGAGGCATAACCGCTTACCGCCAAACCGTAGGAGGCGTCGGGAACGTTCTTGCCGCTGTTGGTGCTTGGATAGTCGCAGCCGGCCGAGCCGCTGTCGCCGGCCGAAACCATCACCGCGATGCCCTGCCCCGCCGCTTGCTCCCACAAACTATTGAACCATCCATTGGTGCCGGCGCCGCTGCCGCCCATATCCTGCTCGCAATCGCCAAAGCTCAGGCTGAAGATGTCCACGACATTGGCGTCGATGGCCGCCTCAATGCCGGTGTAGAGGTCCGGTGAGGCATAGTAATAGATTGTCGCGCCTGGAGCCATGCCGCCGGAAAGTTCGGTGTCGATATAGGCTTCGTCGGCATCGCTGGCGTCGTATCCGATGCCTGAGGGGGTGGTGGAGCATGAGGCGGAGGTGGTGCAGTAGTTGAGGTTGACAGAGGTTGAGCTGCCGAGAAACATGCTGCGGTAGGCTCCGACGATGCTGGCTGAGATGGTTGCATCGCCGCCAAGGCCGATATTCACGCCCGCGCCGGTATAACTTGTCCCCGAGCTGAAGTTGGCATTGAAGGAGTTGGGCGTGTCATAGATGGTGGCCGCATCGCCAGGAACGAGATAGAGAAAATCACCGCCGACTGTAAGCATGGGCGATGGCCCGTTGGCCGGCTCCAGCCGTTTGGTTTCGGGGTTGAACTGGCCCGCGCTCCCGCGCACAAAATACGGCCTGGGCCGGATGGTGTTCAGGTGCGCGACGCCCTTGACCACCGGGGCGAGCGCCAAGGGAATTTGCGGATCTGTGGTGTTGGAGAAGAATTGCTGTTCGCCGGCCTGGCCCCCATTGACCAGAAAGGAATGGATGGAGGTATGAAAGGCCTCCTCCACCTGGCGTACCGTTCCGTTGAAGGCGATATTCGTGCGTCCCTTGGAGACCGTCTCCACTTGCAGCCCGTGCGACTCCAGCCAGGCGACAAGGGCGGCAATATCCGAATCCGCGGGGCCGTAGAGCTGGCCGAACTGCTCCGGGGTGAGCCACTTGTGGTAATTGGGCGAGGATTTGTCCTGCAACTGGGCCAGATACGCGTCCAGCGCCGCCTGCTGCTCGGTGGAGCGCGCGAGCACCAGGCGCACGTGAGTCAGTTGCGTCGAGGGTGCAGCTTCGCCCTGGTCAAACTCCGCACGCGCCAGACCCGGCACGTTGCCTTTCAGCGTGGCCAGCGACAGCTCATTCACATCCGTGGTAATCCGCGGAGGAACTGCGGAATTCTGGGCCAACAGCGCCGTCGAGCTAAGCAATGCAGCGGACAATAGACTGAGGACACTGGAGAGACTGAAGACAGTGAGGGGAAACGCCTTCATCAAGCGCATAGTGGTTTTCCTGGACCCTTCCTTCGGAGGAAACCCCCGACCAACCAATAAGTTGCGGTTCCAATCGAATCATACCGTAAAAAACGTCCGCCGCTCTCCGTCTCGGATCTATATGCAAAAGAGCAATTATCGATGTTGTATCTGATTTGCGGGGAAAAGGGTGCTCATTTGCTCAAAATGAGCAATAATTCATCTCAAAATGGGGAAGATACGGGCCCCGTTCCCAGCTTTTGCAGCCCATTTAGCTCCTGCCGTACCCCTTCAAAAATAGCAGCCAGATCAAGAAAAGGCCAGGAATATAAGCGGTTGCCAGCATCGCCTCCGAGCGCTAACAAACAGCCGGAGACATTCAGCGTAGACGTTGAATGATGAGTTAAGTTGATCCCGGCAGAGAAGTAGTCCCTTGACGCCAAAGTGGGCGACCTCTATGAAAGCACCTCGAATATGCAACTGGCGGCGATTGCCGGGCAGGCGATGGGGCTGTATCAGGTGCTAATTGGCGGAATCTTTCTGGCGCGTGGCTTTTACGCCGGAGAGAATCCCAACGCCGATCATCACAATGACGCTCACCACAATCCAGTGCGTTGGCATGTGCACCAGGTGCGCGGCGTAAGCCAGTCCGCCGATCATGATCGCGAATCCGGCAGCGTAAATTCCAAAGGACATACGATCTCCTTACCGAGTCAATGGCGCGCCAGAGGACGCCCGGTTTTGCGAACTGAATCCTCAGCTCATACCAACTGCGCTCGTCTGGCGGTTCGCGCGGGGCTGGGCGGGGGATCGAGCAGCTTGGGCCTGGATGAGTTCTCCTCCGGCAGTGAATCGTGCAGAACCATGTTGAGCAGCGAGGTGTGAACCCGAATGCGCCCGTCGTATTCGATGTAGCCGAGCTTTCTGAAGCGATTCATGAAGAAGCTGACGCGGGAACGGGTAGTGCCGATCATCGCGGCAAGAGTCTCCTGGGTAACCGGTGGAAGCAGGGTCTCGGGCTCGCCCGCTCCGCCATATTCCGCCATCAACAAGAGTGTCCGCGCCAGGCGTCTTTCGCTGGAGTTGAAGAGCTGATCGACAAGGTCAGCCTGAGTGCGGATGCCTCGCGTCAGGATAAACTGCATGAAAAAGTCGGAGAACGAATGTTCCTCATGCAGGGCGCGGAGCATCCGGGATCTATCGATCTTGAGCGCGACGCAGACGGATACGGCCATGGCCGAGGAAGTTCGCCGCTCACCCGCTGCCGCCATCGACTCTTCGCCGAAAAAGTCCCCCGCGGCCAGCATGGTTACCGTGGCCTCTTTGCCCCTATTTGATACGACAGTGAGCTTTGCGCGGCCGCTCTGGAGATAAAACACGGAATCGGCAGGGCTTCCCTGGGAATAGAAAGCCTGCTTTGGCGTGTGACGGAGGACGCTTCGTCCTGGCCCTTCGGTCGCCAGAAAACAGGCGGAATTAAAGAGCTTCTTCTTTCCTGCTGCCATCGAAACAGCCTCCTTCCTCATGCGGTCCGGCTACAGATCAGCCTCATCGCGGCTGCGGGCGGACGCGGCTTCCGCTGCACAGTACTCTACGACTCGCACACATTAGCATCACACCGCAATAAGCCGAAGTCTGAGCAATTCAGGCCATCGCTGCATCGGGCTGGAGTGAGGCAATCTGCGCGGAATGAGAGTGTTGTCTGGGGATGCAGTAACTGCATGAGTTGGCTGGCCTCGCGCGGCCGCAGCTTTACAGCTTTTGCGCCCTCTGCACAGCGCGCACGCCGGGTACGCGGCGCAGGCCGAGGACCATGCGGTTGAGGTGGCCCACGTCTTCGGCTTCGGCAATCAGCTCGACGACGGCTTCGCCGTTCTCGTCCTTGCGAATATCGACGCCGCTGATGTTGGAGTTGTCGTTGTAGATAACGGCGATTAGTTCCTTCAACATGCCGGGGCGGTCGTCGCAGGAGACGGTGATCTTGACCGGGTAGCGCTGCGGCCGGCCGGAGGCCTCGCCGCCCACGCGGGACCATTCGACATTGATGCGGCGGTCGCTCTCGTAGAGCAGGTTCTGCACGTTGGGACAACTGCGCGCATGGACGGCCACGCCTTTGCCGCGGGTGACGTAGCCCACGATTTCTTCGCCACGAATGGGGTTGCAACATCGGGCGCGATAGACCAGCAGGTCGTTCTGGCCCTCAACCTGAAGCGAATCCGAGCCGGTCAGGTGCAGCTTGCGCACCGCGTCGGACATGGCCGCCTCGCCCGTGCCGGGCTTGATCTCCGGCGCGGCTTCGGCCTCCGGCT
>Ga0181518_10005337_pt1 | contig 11171 bp, 6 predicted proteins | sample PEATcosm2014_Bin_28_FD_119751 | JGI IMG/M metagenome (GOLD analysis project Ga0181518, IMG submission 119751) | Peatland microbial communities from MTU Mesocosm Facility, Houghton, MI, USA - PEATcosm2014_Bin01_60_metaG | ecosystem: Environmental > Terrestrial > Soil > Wetlands > Peat | place... | reverse complement strand
GAGCGGATCTTGATCTCCTGCACGCCGGCATTGACCAGCTTCTCGACGTGCGGCTCCTCGAGCAAGGTCGCGTTCGGCACCAGGACTTCGCTACCCGACGGGTCGCGCACGTCCTCAGCCGTGGTGCGGCCGAGGATGCGGCTTGCCAGCGAGGCGACGACTGTGCCGGCGTCGATGATCGCCCGCACCTTGATGCCGCGCGTCGTGCCGCAGTCCACATCGGTGATGATGCAGTCCTGCGCCACGTCGACCAGGCGCCGCGTCAGATAGCCGGAGTTCGCCGTCTTCAACGCGGTGTCGGCAAGACCCTTGCGGGCGCCGTGAGTCGAGTTGAAGTACTCGAGCACCGAAAGGCCTTCCTTGAAGTTGGAGATGATCGGGCTCTCGATGATCTCTCCGGACGGCTTCGCCATCAGGCCGCGCATGCCGGCGAGCTGGCGCATCTGCGCCGGCGAGCCGCGCGCGCCGGAATGCGCCATCATGAAGATCGAGTTGACCTGGGCTTCCTGGCCCTTCTCCGCCGCGGGCCGCGACGTCGAGATCTCCTTCATCATCGCTTCGGCGATGGTTTCGGTGCACTTCGACCAGGCATCGACCACCTTGTTGTATTTCTCGCCCTGGGTGATGAGGCCGTCGTTGTATTGCTGCTCGAACTCCTTGACGAGGTCGCGTGTCTTCTCGACGGTCGCCTTCTTGGAGTGCGGCACCACCATGTCGTCCTTGCCGAACGAGATGCCGGCCTTGAACGCGTGATGGAAACCGAGCGCCATGACGCGGTCGCAGAAGATCACGGTCTCCTTCTGACCGCAGTGGCGATACACCGTGTCAATCATCGAGGAGATTTCGCGCTTGGTCATCAGCTTGTTGGCGATGTCAAACGGCGTCTTTGCCAGCTTCGGCAGCACCGAGCCGAGAATGACACGCCCCGGCGTCGTCTCATACCAGCGCGACACCGGCTTGCCGTCCTCGCCGACACCGCTCCAGCGATACTTGATCTTGCTGTGCAGCCCGACGGCCTTCTGCTGCAACGCCTGCTCGACTTCGCTGGTTTCGCGATAGAAGCCCTGTACCGCGTTGAGCTTCTTCGGGTCCTTTTTGAGCTCTTCCTCCGAGTGCAGGTCGAGCTTCCATTGCCCCGGGCCGTTGTCGGTCATGATCGAAAGGTAGTAGAGGCCGAGCACGATGTCCTGCGACGGCACGATGATGGGCTGGCCGTTGGCCGGATGCAGGATGTTGTTGGTCGACATCATAAGCACGCGCGCTTCGAGCTGCGCCTCGAGCGACAGCGGCACGTGGACCGCCATTTGGTCGCCGTCGAAGTCGGCGTTGAACGCCGCGCAAACCAGCGGATGCAGCTGGATCGCCTTGCCTTCGATCAGCACCGGCTCGAACGCCTGGATGCCGAGGCGATGCAAGGTCGGCGCGCGGTTGAGCAGCACCGGATGCTCGCGGATCACCTCGTCGAGGATATCCCAGACCTCGGGCTTCTCCTTCTCGACGAGCTTCTTGGCCTGCTTGACCGTGGTCGACAGGCCTTTTGCGTCAAGGCGCGAATAGATGAACGGCTTGAACAGCTCCAGCGCCATCTTCTTCGGCAGGCCGCACTGGTGCAGCTTCAATTCCGGGCCGACCACGATCACCGAACGGCCGGAATAGTCGACGCGCTTGCCGAGCAGGTTCTGCCGGAAGCGGCCCTGCTTGCCCTTGAGCATGTCGGCGAGCGACTTCAGCGGCCGCTTGTTGGCGCCGGTGATGACGCGGCCGCGGCGACCGTTGTCGAACAATGCGTCGACCGCCTCTTGGAGCATCCGCTTCTCGTTGCGGATGATGATGTCGGGCGCGCGCAGCTCGATCAGCCGCTTCAGACGGTTGTTGCGGTTGATGACGCGCCGGTAGAGATCGTTGAGGTCGGACGTGGCGAAGCGGCCGCCGTCGAGCGGCACCAGCGGACGCAGGTCCGGCGGGATCACCGGCACGTGGGTGAGGATCATCCACTCCGGCTTGTTGTTGGACTGGGTGAACGCCTCGATCAGCTTGAGCCGCTTGGCGAGCTTCTTCGGCTTGAGCTCGGAAGTCGATTCGATGATCTCCTGGCGCAGATCGGCCGCCATCTTCTCGAGATCGAGCGCTTTGAGCATTTCGCGGATCGCTTCGGCGCCGATCATGGCGGTGAAGCTGTCGGCGCCGAACTGGTCCTGCGCCTTGACGTAATCGTCCTCGCTGAGCAGCTGGCGGTCCTTGAGCGGGGTCAGGCCGGGCTCGAGCACGACGTAATGCTCGAAATAAAGAATGCGCTCGAGATCCTTGAGCGTCATGTCGAGGAGGAGGCCGATGCGCGACGGCAGCGACTTCAAGAACCAGATATGCGCCACCGGCGCCGCGAGCTCGATATGGCCCATGCGCTCGCGCCGCACCCGCGACAGCGTGACTTCGACCGAGCACTTCTCGCAGATGATGCCCTTGTACTTCATGCGCTTGTACTTGCCGCACAAGCACTCGTAGTCCTTGATCGGCCCAAAGATGCGCGCGCAGAACAGGCCGTCGCGCTCGGGCTTGAAGGTGCGATAGTTGATGGTCTCGGGCTTTTTGATCTCGCCGTAGGACCAGGACAGAATCTTGTCGGGGCTCGCGATCGAGATACGAATCTGGTCGAAGACCTGAGTCGGGACCTGCGGGCTGAAAAGATTCATCAGTTCTTGGTTCATCGTCTTCTCCTCGACGCCGTTGGAGCCGTCGCTCCGCGGGTCGGTTAAATTGGGTGTTCCCTCCCCCGACTGCAGGGAAGGGAAAGGTCTTACTCGGCTGCCTCGGCGACGCCGTCACCGCCGCGCTGCTGCTTGGAATTGTGCAGGTCGACGTTGAGGCCGAGCGAGCGCATTTCCTTGACCAGCACGTTGAAACTTTCCGGGATACCGGCTTCGAACGTGTCGTCGCCGCGCACGATCGCCTCGTACACTTTGGTGCGTCCGGCGACGTCGTCGGACTTCACCGTCAGCATTTCCTGCAGCGTGTAGGCGGCGCCGTAGGCTTCGAGCGCCCACACCTCCATTTCGCCGAAACGCTGGCCGCCGAACTGGGCCTTGCCGCCCAGCGGCTGCTGGGTGACCAAGCTGTAGGGGCCGATGGAGCGGGCGTGGATCTTGTCGTCCACCAGGTGGTGCAGCTTCAGCATATAGATGTGGCCGACCGTGACCTTGCGATCAAACGAGTCGCCGGTGCGGCCGTCATAGAGCGTCACCTGGCCGGAGTGATCGAGGCCGGCGAGGTCGAGCATGTGCTCGATGTCGGCCTCCTTCGCTCCGTCGAACACCGGCGTCGAGATCGGCACGCCGTGGCGCAGATTGGTGCCGAGCTCTATGAGACCCTTGTCGTCGAGCGACTTGATGGTCTCGTCCTCGCCGTAGATCTTCCGCAGCAGCTCCTTGAGGGGCTTCGGATCGCGCTTGCCGTGATAAAGATCGACGGCATTGCCGATCTTGATGCCGAGGCCGGCGCAGGCCCAACCCAGATGGGTCTCCAGGATCTGGCCGACATTCATGCGGCTCGGCACGCCGAGCGGATTGAGCACGATGTCGACCTGCGTGCCGTCGGCGAGGAACGGCATGTCCTCGATCGGCACGATCTTCGACACCACGCCCTTGTTGCCGTGGCGGCCGGCCATCTTGTCGCCGGGCTGGATCTTGCGCTTCACGGCGACGAAGACCTTGACCATCTTCATGACGCCGGGCGGCAGCTCGTCGCCGCGCTGCAGCTTCTCGACCTTGTCGAGGAAGCGCTGTTCGAGCCGCTTCTTCGATTCGTCGTATTGCTTCCGGATGGCTTCGATCTCCGCCATGATCTTGTCGTTGGGCGAAGCGAACAGCCACCATTGCGAGCGCGGATATTCGTCGAGCACCGCGCGCGTAATCTTGGTGTCTTTCTTGAAACCCTTCGGCCCGGCAATGCCCTGCCGGTTTTCGAGCAGCTCGGCGAGACGGCCATAGACGTTGCGGTCGAGGATCGCTTGCTCGTCGTCGCGGTCCTTGGCGAGCCGTTCGATCTCCTCACGCTCGATGGCGAGCGCGCGCTCGTCCTTCTCGACGCCATGGCGGTTGAACACCCGCACTTCTACGATAGTGCCCTGCACGCCCGGCGGCACGCGCAACGACGTGTCGCGCACGTCGGAGGCCTTCTCGCCGAAGATGGCGCGGAGAAGCTTTTCCTCCGGCGTCATCGGGCTCTCGCCCTTCGGCGTGATCTTGCCGACCAGGATGTCGCCGGCGCGGACTTCGGCGCCGATATAGACGATGCCGGCTTCGTCGAGGTTTTTCAGCGTCTCTTCCGACACGTTCGGAATGTCGCGGGTGATTTCCTCCGGCCCGAGCTTGGTGTCGCGCGCCATCACTTCGAATTCCTCGATATGGATCGAGGTGAAGACGTCATCCTTGACGATGCGTTCGGACAGGAGGATCGAGTCCTCGAAGTTGTAGCCGTTCCACGGCATGAACGCGACCAGCGCGTTGCGGCCGAGCGCGAGCTCGCCGAGATCGGTCGACGGCCCGTCGGCGATGATGTCGCTCTTCTTGACCTGATCGCCCACTTTTACCAGCGGCCGCTGGTTGATGCAGGTGTTCTGGTTGGAGCGCTGGAACTTCATCAGCCGATAGATGTCGACGCCCGGCTTGGTCGGATCGGGCTCATCTGTCGCTCGAATAACGATGCGCGTGGCGTCAACCTGATCGACTACGCCGGTGCGGCGCGCGGCAATCGCCGCGCCCGAGTCACGCGCCACGACGCCCTCCATGCCGGTGCCGACGAACGGCGCCTCGGCACGAACCAGCGGCACCGCCTGGCGCTGCATGTTAGAGCCCATTAGCGCGCGGTTGGCGTCATCGTTCTCGAGGAACGGGATGAGCGCCGCGGCAACCGAGACGAGCTGCTTCGGCGACACGTCCATGAAATCGACCTTGTCCGGCGGAATGAGCTGGACATCGCCGGCATGGCGTACCACGACGAGGTCGTCGGTGAAGCGGCCCTTGGCATCGATCGCCGAATTGGCTTGGGCAACCGTATAGCGGCCCTCCTCCATCGCCGAGAGATAGATGACCTCGTCGGTGACGCGGCCGTCCTTCACCTTGCGATAGGGCGTCTCGACGAAGCCGTATTTGTTCACCCGCGCATAGGTCGCGAGCGAATTGATCAGGCCGATATTCGGCCCTTCCGGCGTCTCGATCGGGCAGATGCGGCCGTAATGGGTCGGGTGCACGTCGCGCACTTCGAAGCCCGCCCGTTCGCGGGTAAGGCCGCCCGGGCCGAGCGCGGACAGACGCCGCTTGTGGGTGATCTCAGACAGCGGATTGGTCTGATCCATGAACTGGGAGAGCTGCGACGAGCCGAAGAACTCGCGCACCGCGGCCGCCGCCGGCTTGGCGTTGATCAGATCCTGCGGCATCACCGTGTCGATATCGACCGATGACATGCGCTCCTTGATGGCGCGCTCCATGCGCAGTAGGCCGATGCGATACTGATTTTCCATCAGCTCGCCGACCGAACGCACGCGCCTGTTGCCAAGATGATCGATGTCGTCGATTTCGCCTTTGCCGTCGCGCAGGTCGACCAGCGTTCGGATCACCGCGATGATGTCGTCCTTGCGCAGGATGCGCACGGTGTCCTCGACGGTGAGATCGAGCCGCATGTTCATCTTGACCCTGCCGACCGCGGACAGGTCGTAGCGCTCCGGATCGAAGAACAGCGAGTTGAACATGTTTTGCGCGGTATCGAGCGTCGGCGGCTCTCCGGGACGCATGACGCGGTAGATGTCGAACAGCGCGTCCTCGCGCGTCATGTTCTTGTCGATCGCCAGCGTGTTGCGGATATAGGCGCCGACATTGACATGGTCGATGTTCAGGAGCGGCAGCTCCTTGTAGCCTTGCTCGTTGAGAACTTTGAGATTCTTCTCGGTGATCTCCTCGCCGGCTTCGGCATAGATTTCGCCGGTCTTGGGATTGACGAGGTCTTCGGCGATGTAATGGCCGATCAACTCCTCGTCGGTCATGCGTAGCGCTTTCAGCCCCTTTTCGGCGAGCTGGCGCGCCTGGCGCACGGAGAGCTTCTTGCCGGCCTCGAGCACGACTTTGCCGGTGTCGGCGTCGACCAGGTCGGCGACCGCCTTGTAGCCACGCAGCCGGTTGGCATCGAACGGCACGCGCCAGCCGTCCTTGGTGCGCTTGTAGGGCACCTGCTTGTAGAACGTGTTGAGGATCTCTTCGCCGCTCATGCCGAGCGCATAGAGCAGCGAGGTGACCGGAATCTTCCGCCGCCGGTCGACACGGGCATGCACGATGTCCTTGGCGTCGAACTCGATGTCGAGCCAGGAGCCGCGATAGGGAATGATGCGGGCGGCGAACAACAGCTTGCCCGAGGAATGGGTCTTGCCCTTGTCGTGATCGAAGAACACGCCGGGCGAGCGATGCATCTGCGAGACGATGACGCGCTCGGTGCCGTTGACGACGAAGGTGCCGTTGTTGGTCATGAGCGGAATGTCGCCCATGTAGACATCCTGCTCTTTGATGTCCTTCACCGACTTGCCGCCGGTCTCTTCGTCGATATCGAACACGATGAGCCGCAGCGTCACCTTGAGCGGCGCGGCATAGGTCATGCCGCGCTGGCGGCACTCGTCGACGTCGTATTTCGGCGGCTCGAATTCGTATTTGACGAATTCCAGCATCGAGGTGGAGGAAAAATCCGAGATCGGGAACACCGACTTGAAGACGGCTTGCAGGCCCTCGTTGGGCCGGCCGCCGTGCGGCTCCACCACCAGCAGGAATTGGTCGTAGGACGCCTTCTGAACCTCGATGAGGTTCGGCATCTCCGCGACTTCTTCGATTTTTCCAAAAAACTTCCGTACGCGCTTCCGACCGATAAACGTCTGCGCCATCATGTCCTCTCGCTCAATCGATCCGGACTTGAGCCGCCATGCTCAAGCCATAACGCTCGAACCCACTGGACCGGCATCCAGGAGTTCGAGGTACCGAGGCGATCAAGGCGACTCTCCGAAAGACCGCAATCCATCGCGACCGTCCGGACAGGCGTCAGCGCCTTATTCTCCGGTGATCCGGCCAAATGTCCGAATCACGCGCCACATTCGCCGTTACCTGGTAAAGTCGGTGATTCCAGGGCCTAGGCCCTGAAATCACAGAATTTTTTTACGCGGTCCCCGATGCTACCGCTCCGCCGCGCCGGGGATTTGGCTTAAGTAAGCATTCCTTACTTAAGCTCAACCTTGGCACCAGCCTTTTCGAGGGTCGCCTTGATCTTGGCGGCCTCGTCCTTGTTGACGCCTTCCTTGACCGGCTTGGGCGCGCCCTCGACCAAGTCCTTGGCCTCTTTGAGGCCCAGCCCGGTAATGGCGCGAACTTCCTTGATGACCTCGATCTTCTTCTCGCCGGCAGCGGCGAGAACGACCGTGAACTCGGTCTTTTCCTCGGCCGCGGGGGCCGCGGCAGCCGCGGGACCGGCAGCAACCGCAACCGCGGCGGCGGCCGAGACGCCCCACTTCTCTTCGAGCAATTTGGCGAGTTCCGCGGCCTCGAGAACTGTAAGACCGGAAAGGTCGTCGACGATTTTCTGCAGATCAGCCATGAACTTTGTCCTTCGGTTCGAACCTTTGAATTGGGCAGTCTTAGGCGGCAGCCGCCCCTTCGCCGCTCTTTGCGGCGTAGGCCGCAACGACACGGGCGACCTTGGCGGCAGGGGCATTGACCACCTGGGCGATCTTGGTCGCCGGCGCCTGGATCAGGCCGACGAGTTTCGCCCGAAGCTCGTCGAGCGAGGGCAAGGCGGCGAGCGCCTTGACGCCGTTCGGGTCGAGCGCGGTCTTGCCCATCGCTCCGCCGATGATCACGAACCGTTCGTGGGTCTTGGCGAAGTCGACGGCGGCCTTGGGCGCCGCCACCGGATCGCCGGAGAAGGCGATCAGGGTCGGTCCCTTCAGCAGGGAGCCGATCGACGCGACGTCGGAGCCTTCAAGAGCGATTTTGGCGAGGCGATTTTTCGCGACCTTCACGGTGGCGCCCGCCTGCTTCATCTGCCGACGCAGAGTCTGCATTTGGGCGACCGTGAGCCCGGAATAATGAGCAACGACGACGACCTTGGTGGTCTTAAAAACCTCGCCAAGGCTCGCGATCTGCTCAGCTTTTACCGCGCGTTCCACCAGCTCTCTCCGGTTGGCGGCCCGCATGCGGGACCGCCGGGTTGATGTCTTGCATCCTGCCCCCGGCCAAGCTTGCGCTGGACCGGCCATCGAGGTTTGAACCGAAGGGCAACCTGCCCTTTGGTCTTCACGCGTCTATGCAGGCTCTTGCGAATTAAGCCGTTTCCGGCGCCGGCAGTCTCGGACAGGAACACGCTAACAAAGGCCACTAAGGTCCGCTGGCTCTTAGGAAATCCATCCAGGATAGCCTTAAAGAGCATGCCTCGCTTTTGTGGTTTTTGAAAAACGTGCAAAGGCGCGCCGACAAACCGGGCCGGCACGCCCATGACGTCTATTTAGCGCCCGGCGCCGGCTTTGCCAAGAGGATTCGCGACCTTCCGCAGGCGCTTTGCCGCGGCACGTTAGCGGCATAGCATCCCGCCAAAATACCGGGAGGCCAGGACATGCCGCACAACACCGATCGCATCCTCACCACCCATGTCGGCAGCCTGATCCGGCCGCCAAAACTGATCGAGTTCTGGCGCTCAATTGAAGACGGCAAGCCCTATGACGAGGCGGCGTTCGAAGCCTGCATGACCGAATCGGTGGCCGAGGTGGTGCGTCAGCAGGCCGACGCCGGCATCGACATCGTCAGCGACGGCGAATTCAGCAAGGGCGCCAACTGGGCATTCTACGTCCACAAGCGGCTGAGCGGCATCGCGGTGCGGCCGGCAACGCCCGAGGAGGCCAAGGACCCGATGGCGTCCATGGGCGGCGGGCGCGACCACCAGGCGTTCGCCGAGTTCTATGCCGAATACGACGCCGCCACGGGCTTGGGCAAACGGCTCAGCAACCGGGTCGTCGTCAACGGCCCGATCAAGTATTCGGACCGGCAAGTTCTGCGCGACATCAAGAATCTCAAGGCCAGCGTCGCCAAGGCCAAGGACAGGCATCCGGGCTTGGCCGCGTTCCTGCCGGTGGTCGCGCCGGCGAGCGCGCTGCCGGGCGCCAAGGTCGAGCATTACAAGGACGAAGAGTCCTATTTGACCGCGCTCGCCGAGGCGCTGCACCAGGAATACAAGGCCATCGTCGACGCCGGCCTCTATGTGCAGGTCGACGATGCTTTCCTGCCTTATATGCACGAGCGCATGGTGCCGCCGATGTCGAACGCGGATTACCTGCGCTGGGCGCAGCTGCGGGTCGACGCGCTCAATCACGCGCTCAAAGGCATCCCCGAGGAGCGCTCGCGCTATCACATTTGTTGGGGCAGCTGGAACGGCCCGCACGCCTTCGACGTGCCGCTCAAAGACATCATCGATCTCCTGCTCCAGGTGCGCACCGGCCATTATTCCTTCGAGGCTGCCAATCCGCGCCACGCCCACGAATGGCGCGTTTGGGAAACCGTGAAACTTCCGCCCGGCAAAATCTTGATTCCGGGCGTGATCAGCCACGCCACAAATATCGTCGAGCATCCCGAGCTGGTTGCCGAGCGCATCGTGCGGCTCGCCAAAATCGTCGGCCGCGAGAACGTCATGGGCGGCACCGATTGCGGTTTTGCGCAAAGCCCGTTCGCGCGCCGCGTTCACCCGAGCATCATGTGGGCGAAGCTGAAATCGCTCGCCGAAGGCGCGCGCATTGCGACGGGGGTTTTGTGGGGCAAGCAAGCGGCGGCGTAATCTGCTCCGCGCGTCATTCCGGATTGCCGCAAAGCGGCAAGTCCGGAATCCATAACCACGGACAGTGCAGAATATGCACCGACAGTGACTATGGATTCCGGGCTCGCGGGCAAGAGCCCGCGCCCCGGAATGACAAGTCAATGCGTCTGCCGCGATTCGGGGAACAGACTCGCCGGCACGACCTTCACGCCCGGCCCCATGGTCGAGGAGATCGCCACGCGGTTGATGTAGTGACCCTTGGCGCCGGCCGGCCGCGATTTCTGTACGGCATCAGCAAAGGCGCGGATGTTCTCGACCAGTTTCTCTTCACTGAACGAAGCCTTGCCGACTCCAGCCTGCACGATACCGGCCTTCTCGACGCGGAATTCGACGGAACCTCCCTTGGCGCCTTTGACCGCGTTGGTGACGTCCATGGTCACGGTGCCGACCTTAGGATTGGGCATCAGGCCGCGCGGGCCCAAAACCTTGCCGAGGCGGCCGACCAGCGGCATCAGATCGGGCGTGGCGACGACGCGGTCGAAGTCGATGGCGCCGCCCTGCACTTTCTCGACCAAGTCTTCGGCGCCGACGACATCGGCGCCCGCGGCCTTGGCCTCATCGGCCTTGGCGCCGCGCGCGAACACCGCCACCCGCACCGAGCGGCCGGAGCCGTTCGGCAGGTTGACGACGCCGCGCACCATCTGGTCGGCGTGGCGCGGATCGACGCCGAGATTCATGGCGATCTCGATGGTCTCGTCGAACTTCGCCTTGGCGCGCTCCTTGACCATCTTCACCGCGTCCTGGAGCGGATAGAGCTTCTCGCGGTCGACGCCTTCGCGCGCCTTGATCGTGCGTTTGCCAAGCGTCATGACACCACCTCCAGACCCATCGAGCGCGCCGACCCTTCGACCATACGCATGGCAGACTCGATGGTGTCGCAGTTCAAATCTTTCATCTTCTGCTCGGCGATCTCGCGCACCTGCGCCTTGGTCACCGAGCCGGCTACGTCGCGGCCCGGCGCCTTCGAGCCGCTCTCGAGTTTCGCCGCTTTCTTGAGGAAGTGCGATACCGGCGGCGTGCGCAGTTCGAAGGTGAACGAGCGGTCGGCATAGACCGTGATGGTGACGGGGATCGGCGCGCCCTTCTCGAGCTTCTGGGTCTGCGCGTTGAACGCCTTGCAGAACTCCATGATGTTGAGGCCGCGCTGGCCGAGCGCAGGGCCGATCGGCGGCGACGGATTGGCCGCCCCCGCCGGCACCTGCAATTTGACGTAACCGGTTATTTTCTTCGCCATGCTTTGCTCCTGTTAGTGGTGCGGATCTTGACGGCTGGCGACCGCCTCACCT
>Ga0181518_10005335_pt1 | contig 11177 bp, 10 predicted proteins | sample PEATcosm2014_Bin_28_FD_119751 | JGI IMG/M metagenome (GOLD analysis project Ga0181518, IMG submission 119751) | Peatland microbial communities from MTU Mesocosm Facility, Houghton, MI, USA - PEATcosm2014_Bin01_60_metaG | ecosystem: Environmental > Terrestrial > Soil > Wetlands > Peat | place... | reverse complement strand
TCGCTGAGCTTCAGCAAACCCACTTTGTTCTTGATGATCTTCTCGTCGGTGCTCATCTGACATCCTCCTTCCCCCGCTATCGCGAGAGTTTAGCAAATGTCAGATCAAGTCGAGACTAAGACAGATCAGCGAATCGGGCCTTTGTGTTGTTGCCCGACGCCACGGCGAGCACTGCGATGACTGGGGAACATGAGTGGACCCTCTCAAACACTCGTTGCAGAGGGAGCCATCCTCCTGCTGAAGCCAGTGTTCCCAGCCTTCTGGTAAGACCGATTTCCGATGCAGACTCGACCACCCTATCTCTCTGTCCCGTCGGTACCGGGAGCAGAGCGATCCGGCCCAGCATCGCCCCCAACCGCCGCGTCAGATGTCCTTCCCGCCAGGAATAGCCAGTGAAAGCCCTTGTACCACACGATTCGGTTTGTGACCGAGACGCCCCACCGGGCGCGTCAGCAGTTCCTCGATGTCCCGCAGCCGGTTGTCGTTCGCCGGATGCCGAATAGCATATTTCACTCCCCGTTCTTCCAGCGCTTCGTAGATCTCTGGTTTGGCAAACGCGGCATCGGCCCGAAACGCCACTTCATTTCCCAGTTGCCGCTATCGAACGGTTGTGTGCTCGGCTCTGCCTTGATCATTACCGGCATTAGCTGGCTGCGATGGTCTCGGTCGGAGAATCGATGGAGTTGGTTTCACCGGTGACTTAAGCGTTGCCCGCGCTGTCCATGGCAATTGATACGCTGGCGAACTGACGAGCGAATGGATACTTGCGTGAACCGAGAGTGCGATGCGGGTTTGCACTCCGACTTTGCGCATCATTTTCGCAATGTGTGACTTGACCGTACTCTCTTCAATACCGAGCGGGGTGCTCGCTCGAAAATGGCCTGGCAACCCGGTGCTCATCGCCCTCTTAGAGCATCCTTACTTTTTGGCTAGAGACTTCGTGAATAATCCAGGCTAGGATGACGGTTTACCCGTCCCTTTGTCCTGCTCTCTATTGGCCAAGACCGTTATGGAGGAGCTTTCCGCCTTCTGGAATTTCCGAGCAACGAATTCCGGAAGCATCTCTTCCAGCTTTTGTGATAGCCAGTCCTGTAGTTCAGATTTGCGCTCCCCCAAAAAAGACACAAAGCGAACACCGAGATGGCCCGTTTTCAACCAGCAGATTCTCGATTCTGCCAAGAATGGCACTTTGTGATCCGGTAAAGTGAACTGAACCTGCACATCTTCTCCGGGGCTGAGCGGAACGAACGTACTCACGGCCATGCCCCCTTCGCTAATGTTCACGCTGTAGCAGCGAACTTCCGGCATGTTACGTCTCAGGACGCTGACGGAAATAGCGACCGGATAACGGAAATAGCGCCGCCGTTCTCTCAATATTAGTCCGTACGCAGGTTTGAGTGTGCTGCGGATTGACTGCGTAGAAAGAGGTCTCTCGAAGACAAAACCCGCCCTCTTGCGCAAGGCTGCTGTGGCTTCCACATCACTGCCGCTGATGGCAAACGTCACCGCCGTCCGGTTTGATGGGGAGAGACGCACCTCGTCCAGAATCAGTCCGCTCTGGCCTCCTAGCTGGAGATCAACGATAACGGCATCGAACTTTCTGCGGTTCAATAGGCGAATCGACGCTGGCACTTCCTGACAGACATCGGGCGAAATAGACAATTCTTGTAGGGCGTGGCTGAACTGCCGAATTGTGACTGGATCAGCGGACACCAAAAGCGCAAGGCCGATGGCCATAATGAAGTACACTCCTCATACACGATTCGTTGAGACTGCCGATAAGGCAGTTCTTTTGTTCCACAGCTTGGGCGTTCATGTCCTCCGTAAAGAAACGAAACCCGTTACGTCCACTCTCTTTGACGCAATACATGGGAGCGTGAATTGCTTCCTGTTCGCTTGAACTCGACAACTCTATCGGACGCGTGCGATCACTAACGTCAGATCGTCTTCTTGTTCGCCTGCCCTGAATTGTTCCGCAGCGTTCTCCATTTTCCGCAATATGCACGTAGCCTCAAGGTCCCGGTTCTTGCGCAGCGTTTCCAAAAGACGCGCTTCGCCGAATTCTTCTCCACCCTGGCCAGTTGTCTCCGTGATCCCATCGGTATAAATACTCAACACGTCCCCAGTTTCCAACTGAGTTTCGGCGACGGAACACTCCCAATCCGAGAACAGGCCAAGGACCGTGGCGGTCGCGTTAAGTCTTTCAACCGCACCTCTCATGCGGAGCAGTATGGGAGGGTTATGCCCGCAATTGACGTAATGCAGCCTTCGAGTGGCATCACTATACCGCCCGAAAAAAAACGTGGCATAACGGTCTTTCGCGGTGTGCTTGTAGAAGTGGCGATTCACCGAGGCGAGTAATTGGGGAATATCTTTCGAGCCAGTGCCGAACTGGCTGTGGAGGCTCCCCTGCAAATTTGCCATAAGCAGGGCAGCCGCGATGCCCTTTCCTGCAACATCCGCCAAGACGAACCCGACCTCTCCCGGACCTATGTCGAGAAAATCGTAGTAATCTCCACCGACCGTGCGTGCCTGGATGCAGTTTCCGGCGTAGTCCAGCGTCCTTAACGGCGGTTTCTCCTGAGGCAGGAGTGCGCTCTGTACCGCGCGAGCACGCATCAACGGTTCCCCATCTTCCAGTTGGCACAGGTTCAATTTCCAAATGTCTGCATCCGCTGCCAGACACTCAAGGCCGGCCTGGCCCTCGGTAGCAGTACCCTGCGCACCGGTCCAGACTACCCGGAAGGGTGCCTTCCGGTTACCGCATTCGACCCTGATAACTTCACCGAGTTCGAGCGGTTCTTCAAGGCCAGCAAGTCGCGCTCCCGAGTTGGAGATATCGACGGTGTGGGCCAACTGAAGCTTCAGACCTGGGGCGGCCCGGCATAAGTATACCGGTAGCTCTATCCGCACTCGCTCTTCTTTCCGCTCGTGGTAACAAGCCAGTGCCGTGGCGATCGCCTCCGCCAAGACTGATTTTTCGCAAGGCTTCTTAAGAAGGCGGAAGATACAGCCTTCGTTGACCGCATTTACTACTCCATTGAGATCGACGTGGCCCGTGAGTAAAAGTCTTATTGTGCTTGGGGCGACTTGTCGCACACGCTTCAGGAATTGCACTCCATCCATGCCGGCCATCTGCATGTCGGAAATAACGATCGCAAAAGGACCGTTATTGCGGAGCAATACGAGGCCTTCCTCACCTGTGGCGGCGGTTGCAATATCGAATTCGCTTTGCAGCATTTGCCTATAGCACCTCAACGCCGCCGGTTCATCGTCCACGAACAGGATCTTCTGATTCACGAGACGGGCCTTTCTCACATCAAAGTGCTCAAGACGCCAGTTCAGGGTTTCTACTCTGTGTTGAATATGCCACTGGATCAGCGGACACCAGAAGCGCAAGTCCGATCGCCATAGTGAAATACACACGACTCGCTGAAACTGCCGATTAAGGCAGTTCTTTTGTACCGTCCTTGTCACGCCCCATGGTTTGCAGACAAGGCGTGCACCGCGGTGCCTCGCAGTTTGTCGGCAACTTTGTCAACCGCTAAAGGCTTGCTGAAGTAGTAGCCTTGAATTTCGTCACATTGATGTGCCCGCAGGAATGACATTTGCGCTTCGTTTTCGACGCCTTCGGCAATCACCTTGAGATTCAGGCTTTTTGTCATGCTGATGATTGCAGTTGTGATCGCCGCATCATCAGGCTTTACAGCGACATCTCGGATAAACGAGCGGTCAATTTTGAGCTTGCTAACCGGAAACTGTTTCAAATAGCTGAGGCTGGAATAGCCGGTCCCAAAGTCGTCAATCGCTAAGGTTAACCCCATAGCCTTTAATTCCTGAAGAACTGATAAAGTCACGTCTGCATTAGATAGCAGGAGGCTTTCTGTGAGCTCTAGTTCGAGATATTGCGGTGCGAGGCCAGTCTCGTGGAGCACTCTCTTGATGAGTTCGCAGAAACCCTCTTGGCGGAACTGCACTGCTGACACATTTACTGCCACCGCTACTGCGAGAAGCCCTTCGTCTTGCCATTTCCGAGCCTGAGAGCAGGCAGTCCTGAGTACCCATTCACCGATTGGCATGATCAGGCCGCTGTTCTCAGCAATCCGTATGAACTTATCGGGTGGTACAAGGCCTAATTCCGGATGCTGCCAGCGAAGGAGCGCTTCCAACCCGATGATTCCTCCCGTGGCAATATCCATCTGCGGTTGATACATCAGGAAGAGTTCTTCCCTGCCGAGTGCCAGTCGCAAACTGTTCTCCAGGGTCAAGCGTTCCACAGCCTGGGCGTTCATGTCCGCCGTGAAAAACTGAAAGTTGCACCGTCCATCGTCCTTGGCGCGATACATGGCCGTATCGGCATTCTTAATCAGGATTTCATCGTCCGTACCGTGTTCGGGGAAAATACTAATGCCGATGCTGCAACCGATACTGAGTGAGCGATCTTGAATGACGCATGCAGCGCCCATCGCATTCATGATCCGTTCAGCGGCGACTGCTGCGTCGGCTGCGTCCTTTACAGCAGTCAACACAATGAGGAATTCGTCTCCGCCTACCCGGGCCACTGTGTCCTGTTCACGCGCAACTCTCTTAAGCCGTTTTGCAACTTCCTGCAGGAGAAGGTCGCCGACCGAGTGCCCGAGCGAATCGTTAATGGTTTTGAACCCGTCGAGATCGAGGAACAGAAGCGCAACTTTGCACTTTTGCCGACGAGCACTGGCGAGTGCCTTTGTTAATCGATCCTGAAGAAGAGTCCGATTTGGTAGTCCAGTAAGAGCATCGTAGTAGGCTAGGAATTGGACCCGTTCCTCGGCGACCTTGCGCTCGGTGATGTCGACGAACGTTCCCTCAATAATCCTGCCAGCGCCTGAATCGTCATCGACCAGACTTAGATTTAACATCGCGCAGGCGGATTCGCCGTTTTTGCGCCGAAACCTCATCTCGTAGTTGGTAACGCTCTTCTCGGATTTGAGTCTTGTCAGTAAAGCTTCGCGATCGGAAGTCATCTGATAAAAATTTGTAATCGGGAAAGTTAGGAGTTCCTCGGGCGAGTCACAGCCAAACAAGCGAGCGGCGGCTGGATTGCACTCCACGATGCGCCCTTCCAACGTGGTACTAAAGACCCCCGCCAAGTTGCGCTCAAAGAGGAGTCGATAGCGTTTTTCCGACGCTCTCAGCGCCTCCTCCGCCCGCTTGCGCTCGGTGAGGTCGCGCAGGAACGCGAAGCTGTATTCCTGCCCATCGAACTCCAGGTAATTCGCGGTTATCTCCACGGGGAAAATCCGTCCCTGTTTGGTTTCGTGCTGGGTTTCAAAGCTCATCGCGCCCCGCGTTTTGAGCTTCTCCCAGAATTCTCCCCAGGTTTCTTTCTGGAAATGCGGATCTATATCCGGAATCGACAGGGAAAGAATCTCCTCGCGGGAACGTCCCAAGGAGCGGCAGGCCGCCTCATTGCCGTAGACGAGACGCCCTTGTGAGTTCACCCAATGGATAGCGTCCGAGGCATGCTCCAGCGAGAATTGCGCCAGTCGAAGTTCCTTTTCCGCCCGCTTGCGCTCGGTGATGTCTTCGTAGGTTCCAATGACGCCGGTCACCTTGCCCTCCCGGTCCCGCAGGGGCAATTTGTTGGTCCGCAGCCACAGCAGACTTCCGTCTGGCCTGCTCTGGGTTTCGTCAAAGTTGAGCTTTGCAGATCCCTTTTCCATTACCCGCCTGTCATCGGCGCGATAACGTTCTGCCGCCCCGCTCCAGGCAAGCTCAAAATCATTTGTGCCGATGATCTCTGCCGGGTTGTTCAAACCTGCATCGGTCGCAAAAGCCCGGTTGCAGCCCAGGTAGATGCAGTTCCGATCCTTCCAGAAGACGCGTTGAGGAATGGCGTCCAGGATGGTCTGAAGCATCTGGTGTGCCCGGTACAGTTCCTCTTCCGCCCGCTTGCGCTCGGTGATGTCCTGCTTGATAGCGATGAAATGTGTATCGGCGGCATTGCCGACGCCTTGGGTCAAAGGCGTGATCGTCATCTCTTCGGTGTAGGTTGTTCCATCTTTCCGCCGGTTGACAATCTCGCCTTTCCAGACTTCACCTGACGAGATGGTTGACCAGAGCTTGGCATAATAGCCATCGGATTGCTCCCCAGATTTCAACAGGCGAGGATTCTTGCCCAATACTTCTTCCTCTCTGTAGCCCGTCATAGTAGTGAACGCATGATTCACCCACATGATCGTGCCGTGGAAATCCGTGATCACGATAGCATTGGCAGCCGCTTCCAAAGCCGCAGCCTGTAGGTGCAGCCGTTCCTCCGCGTGCCTGCGTTCGTCGATTTTGCATGCTAATTGCTTATTCGCATGGGTGAGCTCGCGGGTACGTTGCATCACTTTTCCTTCAAGTTCCGCATTGAGCTTACTAACTTGTTCCTTTGCGTCAATTCGCGCAGAGATCTCGCGGGAAGTCTCGCGCGTCGAGAATAGCGCGATCACGAGAGCAACGGCTACTGCTAGCACAATCAGTAAAAAAGCAAGGCGACGGGCCCTGGCGTAGTCAACCTCGCTTTGCTTGGCAGCGATGTTCATTTGGTTTTTCTGAAAGTCCACGAACCCGTCCCAAGCAGCGTGATACTTGAGTAGCGCCGGAAGTGTTTCATTGATCATGACCGCTACCGCTGCGTCGTGTTCCCGTTCATCGACAAGCAAATGTATAGCTCGTAGGTAGCTATCGATATATGATTGTCTCGCTCCTTCCACCGCAGATAGCCCCTGTTTCTCCTTCTCTGACTCACAGCGACTTGTGATCTCCGCCACTAATTCCGAAATTTTCTTGGTATTCTCAGCCCTTGTAGCCAACAGCATGCCGGTCTGTGCTCTATCTTGCACGAGAAATATTTCCATCGTGATACGACTGTTGCGATTGGACAACATCAACGCTTCCCGTGCTAGTTGTAGTTTGTCTGATCGCCTGCCAGTGATGTCGATAAGGTTTTCCTCGATCTCTTTCATTCGGCGGAGTCCTAACTGCCCGATCCCCACCAACATGGTAATCAGGACAGCAAATGCCACGCCCAATCTCAGCCGTGTGTGTTTGCTTCTCATCGCGACCGCCTCTCCTGGCCGGGTCAAGTTTGGCAAGAAAACTTGTTAAATCCCTCAAGACCAGGCATTCTCCACACTCTATTTCGGCACCTATTGCACTGTTTAAGCCTTGTCATCGATCGAAACCATTACGCCAGTAACGGGGTTTCCACCTTGATCTGGCCGGGCGCGCTCCAGTCGGCGCTTCTGGAAGGATATGGGAAGGCTTAGTGGAGCAGTATGGATTCTTTAATGCGGAGCTGCGCTCGGCTTGGACAGCCGGGGCCGGCGGTCCCTACGCTAGGTGGTGATGGAGTCCAGGTATCGGTGTAAAAGTTGATCTCCCTGACCTTCAATTTCCACGAACATGATGCCGTTGCCGAATTGGGGATGGCGGGTGACGACGAGTCCCCGGATGACGATGGGGTAGCCGTCGAGCCAGAGGGTGGCTTGAAGGTGGATGCCGACCGAGAGAGGAATCATCAGCTGGATATAGCAACCGCCGAGACTGAGGTCGGTGGTTTCGAGGCGCATGGAGACGTCGCTGCCTTCCTGGCGGATTTCGACTTGGACCTGCGTGGTGTAGCGAGAATGTTGGCGGCGATCGGGTTCGGGTACAGCGCGATTAGAGGGCTGGGCGTCGGGCGAATTCATGGATCAGTTCCGGGGCACGGTTCAAAGGAAAACCGCTACCCACCTTTGATTTCGATTTCAAAAGACGCGAAATAACGCGAGTATTCTCTGCGCTCCCACAAGGAACCTCCAAAAATGGAGAACTGCAGGGACTTTCATAAGACCGCCCTTGATCGTATGGCACGTCGTAGACCAACCTCGACCACGGGACCCAACTCCCTGACTGCGTTCCACTTGCCGGAATTTGGTTCCTCCGTGCAGAACAGATGTGCCGTATGAATCCTGGACTAGTGTCTGCCGTATCGACACTTGGCGTAGGACAAAAAGGCAATGTGCCCGTGAATCCGCGTTGCCCAACTATCGGCACTGTTACCAACATATCGGCACCTATTAGAACGCTAAGTCCTCACCCAACAACTCTGCCCGCTGCATGAAAGGTTCGCCATACATCGTTCTGGTCCTCTTGGTTACTGGCTTGCTACCAGTTCTTGTTGCCAGCGTTCCTTGAGATTGCGGACATGTACATCGCCGCGGCACGCAAGCGGGTCGTTGATAAGGCGAAGCGACCAATTGTGAGAGAAGTGATTACCATCATCGGTCCGACAGGTCGCGAGCAGGTTCTGGAAAACGTATCGCTTAGCCTTTATATCTGACCCGCTTGACGGGCAGCCATAACGTCTGCAACACGATCCCCATATTGTCACCATGACGCAAGACAGTGAGACTAAGCATAGATTGTCGCCCAAGCAAAGCAGACCCAATCCAGCCTCGTTCCTTTTTGGTCACCATTCCATCACGGGAATGATACTCTCAGCCGCTAATGCCTGGATTGTGTACATATTTCCAGCTATTGTCCAGGGACTAAGTTACCTCCCGCTACGATGTCAGAGGATAAGCACCTACTGTTTCATATAGATCAATGGCCGACTTAGTAAGGCACAGTAACTGCCGTAGTACTATCCGCGCGGGATTAACAATACGACAGCAGCACATTCTGGTCGTGTCTATAGTGCGCGAGACGAGACTTATCCTTACCAGATCTCCTTGCTGTGGACCCGGAGGGCAACAGTGTGTACAAAGGCAATGACATCGCCACAAGCTTCATATGTCGACGCTCCACTAAACCTCGAACAACGCGATGAGCTTGTTCTGAGCCATTTGACCGAGGTGCATTTCATTGCTCGACGAATCCATGAGCGCCTCCCCGGGGGTGTGCCCCTTGAGGATCTTGTCCACTCTGGTGTCCTGGGACTGCTGCAAGCAACACAGAACTTTGATTCCACGAGGAATATCAAATTCAAGACTTTCGCGAAGTTCCGTATTCGAGGTGCGATCCTCGATAGCCTGCGAGAGCTCGACCGCGCATCGCGGGGGCTGCGCTCCAAGAGCCGAAAACTAAACGCAGCTTCTGAACAACTCTCGCTGCGGTTGGGCCGCCAGCCAACGGAAGAGGAAATCGCGCACGAGGTAGGACTGGAGCCGGCAGCTTTAAGGAAGCTCGCTAGTACTCTTCGTAGCCTGGAATCGCGAGACCGGCAAGTCCCCTCAAAAGAAGCTCGCACTGAAACTCCCGATCTGATCGAGTCTGCGCCTGCTGATTCTGACAAAGGTCCGTTTGCACAGTGTCTGCGGTTGGAGATGAGACAACATCTGGCACAAGCGAGGTCCAACCTCTCGGAAAAAGAAAATCAGATCCTTTCGCTGTATTACTTCGAACAAGTGACGATGCAGAAGATCGCGGTCATCTTGAACCTCAAGCAAACCAGACTTTCACAGATACATTCCGCTGCCCTGGCGAAGCTGCGGGGGCTCCTTAAGGCAAAAAAAACCAGCGTAGCCATTAAAACAGGGAGTGCCTTGCAAGCGGGATCGAACTAGAGCGTCCTCCAAGATGTTGGTGGCTGGCTAAGCCCAGCGCAGGTTAATTGCAGGCAGCGATCCAGGACAAGGCTGCAGCAAGAGTCGACATACCGCCGGTAGCGTTCTTGTGCGTTCTGCTCGTATCAGCCTTGACAGTACCAAAGTACTTCATCGCCGTTGTTTATTCTTATGCTTGAGCTGTTGTGTGCCGATAAAAACCTGGTAAAGTGCTCGACCGTCTGTGCTGTCGTATTGAGATACAAGGCAGGCTGAAGGCGAGGAGACTAATGACAACTAAGCTGTCGGCGGTTCGGTCATTTTTGTTTGCTATGTTCGAGTCAATCCAGGCGCTTGTGGGCCAGATACCATTGTCGGGTCTTCCAAGCCTCCGTGGACGACCGTTATCTCCGTTGGTATCTAGCCCCAAAGCGCCTGGATTGAACCGACCGTTGCCGGGAGAGCAACTCCCCTCCAACTCCTTTCAGCGTGTTAGGGGCGGTCACGGAATAAAAGTACGCAATTCTCGACCGGAGCCGGAAGCGCGAGTAAACAGTTACTCCTTAACCCTTACTCGGCAGCGCTCCTGCCAGCTGACCGGCTGCCTTAGCCTGATAAGCAGCGAGCCTTGGCAGGACATCAGCGACTGGAAGGCCGTTACCTTCAACTCCAACAAAGCCAAATGGAGTATGCACCTTGAAAAGTCTGTTCATAATATTATCAACGGCAATGTTGCTAAGTAGCCTGTGCTTCGCCGCCGACGCGAGGGCCCACCTTGTTAGCGTTCAGCATTCAACCATTAACTTGTCGGTTCCGCCAAGAATTCAGCAGACACAAGGTAGCGGCATCTGTATCAACCAAAGCTGTTCCGTCGTGGCCACGGCCTACCACATCCAAATGATGGTAGGCCGGGCGAACTTGAGAGTCGTCAACCACCGCACCGAAAAAGTATTATCGCTTGCCAACGAAAGCGACACAAACAAGTCAGGCGTAACCGTGGGAAAGAGAACCTTGTCCTACAACGTAGCGAACGATGTGTCATTCATCTATACGAGGAAATCAACTGCCCGCAGGTCGGGCGTCCCGTACTCATACAACTTCTACGTGGGCCAGAAAGTAACAGTTGCCGGCTACTACAAAGACAAGTTCGAGACGAGAGAAGCGTGCATCCTTGGCGCCAACGTGTCTCTAGTAATGGGAGAGGCCCAACTAAAGGAAAATCTGGTTCTGGACGTTCATCTGAAGCCGGGAACCAGCGGCAGCGCAGTGCTTGACGAGCGTGGTAACCTGCTAGGAATGATTGTACTTTCCGGTGTATTAAAAAGCAGCAGCGGGGACTTGACAACGTCCATCGCTCTTCCCGTTAGGACTATTGCAAGAGCGTTAGTGAAGTTAGACCCACTTCTTGGCAGCGTAATCTTCAAGGAGATACCAAAAGAAGAACCGACGAGAGTACAGACCTCTGCGGTGCTCTCCGAAGAAAGCGACGTACCCGAAGACGCGTCGCCAGTAATACCGGAACTATCGGCAGTGTCCAGCGAAGTGTCCGATCCTGTAGGTAAGCTGCGCGCCAAGTCGGAAGCTGCGTCCGCACTAATGGTCAACTTTGTTGCCAGGCAATGCCTG
>Ga0181518_10005332_pt1 | contig 11178 bp, 8 predicted proteins | sample PEATcosm2014_Bin_28_FD_119751 | JGI IMG/M metagenome (GOLD analysis project Ga0181518, IMG submission 119751) | Peatland microbial communities from MTU Mesocosm Facility, Houghton, MI, USA - PEATcosm2014_Bin01_60_metaG | ecosystem: Environmental > Terrestrial > Soil > Wetlands > Peat | place... | reverse complement strand
GACGGAGACCACCCGACCGTCACCCTGACCGGCGAGCAGCGAGAGGGGGAGGTTGAAGTGTTCGGCCTCGGCGATGACCCCGGCATCCCGCAGGTCGCCCTCGTGAGGCAGCAGCGCGTAGGCGAAGTGGTGGGAGCCCTGGTCCGCCTCGGGGTCGGGAAAGCCCGGGGAGCGGAGGAGCGAGAGCCGGATCGTGTGTCCGAAGATGTCGTAGCCGTATTTGGACTCGTTGAGCAGGGCCACCCCGTAGCCGGGCTCACTCAGATCCGCCCACCGGTGGCCGCACACCTCGAAGCGCGCCTCGTCCCAGCTGGTGTTGACGACGGTCGGCCGTTCGAGATGCCCGTGCTGGATCTCGTAGGTGGCGCGCGTAGAGCGGATAGAGACCGGGAAGGCCACCTTCAGGAACCGGTGCCGCTCGTGCCACTCCACGTCAGTGTGGAACTCGAGCCGCTGCGTCCCGGCGTGTAGGCGCATGGTCTGGGTGATGGTCGAGGCCCCGAAGCGTCGGATGAATCGGACCCCGCACCGAAGCGGACGGCGCTCGACCACCTCGATCGAGTCCACGGCGACCAGGTCGGTGACCTGGTCGAGATAGGTGCGGTCGACGTCCCAGGCGTCGAAAGCGCTCGGTTGATCGTGATGGAGCTGGAACAGGTTGCCGCGCTCCCCGTCGGCCAGCACCTGACGGTCGGCGACGAGATCCCGCACCGAGGTCAGCAGGCCGTCACCGTCCCACTCCACTCGAAGCAGTCCGTTGTCCAACCAGCCCTCGCCCACAGTCACCTGCTCTCTGCCGCCGAGCGACCCGTCGAGCGGCACCATCGACCAACCGCACGCAGGTGCCGACACCAGGGCCAGCGAACCGTCGGGCAGTTCGACCACTTCGGTCCGGTCGGTGGACGACGGGTTGAACGCCACCACGCCCCCGGCCCCGTCTCCCAGGGCTACGACGGTCTGGGCCTCGGTGGTGACCGAGTTGGCGATGGCGAGCACCTCGGCCTGCTCACGGGCGGTGTCCTCGTAGACCCAATGGATGCTGGACCCGGGAAGGATGTCGTGGAACTGGTGGAGGAGGAGAAGTTTCCAGGCCCGGTCCAGGTCGGGGCGCCGGTCCAGAGACGCCGCCACCGACCACAGCTCGGCGGCCCGGAGGGCCTCCTCGGCGCGGCGGTTGGCCAGCTTGACCTCGGCATGCGTGGTCAGTGTCGCCCGGTGCGCTTCGAGGTAGAGCTCTCCGACCCAGACGGGAAGGTCGTCGGCCGCCTGGCCCAACCGATCGAGGAAACCCGCGACGGTGCCGATCTCCGCACGGGGCAGGCCATCGAGATCGGTCATTCGGCGGAAGCGCTCGACCAGGGTGTGGTTCGGGCCACCCCCGCCGTCGCCGTAGCCGAAGGGGTAGAGGTTGAGTGCGGTGCCATTGGGCCCCAGGCCCCGGTCCTGACCAGCGACCACCTCACCGACGGAGAAGTCGCCGTTGTAGGTGTTGGCCGGCGGGAAGTGGGCCAACAGGCGGCTGCCGTCATGGCCCTCCCACCAGAAGGATGTGTGCGGAAAGGGGTTGGTGTCGTTCCAGCTCATCTTCTGAGTGATAAATGAGGTGACGCCGGCCTCACGAGCGATCTGGGGCAGTGCGGCCGAGTAGCCGAAGACGTCCGGAATCCACAGTTCGTGCGTCTCGACCCCGAACTCCTCGGCGAAGAATCGCTTGCCGTACACCAACTGGCGCACCAGGGATTCGCCCGATGGGACGTTGGTGTCCGGCTCGACCCACATGCCCCCGACCGGCTCCCACCGTTCTGATCGGATCTGTTCCCCGATCTGCTCGAACAGGTCGGGGTATCCTTCCTTCATCCACTGGTACTGCACGGCCTGGCTGCACACGAAGTGGTGCTGGGGGTAGCGCTCGAGCAAGCGCAACTGGTTGGAGAAGGTCCTTGCGCATTTGCGCTTGGTCTCGCGCAGCGGCCACAGCCAGGCGCAGTCGATGTGGGCGTGGCCCACCGCCACGACAGTGTTGGCGGAGGACGTGTGCCGGTCGAGGAGCGGAGCCAGCACGTATCGGGCCGGGACCACACAGGCGGAGACGTTCTCGGGGTCGATGACGTCCCGTGCCTTGTCCAGTACCGGAATGATCTCCTCGGATCGGTCGGGATCGAGTGCGGCCAGTTCGGCCAGGATCCGCATGTCGAGAAGCAGTCCTTCGACGGACCGGTCGACGACCGCCAGCTCAGCTGTCTCGAGGGTGTAGAGCGGTGCCCCCGAGTAGTCAGGCAGGAGCAAGGGCCAGTCGGCCAGGTGCCACGGCGGAATCGGATTCGCAGCCGCCTCAACGAAGAACTCGACTGGGTCGTCCCCGTGAGCCTCGCGGGTGAGAACGAGCTCGCGGTGCTCGTGGTGCAGTCCCTGGACGGGCCGGAGCCGGGTGTCCCAGACCTGGCCCTCTGCCGTGAAGCCAACCATCTGGTCGCCGCCGAGGTGGATGAGGGCCACCACTTCAGCTCCGGCCCACGAGTCTGGGATCGAGCCCCGAAACCGGAACCACGTGGTATCCCAGGTACCTCCCCAGGCGTCGCCCACTTCGAACGGGCTAAACGATCTCCCGACAGCCTCGATGGCCGGAATTGGTTCGCCGTGCAGGTGGTGGGCCGACACCTCTAGTGGGGTACGCCGCTCGTAGATCGCAGGGCCGACCACCGTCTTCAAGAACTGCCGGAGCGAGCCGGGATTGTCAGCCATCAGCCCAAGTCTGGCAGCCGTGACGGGATCCCACCCCAAGATCGGCCAGAAGGCTATGGGATGCGCGAGAAGAGTTCGGTCGTCTCGCTCTTCGAAGGAGCTCGTGGTCGTCCGACCACGCTGAGTGTCGAGTCAGGGAACCCCGACGCCAGCAAATTCGACGCGCATCGAGACGATTGACGCCAAAGCTTCCGGCGTGCGCGTGGACTTGTCACGTTGGCCAGCCAAACAGATGAAAAGGGTTCGGCGATCGTCCCCGCCGAGACAGACGGCCAACGGATGCTGCTCGAAATCGAGAGCCCGAGTGACCGTGCCGCCGTTCTCGATGCGAAGGACTCGGCGTCCGAGAGGCTCGGCGACCCAGATTCCGCCGGCGGCATCCGAACAGATTCCATCTGGCGGGGCCATTGTGACTTCCTTGCTGGCCGGCACGTCTGAGAAGACTCTTCGATCGGAGAGCCGGCCGTCGCCAGCGATCGTGTAGGTCGTGAGGGTGAAGGCACCCGATTCTGCAACGACAAGCGAGCGACCGTCATCGCAGATGGTGATCCCGTTGGGCGTCGAAAGTCCGTCGGCGACCGTCTCCACGTTGCCGTCCACGTCGACGCCGATCAGAGCGGTCAGGGCATAGGGACCGCCTCCCCACATATCCCAACCGAACTGACTCACGTAAGCGAACCCGCTCGGTGCGATCGCCATGTCATTGCATTGCCATGGAGCGAACGGACTGAGGTCTGCGTAGATATCGCAGTGTCCGTCAAGGATTCGATACAGACAACGACCCTCCATCCCGACCACAATCATGGAGCCGTCCCGAAGCCAACCAATCCCTCCGGGTTCTTCCGACGGTCCGAATTGCCAGGCCAGGTCACGGTCTTCCCCGTCTGCCCCGAACGACCAGACTTTGTGGTCCCACATGTCGGATATCCAGAGACGACCCCGATGCCAGCGCGGGGACTCCGCCAGGTGAAGATCCGCCGCGAACAGGCTCACATCATCCACTACCGGGACTCCACCGTTCACGCCGCTTCCGCCACCGCGTATGTGTCACAAGGCCCGAATGCTGCGTCCCGGAGTCGCTGCGGGCCATCGCGGGTCAGGGTCGAGACCGGCGTCCTCGCCAAATCTCGAGCTTGGATCCGGGCAGCACAAGGACATCAGTGGTTCTTTCGATCGACGAAGGCAGCAGCGGCCTCCATGATCCCTCCGCGCCGGTCCCGGCCAAGATCTGAGTCCGGTTCTCGAGGTGCAGCGCCGCCTCCAGGTTGGCTGCGTCGAGATTGGCCCACATGACCTGCTTGGTCATCTCCACGCCGAAGGGCGTGTAGCCGCACATCAGCTCCGCCAGCTCCATGGCCCGATCGACGACGAGTCCATCGGGGACGACGTCGGTGACGACACCGAGCTCGAGTGCCTGCGGCGTCTACCTCGCGGGCTGTCAGCATCAACTCGAATGCACGGGCTGCCCCGATCAGGCGGGGAAGCGTGTAGCTGATCCCGATGTCACAGCCACCGACACCGACCTTGATGAACTGGACACAAAAGCGCGCCGAGGCGGCGGCCACCCGCACGTCGCAGGCAAGGGCGAGGGCGAACCCGCCCCCGTAGGCGGGTCCGTTGACCGCGGCAATCACCGGCTGGTGCAGGCGCCGCAGCTTGAGCGGCAGCTCGGCAATGCGTTCTTGGGACCGCATACCCGAGCGCGGTCCGCTGAGCCCCGCTGCGGCAGGCGAGGGCCCGATGGCGGTCAGATCGAGCCCCGAGCAGAACCCGCGCCCGGCGCCAGCGAGGACGACGACTCGTGATGAGTTGTCGGCCGCGAGTTCGTCGAGCGCGCCGTGCAGCTCTTCGACCACGTCGAAGGAAAGGGCATTGAGCTTCTCAGGTCGGTTGAGCGTGAGGAGGGTGATCTCGGGGTGTGGCCGCTGCAAGTCGATCTGAGTCATGCCCTCACCCTAACGAAAGTCGGTTTTCGCTGATGGGCTCGGACCACCGGTACGATGACCGTGATGGCGAGCAGCGCTCGATCGACAACCGAGTGGGGGGAGCACCAGTGGCGCGCCGTGGCGGCACACCCGGTCGATGGCGGCCGAGTTCGCTTCGCACGGCATCCGGGTGAACGCGCTGGCGCCGGGTTCAGTTAACACTGATATGACGCGCGCCAACCCACCCGAACGCCAAGAGGCGATGGCGAGCGCCTGCCTGCAGAAGCGGATCGCGGAGCCCGGGGAGATGATCGGGCCCGCGCTCTTGTTGACCTCGGATGCGGGCAGCTTCATCACCGGACAGGTGCTCATCGCCGATGGCGGTATGGCCCCTCGCTGAAGAGAACAGACGATGGCTCCCACCGACCTTCGGGTGACGAGCATGTCATTTCTTTGAGGTGCCTCGGTCGGGCTCTGTGGCGGCATGGTCCGCTCGACGAGGACTGACAGGAGGTCAGCCAGGTCCTCAGCTGCCGTCGACGTCGAGAGCTCCGGCAGGGGTCGGTTCATTGAGTCGAGCACGTCGAGATAGAGGGCGTCCTTCGTCTTCCAGCGCCGCCACAGCGAGTTGCATGAGATCCCCGATTGCTGCCGCGCGACGTCGGACTACGACCTGGCCAGCGGGCTGGGCGTGCCCAACTGGTCGTTACTGCCAGGCGAGCTGCCCGCTCCCGCCCGCTAAAGAATCCGCTACAGTATCCAATACTGATCAGAATGCTATAGGATGGACCACATGCCACGAGGAATCACGAAACGCCGGCCGATCACCATCACCGCACTGCTCGACGCCGCGATGGAGCTCTTCGCCGAACAGGGGTTCGGGGCGACCTCCATCGCCGACATCTGCGCCCGGGCTGGGCTCACCAAGGGAGCCTTTTACTCCAACTTCGCCCACAAGGACGCACTGTTCCTGGCACTCCTCGATCGCAGCTGGGAACGGCGGGCCGACTGGATCCGCCGGGCCATGTCGGCCGCCGACGTGCTGGAGGCAGGAGGGCTCCGTGAGCGAGATGCCCTCGCCCACCTGGAGGTCGACCGGCAGTGGACGCTCGTCTCCATGGAGTTCTCCCTGCACGCCATCCGTCAACCACAGGTCGCGGCGCTCCTCGTCGAGCACGAGCTGCGCGTGCGGTCGGAGCTCGCCGTCCTCGTGACAGAGGCGCTGGAGCGAGCGGAACGCCTCCCGACGCTTCCCGTGGACCAATTGGCGCGCATGATCGTCGCCGTCACCGAGGGCAGCGACATCCAGGCGCTGACCGACGGAGCGGCCGGCGCAGTCGTCCCTCCCGACCTGGGCCCCCGAGCCGTGACGGCCTTGCTCTGGCACTTCTCGGTGCCTACCGAAACGCTCATCCCTGACCGAGGTGGTTCCCGATGACCACAAGATCCAACCGGACGACGGGCGGTGGAGACGCACACGTCTCGCAGAGGACGCACGCAGCCCACCCGGACGACTTCGATCCCCTGGAAGCCCTCGATCACCTGCTCTCCGACGTCGGTCTGTCCCGGGCAGAGATCGGAGGCTCCGTCTCGTTCGTAGGAGAAGACCCGATTGTGGCGGCCGCGCATCGGCTGGGGGCCTGCATCGGGGTCCCGCTCATGGCCGGCGCTCTGGCAGCGGTGGCGTTCCACCACCATCGGGGCGGCCCGCGCCAGGACCTCCATCTCGACCTGCGCCAGGCCGTGCACACCATCAATCCGGGCGCCTTCTGGCACCCGACGCTGAACGAGGAGCCCGCCCCGTACCCGTTGGTGCTGGACAACCCGTTCTCGTTGCTGCCCTACCGCTCTGCGGACGACCGCTGGGTCATGGCCTCAGGCGTCTATCCGCACCAGGTCGCCAAGTGGTGCCGCTTCTTGGACGTGCCGCCCGATACCGCCAAAGTCGCCGCGGCGGTCGCGACCTGGGACGCCCTCGAACTCGAGGAGGCGGCGAGCGCTTCGGGCCTGCCCGTCTGCATGGTGCGGTCACCCGCCGAGTGGCTGGCCCACGAACAGGGGGCGCTGCTCGCCGGCCAACCAGTCATCGGACTCGAGCGCATCGGCGACGCTCCGGTGCGGGATTTCGGCACTGCGGCGCGGCCTTTCGACGGCGTCCGTGTGCTGTCGTTCACCCACGCCGTCGCGGGGCCGACTGTGGGCCGGACCCTGGCTGAACAGGGAGCCGACGTGCTCGCTGCCACCCGCCCCAACGACTACGAGCACGAGTTCATTTACGCCGAGGCCAGCGTGGGCTCTCAGAGCGCGTACATCGACCTCGACAAGCCGGTTGGGAAGGAGCGAGCTGAGCGGCTCTTGGCTCACGCCGACGTGGTGGTCGACAACTACCGGAAGGGCTCGCTCGAGCGGCGACGCCTGAGTCCGCGAGACCTGGCCGATCGACACCCGGGGGCCGTGGTCGTCTCGGTGAACTGCTACGGCCCGAGTGGCCCGTGGGCACAGCGAGGAGGGTTCGACATGAACGGGTCGGCGGTCTCGGGGCTCATGACGCTCGAAGGGTCCGAAGCCGATCCTCGGCTTCCCGTCACCTCCCTCATTAACGACTACATCACCGGCTACATGGGGGCCGTAGGTGCCAGTGCCGCGCTGGTCAAGCGCGCCACCGAGGGGGGCTCCTGGCACGTAACCGTCAGTCTGACCAGGACGGCCATGTGGTGTGGCTCGCTCGGACTCGTCGACCCGTCACTCGCCGGTCGTGACGATGAGCACACGCTGCGTGAGCCTGTCCCCTACGACGCTCCAAGCCCTCTCGGAGACGTGCACATGCTCGCCCCGCCCGTGCGCTTCTCGCACACGCCTCCAGCGTGGCCCGATCCGATCCTCGTCCCGCGAGGTTCGAGCCGGCCGGAGTGGCGTTCTTGAACCACTCGACATCGTACGAACCGCCGAAGGAGCAACAAGTTGGAACACGCACCAGCCGACGTCAGCCCTCTGTGCCACATGGCGGACACCACGGAGGCGTACCAGCGCCTCGGATTGCAGACTGACCTCGTCGAGGCCTGGGAAGACGGTCTACGGACCGGTACGGCCCCCGGGTGCTACGAATGGTGGTACTTCGACGCCCATCTCAAAGATTGCTCGGCACTTGTCATCGTGTTCTACACGAAGAACCCCCTCACTCCCGATCGTCCTCTCGAGCCGTTTGTGACTGTGCACCTCGACCGGCCCGGCACCGACACCGTGACCTTCGAAGACCACAGCCCAGCCGCGCAGTTCAGTGCAGAGACGGATCGCTGCGACGTCCGCATCGCGGACAACGTCTTCCGAGGCGACCTCCACCACTACGAGATCCACGTCGCGCACGACGACCTCGTCATCGACGTGGACCTCACCGGGCAGGTGCCGTCATGGCGGCCCGCCACCGGCTTTCTGCTCTTCGGCGAGCACGACGAGCACTCCTTCGCCTGGCTCCCCTCGGTGCCACAGGGCACGGTCTCGGCGACCATCACCAACGGCGGTTCCACGGAGACGCTCTCCGGTATCGGCTACCACGACCACAACTGGGGCGACGTGGCCATGCACAAGCTCATCAACCACTGGTACTGGGGGCGGGCCCAGGCGGGTCCCTATTCGATCATCGCCAGCTACATCACCGCCGATCACAGGTACGGCGACGCGGAGATCCCCGTCTTCTTGCTGGCCAAGGGCGAGACGATCGTCGCCGACGACGCCACCAAGGTCACCTTCGAGCTCCAGGAGGAGCAGACGGATGAGCAGAGTGGCAAGCCCATCGCCGACGTCATCGTCTACGAATACGAGAGCGGCGACGACTTGTACCGAGTGAGCTTCCTGCGGGAGAAGACGATCGTGGACCGACAGCTGATCGACGAGGTCTCGGGGTTTAAGCACCTCCTTGCCCGGCTGGCTCGCTTCGACGGCTCGTATCTCCGGTTCACGGGAGACGTCCGGCTCGAGCACTTCGTCGCTGGAGAGAGGGTCGAAGCCGTGAGCGATCCCGGTATCTGGGAACTGATGTACTTCGGGCGCACCAAATGATGCACGTTATGAGACTCTTTTTCGACCGTCTTTGATGTTTTGGGGCGTTTGCCTACTGATTCGGCGGTCTAGCTGGGATGATCAGGCCTCGCCGCTCCCTGGCCAGGACAGACGCTCGTGGCACGCTCAACCGCATTCGTGGGATTTTTGTGGGATCCCCGGACCTTCGGGTCATACTTTCGGCGGCCGGATTCTCGAACCCTCCTGACTCCACCTGACAGGGCGAAGTCGGGTTGGATGATTCCGACCTTGACGACAGTGGCCAACGTCGCTCTACGGCATTATCCAATTGGAAATGCAAGGTGCTGGTGAACCGATCGCACCGCCGCGGAGCCCTCGCCTACGGCCGCCGCCACCCGTTTCGTAGATCCCGAGCGCAAGTCGCCGACGGCGAAAAGGCCTGGATGGCTGGTCTCGAAAGGCAACGGGAGCCGCCCGAGCGTCTCCCAGCCCTCATCGAGCTGATCGCGGGTAAGCGAAAGGTCGGTGAGCACAAAGCCTCCTTGATCAAGGGCTGCGCAACCAGACAGCCAGACAGACGAAGGATCGGCTCCAATGAACGAGAACAATCCGGCGCATTCGACGAGAGTCTCGCCGTCGGGTCCCTTGAGATGCAAGGCCCGCAAGGTCTCGTCTCCCTCCAGGGCGACAACGGTCGTGAGCGTTCGGAGGGTGATGTGAGGGTCTGCCTCGATGCGCTCAGTCAGATAGCGCGACATGCCCTTGTTCAGGTCCGGTCCCCGGATGACGAGGGTCACTGGACACCCGTTTTGGCTCAAGAAGATCGCCGCTTGCCCGGCGGAGTTGCCGCCACCGACGACCACGACAGGTGCGATTCCGCATATCCGTGACTCCATCTCGGTGGCGGCGTAGTACACACCGTTACCTTCGAAGTCGCTGAGACGCGATGCCTGGAGTCGGCGATAGGCGGCGCCCGTCGCAGCGATCACGGCCCGCCCCGCCACATCGTTACCGTCGCTCAGACGGACCACCAGATGTCCGGCTTGGTTGTGAAGGGACTCCGCGGTGCAGGGAACCGTGAGAGTTGCGCCAAATTTCTCGGCCTGGATCACAGCTCGCTGGGTCAGATCTGAGCCGGAGATGCCCATGGGGAACCCGAGGTAGTTCTCGATCCGTGAACTCGCTCCCGCTTGGCCGCCCGGCGCGGTCATGTCCACGCCGAGGGTGCGCAACCCTTCGGAGGCGCCGTACACCGCCGCAGCCAGACCGGCGGGACCGCCGCCCACGACGACCAGGTCGAAGCAGCGCTCCGGCAGGCTCTCGATGGTCAGCCCGAGATAGCTCGCCAGCTCGCCGGGGGTTGGTCGCCGCAACACGGACCCGGTGGCAATGACCACAGGCAGGTCATTCGCCGATAACCCGAACCCGCGCAGCAGATCTTCCACCTGCGAGTCACGATCGGGGTCCAGCCACTCGTGGGGCACGCGGGTCCGGGCCAAGAACTCGCGAACCCGAAGCGACTCGGGCGAGAACCGCGAGCCGATGACCCGGATGGCAGGCGCAGCCCCCGTCAAGAGCAGGGCGCGGCGAGCGACGAAGGCAGCCAGGATCATGTCGCCAAGCTGCGGCTTCGTTGCCATCAACTGTCGCAGCCGGTCACGGGGGACCACGACGACCTCGCCTGATTTGACGACCCGTGCGGACACAAACACTCGCAGCCCGCTCAACATGTTGAGCTCGCCGAGAAACCGACCGGGTCCGTGACGAGCGATGACGTTCTCACCGCCGTCGACTGTCACGACGATGTCGACCTCGGCGCTCACGAGGACGAAGAAGTCGTACGTGACGTCGCCCTCCCGGTACAGATACTCGCCTTTGCCAACCCGGCGTCGAACGCCCAGCTCGGCGACGAGCGCAATATCGGTGGTGTCCAGGGTCGGAGTGGCCTCTGTCTCGTCTGCCATGGTGAAGGCCCTCCCTGCCTACGAGGCTGCTCGGGCCACCGGCGGGCTTCCCAGGAGCGAGCCGTGCCACCGCGCCTGCGGCGGCGACGGACCCGCGGCGGCTTGGCTCGTCGCTCCGCCCCCCATGAGCAGCCGAAGCCACAGAGGCCGGTAGAGGATGGGTCCCGGAGCTCCGAGTTCGACGGTCAGAATCCGGAGGACTTCCGGACCCCCTAAGGCGGTCGCGACCCAGCGCGTCGTCGTCACGACTCCACCAAGAGGTCTTGCCAGTTGGCGGGGACCCGTCCGGCTGGTCCAGGTACGGGTTGGTCGAGGGGATGATGCTGCGGGGGTGCGAGGCGAGGCCCTTCCATGTACTGACTTGTTCGGTAATTCCAAAACCAATCCTCACCTGGCTCGAAGCTCCGGATGACAGAGTGCCCTGACGCGTTGGCGTGAGCGGTGGCGTGCTGGCTCGGCGAGTTGTCGCAACATCCGATGTGGCCGCACTCCGCACACCGTCGTAGGTGTAACCACCAACCCCCCGTGTC